>JACCDV010517432.1_pt1 | contig 119899 bp, 114 predicted proteins | sample 7446131 | NCBI WGS metagenome assembly JACCDV01 (sample SAMN15323448, study PRJNA562643) | freshwater metagenome | isolation source: river surface water | place: USA:Blue River Watershed | collected 2017-08-17 | reverse complement strand
TTTATAACAGAAAAAGAATCGAACATGCCTTGTGGTAAAAAAAGAAAACGTCATAAAATTGCGACGCACAAAAGAAAAAAACGTTTAAGAAAAAACCGTCATAAGAAGAAGAACAAATAGTTCTCTTCCAATACAAGCATTTTTCTAATGAAAAATGCTTGTATTCTTTTACATTGCACGCCACTCCTATACCTAGCAACTTTACTTTACCTTTTACCTTCCTTTGTAAAGTGGCCGTGTTTTCAAAAACATAAAGCATCCTCACGCTATTAGGCGAGTTATATGTTTTATTAAAAGTTGCTATTCGTGAACAAAGATTTAATTATTAATAGTTCTCCTGATGGGGTTGAAATCGCCTTGTTAGAAGACAAGAAATTAGTAGAAATTCATAACGAAAAGATTGACGCCCGTTTTGCAGTAGGTGATCTATATCTTGGAAAAGTGAAAAAAATCATCCCAGGCTTAAATGCAGCCTTTGTGGATGTTGGTTTTGAAAAAGATGCCTTTTTACATTACACAGATTTAAGCCCTTATGTAAAATCAATTATTAAGTTCACGCATGATGCGATGAACAACCAAAATAATCAATTTGATTTTTCAAAATTTGAATCTGCTCCTGAAATTGTAAAAACAGGCAAAATCAGCGAGGTCTTAAATGGCAAACCAAATATATTGGTGCAGATTTTAAAAGAACCTATTGCTGCAAAAGGACCAAGATTAACTTGTGAAATCTCATTAGCTGGGCGCTTTGTAGTGCTCACACCTTTCAATGAAATTGTGGCAGTTTCTAAAAAAATTCATTCCTCTGAAGAACGCAAACGTCTTCAAAAAATGATGGAATCAATCCGCCCAAAAAACTTTGGTGTGATTGTAAGAACTGCTGCCGAAGGTAAGTCTACTGCAGAATTACACGAGGACTTACTCACTTTAGAAGCCAACTGGAAAAATATCCAGTCTAATTTGAAAGGTGCAGTTCCTCCTACGCGTATCATGAATGAAGAAAGTAAAACAACAAGTATCTTAAGAGATCTTTTAAACGAAGATTTCAATAAGATTGTAGTGAATGATAAGGCGATTTATGATATTACATTAAGCTATTTACAAAGAATCGCGCCGAATAAATCCAATATCATTAGCTTACATAATGGCGATATTGGCATTTTTGATCAATATGGTATTACCAAGCAGGTGAAGTCCTCTTTTGGTAAAACTATTAATCTAAACAGTGGTGCCTATTTGATCATAGAACATACCGAAGCATTGCACGTAGTGGACGTAAATAGCGGTTTTAAGAGCGTTGGCAATAACCAAGAGGAAAATGCCTTACAAACTAATTTGGAGGCCGCAGAGGAAATAGCAAGGCAATTAAGGTTAAGAGATATTGGTGGCATCATTGTTATTGATTTCATAGACATGAAATTACCAGAACATAAGAAAAAGGTGCAAGAAGCTTTGGAAGGTTTTATGAAGACCGATAGAGCAAGGCATTCAATTTTACCTATATCTAAGTTTGGCCTTTTACAAGCCACAAGACAAAGAATTAGACCAGAAGTCAATATTAATACATCGGAAGATTGTCCTGCTTGTTCTGGAACAGGAAAAATCACTGCTACCTTATTATTAGAAGACGAAATGGAGAAGAAGCTGGCTTATTTAGCGACACATGGCCACAAAAAGCTGACTTTATTAGTGCACCCTATCATTCATTCGCATCTTACTAAAGGCTTCTTTACGAGTATTATTAAGCGTTGGAGAAAGAAATACAAATTAAAGTTACAATCTCAAGCATCTAATACAAGTCACTTGGTGGAGTATAAGTTTTTGGATGATACACAAGAAGAAATAAAACTATAAGTATTATACTAAACTAGACAACTGTTAATTTACCATAAAAAAAGGTCCCGATTAAATCGGGACCTTTTTTTATCTTGTTACATTTAGAAAACTTAGTTAGCAATGTATCCAGGATTTTGAGTTAAGTTCTTATTAACGTTCATTTCACGAAGTGGGATAGGGAATGTTAATTTTTCATTGTCATATGCCTTTCCATCAATTGAAAGTTTTAAACGTTTAGCATCCCAAGCACCTTGACCTTCGAAAGCTAATTCCAGTTCTCTTTCTTTAAGTATATCTTGAAGTGATGGCGCTGTTAGTAAAGAAAGGCCTGCTCTACTGCGTGTTTGGTTTAAGTCGGATGCTACAGTTGCACCAACACTTGTACCAAGTCTTGAATTACATTCTGCACGTGTAAGATAAGCTTCCGCCAACCTCAATACTTTTACGTTCTTATAATTTTCTCTCCATTTTCCAACACGGTAAGAACCAGCTTCGAAGAAGAATAAATCCTTTCTTTTATCTGCCGACAAATACTTATTGTAATGCTTATCAGTCACTTCGATATCTCCGTCACGTGCACCATAAGTTGCAGTACTGAAATATACAAAACAAGTGTTAGAACCAGCTTGTGTAGTTACTTGCATAGCAAATAGATCTTCTTTTGTATTTGCACTTTGATTGAATGCATCCTCGTAATTAGTCATTAAACCAAAGCCATTTGCTGTAGCTGAAGTGATACATCTATTTGCTGCATCTCTTGCGGCAGTATAGTTAGCTTGTTGTAAATACACTCTTGCTAAAAACAAAGAAGCGGCAGCCTTATTTAGATTAACCCCATTAGTATTAGGCAATAAAGTTTCTGCCTCAGTAGCGTCAGCTAATATTTGAGCGTATACAGCAGCAACTGAAGCGCGCTCTAACTGATAAAATGCGTCTTGAGGTTTAGTAGGGCCAGCAGCAACGATTAATGGCACACCTTTTAATTGGTCTGGGTTACCAGCAACAAAAGGCTTTTCACCAAAAAATTTCACTAGCTCAAAATATACCATTGCTCTTTGAAGCAAGGCCTCCCCTTTAACTTTATTTTTATCAGAAGCTTTAACAACATCAATTGCACCCAAAATATTATTTGAGTTAAATATCACACGATAAGATTCTGACCAAGTGCTTGCTGCAAATGTATTGTTAGTTAACATTGCTTTAGCTATAATTTGTCTTGGATCAGGGAAAGTACCTACCCAATTTAATTCGTCGTCACTTCCTAATAATTCACTCATCATTAGAACATCAGCGCCAAATAAGCTTGACGACCCTAATGCAGCGTAATTACCAATAAGTGCTTTTTTAACACGATCGTCCGTTGTTAATGCTGTAGAAGCATCTATGGATTGTGGATTTGAAAGTTCTAGTTTTTTCTCACAACCGCTAATCAAAAGAACAAGCGATAGAAAGAGGTTTATGTTTATAATTTTTTTCATATAAAAAATTTAATAAGTAAGTTAAAATCCAATTGTTAGACCAAATACCCAGCTTTTAATTTGAGGTGCTGCATAGAAATCACTTCCTTGGTTCACGTTACCCGCACGATAATCGGTATTCACCTCTGGATCCCATCCAGTATACTTTGTGAAAGTAGCCAAATTTACACCAGTCAAATAAATCTGAGCGCTGCTTATTTTTAAATTAGAAAGCATTTTTTGAGGAAGTGAATAACGAAGACTTACATTCTTTAAACGTACATAAGATGCGTCTTCCACATAACGAGAACTCATACTAGTCCCCCCCATAAAGATCCAGTCCGCATTATAAGCTAATCTTGCTTCAGGAACCATAGTTATATCACCTGGTTTTTTCCAGCTATTTAATTGGTCTCTTGTTTGGTTATCAAACCACTCACCACTTGCACTCATGAATCCACCACCGCCATTTTGTACTTTATTACCAAATACGCCTTGGAATAAGAAACTTAATTCAACTCCTTTGTAAGAAACATTATTTGTGATACCTCCAATCCATTCTGGATTAGGATTACCAATAATAAACTTACCCGCTTCGTCATAAGTATTTGTAGTACCACCATCCGCTTTGCGGAATAAAGGATCACCATTTGCAGGATCAGCCCCTAAGAAAATAGGCGCATAAAAAACTCCAATTGGTTGACCTATTATTAGCGCATTTGCAAAACGAGTAGAAGAAGGTAGAATTTCTTTTTGTTCTCCATCTAGTTTCAATAATTTATTTTTATTATTGGCTACGTTGAAGCTACTTGTCCATCTCCAATTTTTATTAGATATATTAACTGTATTTAAAGTTAATTCAACACCCTTGTTACTCATTTCACCAACGTTACCATAAACAGAAGTGGTTCCAGACATTGAAGGTACCGGCACATTTAACAACATGTCGCTTGTAACTTTATCATACCACTCAAGTTCTCCAGTGATTCTATTATTAAATAACCCGAAATCTAAACCTATATTTAACATAGTAACTTTTTCCCATCGAAGGTCATCATTACCGAAATTGCTAATAGCAATACCGCCAGATGTTCCGTAAGTAGCAGAACCATATTGTGTACGTGCTTGATAGAAACCTAAACCACTGTTATTACCGCTTGTTCCATAACTAGCTTTAGGTTTTAAGAAACTCAACCAAGAAATATCTTGTAAGAATTTTTCATCTGTAGCTACCCAACCTAAAGAAACCGCTCCAAAATTACCATTCTTAAATGAAGTACCAAAACGACTATCTGCATCGCGTCTAGCACTTAAACCCACTAAGTATTTTCCTTTATAAGCGTAGTTAGCTCTTCCGAAATATGAGATTAAGTTATTTTCATCAAAAGTGCCATCACCATTTGTATAAGTTGCAACACTAGCTAAAGTTTTTAAAGAAATATCTGGGAAATCTTGTCCCTCAACAAAAGTTGTATTTTGTTCTAAGTTCTCATAAGACATACCTGCTACCAAATCTAACTTATGCTTATCTGCAAATGTTTTATTATAAGACAAGTAATTGTTTGTCATCCATCTTGCATTTCTAAACCAATAACTTGTAGCTAAACCTTTTTGTTCTGCAGTCCCTCTACCAGACAATGTTCTTGGTCCTTTCCAAACTTCTTGGTTTTGTGTAACCATATCCAATGAAAGTTCAGTACGTGCAGATAAACCTTTTGCTAATTTAATATCAGCAAAGATTTGACCTTGGTTTCTGAAAGCTGTAATTTTATTACTTGCTTCTTCTGTTTCTATCAAAGGATTGTAATAAGTAGTTACCGGTGTGTTAAAAAGTGCTCCATTTGCATCTCTTATTGGAGTAATTGGCGCTAAGGCTACAATTTGCATTGGAGTTTCAAATGCATTATCTTCTGGCACATTCTTTCTAACAATTTTAGTTAAACTTAAATTTACACCTAATTTCAACCAATCATTCACTTGATTGTCCAGATTAACACGAACACCCATTCTTTCAAAACCATTGTTTACCAATATACCATCCTGGCGATTCATATTACCTGCTAAATAAAATTTAGTTTTGTCATTTCCACCTTGTGCGCTTAATTCATATTGACGCACTTTAGCTGATTGAAATGCTTGATCTTCCCAATTATTATTGAAAGTACCTGTCTTCCAATCCTGACCACCTCCATTTGGATTTGCTGAAGAAATACCACTATAACGGTTAAAACGTCCTTTTACCCAAGCCTGTGCCTCGTCAATTGCCTCTTTTTCATCTGCATAACCATAAGGGTTACCTGCTCTATTATAATTGTATTTCGCATCATTTGCAGCAGCCATTAAGAAATAATCAACATATTCTTTAGCATCCATAAAGCCTCTTTTATTGGTAGGGGCATTTGTACCTTCTTGTACGTTTAAATTAAACTTAGTTTTACCTGACTTACCACGCTTAGTTGTAATTAATACAACACCATTCGAACCGCGGCTACCATAAATAGCAGAAGCAGCAGCATCTTTTAAAATTTCAAAGGATTCAACATCATTAAAATTTATGTCTGCTGTAGAGTTACCAATTGCACCTGAAGCCAATGGAATTCCATCAATAACATATAAAGGTTGATTGCTACTATTAACAGATCCACTACCTCTGATTCTTACTTTAATTCCTTCTCCAACTTTACCATTTTGTGATTCTACAAACACACCAGCAGCTCTACCTTGAATTGCTTGGTCTAAACTAGGAACAGGTGTATTTTGTACTTCTGTGCCTTTAATACGAGCTACGGAAGAAGTAACCTCTCTTTTAATAGTTGTACCATAACCAACAACCACCACTTCTGAAAGTGATTTCACATCGGCTTTTAGGACAATTGTAAAAGATTTAGCATTGGTAGAAACCTGACGGCTTTCGTAACCAACTGCGATCACTTCTAATACTTTATTTGCTTGTACTGAAATAGAGAAATTACCTTGAGCATCAGAGTTTACACCTGATTTAGACCCTTTTACAAGTACAGTTGCACCTGCAATTGGAGCACCAGACTCGTCGGTAACCTTACCATTTACTGTTGTGTTTTGAGCTATTGCAACTCCTATCATAAGGAAGGATGCAAGAAAACTCAATAGAAAAAATTTTTTCATCATAGAATTTAATTTTTTGAAAAAACCATATTTGATTGAATTGCAATTTAACAAAATTTTAGACTTATTTTACATTTGTTCAGTAATCTTTCAATAAATAAGCACTTATACAGCTCAAAAGGGCCTAAACTAACAAATGTAATTTTTAATCATATGTCTTTTTAAAGGCAGATTGGTTCAATTTCGGCAATTACGCGCTTAAAAAATAAGAATCCAAGTATCTTTACCCTATGAGTAAGTCAAAATCAGCCTTTTTTTGTACAAATTGTGGTTACGAGTCTGCAAAATGGGCGGGTAAATGTCCCGCTTGTAATGAATGGAATAGTTTCACTGAGGAAGTGATAGATAAAGGCAAAGGCAACACCCCAACTTGGGAGGACTATGCTCCTACTCAAAAAGGGACCGAGGTAATAGCCATCAATGAAGTTCAAAGTCAATCAGAAAAACGCATAGATAGTTCAGATCCAGAATTAAATCGAGTTTTAGGGGGTGGGATTGTCTTAGGTTCAATTGTTTTAGTAGCAGGTGAACCAGGGATCGGAAAAAGTACTTTGTTTTTACAACAAGGTTTGATGATGAAGGATCAAACTGTTTTATATATAAGTGGTGAAGAAAGTATTCAGCAAATAAAAATGCGTGCAGACAGACTGAGTTTAGAAAATGATCATTTTTATTTATTAACAGAAACGCATACTCAAGCCATTTTTAAATCCATTAAAAAATTAAAACCTACTGTGGTGATTGTGGATTCCATTCAAACATTGGAGTCTAATTTAATTGATGCAGCAGCAGGAAGTATCTCTCAAATAAAACAAACAGCGGCAGAGTTTCAAAGATTTGCAAAAGAAACTGGCACACCTGTTTTTTTAATCGGCCATATTACTAAAGAAGGTTCTATTGCAGGTCCGAAAATTTTAGAACACATGGTGGACACCGTTTTGCAATTTGAAGGAGATCGTCATTATGCTTATAGGATGTTGCGAACTTTAAAAAATAGATTTGGTAGCACAAGCGAATTAGGGATTTATGAAATGACTGGTACAGGAATGAAAGTAGTGACCAATCCGTCCGCATTTTTAATTGCACAAAGAAATGACGCATTGAGTGGAAGCACTATTGCGGCTGCGATGGAAGGTATGCGTCCTTTATTAATAGAAGTACAAGCATTGGTTACACAGAGTGTTTATGGCACGCCTCAAAGAACTGTTACTGGATTCGATTTAAGAAGATTACAACTATTATTAGCAGTACTTGAAAAGCGTGGTGGATTTGCATTTGGGATGAAAGACGTATTTGTAAATATTGCAGGTGGCTTAAAAATTGAAGACCCTTCATTGGACCTTGCCGTTATTCTTGCACTGCTTTCTTCCTATGAAGATATTCCTTTACCACAAGGTATTTGCTTTGCAGGTGAAGTAGGATTAAATGGAGAAATTCGAGCAGTGAATAGAATACAACAACGTATTGCAGAAGCAGAAAAACTAGGTTTCGAAAAAATAATTATTTCTGGTTTCAATAGCAAAGGCATTGATACAAAAAAACATGGCATTGAAGTTATTCCTGTTGAAAGAGTAGATGAAGCTTATCGCTTATTCTTCTAGTCTTGAAACCCTATGCGATTCTAAAAGATTATCTAAATGGACTGCTCCATTTATTTTACCCGCAAATTTGTTTTGGTTGTGGGACAGATGAATTAGATCAATCCAAGCCTTTATGTAATGCGTGTATAAAAGCATTGCCCTACACTGATTTTTTTAGCATCGAAGAAAACCCTGTTGAAAAAATATTTTGGGGAAGGGTGCAAGTGCAATCAGCCGGTGCGCTTTTATTTTTTACAAAAGATAGTCTTGTACAAACCTTAATGGCACAATTAAAATACCACCATAATAAAAAAGTGGGAATCTTGTTTGGACAATTAATTGGAGAAGCAATTATTACTGAATCGAAATTTAAAAACGTTGACCTGCTCGTCCCGATTCCAATTCGAAAAACAAAATTAAATGCAAGAGGTTATAATCAAAGTCATGTTATTTGCAAGGGTATTGAGCAAATTTGCACAATACCTATTGGAGATTATTTAAAAAAGAAAAGGTCAACATCCACCCAAACGAAAAAAGATAGAAATTCAAGATTACAGTCAATACCAGATTTATTTACATTAACCCGTCCGGAAAAATTAAAAGGAATGCATGTTTTGATTGTGGACGATGTGCTTACTACTGGCGCAACCCTCGAGGCTGCTGTACATTGTTTGAGTACGGCCGAACCCGCTTCCATTTCTATTGCAGTTGCCGCCTATACCCTTTAGTCAACTTTTTGTTGCAATTCTTGTTATATTTAATTATTAATCAATAACTCATTTTTTATGAAAACTATATTAAGTATCCTACTTCTAACTTTCGGTCTATTTTCAAATGCGCAAAGTATTCACAGCTTTAAAGTAAAAAGCATTGATGGCGGTCAAATTGATTTTGCAAAATACAAAGGCAAAAAAATTATGGTGGTGAATACAGCAAGCAAATGCGGTTATACGCCACAATATGAATCTTTACAAAAAGTATATAGCCAATACAAAGATAAATTAGTGATCATCGGCTTCCCTTGCAATCAATTTGGAGGACAAGAGCCTGGCTCAAACGAAGAAATCGTGGATTTTTGTCAAAAGAATTATGGTGTGACTTTCCCACTGGCAGACAAAGTTGACGTTAAAGGAAGCACCCAATCTGCTATTTACCAATGGCTTACTCAAAAAGCAAAAAATGGTGTATTAGACGCTTCAATCAGTTGGAATTTCAATAAATTTTTATTGGATGAAAACGGAAAAATGTTGGCTTATTTCCCAAGCAATGTGAAGCCGGATAATGATGCCATTTTGACCTACTTAAAATAAGTAGCTTACCTAAGTAAATACTATCTTCGCTGCATGTTATTGCGCGAAGTCATTGGACAAGAAAAGCTAAAGCACCAATTAGTAGAAATGGTTCAGCACCAAAGGTTGAGCCATGCCCTATTATTTGTAGGACCAGAAGGCGCTGGAGCACTTCCGCTTGCGATTGCTTTTGCGCAATATTTAGTGAGTTCCCCTGCTACGACCAACGAAGTAGCAGATCTATTTGCAGATCCAGATGCCTTGGCAAAGCAAGTACATCGTTTTAACGATCCAGATGCTATTGCCGATTTGCCAGCCTACCAACGCGCCAATCAATTAATGCATCCTGACCTGCATTTTTCTTTTCCCACTATTACTGCAGAAAAATCTGGCTCAAAGAATTTGAGCTCCAATTTCATAGAAGAGTGGAGGGAATTTGTAAAAAGCTATCCTTACGGCAATGTATTTGACTGGCTGCAATTCATAAAAGCCGAAAATAAACAAGGTAATATTAGCGCAGATGAATGTGCTGAAATCATCAAAAAATTGAACTTTAAAAGTTTCGAAAGTCCTTTCAAAGTATTAGTGATGTGGATGCCAGAGTATTTAGGTAAAGAAGGCAATAAACTTTTGAAATTGATCGAAGAGCCCCCTGCTGATACCATCTTTTTATTGGTTGCTAATTCTGAGGAGCAGATTCTGCCCACTATCCAAAGCCGTTGCCAATTCATTAAGGTACCTAGGTTAACCAATATCGAAATTGCAAACGCATTAGAGTCAAGGGCTAATTTAAATCCAGAAAAAGCGCAGCTAATCGCGGCAATGTCGGATGGCAATTATAGAGAAGCGCTCCATTTGGTTCAACATAGCGATACGGATTTCTTAGACCAAATAAGAGACTGGTTAAATGCCATCCTGAAAAATGGCCCATTGGCTCAAATGAAATGGGTGGACGAAGTGAGTAAGCTTGGGAGAGAGCAGCAAAAACAGTTTTTAAAATACTTTAACCACCTTTTAGAACAGAGCATAAGGATCAAAGTATTGGGCGCCGACCTTCCTTTAGACCCGGATTTAAAGGATTTTGCACTTAGAATTAATAAAATCGCTGGTGTGGGTCAATTAGAGGCAATTATTCAAGAATTAGACAAAGCGGTCTATTATATAGAACGAAATGCCAATGCAAAGATGTTATTTATGGCCATGGGCATCAAGTTCTATCATATCATTCGGAACAAAACCTTAATTTTGACATAGACACCAATCTAGAGAAATGAAGTATTGGAATGTGGGGGTGTTGGGAATTTCAATTTATAACAGTTAGAACTTAGAATATATGGGATGTGGATCATGCGGCACGGGTACGCCCAATGGCTGCAAAAGTAATGGAGGCTGTAGTACAGGAGGATGTAATAGATTAAATGTACATGACTGGTTAAGAGACTTACCTGTAGATGATGCAGAAAGTCAATGTAGGGTTGTTGAAGTAAGCTTTAAACAAGGAAGCCGAAAAGAATTTTTTAGAAACCCTACTTTCCAAATTTTTGAAAAAGGCGATTACGTAACTGTCGAAGGCGTGAATGGTTTCGACCTAGGCGAAGTTTCTTTGACTGGGGAATTGGTGCGCGTGCAATTGAAAAAAAGAGGCACGGACGAGTTTCATCCTGACATGAAAAAGATTCTTAGGGCAAGTACAGATAAAGACATTGAAACATTTAAAATAAGTAAAAGTAGAGAATCGGATATGTTGGCTCGAAGTAGAGCACATGCTAGAGATTTGAAATTACAGATGAAGTTAAGTGAGATAGAATTACAGGCGGATGGCAAAAAAGGCACTTTCTTCTACACAGCAGATGACCGTATTGACTTTAGAGAGTTAATCCGCATTTTCGCTAGTGAGTTTAAAGTGAAAGTGGAAATGCGCCAGATTGGTATTCGCCAAGAGGCAGCTAAAGTGGGTGGTATTGGAAGCTGTGGCCGTGAGTTATGTTGTAGTACATGGTTACATGATTTCAAAAGTGTCAATACAACAGCAGCACGTTATCAAAATTTATCGATCAATCAAACAAAATTAAGTGGCCAATGTGGTCGTTTAAAATGTTGCTTGAATTTTGAATTAGATACTTATTTGGATGCCTTACAAGCTTTCCCTGATTATGCAGATAATTTGCAAACAGCAATGGGTCAAGCATTCTTAATTAAGAAAGATATTTTCAAAAATTTAATGTGGTATACCCTTCCAAATAATACCAAACATTATCCTTTGACCATTGAGCGTGTTAAGGAAATAAAAAGATTAAATCAACAAGGCATTGCTGTAGAAGATTTAGAAGCAGTAGAAATTACCAGTAAAAACAAAGAAGTAGAACCGGAATTTGTTGAACTAGTAGGTCAGATAAGTTTACGTTCTTTAGAAAAGAATGATCGCCGTAGAAGAGACCAACAAAGAAATTATAGAGAACCTCAAGGCGGACCAAATCAAAATGGACCTCGCCCTCAAGGACCAAGACCACAAGGACAAAATTCAAACGGACCCCGTCCACAAGGAAATAATCCAAATGGACCAAGACCTCAGGGACAAAATCCAAACGGACCTCGTCCTCAAGGACCAAGACCACAGGGACAAAATCCAAACGGACCTCGCCCTCAAGGACCAAGACCACAGGGACAAAATTCAAACGGACCTCGCCCTCAAGGACCAAGGCCACAGGGACAAAATCCGAACGGGCCTCGTCCACAAGGAAATAATCCAAATGGACCAAGACCTGAAGGAGATAACAACGCATAAAAAAAAGACCTCGAATATCGAGGTCTTTTTTTTATGTTTAGATCAAATCTATTTGATGACAATGTCTACCTTATTTTTTTGTCGGTTTTTTTAATTTGACAATAACAACGCCATGCTTATACTTTGACCCAAATTTTGCTATTGCATCTGGCCCTTTATAAACATCCATTGAAGCAATTAAGGTGGTGTTTAATTTTACCACTTTTGCGTAAGGCGTTTCAACACCGTCTACTAAATAAATAGGCATCACTGGATCAGATTTACCTGTTGGTGCAGTTGCAGGTTTTTGAGCAACAGCCATGATTGACACAACACTAAAAAGAAATACGATAACTACTTTTTTCATTGTTTTATATTTTATTTTAATGGTATAATTTTTCTAATTCTTGACTTGTGAATTCCATCAAATTCTTAACATATGCAGGAGAGAAGTTAAATTCTAAGCCTGCGGTTTTATATAATTCAGGCAATGTTTTTGTACCTCCTAGCGCCAACGCATTCATGTAATTGTCGAGTGCTTGTTTTGGATTCTTTTGATACTGCATCCACATGCCAATCGCACCTAATTGTGCAATGCCATACTCTATATAATAAAATGGCACTTCAAATAAATGCAATTGTCTTTGCCAACCAATTGCTCTAAACTCTTTTAAGCCCGACTGATTCAATACTTTACAAGAAAACTCTTTGACAATATTTTGCCACTCATTGGTTCTTTGTTCAATTGTGTGATTAGGATTTGTATACACCCAATGTTGGAATTTATCTATAATTGCGATCCAAGGGAAAATAGTAATGGTTCTTTCTAACTGATGTTCAATGGCTCTATTTAAGTCCGCATCATTGTCAAAAAATGATTGCCAATGATTCATACTAAATAATTCCATCGCCATGCTCGCTACTTCTGCAATCTCCATCGGATATTCCTTGAATGCACTTAATGGCAATTGATGTGCCAAAAAGGAATGAACCGCATGTCCACCTTCGTGCACCATGGTTGTTACATCGCTCATCTGCCCTGCTGCATTCATGAAAATAAAGGGTGCACCAGATTCAGCCAAAGGACAATTGTATCCTCCCGGCGCCTTACCTTTCCTACTTTCTAAATCAAAATGTTTTAATTCATTCATCTTCTTTAAACAAGCTGCAAAGAATGGGTCAATCTGCTCAAAACAAGCAACAGACTTTTTATATAAATCTTCACCGTTCGTAAAAGGACGTAAAGGCTTGGTACCAGCAGGTTCTGCTTCTAAATCCCAAGGCTTAAGGGTATCTAAACCTAATTTAGTTTTTTTACGTTCGTAAATTTTTTCAATCAACGGCATCACATGCAATTTCACCGCTTCATGAAATTGAAAACAATCCTCTTTGGTATAATCAAAACGGCCTAATTCTGCGAACTTGTAATCACGGTAGTTTTCAAAGCCAGCGTTCAATGCGACCTGATGTCTTTTTTGAACAAGACTCGTAAACAAATCATGAAGTGGCGCTTGGTCTTGTAAACGTCTTGTTTGTATTTTACGATACACTTCTTCTCTAAATGCACGGTCTTCGTTTTCTAAAAATTGTGCAGCTTGCTGTAAAGTGTATTCTTTGCCTCCCACCTCAATGGTCATTTTCCCAGCAATGGTGCCATACTGTTGTTGTAGAACACTCAGCTCTGCTTGAATAGGAATATTTTCTGTTCTAAATAATTCTATACTTTTTTTAACAGACCTTAAATAAGTATGGTATTTGTCCTGATCTAATGCTGCTGTATATGGGGATTCAATTAATTTTCGATTCAATGCATCTGCATAAGGTTGCATTTTTGGTTGAATTTCCATGCAGAAAAAAGTAAAGGCATCTTCTAAACTTTTATCGGTTGTGTCGCAAGTCATCTTGATTTGTCTCCAACAAGCATCTTCACTTATACAAGCTTCTAATTCACTCAAGTCCATTAACCAAGCTTCCAAATTGGCCACAGAATCTATAGGTCTTTCTTTTAATTCTTTAAAAAAAGGCTCCAAACTAGCCCAATCCGTTAATACAAAGTCGGTTGGGAGGTATTTATGGCTTAATTTTTGGATGTCGGCTGTTCTCTGCATAAGGTTCGTTATTAAGACGCAAATTTACTACTTTTACACACTTTAAAAATTGTTAAATAAGTGGCCGAAACGATTCATTTACTCCCAGATCATATTGCGAACCAAATTGCAGCAGGCGAGGTCATTCAAAGACCAGCAAGTGCAGTTAAGGAGTTATTGGAGAATGCGGTAGACGCAGAAGCCACTGAAATTAAGTTAATAATAAATGAAGCAGGCAAATCATTGATCCAGGTCATTGATAATGGTAAGGGCATGTCTGAAAAAGATGCTCAAAATGCCTTTGCAAGACATGCCACTAGTAAAATCAATGTAATTGAGGATTTGTTTCAGATACGCACAATGGGTTTTAGAGGAGAAGCGCTTGCTTCCATTGCGGCTGTAGCTCAGGTTCAATTAAAGACAAGAAGGGCCGAAGATGAAGTGGGCGTAGAAGTGGCTATTGAAAATAGTAAAGTTATTTCTACGACTCCGGTAGCGAACCCTGTGGGCACAAGCATAAGCATGAAAAATTTATTTTTCAATGTGCCAGCAAGGAGGAATTTTTTAAAGAGTAATTCGGCTGAACTAAAACATATATTAGAAGAATTTACAAGAGTTGCATTGGCCTTTCCTGAAATCTATTTTAATTTGAATAACAATGGCCAAGAAGTCTACCATTGGGAGGGCGGCAGTTTTAAGCAAAGGGCCATTCAGGTTTTAGGCAATAGTTACCAAAGCAAATTAGTAACTGTCGGCGAACATACAGACTACTTAACTATTTCAGGATTTGTAGGCAAGCCAGAGACAGCTAAAAAAACAAGAAGCGACCAATACTTTTTTGTGAATAGAAGATTCATAAAAAGTGCTTATTTACACCATGCGATTGCCAATGCATTTGATGGTTTAATTGCGAAAGATAGTTTCCCTAGTTATATTTTATACATTGATGTTGATCCTTCTAAAGTCGATATCAATGTGCACCCAACGAAGCAAGAAATTAAATTTGAAGATGATAAAATAATTTATGCTTTTGTGCAGGCGGCTGTAAAACATGCACTGGCTCAGTTTAGTATCGCACCTTCTTTAGACTTTTCATTAGATGCTAATATACAGCAGCTTGATGCGATCCAGAAACCATTCACCGAAGGACAGGTGAATGAAACATCCAGAAAATCTTTATACGAAGGATTTACACAAAAGAACCAAGCGCATTTTATACCAAAATCTGATCAAGCAGGCCAGCAAGACTGGAAAAGTTTCTTCACCGAAATGCCAACAGCTAGCCAAGAATTTATTGTAAAGTCTTCTTCAATGGGTTTATATAAGGACGACGAATCACTTTCAGTACCAGAAGATGCTTTCTTGATGCAACTGCATCAAACCTATATCATTGCGCCAACAAAGAGTGGGCTAATCATACTACATCAGCAACTTGCACATGAGCGCGTTTTATATGAGAAGTATCAAAAGGCAAGTGTTCAGCCACATGCTACACAAAAAAGTTTATTCCCAGTTATATTAGAGTTAAGTGCTAGCGATGCAATATTGCTAGAAGAAATGATCGAAGACCTAGCAAATATTGGATATGAAATAGAATCTTTTGGACAGAATAGTTTCATCATTCAAGGTATCCCTGCAGATGTGCTTGCGGGCAATGAGAAAAATGCCATTGAACTTTTACTTGAACAGTTCAAGCATTTTAGTGCCGATTTAAAGTTTAGTAAAAGAGAAAAGTTAATTCGCTGCATGTCCCGCCAAATGGCTATTAAAGCTGGACAGAATCTAGGTCAGAAAGAAATGCACAGTTTGATCGAGTCATTAAGCGAATGTGATATTCCAAATACAACCGCGTCTGGTGCACCTACATTTATTGAGTTCAATGAGGATTATTTGGATCGTTTATTTAGTAAATAAACTTACATGCCCTTTGTCACACTTGTTAAATAAGTTTCAACAGCACGTCTTACTTGTGCACTCGATTTTCCAATGTGATTAGATACCAAAACAGAGAAAGATAGTTTTTGATTTTTTGGCGTATAAATATATCCGCTCAATGCCACTTGTCCACCAAGCGTGCCCGTTTTAGCATAAATTGTTCCAGGAAAATTTTTATAATAATAGGTGATTGTTCCTTCTCCACCTTTCTCAAAAATGTTTTTCAATCGTGCTTCTCCAAACTTAGCTTGCATTTGTTGCAAAATAGCAACATAATTTTCGGGTGTATTTAAATTATAGCGACTCAACCCACTACCATCCACCCATCGCATTGGTTGAGGTAGATTAGAGAAAAGTAGTTTTGTTGTTGTGTCAATCAAAGCAGCGTCATCCATCTTGCCCAATAGTTGCTCACTAGCCATTAAAACAATTTGATCTGCATAAAAATTATCGCTACGCAACATCATGATTCTTAACAAGCTATCAGTTGGTATCGTTTTTATTGTTTTAAAATCAGATTTAGGCGTACTACTATTTTTACTAAATACTACTTTATTATGTAAAGTATCATTCAACAAGGTAACAGCCAATAGTAAAGGAGCATATTGTTGGTCAAAAGGAACTTGGAAGTATTTACGCTTATTACTTTCGGAGGTTGTGTAAAAACGATTTCCCGTCATATCACGCGTCCAATTTTTTTCTTCTACTTTGTCTAAATCAACGTAATCTTTAAAAAAATAAAATGGCTTGATCGCTTCTAGCTTTTTATTATTTTGGTAAAAATGAACCACATTGCCATAGATTGGCATTCTGCTTCTTTCGGGCTGATAATCCTCTGCATAATCATTCCATGCCCAACCGTTACCAAAAATTTCAAAATTATCTTGAACTTGATTTGTCGTAATCAATACTTTTTTATTGGTGTTTTTAATTAAACTCGCCACTGGCTGATACTTAAATTCCGGATGCAAGAAACTCGGATCACCTTGAGGTACTAAGAAAATCGTATCCTTATTCTCTGCCATCTTCCAACCAGGCAAAGAATCTCCAAGGAATTCAAGACCTAAATAAGTGGCTAATATTTTCGTATTACTTGCGGGTGTAAAATAATGATCGCTCTGATATTTTGCCAACCATTGTCCCTTCGTATCATTATAAATGGCTATTCCTATATGGGCTCCTTTAACAGCTTCAGAACTAAGTAAGGCTTTTTGCGCTTGACGTACCGAACATGCACTTAAAAGCATCGCAATCGTTGCAACAATAAACAATAATTTAAACCAATTTTCGAATTTGAAATTGGTTATTCTCTTTCTAAAGCTCTTAGCCATCTTTCTGGAATTTCGTTATTAGAAGCAATTAAATAATCTTTGTAACTACATGGCATCCATTCGTCATTGTGCAATTTCATCCACCATCTTCCTGTGCTTTTACTTTGTAAAAACTGGGTGTCAATATCCGAAAATGCAATCTGAAATTCTTTAAAACGATCTAACGCTGATAGTGGTGCTTCTTTCTTGCCACGATGCACCCCATCAATAATATACCAGACCATTTGCGCCATTTGAATCGCAGTTAAACCATGATGATCTAGTTCGGCTTGATACCCAAATAAACCGATGGAGCTTGTTTTCCAACTCATACCAGCGTATTGCATCAAAACACAGGCTTCTTCTCCATTAAAACCGTTTGGAGTGATAATATTTGCAGGCGCTTGGGCGTGTTGAATAGCGCTAATATCAAAGCTCATCATATGACTATCTCTAATCACCGGCTCCATCTCTTCAATACCTTCTCGCACAACCCCCAATCTAAAACAATCAAATCTTAATTTGTCGATTGTCTCAAGCATATGAGGATGCATAAAATAACTTTGGAAGCCAATATGCGCATAATGATTTAAGTGATTAGGCAAACCGGTAAACAACTCTTCTAAAAAATGGTCCGATGGCAATCTTGCTTCTAAGTCTAAATCAATTTTAGCATCGGCTACTACCGCATTTACTAAAGTTGGGATTGAAGTGTAAGCATGGTATTGAGGAAGTGTTAAATCATGAGACCCACCCATGATCACCACTTTTTTATTCTGAAGCATTAATTCGGCAATCACTGTTCTAAGCGCTGCATAGCTATCTTGAATGGTTTGACCCAGCTTCACATTACCCAAATCGGCAATCGTCACTTGAGCATGCCAATAATATAGATTATACAAAGCAGCTCGAACATTGTTTGCCGCTTCAAAGCCATTTAAAACAAATCCAGCCCCCCTACATTCACCAGCTCCTATCAATACAATATCTGCATCAGTGATGTCCGGAAGTGCTGTTTCATATGATTTAATATGTTTCCCTAACTGGGTATCGCGATAACCTTCGTCCTTTGACAAGTAGGCAAGGTTAATAGGTTCTACGAAATCTTGTATGGAGGACAATGACATGGGCTAAATTTATCTATAAATACAAACGATAAAATTGGCCAAAGATTGCGTTATCAGGACTTAATCTTGGAATTTATAGCCCACCCCCCTCATTGAAATAAAGTGTTTAGGGTGCTTAGGGTCTATTTCAAAGTATTTTCTAAAACTGAGTATAAAATTATCGATGGTTCTTGTGGCTGGAAATACCTGGTAACCCCAAACCAATTGAAGTATTTTTTCTCTGGTAACCACCGTATTTTTATGCTCTATTAAAAGCTTTAATAATAATAGTTCCCGCTTTGTAAGGGTAATCATTTGACCTGAAGCTAGTTTAACCTCAGACGCATTAAAATCTACCGAGTGGCCCTCAAATTGATACCTTTCTAGCTGTGATGTATTGTTTGATTGTTGATGATGCTTTTGTATAAGCTTGCTTACCCTCAAAAGCAATTCTTCTAGATTAAATGGTTTAGTCAAATAATCATCCGCTCCCAATTTCAATCCTTGTACCCTATTTGCACTTGTATTTTTAGCACTTAAAATTAAAATGGGGGTTTGATTATTGTTTAATCGCAAACGTTCTGTAATACTAAACCCATCTAAAGAGGGCAACATTATATCCAAAATAATTAAATCATAATGAGCGGATTGAATTTGCTTCAACGCTTCTTGTCCATCAAATGCGGAATCAACCTCGTAGCCATCCATCTCTAAATTAAGCTTCAATGCTTCATGAAGATGCTCTTCATCCTCCACCAATAAGATGCTACTTTTTTGCATAATTAATTTGCCTTGAATTGAACTACAAAAATACTTCCTTTAGGCTGATTAGATTGTACTTGAATATTGCCGCTATGAAATGTGACAATTTTTTTACACAAATACAAGCCTAAACCTGTGCCTTTGGTGGACCTTGTTTGCTCTGCGCCAACTCTATAAAATTTATCAAATACCTTAGATCGCTCTTCCATATCAATACCAACACCTTCATCTTTCACCCTCAATTCAATCAGGTTGTCATGCTGCTGCAATTCGATATAAATTGGCGTATCATTTGTTGCATATTTATTAGCATTATCTAATAAATTATTGAGTAATAACTGCAACAACAAAGGCTCCCCATGTATTTGAATAGAAGAATTTACATGTACAATGCATTTTCTATTTGGATAACGTTCTTCAAAGGAATTAATACATTGTTTAGCAATTTCTGAAAAATCAACTAACTGTTTATTGGATTCATATTGTCCCATATCTAATTGAGATGCCAATAAAATATTATTACACAAGGCGTCTAAACGCTTTGTTTCTTTTAGAGTATTCTGAATCAAATGTTGTTGCTGTTCTGGCTTAAGATCCCTCTTAATAATTGTTTCTAAATTTAGTTGCGTAACGGCAATGGGCGTTTTAAGTTCATGCGTGACGGCCATCATGAAATTTTGCTGTAAAGTGGAATACTTTAATTGTTTCAAAAGTGAACGATAAACATAAATGGCACCTAAAAGAAAAAGCAATAGAAATGTCAAACCTTCGCCAATATATTGTTTTGTTTTTCTTGCAGAAAAGGCTTCAATGCTTTCAATATGCTGTCTGTCAACCTTGCCTTTGGCAACCAAGGTTTCAATTTTTGTTGCAGTCAACATTTCATTTTGCTTCACTAAAGCCACATACCACCAAACAAATGCAGCAACCATATAAGTCAAGAATAACCAATAGATAATTCTTACCCATACTAATTTTGAAATGGCGATTGGATTACGCATTTTATAAAGCTACTTTTTCTATACGAATGCCTGTAGATAAGATATTCTGTAATGGATCTTCACGCATTGTATGCCTTATTGTAAAAGTATTAAGTCCCATCTTTAATTTCATTGGCGCAGAAGTCAATGGTATACGTTGGTCAAAAATATCATCCATACCTGTACCCAGCCATCCTTTTTGATCGTCGGCTAGGTTAAGATTAAAGGTATTTGTAACAGGCTTATCATTCGCGGCGGTATACTTTAATTCAACCCAAATATTCTTATAGTGATACGCATTGTGGTGCCTGATTACAAATAGGACTTTATACAAACTATTGGTATCTGTTACATTAAAAAGATATTTTTCTGGCTTTGCACTATTCCATTGATGATCGGGATGAATTGTGTTTTGTTCAGACAGCGGCATGGTTTGACAAGCAGTCATACCCATAAAAAAACAAATAATACAAACAAAGCGCATGTACTTTCCCATTTATAATACGTTTAAAATTTGTTCTTTTGCTTTCTCTAATTCGTCTTTCATCACAATCACTGACTTTTGAATTTCTACGTCATTTGCTTTAGAACCTGTGGTATTAATCTCTCTGCCCATTTCTTGCAACACAAAAGATAATTTTTTTCCTTTATTTGGATCCTTGTCTGCAAGGATAGATTTAAAATAAGCACAGTGATTGGTCAAACGAACACGCTCTTCTGAAATGTCAATTTTTTCGATATAGTAAATCAACTCTTGCTCCAATCGATTATTGTCATATTTATCAGGACCTACATTTTGTTCTAATAATTTTATTAAGCCGTCTTTAATTTTAGTCCTTCTATTTGGCTCAATTACTGCAATAGCTGCCTGCTGTGCTTCAATTGCTGCAACCCTTTCCAACAAGTCCAACTCAATTGATTTTCCTTCTTGCTGTCTATGTATATTCAATAAATCAATTGCTTGTTTCAATAACCCAAAAATGGCATTTTTTTCATCTTCTGTTAATACTTCATTGGTAGAAGAAACCACGTCAGGCATTTTCAACAAGGTGGTTAAAATATTTTCCTTACCAATACCCAACTCGTCTGCTAACTCAACAATAGGTTGATAATACGATTTCGCCAATGCCTTATTAATATTTACTGGTTTAGAAGCACCATTGGATCTAACTGCAATCGAGCACTCAACACTTCCCCTAAATAAATGTTCATTTAGTGTATTTCTAATCTCTACTTCGATCGGTTTTAATAAGGAAGGTATATTTAAACGAACATCGAATTGTTTACCGTTTAAAGACTTGACTTCCACTAAAAGTGTTTTATCGTTAAAAGTCATTTCAGCCCTGCCATAACCCGTCATTGAATACAACATAATTAGTCCATTATTTAGTCCATAAAGGTATTAAATTATGAGCTTGCAAGCGCTAAAGTTTGTACTTTAGCGAAGATTTTGACCCATGTACGATAAAGCACAAATACAAGCATTACAGCAAACAACAAAACAGTTTTTAGCTTCCCCTTTAAGCATTGAACTAAATACCCTAAAAAAGGTATTGCAGTTTCATGAATACCAATATTATGTGGTGAATGAGCCATTAATTAGCGACTACGAATATGACCAACTCTACCAAACTTTATTGAAAATTGAGGCAGCTGATCCAGCCTGCATCACCGCTGATTCTCCAAGTCAAAGAGTAGGCAATAGCTTAAATAGCAACTTTGAAACCCTACCTCATTTGGTGCCCATGTTAAGCTTGGAAAACAGCTATAATGCGGACGACCTGAATGATTTTGATCGCAAAGCAAGGGAGTCGGCAAACTTGGATTCAATTAGTTATTGTGTAGAACCTAAATTCGACGGAGCTAGTATTTCATTGATTTACGAGAATGATTTATTAGTGCGCGCTTGTACAAGAGGAGATGGTGTTGCAGGGGAAGATATTACAACGAATATTAAACAAATAAGGTCTATCCCTTTGAGTATCCCACTAGAAGAAAATGGCATTCAGCAAATTGAAATACGTGGCGAAGTAATAATGAGCAAAAATGCTTTTGATGCTTTTAACGAAAAATTGAAAGCCAAACAACAAGCAACACTTGCCAATCCAAGAAACGCGGCTTCGGGAAGTTTAAGAATGAAAGACCCTAAAGAAGTTGCAGAAAGAAATTTAGACGCATTTATATACCATATCAGTTATATACAAGCAATCCCTGGAAAAAATATTAATCCATTATTAAATACACATAGTGGTTCATTAGAACTTTTATGGAACATGGGATTCAGGTCTCCAGAGAAAGAAAAAAAACTAGTTCATTCAATACAAGATGTTATTGATTACTGTAGCATAGCAGAAGCTGGTAGAGACGAATTACCTTATGAAATAGACGGATTGGTTGTAAAAGTGAATGACCTTGCCCTACAAGAAAAATTAGGTATGACCTCCCATCATCCAAGATGGGCGATTGCCTATAAATTCAAAGCAAGACAAGCAACCACCATTTTAGAAAATGTGGAATTTCAGGTTGGAAGAACTGGTGCAGTAACACCCGTTGCTAAATTAAAGCCAGTAGCCATTGGCGGCGTTACTGTTTCAAGCATTTCAATCCACAATGAAGAATATATCATTGAGAAAGATTTATTATTGGGAGATACCGTCATCATAGAACGCGCAGGAGATGTAATACCTCAAATTGTACACTCAATAGCAACCTTGAGGACTGGTAATGAAAAAAAGATTCAATTCCCAACGCATTGTCCAGTATGCAATAATGCATTAGTCAAAGAGATAACTGAGGCAGTTTGGAGATGTAATAATTTTAATTGTAGTGCACAGGTCGTAGAACGCATCGCACATTTTGTAAGTAAGGATGCAATGGATATTAAAAATTTAGGAGAAGCGAATATTAAAAAGTTTTATGAGTTAGGATTACTAAAAGACATACCTGGAATTTTCAAATTAGATTTTGAACGCATTGGCACCATGGAAGGTTTTGGTAAAAAAAGTATTGATAATTTAAGTACTGCAATTGAAGCATCTAAGAAACAACCATTGCATCGTTTGATTTATGCATTGGGTATTCGATTTGTCGGGGAAACTACAGCAAAGACGATTGCAAGTAGAATCAACCATATACTTGACTTGACCCGTATTACAGAAACTCAATTACTTGAATTTGAAGATATCGGTGTTAAAGTAGCAAGCAGCATTGTTCAATTTTTTAAAGACCCTATTCAACTTGAAATGATTGATTCTTTGATTCATTTAGGATTGAATGTGGAGCAAACAAGCCACCAAAAAGCAGATGGTTCGCTCACCGGGTTGAATTTTTTATTTACAGGAACACTCACTCAATTAAAACGCTCAGAAGCAGAAGCACTAGCAGAAGCAAAAGGCGGGCATATTGTAAGCGGAGTGAGTAGTAAATTAAACTACTTGATTGTAGGCGAAGATGCGGGCAGTAAATTAGAAAAAGCAAAAAAAATAGCCTCAATAAAAATTATTACCGAGGCCGAGTTCATTGAACTGATAAAATAAAGAAGTTGTTTTATCAGTTCTATTCAGTCTAATGATTTTTTTGAGGGGCCCCATAAACGAGCCCCTCAATGCAGTTTTACTTGTCAATCCACTCAAATAGAACTACTAAATTATTCCTTGAGCAGCCAAATATTCTGCAATTTGTACTGCATTGGTAGCAGCACCTTTACGAAGGTTATCACTCACAATCCACATATTCAATGTTTTTGCTTGCGTTTCGTCACGACGTAATCTACCCACAAATACTTCATCTTTTTCGTGCGCCCATAAAGGCATTGGATAAAACTGTGCAGCATCATCTTGCTGTACAACTACTCCAGGTGCAGCAGAAAGCGTTGCAATTACATCTTTCAATTCGAATTCATTTTCAAATTCCACATTCACGCTCTCGCTATGTCCGCCTACAACAGGAATACGAACTGTAGTAGCAGTAACTTTAATGGAATCGTCTTGCATAATTTTACAAGTTTCTTTTACCATTTTCATTTCCTCCTTCGTATAGCCATTTTCTAAGAAGACATCAATTTGAGGAATTACATTTAAGTCAATAGGATATTTATACGCCATTTGATCTGCGTCTAATTTGCCCCCCTTACGCTCGTTGAATAATTGATCCACTGCTTGCTTTCCTGTTCCAGTAACACTTTGATACGTACTTACCACCACTCTCTTTATCTTGTATTTTTCATGCAATGGTTGTAAAGCAACTACCATTTGAATGGTTGAACAGTTAGGATTCGCAATAATAAAATCATCTTTTGTTAAAACTGAAGCATTCACTTCTGGCACAACTAATTTTTTTGTTGGATCCATTCTCCATGCAGAAGAATTATCAATCACACGAATCCCCGCAGCTGCAAATTTTGGCGCCCATTCTAATGAACTGCTTCCCCCTGCAGAGAAAATAGCTACTGCTGGTTTTGCTGCAATACCATCTTCCATACTCACTACTTTATAACCCTTTCCCTTAAACATCACTTCCTTACCAACAGAGCGCGCCGAGGCAACTGGTATTAACTCACTTACAGGGAAATTACGCTCTGCAAGTACTTCTAACATTTTGGTACCAACTAAACCTGTAGCACCGACTACTGCAACTTTCATATTTTTTATTTTATGTATTCATTTTATAAATTCAAAAGCCTCAAAATTCCCTAAGTCCTTTCAAGGACTTTAAAATAAAAAAGCCTTCCAATTTCTTGGAAGGCTTCTGAGTATATTTTAAGACATACAAAAAATCAGCACCTTCCTTTTACAGTGGTTTCTTAATTTGTTTTGTATGTTTAATTTGCTTGTTCATTTTAACAAAAGTAATTCGTTTAATATACTTGACAAAATTAAACTAGCTTAATATCAAAATTCACTAACTGAACAAACGATTGTACGCGTTCTTTAATATCATCAACACTAATTTCTGTTAATCGTTCCGTGCCAAATTTTTCTACGCAGAAACTAGCCATAGCACTACCTAAGATAATAGCAGATTTCATATTCTCGAAAGAAATATCTTTTGTCTTAGCAAGGTGTGCTACAAAGCCACCAGCAAAGGTATCGCCAGCACCAGTTGGATCAAATACTTCCTCTAAAGGCAATGCAGGTGCAAAGAACACTTCGTTTTCATGGAACAATAAGGCGCCATGTTCTCCTTTTTTAATAATAACAAATTTAGGCCCCATTGTCATGATCTTCTTAGCCGCTTTCACTAAACTATATTCACCAGTCAATTGTCTTGCTTCACTATCATTAACAGACAATACATCCACTAAACTAATTGTATGTTTCAAGTCGTCCATCATAATGTCCATCCATAAATTCATCGTATCCATCACGATTAATTTAGGACGATTTTTCATTTGCTTTATCACACTACTTTGAACTGATGGTACTAAATTACCTAACATTAAAATTTCACAATCTTGATAGCTATCAGGAACAACTGGTGTAAAGTTTTCCAATACATTCAATTGTGTATCTAAAGTATCGCGTGTATTCATATCCATATGATACTTGCCACTCCAGAAAAATGTTTTTTCGTCTTTTTTAATTTGAACACCTTCTAGAATAACCCCTCTAGCAGTTAATGCATCTAATTGAGCTTGAGGAAAATCTCCTCCAACTACAGAAATTTGCTTAACAGGTGTAAAATTGGAAGCGCACCAAGCAATATAAGTTGCAGCACCACCAATAATTTTATCACTTTTCCCAAATGGGGTTTCAATGGCATCAAAAGCCATAGATCCAACGACTACTAAAGACATGTGTATTTTTTTGATTTTCAGCTGCGAAACTACGATTTTTAAGTCTTCTGTCCCAAAGCAATCCAAATCGAACTAAATCTAGAAACACAACTGATTGATTATCAAAAAACTAACGAAATTGAATATATTTATCAAAAATTAATGAAAACGTTGGCTTTTATTTGATAATTTCGTGCTAACAAACGATCAAAAACAGTTTTATGGCTAGAATAAAAACAGAAAAAAACGGATCAAGAAAGGACGTAATTGTGAGCAAAGCGGCTACCCTATTTAGAGAAAAAGGGTACAAAGCAGCAAGTATGAGAGATTTAGCAGAGGCAGTTGGTGTAGAAGCTGCTAGTTTGTACAATCATATTAAATCGAAGAGCGAATTACTACATGAATTGGTATTTAATGTGGCAAATCGTTTTGTTTTAAAAATTGATGAAATTGAATCTGAGCCTATTAGTTCATTAAAGAAGATGGAAAAGATATTACGTTTCCATATTGTTGAAATGATCCATAATTATGAAGAAGTGTATGTAAGTGATAGGGAATGGAAGCACTTATCTGACCCTTATTTGTCGAATTACCAAAATCAAAGAAGGGTTTATCGTAAAAGATTAGCGGCTATTATTGAGGAAGGAATTAGAAATAAAGAGATCAAGCCAATTGATGCGCCAACTGTAGTTTTGATCTTTTTACATGCAGTTAGTGGTATTGAAAGTTGGCACCGTTCAACAAAAAAAATCAGCGCTGAGGAATTAGAACAAAATATGGTTGCCATTTTAATTGATGGTCTTAAAGCCAACAATTAATTCAAATTAATAGCTATAATTAAAAGCCTTCTCATAACAGAGCGGGCTTTTTTTATTAAACTAGATTACCGCTTGATTGTATTAACTTTGTAGCTTATAAAGAATACTAGTGTCAGAAAGAAATAATTTTATCGATTACATCCGCATTTTTGCCCATAGTGGTCATGGCGGAGCTGGTTGCAGACATTTCCTAAGAAATAAATTAACCGCTAAAGGTGGCCCTGATGGTGGTGATGGCGGTAGAGGTGGGCATGTAATTTTAAGAGGCAATTCCCAACTATGGACATTACTGCATTTGCGTTATCATAAGAATGTATTAGCGAAAGATGGAGAGAATGGTTCAAAAAATAGATGTACCGGCAAAGACGGTGAAGATATTATTATTGAAGTGCCATTAGGTACGATTGCTAGAGACGAAGAGACTGGTGAAATAGAAGCAGAGATCTTACATGATGGTCAAGAGATTGTTTGGCTGAAAGGTGGACGTGGTGGATTAGGTAACTGTAATTTTGCAACACCTACACAACAAGTCCCTGAGTATGCGCAACCGGGAGAAGAGGGTGTTGAAGGATGGAAGCAGATTGAATTAAAAGTATTAGCAGATGTTGGATTAGTAGGATTCCCAAATGCAGGAAAATCTACCCTATTATCTTCCATCACTGCAGCTAAACCGAAGATTGCAAATTATGCTTTCACTACTTTAACGCCTCAATTGGGCATGGTAGAATACAGAAATAATCGATCTTTCTGTATCGCCGATTTACCTGGTATCATTGAAGGAGCAGCCGAAGGAAAAGGTTTAGGTCATCGATTCTTAAGACATATTGAGCGCAATGCCGTTTTATTATTTTTAATACCTGCAGATTCAAATGATCATAAAAAAGAATTTGAAATTTTAAAGAACGAGTTAAACGAATTCAATCCTGAATTACTTCAAAAAGATTTCATCATCGCTATCAGTAAATCTGATTTACTTGACCAAGAATTGATGGACGCGATTGAGAAAGAATTGCCAGAAAACATTCCGCATATTTTTATCTCATCTGCTATTTCTAAAAATTTAATGGAATTGAAAGATTTACTTTGGAAGACATTGAACAAGCCAGTAGACGCTTAGTATACCAAAGTGCAAAATAACTAAAGCAACCATTAAAATAAATTCAGAATTAAAAACTTACAACCAAGTTCATGAAAATCACTTTCATGAAAACTAGGTTCATGAAAGTGCCTATATAAAAAAAGAGTCTCGATTTTTCGAGACTCTTTTTTTATGATCAACTAGATTGAGACTAGTTATTATTTTGCTTAGTTGCTTTACTACGCTCATTTTCATCCAATAAAGACTTACGCATACGAACCGACTTTGGAGTCACCTCGATACACTCATCAAATTGAATATACTCCATACACTCTTCTAAAGTGAATTGTACTTTTGGCGTAATACGAACACTATCATCACTACCGCTCGCACGGTGGTTGGTTAATTTCTTCATCTCCACAGCGTTGATATTCAAATCACCTGGCTTAATATGCTCAGCTAAAATTTGACCACCATATACTTCTTCACCTGGCTCAATAAAGAAACGACCTCTATCTTGTAATTTATCAATTGAATAAGCTGTTGTTGTACCACCAGCTTTCGCAATCAATACACCATTACTTCTTCCTGGAATAGGTCCTTTCCATGGCTTGTATTCATTGAAACGGTGCGCCATTACAGCTTCACCAGCAGTTTGAGTCAACATTTGAGAACGCAAACCAATTAAACCTCTTGAAGGAATATCGAATTCCAAATGTTGCATCGTACCCTTAGATTCCATGATCAACATTTCACCTTTCTTTTGGGTTACTAAGTCAATTACTTTACCGCTAAATTCACTTGGTACATCTACAACCAATATTTCAAATGGCTCATGTTTTTTGCCATCGATATCTTTAACCAATACTTGTGGGTTACCTACAGTCAACTCATATCCTTCACGACGCATTGTTTCAACCAATACACCTAAGTGCAAGATACCACGACCATATACCAAGAAGCTATCCGCAGAATCTGTTTCTTCTACACGTAATGCTAAGTTCTTTTCAGTCTCTTTCATTAAACGATCACGGATGTGACGAGAAGTAACAAACTTACCTTCCTTACCAAAGAAAGGAGAGTTGTTAATACTAAAAGTCATGCTCATTGTAGGTTCATCTACACTGATTACAGGCAATGCTTCTGGATTTTCTGGGTCCGCAATGGTATCACCAATGTTGAACTCTTCTAAACCAACCACAGCACATAAGTCACCAGAAACAACTTCTGTTACCTTACGCTTACCCATTCCTTCAAATACGTATAATTCTTTTACTTTATTCTTTTTGATGCTTCCATCAGCTTGAACAAGTACAATGTTTTGACCTTCTTTGATTGTACCTCTTTCTACTTTACCAATCGCAATACGACCTAAGAAAGTAGAATAGTCTAATGAGGTGATTTGCATTTGTGTATGACCTTCTTTCACATCTGGTCCTGGAACAAATTTCAAAATGCCATCCATTAAAGGTGTGATATCATCACATGGCGTTAAGCTATCATTGAACCAGCCGTTCTTACCGCTACCATAGAATGTAGGGAAGTTTAATTGATCTTCTGTTGCATCTAAGTTGAAGAATAATTCAAAAACTGAATCATGTACTTCATCAGGACGACAGTTTTCTTTATCTACTTTATTGATAATTACAATTGGTTTTAAATTCAACTGTAACGCCTTTTGTAATACGAAACGAGTTTGTGGCATAGGACCTTCAAATGCATCCACCAACAAACAAACACCGTCTGCCATTTTTAAGACACGCTCTACTTCACCACCAAAGTCAGAGTGACCTGGAGTATCGATTACGTTAATTTTTACACCTTTATATGTTACAGATGCGTTCTTACTTAAGATAGTGATACCTCTTTCACGCTCTAGTTCATTACTATCCATGATCAATTCTCCAGTCTCCTGGTTGTCTCTGAATACTTTAGTTGCGTGTAAAATTTTGTCTACCAAGGTTGTTTTACCGTGGTCAACGTGCGCGATAATAGCGATGTTTCTTATTTCCATGTACTGTTTTGAGGCTGCAAAGGTACGCCGTTTACAGTCCTAAAAAAAACAAAAGGGAAAAAAGGCTAAAGAAGGCTTAGATTCGTATATATATTTTATATTTATCTAATATATAACCCAATAACCAGCAGACTAGCATGAAGGAAATGGAGAAAGCTAAAGAACCCCAATAAAGACTCATATGCGCGAATCCTCGTTGATAAGCCCAATCAAATAAGCTTGGGTAATTACCAGGGCCTTTTAATAAATTCATAGAAACTAGTAGAATTTCAGAAAAAAGGTAGATGATCAATGGGTTTTTCCCAAAAATTTCGAAAAAACGGGCAAATTGGTGTTGGCGATGGAGTTCAACTCTATATATAATGGTTGAAAGAATAATCATATCCAATCCTATGGTTAAAACTACAAATGAGCTTGTCCATAATTTTTTATTGATGGGAAATTGATAATCCCACATAAATGCTAAAAAGACAAATCCAGCACCCCACATAAAAAGATGGGTTAAGCCTTCATAGGTTTTACCACTTGTCCTTACCATATTCCCCACAATAAAACCAACCAAAACATTTACAATAGCAGGCAATGTACTTAACAATCCTTCTGGGTCAAAGGCAATGCCTTCGCCTTGGTACAAATGATTAGGACCTAATAAATACAAATCCAATTTAAGTACTGCATTGCCTGTTAAACTCAATGGGTCTCCTACTTGTCCATAATGCACGGCGAGATACCAATATGTTAACAATAAAACAGCCGTTAAAATTTTAACAACACGTTCATGCATAAAGTGTGCAAACAATGCTGCAAGGCCGTAAGCCAAAGCAATACGTTGTAATACACCAAAAACTCTTGTATTGTCAAATGACCCTGTAAAAGGAAACCAATACATTAAAAAACCAAGACCAAAAATGATTAAAGTACGTTTTGTGATTGTATATAATACTTTTGCTCTTCCTTGTTTTTCTAAATTAGGTAAAACAAAACTTAATGAATTGCCCACTGCAAATAAGAAAGAAGGAAAAACTAAATCTGTAGGTGTAAAGCCATGCCAACTAGCATGCATTAATGGTGCGAATGTATGAAGTGCATCTCCCGGTGTATTCACAATAATCATCAAACAGATTGTCATTCCACGAAAAACATCCAATGATAAAAATCTTTCTTTTGTCATACATGCAATTTAAACGATTATCTAAGGAAAATATTTTTTTAAGGCCCTCAAAAATTACTAGCTTTAGAATAAATATATCCTTATGCGTTTGTTAAAAATAGTCATTCTATCCGTTTTTGCTTTAATTAGTATTTATTTTTTAGGCCCTAAGCCAACAAAACCCGTTTTTGATTTAGTGATGCCAGCAATAGAAACGAATGACTTAGATGCTTATGTCTATGCTATGGAATCCAAGCATGTGATAAAGCCAAACAATGAGGCAAAAATAATTTGGGCAGACAGTACTAAAACACAAACTGAATATGCCCTAGTTTATTTGCATGGTTTTAGTGCAAGTCAAATGGAAGGGGACCCCGTGCATCAAAAAATTGCAAAACAGTTTAATTGTAATTTATATTTAGCAAGACTTGCAGAGCATGGAATTGATACGACCGAGGAGTTGATGAATCTTACTGCAGAAAATTATTGGGAGTCTGCAAAACAAGCTTATGCAATAGGAAAAAAATTAGGCAAGAAAGTGATTTTAATGAGTACCTCAACAGGAGGAACATTGGCTTTACAATTGGCTGCTACTTATCCAGAAATTGCTGGCTTGATATTATATTCACCAAATATTGAAGTCAATAATCCAGCAGCGCCATTATTGAATAATCCTTGGGGATTGCAGATTGGAAGAGCAGTAATGAAAGGTAATTATGTGGACGTGAAGTATACCGATTCAGCCTATCCTAAATATTGGAATAGTCACTACAGAATTGAAGCAGTGGTTGCCTTGCAAAATTTATTAGAGGCCACTATGTTAGATGAAACTTTTAAAAAAATCACACAACCAACGCTGGCCCTATACTATTATAAAGACGAAGCGAATCAAGACAATGTAGTTAAAGTTGCTGCTATTAAAAAAATGATGGAGCAGATAGCCACTCCGTCGGATTTAAAATTAGCATTAGCTATGCCAAATACCGGTAATCACGTATTGGCTTCGCCGATTGTTTCAAAAGATATTGTAAGTGTAGAACAAGCGACAGCCAAGTTCATTAAAGAAAAAATTATTAAATAGGTACGCTTCGTAATTATATAAGTCAAGGCATTGTAGTAATGGTAGCTATTCAATTTTTTAAACTTATTGTTTTGCAACAGCAACGCCAATTTTTGAATCCGCAGTGCCATAGTACAAGTACCATTTGTTTTTAAATGACACAAGCCCTTCGACAAAACAAACATTGTTCACTTCTCCAACTAACTCATAGTCTTTATTTGGAAAAATGAAATAACTATTACTCCTGTCGATTAGTTTATAAGGTTTATTCAAATCAAACAATGCTTGTCCAGCGGCATAAGTATACTTTGGCAACACAGTATCTCCGTTATTTGCAGCATTACTGCTATTGTAAATCAATACAATTCCTTTTGAGGTATACAACGCAAAAGGTCCCGGCTCCACTAAACGACTATCAAAATAGCCGGGTCTTGGATGTAAAACAGAAAACATTTTTTTAGATTCATTGTTTTCAAAAGCTTCCCAATGAACTAAATCCTTTGAAAAAGCCATATATAAATCAGTGTCTCCAAAATACATCCAATACAATCCATTGATTTTCTTAGCCACCATTTGATCATTAAGTTGTTCTACCACTACCGCACCCGATTTTGACCAAGCATTAATATACTTTTCAGTTTTCAAGACTGGCCCCATTTTTCTCCACTTTTTTAAATCAGTTGACAATGCAAAACAAAGTCTTGCTGTTTTGCCGTCATACGAAGTATAGGTCAAAAAATAATTTCCATCTGGGGTCATTACAATTCGGGGGTCCTCAACACCGCCTTCCCATTCATATTGCTTCAAACTATCCTGCATAGGATAAAAAATTGGCGCAGGTTGTTTTATAAAATGAATACCATCCTCACTGATTGCGAGGCCCAATCGAGATGTCATTGCGCTATCCTGTGCTCGATATAGTAAATACACTTTGCCCTCCTTAACAAAGGCAGTTGGATTTAATACATTTTTAGACTGCCATTTTACTTTTGTTTGACTTACTGGACAATCAAAATAAAAAGATGTGTCTGGCAATAATATAGGATTTGCTGCATCTTCTTTTACAAATTCCTTAAACGACCAAGCGGCCTGTGATTTTTCAGATGTGTTTGAAAAATTACAAGCCGCTAGGAAAAATATTGCAATAAAGTAAATTGGTTTCATATAACCAAGTTACAACAATGAACTTAATCTACATGACGTTTATGTTTACTTGACAAGTAGGTATACACTGCAGGAATAACAAATAATGTTAGAACTAGAGAGAATAACAAACCTCCCACTACCACCGTACCTAATGGCTTTCTACTTGTAGCAGCAGCACCTAAGCTAATGGCAATTGGTAACGCGCCTAATGCAGTCGCTAAGCTTGTCATTAAGATTGGTCTTAAACGTTGCGCAGCAGCTTCTAATACAGCCTCTTTGATGCCCAATCCAGCTTCTCTTTTCTTGTTTGCAAATTCAACGATCAAAATACCATTCTTGGTCACCAATCCAATCAACATGATGATACCAATTTGAGAGAAGATATTTAATGTTTGATCTAAAAACCATAGCGACAACAATGCACCCGCAATTGCCAAAGGCACTGTGATCATGATAATGAAAGGATCTGTGAAACTTTCAAATTGAGCAGCAAGCACCAAGTAAATTAATATTAATGCTAACATCAATGCATAAGATGTATTGGATGCGCTTTCTTTAAAGTCTCTTGAAGGTCCACTCAAAGCAGTTTGGAAACTCTCATCTAATTTTTCTTTTGCTATACGCTCCATCGCTTCTACCCCATCACCAATTGTTTTGCCTTCGGCTAAAGATGCTGAAATCGTAGCTGAATTAAAACGATTATAGTGGTATAAATTAGGTGGATTACTGTTTTCAACGATACTCAAGACACTTGAAATAGGAATACTTTCTCCCCTATTGTTTCTGATATAAATTTTACTGATATCCGTTGGCGTATTTCTGTCAGACTTTGGGACTTGGGTAATTACTTCGTATTGACGGTCATTCATAATGAAATAAGCAGAACGAGCACCACTAAAGGCAGATTGCAACGCTTGAGAAATATCTGCAGTAGACAAGCCAAGGTCTTTTGCACGCATACGATCTATCGTCAAATCTAATTCTGGTTTATTAAATTTCAAATTGACATCCACATTTCCAAATGTCTTGTCTTTTCTAGCAGATTCTAAAAATTCAGGAATGACATTTCTAATTTTTTGGAAATCTAAATTCTGAATGATGAACTGCACTGGTAAGGAACCACGTGACATCATGCCCACAGAAATAGTTTGTTCTTCTACAGAGAATATGCGGACATTTTTTAAACGTTTGAATTTCTTATTCAAATCGGCTGCAATTTCAGATTGCGTTCTCGTTCTCTCAGTAACTTCAACCATACCCAATCTTCCAGAAGCACCGCCACCGCCACCGCCCCATCCAGGAACACTACCCCATGTAAATGCGTGCTCTGGTATGGAATCTTGCATAATACGAATGGCTTTCAATAAATCTGTTCTCAAATCCTCATAGCTAGTTCCTTCTGCAGAGGACATTGAAATACGAACAGAGCTTTTATCTTCCATTGGCGCTAACTCACTTTGGATATTTTTTCCAATAAGAAAAATCAAGACAAAACAAATACCAACAACAACCCATGCCATCCATCTAATTTGCAAAAATTTCGCTAAGCCATTTCTATAGCCTTGCTCCATTCCTTTAAAGAAGGGCTCGGTACGCTCATAAAATTTTCCGTGCTGTCCACCGTTTCTATTTAAGTATACATTCAAGACCGGTGTAATTGTTAATGATACAAAAGCTGAAACTAATACGGCTCCTGCAACTACCACACCAAATTCTTTAAATAAAGACCCGACAAAACCTTGTAAGAAAATAACCGGCATGAACACAACAGCCAATGTAATTGAAGTGGAAACAACAGCAAAGAATATCTCTTTACTACCTTCTCTTGCGGCGTCTTTGATTGGCAAGCCTTCTTCTAATTTTCTAAAAATATTTTCGGTCACAACAATACCATCATCCACCACAAGTCCAGTTGCTAATACAATCGCAAGCAATGTCAATACATTGATTGAGAAACCGGCCAAATACATAATAAAGAAAGTAGCAATCAAGGAAATAGGTATATCAATCAAAGGACGAATTGCAATCAACCAATTTCTAAAGAAAAAGAAAATCACCAATACCACTAATACAAAAGAGATGACGATCGTTTCTTTTACCTCAGACAATGCTCTTCTTACATTTTTGGTATTATCTATTGGTACAAAAAATTCAATATCAGATTTGTTTTGCAACTTAACCTGCTCCAATCTTTTATAAAACTCGTCTGCGATTTTAATTTGGTTCGCGCCTGGCTGAGGAGAGATAGACAACATCACCACCGGCACGCCATTAAAATAAGTACCCTGGTCTTCTTGCTCTGGCCCAAGTTCAACTCTTGCGATATCTCCTAATTTAACGATACCTGTTGCGTCTTGTTTAATAATAATATTTCTGAATTCCGCTTCGGTAGATAATCTACCTAATGTACGAATGATAAATTCTGATTTGTTACCATAAATACGTCCTGCAGGAAGTTCTACGTTTTCCTTATTTAATGCAGTTTGAATATCATTGAAAGCAATGCCAAAAGCATTTAATAAATCTGTATTTGGGAAAATACGCATGGACATTCTCTTACCTCGAACATTCACACTACTCACTTCGTCAATTGTCTGAAATCTTTGTTGTAATACATTTTCTGCATACTCTGTTAATTCCAACAAGCCCTTCGTCTTACTTCTTAAAGTAAGCATGATGATAAAGTCCGCATTGGCATCTGCTTTAGAGACAATCGGCGGATTGTTAATATCTTCTGGTAAACTTCTAACAGCTTGGCCTACTTTATCTCTTACATCATTTGCTGCAGTCTCTAAATTCACGCCTAAATTAAACTCAACAGTAATATTTGAATTACCTACTGAACTTGAAGAGTTAATAGTTCGGATACCTGGAATACCATTAATTGCCTTCTCCAGAGGTTCTGTAATTTGACTTTGTATTACTTCTGAATTGGCACCAGTATATGATGTTTGTACAGAAATGATTGGAGGATCAATTGCAGGGTATTCTCTTAATGCTAAAAAAGAATAACCTACTAATCCAAAAATTATAATCGCAATATTCATCACAGTAGCAAGTACCGGACGTTTTAGCGAGAGTTCAGATATATTCATCTAAATAATTTATTAATAATGAGCTTACTTGATGATATCAGCAAGTGGTAATGTCTTTCCGATTTTTAAATCGCTTCCGTCTCTTACAAAAAGCATTCCAGCAACAATTAAACTATCTCCAACTTGTACACCAGAAGTAATTTCAACTGCAGAAGCAGTTCTATAGCCTGTCTCCACATTTACAAATTTTGCTTTGCCATTTTTAACAACCACTAATTGTTTCACTTTTGAATCCGGGATAATGACATTAGATGGCACCAGTATACTTGGCTTCTGTTGATTTTCTCCTAAGAAAACTTTTGTGTAAGCTCCGGGGATTAACTTTCCTTGCAAGTTTGCGCGCACTTTAATATTTCTTGTTGTCGCAATAATCTGAGGTTCAATTGCGGCAATTGTTGCATTCATTTTAACACCAGGATTTGCAATACTTTCGATCGTGATTTTTTTACCTACTTTAATATAGTTCTGATACACTTCTGGAAGTGTGAAATCTACTTTTAATTGATCTACTTTTTGTAGGGTTACAATAGTTGTTGCAGTGCTTATAAAAGCACCTAGGCTCACTTGTTTTAAACCTATCTGACCAGCAAAAGGTGCTTTAATAACTGTTTTGTCAATTAATGATTGATTGTAAGCCAAGTCTGCTTTCAAGCTATTCACCTGTTGTAAGCTAATATCATAGTCACTTTGATTGATCCCCTTTGCTTGTAATAACTTTTTATTTCTTTGTTCGTTCATATTGGCTAATTCCAACTGAACTTTGATTTTTTGTAATTGAGCCTGCAAATCGGCATCATTTAATTTTGCCAACACGGTACCAGCTGCGACCATTTTGCCCTCAGGTATTTGTAATAAAACTATGCGGCCATTGGTTTCAGGACGGATATCAACAAACTCACTTGCTACAACCGATCCATTCACTTCAATGACTTTGTCAATCATTTCTGTAGATGCGATCGCAATGTCTACCGAAACTGGTGCATTGGCATTGAATTTATCCGTTGGTTTTGACTTTTCCTTACATGCAAACATTCCTAGAACCAGGATGAAGGCAAAATGATTTAACTTTCTCAAATTGATCTAATTTTAGTGAATAAAGATAACTAAAAAGCCATGTTTTATCCAATAAAATAGATGAGTGGTGGATTTATCGACCTTGGTTAAACTGAAGCAATTTTTGTTGAATATAATAGCCTAATTCCAAGTCGTTCAAGAGTCCCAGTGTAGGGTAAGAAGGTTTACAGTATTCCATAAACAATTCGAGTCTCGGACCATCTAATTTGGTCAATTTTTGAACAAAACGCTTCGTAAATCGATAGTTTATATACTTTTCCTGCTCCTGGCTCAAAAGTCTGTTCTGTAAGTATTGAAGGTTTCGATTTCTTTTAAACCTGAACATATTGATGATTTCATTCACATCGAAACCAATGGTAACACCCCCATTTCCAAAGAAATTCTGTTGATTACTCAATTTTAAGCCGGGTGGTTCGTAATTAAAATATTTAGCATAATCCAATCTGTTTTGAATAGAATCATACCTATAATAACTATTTCTAACTGTTACTTCTGGTAAGTCCACTCCAGAAACATGAATCATGATATTGAAATTGGTGGGATCTTCAATATCGTCAAGACTGAATTGCTTGGTACTTTTTCCAAATAAAGAAAAGGATAATGAGTCCTTTGACTGCAAAGTGATTAAATACCTGCCCAAAGAATCGGTTTGAGTCCTACTGTATTTACTAAAAACTAAAACAGACTCTACAGGTCTTCTGCCAGATATATCATACACAATCCCACTAATTGTTTTCATTTGCCCCTTAGCAGAGGAAAAGAAAAAAAATGAAATAACCAAAATCAATAGGGAAATATGCTTCATGAATGGGTGTAAAAGTAAACAATTCCATCCTTTATTTTTGTTAAAAAATAAGCGGCAAGTAGGTTAAGGTGGTACCTAAAATGATGGTGCCTAATACAACCCATTGTGGTGCAAGTTTATAACGCACTAATAAGACCGCAGTGGCGAAAAAAACAATTAAATAAATTCCCATATTCAAAACAGGAAGATCTCCAAAATTAAAGACAATATCCTTTAATAAGTAGACTGTAGCGCCTAACATGATACCCACCACAGCTGCATAGATCCCTTCTAAAGAACGATAAAAAAGTGCGTATTTTTTTAGCTTTTGCCAAATTGGGAAAAAGAATAAAACAATTAAGAAACTCGGCAAAAACACGCCCACGCTTGCTATAACAGCACCAGCCACCTGCCCTCCAATACCTTTTTCTTCTAAAGCGAGCACGCCTGTAAAGCTAGCGATAGAAAAAATGGGTCCTGGAATTGCTCTTACGATACCAGAGCCAGTTAAAAAAGCAGTGCTATTGATTTTTAACACATCTCTCTTGCTTTCTTTAACCTGAATAGTGTTTGGTCTTGTAACATATTGCTCGTACATCATTGGAATTAATACATCTCCGCCTCCAAAAACAAAGCTTCCAAATCGATAATTATTTTCGAAAAGATTAAACGCTTTTCTGTGTTCCCAATTTTGTCTGGTTGCTTGTTCAGATAAAAATCCAGCAGCAAGAAAAAATAAAATAAATAAATGCAAATGAACCCATTTTATTTTTTTTGGAGCTGCTCCTTGATCAGGAATTCTTTTATTACTAAAATTTGTTACGATACCGGCTAGGACAATCACCACAGGAATGGTCCAAGGCGTTTTAAAGCCAACAACTGTAAGAATACCTGCAGCAAGAAAAACAAAAAATGTAATAGTATTATTAATTGCTTTTTTATAAAGTAAAAAGGTGGCGCTAGCAATAAAGCCTATCACCATTGGCTGTAAGAGATGCAAAGATTTTAGTATGGGTTGCAAGTCAAAATGGGTATAGGCAATTGCGATGCTCGCCATAAAACTTGTGGCTGGTAAAATCCAAATGAGCAAAGTAAATAAGGCCAAAGGGAACCCACCTCTTTTAAAAGCTATTAATACAACAGTCTGGGTAGATGAAGCGCCGGGTAATAATTGGCAAAAGGCATTGTATTCCATTAATTCCTCGGCAGTAATATCCTTCCTTTGTTCTACAAATCGATGTTGCAATAGCCCCAAGTGCACCTGTGGTCCACCAAAAGCTGTTAAGCTATGAGTAAAAACAGCTTTTAGAAAAGGGATATGTCTTAATAGATTCAAGAAGGTTGCTTTTTGTAAATTTAAATAATTTATTTGCAACCTTCTTTAAATTATCGAATAGAACCTAATTCGCTTTTTATTATTTGGTACCTTTGAACTATGAGAACGCTTAAACTGCTTATTATTCTTGTATTGTTCAATGGATGTACAAACAAGATCTATAATAATTATGCTATCACCTATTCAAAAATAGAATGGGAAGAGCAACCGGATTACAGCCAGTTAAAAAACTGGGCAGCACATCCCTTAAAACAGGATCCGTCTGATAGCTTACCAAAACAAATGATCAAAAAATACCAACCTATACAATTAGTTGACATCTTTTTCGTACACCCTACAACTTATTTAGATCCACTCATGCCAAACGGCTGGTCGGCGTCATTAAAGGATTACAGCTTAAATGTGAAAACAGATTTGTCGGCAATTTTGAACCAGGCAAGTATCTTCAATGAAGTTGGGTCTGTCTACGCACCAAGATACCGTCAAGCACATATCAAAAGTTACTACCCAGAAAATAGGGTGGATACATTGAATGCCCTAGCTGCATTTGAATTAGCCTATCAAGATGTAAAAAAAGCATTCGAGTACTATTTAAAAAACGACCATCATAACAAACCTATTATTATTGCTTCACATAGTCAAGGTAGCACGCATGCTAAAAGATTATTAAAAGAATATTTTGATGGAAAAGAACTATCAAAAAATTTAGTAGCCGCTTACATAGTTGGCATGGCCATTGATCCGGCAGAATTCAATAATATAAAGGCTTGCGCAACACCAACAGAAACAGGATGTATTTGTGCATGGCGCACTTATAAAGAAGGTTATATCCCTCCATTTGTACAAAAAGAGCAGTTCAAATCAATTGTAACCAATCCATTGACTTGGGATAGCAACCAGCCATCAGCTAGTAGAGCGCAAAACGAAGGTGCTGTATTGTATAATTTTAATAAAGTAATTCCTAAAGTTGCTGGCGCATTCAATCACGAGGGCGTACTTTGGACACCGATGCCTAAATTTTTTGGTAATTTTTTATATCAAACCAGCAATTACCATATTGCAGATTTTAATTTCTATTATTTAAGCGTTCGTAAAAACGCAAGAGACAGAACAACACAATTCATCAATCAATTAGAAAACAAGAGCAACTAATTCAATTGATTAATTTCCAACAACACTCAAGAATTTAATGCGCATTATTTTTAGCTGTTCCCAAGTGTAGTCATTTTCACTTAATTCTTGCTGAGCAATTTGTAATGAAGATGTTTCACAGCTTTTGAAATATTCTAAAATTTCTTCTTGGTCATATTCGTCTAGCCATTCGTCAATAGCATAATCCAAATTTAACTTTGTTCCGCTCGCAGCAATTGTTTCCATTTCCTCTAATAAGCTATCTAGTCTTAGGTCTTTGTTTTTAGCGATTGTTTCTAATGGAATTTTTTTATCGACATTTTGAATAATGTAAATTTTATTGCTTGATTTGTTTGCAACAGATTTCATCACAAAATCATCTGGTTTCTCAATATCGTTCTCCGTTACGTATTGATCAATTAATTCTATAAATGGCTTGCCATATTTAATCGCTTTTCCTTTACTCACCCCCTGACAGCGTTCCAATTCAGACAAAGAAGTAGGATACAAAGTAGCCATGTCTTGAAGTGAAGTTTCTAAGAAAATAACAAAAGGAGGGAGTCCAATTTTTTTTGCTTCAACTTGACGCAAGTCCTTTAATAATTCAAACAAGCGATCGTCAGTAGTAGCTACCTCTTCGCCAACTTCACTTTCATCGTCTTCTCCCAACTCGGCAGCAAAAACGTTTTGCAATACAACTAGGAAAGAGCTTGGCTTTTTTAAGAATTTTTGTCCCTTACTTGTTAGTTTCAACAAGCCATACTCTTCAATGTCTTTCTCTATAAGTTGCTCAAGCATTGCTTGACGAATTAAACTATTCCAAAATAATTCATCTTGTGCTTTGCCTAATCCAAAAACAGGTAATTTTTCATGACGATATAAGCCAATCTGAGGCGTAAAGTGTCCAGTGATAATTTGAACTACATAGGCTGCAACGAATCTTTCGTCCAATGCCTGTATCGTCTGAAGCAATTGAAGCAATTCGTTTTTAGCCTCAAATTTCTCTTTTGGATGCAAGCAGTTGTCGCATTTTCCGCAATTTTTATCGGGCCATGTTTCACCAAAATAATGCAGCAAACTTCTTCTTCTACAAACGCCACTTTCAGCAAATGCGACTGTTTCGTCAATTAATTGAGCACCAACTTCTCTTTCACTCAAAGGCTTATCTCTTAAGAAATGTTCTAATTTTGAGACATCTTTTTGGGAATAATATAAAATACAATTTCCTTCCAATCCGTCTCTTCCTGCTCTTCCAGTTTCTTGATAATAATTTTCTATTGACTTAGGAATATTATAATGAATCACAAAGCGAATATCTGGCTTATCAATACCCATGCCAAATGCAATGGTTGCCACAATTACTTGTACATCTTCATTTAAAAATTGGTCCTGTCTTTCGGCTCTTAATTTTTGATCCAAGCCTGCATGATAAGCGACAGCTTTAATATTATTTGCCTTTAATAAATCTGCCAATTCCTCTGTGGTTTTTCTATTCAATGTATAGATGATGCCACTTTTCTTTTTATGTTTTGTAATGTATTTTACAATACTTTTTACAGTTTGTTCTTTCTTAATCTTAGGCTGTACTTCATAATACAAGTTTTCCCTGTTAAATGAAGAAATTAAGATCTCAGGATTTTTTAAAGAAAGATTTTTAACAATGTCACTCTGTACTTTAGGCGTAGCCGTTGCTGTTAAGGCAATAATCGGGGCAGCTTCATTGATTTCCTCCATCATCTCTTTAAGCCTACGATATTCTGGTCTAAAATCATGGCCCCACTCAGAAATACAATGCGCTTCATCTACCGCAAAAAAGGACACTTTTAAGTCGCTAAAAAAATCCAAGTTTTCTTGTTTCGTTAAAGTTTCAGGTGCAACATATAACAACTTTGTTTTGCCACTGAGCAAGTCCTCTTTCACCATTTTCACCTGTCCTTTATTCAAGGAAGAGTTTAAAAAATGGGCTACTTCGTCATTTTCGCTATACCCTCTTACTAAGTCAACTTGATTCTTCATTAATGCAATCAAAGGAGAAACAACAATCGCACATCCATCAAGCATCATGGCTGGTAACTGATAACATAAGCTTTTACCACCACCAGTTGGCATAATCACAAATGTGTCCCTGCCGCTCAAAAGAGATAAGATTGCCTGTTCTTGGGTTCCTTTGAATTCAGAGAAGCCGAAATATTGCTCTAAAGCAGCAACCAAGTCCTTATTTTGAGGAGTTACGGTCGTTTTAGTCGTTTTTTTAGTCGTGGGCATCGTAATAAGCTTGAAATCAGCCGTTTATTGTCTATTTGGACATATAAGTTAACGTATTTTGTTGAACAAAAGTTCATTCAAAAGGATATTTTTTTTAACTCCCCATTTATCAAAGGAAAGATTAAAAATGGAGGACAAAGTTAATGATGTATTACCTTTGCTACACCTATATAATGCCTATGTCATCAGAAATCAAATCCATTGCTCAAATCGCTTTGCAAATTGAAGCTAAAGCGGTAGCAGGATTAGAAAAATATATTGACGATCAATTTGTTGCGGCTGTTCAAGCAGTTTTAGATTGCAAGGGTCGCTTTATTGTAAGTGGAATTGGCAAAAGTGCCATTATTGCTCAAAAAATTGTAGCTACCTGTAATTCTACTGGAACACCATCCATTTATTTGCATGCAGCAGATGCAATTCATGGAGATTCAGGAATGATTTCGCCCAATGACGTTGTAATGATCATTAGCAAAAGCGGGGAAAGTCCAGAAATAAAAATGTTGGTAGATTTAGTAGGTCATTTTGGGAATCCACTCATTGCGATGGTTGGCAATTTAGATAGTTATTTAAGTAAGGCAACCAATTTAATTATCAATACAACGGTTGACCAAGAAGCTTGCATTAATAATTTAGCGCCAACATCCTCCACAACGGCACAAATGGTAATGGGTGATTTAATAGCCATTGCCTTGATGGAGTTAAGGGGTTTCAAATCGAATGATTTTGCCAAGTTTCATCCTGGCGGTAATCTGGGCAAAAGACTTACTTTAACAACTGGCTTCATTGCAAAAAAGAATACGCAACCACAAGTTGAACCAGGCACAAGTATTAAAGAAGTGATTTTAGCCATTTCAAAAAGCAGAATGGGCGCAACCGCAGTAATCAATCATGCTGGAGAAATTCTTGGCATGATAACCGATGGTGATATTAGACGCATGTTAGAACAACATAACAGTATACAAGATTTAAAAGCAGCAGATATATTTCATAAAAAGCCAATTACAATCTCCCCTACTACTTTAGCTATTGAGGCTTTTGACTTAATGAAAACACATGATATTAGCCAATTGATTGTGGAAGAAAAAGGACAATACATGGGCATGATACACATGCACGATTTAATGAAAGAAGGGATTCTATAATACAGATTTATGCAAAACAAAAATCACTATGTAGCCATCATGGCTGGGGGTATTGGAAGTCGTTTTTGGCCTATGAGCAGAACTGCTTATCCAAAGCAATTTTTAGATGTACTCAATACTGGTAAAACATTGGTACAATGGACATACGAAAGGTATGCGAAATTTATACCTGCAGAAAATATTTACATTGTCACTTCCGATGAATATGTAGATATTGTAAAAGCACAATTGCCCTTATTGCCTATCAATAATATATTAGCGGAACCTAGTAAAAAAAATACAGCGCCTTGTATTGCTTATATTTCATTTAAGTTAGCACAAATCAATCCCGATGCTAAGTTTATTGTAGCACCAAGCGACCATTTAATTTTAGAAGAGGATCGTTTTCAGGAAATTGCTTTGAAAGCATTGGATTTTGTTGAAAATATTAAAGCGTTACTCACCTTAGGTATACAGCCAACACATCCAAACACAGGATACGGTTATATTCAATATGAAGGACTAGAAGTATCGAGTGGTGTATACAAGGTAAAAACATTTACAGAAAAGCCAGATTTAGAAATTGCGAAATCATTTATAGAGAGTGGGGATTTTTTATGGAACGCGGGTATTTTTGCTTGGAAAGTAAGCTCGATCTTGACTGCATTTGAAAAATACCAGCCAGAAATGTTTGAGTTATTTGATCAAGAGAAAATGCATTTTAATACGGATCAAGAAACACAAGCTATTCAGAAAATTTACCCGCAATGTGTCAACATATCGATTGACATAGCCATTATGGAGAAGGCAAATAACGTATATGTTATGCCAGCCTCTTTTGGATGGAGTGATTTAGGAACTTGGAATAGTGCCTATGAAAATATGGAGAAGGACTATTTAGGCAATGCAGTTGCCTCTGACAATGTGATTGTAATTGATGCCACTAAGTGTATGGTCAATGCGCCAAAAGATAAATTAGTTGTCATTCAAGGCTTAGATGACTTTATTGTTGTGGACACAAAAGATGTATTACTTATTTGCAGCAAGGATAAAGAACAGTCGATTAAAGAGTATGTTGCCGAAGTAAAGCGCAACAAAGGCGATAAATATATTTAAAAAGCTTATCTTAGAGAGGTTAGGATTATTGCTTAAAATCAAAATCAGACCCCTCTATGGCAACGATTATAAGTGGCACAGGTAGTGTTATACCGTCAATTGTAAAATCAAATAAAGATTTTATTGATCATACATTTTATGATGAACAAAATGAACGCATAAAATCTCCTAACGAAGAAATTGTTGAAAAATTTAAAGGCATCACAGGTATTGTTGAAAGAAGGTACGCCGAAGTCAACATCAATACTTCTGACCTTGCCACTGCTGCCGCGAAATTAGCCATCCAAGATGCGGGTATTGATCCTGAAACAATTGATCAAATTATAGTAGCACATAATTTTGGAGATGTAATTACAGGCACAATTCAGTCTGATGCAATTCCTTCAATAGCATCAAGGGTGAAACATAATCTAGGTATTGTGAATCCAAGTTGTGTGGCTTATGATATTTTATTTGGATGTCCAGGTTGGATCCAAGGTGTAATACAAGCAGACTCCTTTATAAAATCCGGCATGGCTAAAAGATGTTTAGTCATTGGCGCCGAAACACTTAGCAGGGTGGTAGATGAACATGATCGAGATAGCATGATTTTTAGTGACGGTGCAGGTGCAAGTATTCTTGAGCATACAGATGATCCAAATGAAGGCATCTTGTCATTCAGTGTACAAAGTCATTGTAATGACGAAGCCTACTTTTTATACTTAGGTAAATCTTATCATCCAGAGGCTGGCGACGATACAAGGTATATTAAAATGAAAGGGCGTAAAGTATATGAATATGCAATGAAGAATGTGCCGATCGCAATGAAAGAATGTATTGAAAAAGCAGGAGTGAATATTCACGATGTGAAAAAATTCTTTTTACACCAGGCGAATGAAAAAATGGATGAAGGTTTTATTAAAGCATTATACAAGCTTTATGACATCAAAGACATTCCTGCAGATATTATGCCAATGAGCATACATGAATTAGGAAATAGCTCGGTGGCAACCATTCCTACTCTTTATGATTTAGTGCATAAAGGAAAATACAATGAACATAAATTAAACAAAGGAGATGTAGTCGTTTTTGCTTCTGTCGGTGCGGGGATGAATATCAACGCCATCTGTTATCGATTATAATTTAATAGCCTCTATTGTCATTGCCTTCCATGAAATTCAAAAAGGCTTTGTTGCAAACCTTATTGCCGCCTGGGGTTGGATAGTTGCCGGTAAAGTACCAATCACCTGTATTGGTAGGGCAACATTCATGTAAGCCTTCAATAGTTTGATAGATTACTTCTACTGGTATTTGTATATTATCTGGTGTGATCAATTGAGCAATTTTATCAGAAATTTCTTCTGTGGTAAATGGCTTATATAATTCACGTACTACATTTTCGGTATGCAACTCCTGTTTTAATTCTAGGGCTTTTATTTTTTTATACGCTTCGTCCATCACATGTTCCATCCCTCTGTCTTTTAACAAAGCAATCGCCGCTTTGAACGCAATAAAATCACCCATCTTACTCATGTCAATACCATAACAATCAGGGTACCTGATTTGAGGCGCAGAAGAAACAACAATGATTTTTTTAGGACCCAATCTTGACAACATTCTTATGATACTTTCCTTTAAAGTTGTTCCTCTTACGATGCTATCATCAATGACTACCAAAGTGTCTTCGTTTCGTCTAACAGTTCCGTAAGTAATATCGTATACATGCTGCACCATCTCATTACGGTTCGCATCTTCTGTAATAAAGGTTCTTAACTTCACATCCTTTATCGCAATTTTCTCTTGACGTATTTTTCTATTCACCATCTCTCCAAGTCTCTCTGCGTCCACATCTTTACCCCAACTTAAGATACGCTCCACCTTAATGGCATTCAAATACTCTTCCATACCTTTTACTAAACCATAGAAGGCAACTTCGGCTGTATTAGGAATATAAGAGAAGATGGTATTTTTTAAATCTTTTTCTATTCTATCTAACACAATCTTACTTAGGTGGTGTCCTAGAGCAATACGTTCTCTATAAATTTTTTCATCGCCGCCTCTAGAGAAATAGATGCGTTCAAAAGAACAAGCTCTTCTTTCTTTTGGTGCTACAATTTGTTCGATTGTATAGCCGCCTTTATCATCCACGATCAATGCAGTACCAGGCATTAATTCGTGTACTTCATTTTCGCCTACATTAAATGTCGTTCGAATTGCTGCTCTTTCACTTGCCGCTACAATCACTTCGCCATCTATATAATAATAAGCTGGACGAATACCATGTGCGTCGCGCATGATAAAGCTATAACCATTTCCTACTAATCCCCCAATTGTAAAGCCCCCGTCAAACATTGGAACAGATTGCTTTAATACTTCGACAATATTTGGACTATTCGGATTTTTAGATTCTTCGATGACTAAAAAATGATGAATCACTTCCATCATTGCAGCCAAGTCGCTTTGTTTTTCAAATGGACCTGGCTCATGTTGAATTTTTTTGAATAATTCATCCGTATTCACCAAATTGAAATTTCCTGCCAATGCAAGGTTCTTTCCTGGAACTAAATTTTTCTTAATGAACGGATGACAAAATTCAACGTTATTTTTTCCTTGTGTGCCATACCTCAAATGTCCTAATAACAATTCACCCATAAAAGGCAAATGTCCTTTCATTAGTCCTGGATGTTTCGTTATATCTGGTTGGAATTTTTCAAGTTCTTGTATCTCTTGACCCACTTTGTAAAATAAATCAGCAATAGGTTGCTGTGCACTACTTCTTAATCTATATAAAAAAGGATTGCCTGCTTCTATATCTAGTTTAACAGTTGCAATCCCAGCGCCATCTTGTCCACGATTATGTTGTTTCTCCATCAAGAGGTAAAGCTTATTTAAGCCGTAAGTGACTGAGCCTCTATTTTGAAGATAATAAGACAAAGGTTTTCTCAATCTTATGAATGCTAAGCCACATTCGTGTTTAATCTCGTCGCTCATGATGAAGTTTCTAGTATGTTTTTTCCTTTACAATTGCATTAGCCACTTTTGTCCAATCTGTTAATTCTTTACAAGCTTGAAAATCGTTGTCTATAAATACATAATAATTGGGTACTCTTTCTTTAAACCAAGACTCTAATACTTTAGCTTTTTTCTCTTCAAGTGCTCTTACAGAAACACGATTATAATCTTCTCTTAAATTTTCTTTATGCGGTGCAGTTCTTTCTTTATAGTAAACGATACGAACAGTTTTTCTACCTCTATCATCTACATACATTTGTGGTGCAGAAATATCGCCTGGCTTCATATTTTGCATCAATACAACCATCTCTTTGTCTAGTTGATCGAAATTGATATAGGTAGAACCATCGCGACCAGTAACAGCTCCGCCGCTAAATTTACTCGACTCGTCGTCACTGAATTTATTCACTGCTTCGCCAAAAGTTGTTTTGCCAGCTAAAATTGCCCCTCTAACACTATCTAAAATTTTCTTAGTCTCATTGATTTCATCATTTGTGATTGGAGGTATTCTTAAGATATGCTTAACCACAGCCTCGTCACCTGATCTTGAGACCAACTGAATAATATGGTAGCCGAATTTTGATTTTACTGGTGCTGAGATTTGGCCTTCTTTTAATCTAAAGGAAGCAGCCATGAACGCCGGATCAAATTCTCTTACATTTCTATTTAAACTAAACTGACCAAGGTTTTCTTTCGCACTTGGATCTTCGGAATACAATTTAACTAATTGATCAAACTTGTTCACGCCACCTTCAACTTGTTTGCGGTATTCCAACATTTGTTGAATTACATATTCTTCGATATCACGATTCGCCTTAGGGTGCATAATGATTTCTGAAATTTGCACTTCACTCTCATATAAAGGCAAGCTGTCTACAGGAATTTTTGCATAAAAAGCTTTCACCTCATTTGGGGTGATTTTAACCTTATCTACAATCTTATTCTGCATTTCCTCGGCTAAACGTTGTTCTTTGATCAACAATCTAAAGTCATCTTTTAATTGGAACACGCTTCGGCCAGCGACTTCTTCTAATACTTCTTTAGAACCAAATTGCTGAATGAAATTACGAATACGACCATCAATGGCATTTTCAATTTCTTCCTCTGTAATTAAAATAGAATCTTTTTCGGCTTGTAAAACCAATGCCTTACGAATTAATTGTCCCTCTATCACTTGACAAGCAGATGGTAGTTCAATATTTTCCTGCCCTTGTGCTTGTCTTTTGTAATCTGCTATTGCATTGTCCACATCGGAACGTAAAATGTATTTGTCGCCAACCGTTGCAACAATCTTATCTGCTAATACTTTTTTAATTTGAGCATTTGCACAACTTACAACTGCAATCAATCCTAATACAAATACAATGCGAACTATTTTCATCAAATATGAATTAAGGGGCTAAGTTCCGATAGCTGGGGCAATACCCCAACTATCAAATCTTAATATTTTTATAAAGTACGTTTAACTTCTTCTTCCTCAAATGCTTCAACGATATCTCCTGGTTTCAAGTCAGCAAAGTTCTTAATGGTTAAACCACATTCCATGTTAGAAACCACTTCTTTCACATCGTCTTTGAAGCGCTTCAAGCTACCTAATTCAGCTGCTTGACCTTCGCCTCTTGGGAATTCAACGATACCATCGCGGATAATACGTATTTTACTATTTCTACTCAACTTGCCATCTAATACATAACATCCAGCAACCGTTGCTTTATCAAATTTGTACACTTCGCGTACTTCGACATTCGCAACAATTTTCTCCTGAATTTTTGGTTCCAACATACCTTCCATAGCACTCTTGATTTCATCAATCGCGTTATAGATAATTGAGTACATTTTGATTTCCACACCTTCGGTTTCTGCTAAGCGACTTGCTTGCATACTTGGACGAACGTTAAATCCAATGATGATCGCATCAGATGCTGCAGAAAGCAATACATCAGATTCAGAGATCTGACCCACCCCTTTCAATACCACTCTAATTGCAATCTCTTCGGTAGATAATTTTTGTAATGAATCACTTAAGGCTTCTACAGAACCATCCACGTCACCTTTGATGATGATGTTTAATTCTTTAAAGTTACCCAAAGCCAAACGACGACCAATCTCGTCTAATGTGATATGTTTTCTAGTTCTTAAACCTTGCTCTCTTAATAATTGAGAACGCTTTGTTGCTAATTCTTTTGCTTCCGCTTCGTCATCATATACTTTGAATTTCTCACCCGCTTGAGGTGCGCCATTCAAACCTAAGATTACAACTGGTGTAGATGGAGGGGCAACTTCGATACGTTGATTACGCTCGTTGAACATCGCTTTTACACGACCATAGAATTGACCAGATAAGATCAAATCACCTTGACGCAATGTTCCATTTTGAACTAAGATAGTCGCAACATAACCACGACCCTTATCCAAAGACGCTTCAATAATTGTACCTGTTGCTTCTCTATTTGGATTGGCTTTCAAATCTAAAATTTCAGACTCTAATAAAACTTTCTCCAATAATGAATCAACATTCAATCCTTGTTTAGCAGATAACTCTTGGTTTTGGAATTTACCACCCCAAGCTTCTACTAAAATATTCATTTGAGATAACTGCTCGTAAATCTTTTGAGGATTCGCACCATCTTTATCAATCTTGTTCACCGCAAAAATCATTGGAACACTTGCAGCTTGAGAGTGACTAATTGCCTCTTTCGTTTGAGGCATCACCGCATCATCCGCAGCAACAACGATAATCGCAATATCAGTTACTTTAGCACCACGAGCACGCATCGCCGTAAAGGCTTCGTGACCTGGCGTATCCAAGAAAGTAATTGCTTTACCATTCGGTAAAGTAACCTCGTAAGCACCGATATGTTGTGTGATACCACCTGCCTCACCAGCAACTACATTTGCGTTACGTATATAATCCAACAAAGATGTTTTACCATGGTCTACGTGACCCATGATGGTAACGATTGGAGGGCGTTCAACCAAGTTTGCTTGATCTTCTGCTTCCTCTTCTTCATCCATTTCTTCCACATCTTCTAATCCTACGAATTCAACTTCAAATCCAAATTCACTTGCAACCAATTCAATTACCTCTGCATCTAAGCGTTGGTTGATTGATACCATGATGCCTAAATTCATACACTTGCTAATGATGTCTGCAAAGCTTACATCCATTAAGCTAGACAATTCACTTACAGTAACGAATTCGGTTACTTGTAATTTGTTGTCTTCTCTTTGTTCGTTATTTTCATTTTCAGCAGCTTCTTCACGACGTTGACGACGATACTTGGATTTCATGCTCTTACCACGACCACCTTGGCCTGATAATTTAGCTTGTGTTTCCTTGATCTTATCTTGAATTGCTTTCTGATCAATTTCTTTTTGTTCCGCAGTCTGTGGCATATTTCTACGACCACCTCCCGCTTGTCCTGGACGATTATTAGGACGGTTACCTTGATAACCACCGCCTGCTGGACGATTGCCTTGATAACCTGCACCTCCGCCATTATTAGGGCGATTTCCTTGATAACCACCGCCTGCTTGAGTTTGACCACCTTGTCCTTGTTGACCTGATTGATTTGGTCTACCAGGAACTGGGATACGCTTGCGTATACGTTTTTCTTCTTGACTTAAAGGCTTAGGTCTTGTATCACTATTGATAGGCAAATCAATTTTGCCTAAAATTTTTGGACCAGTTAACTTGTCCGCTTGGATATTTGTAATGGCACCATGCACATTTTCAGGCGCAATAGAATGATCTACTGGCGCTGCTTTTGGAGCAGGTGTCGGCTCTGGCTTAGGCTCTGCTTTTTTAGTAGCAGCCTTTGGCTTATCGGCCGCTTTAGGAGTTGTTGCTTTTGACTCAGGATCTTCTGTTTTCTTAGTCGATTTCTTTGGTCTAGTCGAAGAGTCAATAAGAGAAAGATCAATTTTATTGATCACTTTAGGCGCTTCCACTTCTGGTGCTTCTACCTTTACTTGTGCTGGAGCCTCAGTTACTTGAGCTGGTGCAGCTGGAGTTGCTTCTATTACGGCTGGCGCAGCTTTTGGCGCTTCAACAACTGGCTTTTCTGCAGGCGCTGCTTTTTTTGCAGGCGCAGCTTCTTCCTCTGCTTTTTTACCTTTGTCTGCTATTGCATTCTTTGGCAATTCCACATGATCCGCTTTGTTCTTAGCAACTTTATCACTTTGGAATTCTGCTTGCAAAGCGTAGTACTGACTTTCAGTTAATTTGGCTGTTGGCTTAAGGTCGTCTTTCGGAAAACCTTTAGAGCCAAGGAATTCAATCAAGGTATCTTGACCGATGTTGAATTCTTTAGCAGCTGCTAACAGTCTTGGTAGTTTCAATTCTGACATTCTAATGTTTTTTGTCCCTTTTTTAAGAACAGGGACGCGTTCTTATTACAAATATACTTCTATTTCAAAGGTTATTCACCTTTAGCAAACTCTTCTGTTAAGATACGACGGACATCCGCAATCGTCTCTACTTCTAAGTCTGTTCTCTTCTCTAATTCTTCGGCGCTTAATTTCAATACACTTCTTCCTGTATCACAACCAACACGCTTAAATTCGTCAATAATCCATGCTTCAATCTCATCGCTAAATTCATCTAAGTCGATATCGAATTCGTCTACAATATCTTCGTCCTCACGGTACACATCTAATTCGTATCCTGTTAATTCAGAAGCCAACTTGATATTCACACCACGACGACCAATTGCTAAAGAAACTTGATCTGCTTGTAAGTAAACTTCTGCACGCTTACGATCTGCATCAATATTCATGTAGCTAATTTTTGCAGGCGTCAATGAACGTTGAATTAATAATTGTGTATTGGTTGTGAAATTAATCACGTCGATATTTTCATTTTTCAATTCTCTAACGATACCATGTATACGAGATCCTTTCATACCCACACAAGCACCTACTGGATCGATACGGTCATCGAAAGACTCAACCGCAACTTTCGCACGCTCACCTGGTTCACGAACAATTTTCTTAATTGTGATTAAGCCATCGAAAATTTCAGGTACTTCAATCTCTAATAATTTAGCTAAGAACAATGGATTCGTTCTAGATAAAATAATTACAGGTGTGTTATTTTTCATATCCACTCTTGCAACAACGGCTCTAATATTTTCGCCTTTCTTGAAAAAGTCTTGAGGGATTTGTTCTGTTTTTGGAAGGATCAATTCATTGCCTTCTTCATCTAACAACAATACTTCCTTCTTCCAAACCTGGTAAATTTCAGCGTTAATAATATCGCCAATTCTATCAGAATATTTTTTAACTAAAACGTTTTTCTTTAAGTCATTGATACGAGAAGCAAGCGTCTGCTTTGCAGCAAGGATAGCTCTTCTACCAAAGTCGTAGATATTCACTTCTTCTAATAATTCCTCTCCAATTTCAAAATCCGGTTCGATTTTGATGGCATCAGAATAAGATACTTCTGCTAATGGATTGTCTACATCATCATCTGGTCTGATTTCACGACGACGGATAATTTCCAAGTCACCTTTTTCAGCATTCACGATAACGTCGAAGTTTTCATCACTACCATATTTTTTTCTCAATAAGGTTTTGAATACATCTTCTACCACTTTCATCATCGTAGGACGATCTATATTTTCAGCGTCTTTAAACTCCGCGAAAGCTTCAATCAAATTTATACTTGCCATAACATCATTTTTTTATCAAGCCGTCAAGCTTGAGTTTTGTTAAAATTGAATTTGAACTATAGTTGATTTTATATTTTCAAATGGAATAAGCAGTTGTTCTTGGGTAGCTTTTTTACCTTTACCAGCTGTCCATTCGATTAAAATATCTTTGTCTGTTACTTCTTTTAAATTGCCCACATACACCGTTTCGTCATTCAGGATCACCTCTACATTACGCCCAATATTTTTTACATATTGTCTGTTTAAGATTAAAGGCTCATCCACACCAGGAGAAGAAACTTCCAATGCGAAATCTCCTTCTGGGAACCAAGCAGCCTCTTCGATTGCCTTGTACAATCTTCTGTTAAAAGAAGTACATTGTTTAATTGGCAAACCTTGATCACCGTCTATGTATACTCTAATGATATGTCCAGGCTTTACTTTGATATGCACCAAAAAATAGCTTGGATCCTCTTGTAAAAGAGGTTCGATTAAAGCATAAATCCTGTCTTTTAATTCGTTTACTTCCATAGTTTAAAAAGAAGAAGGGAACGATTTCGTTCCCTTCATTTCTCTGTGTATTCTTGAACAAAGGTAATAAAAGAGGATGAAATCACCCAATTTTATTCAATCTGACCTTATTTTTGCAGTATGATGAAGCTGCTTATTTATGGATTCCTGATCTATTTACTCTATAAGATCATTTTTGACGTGGTTGTCCCCGTGCGCAAAGGGGTAAAGACCGTACGCCAAAATATGGAGGAAATGCAACGTAAAATGGCCGAAGCACAGCAGCAAAATGCCCGAAATAGTGGTTTTTCGAGCCAAAATCCTACAAATACACCTCCCAAATCAAGCATCAAGCCAAATACTTCTGACGCAGATTACATTGATTTTGAGGAACTTAAGTAAAATTTGGCCTCTATTATTGCCTTAATAAGCCAGGAAGCTCATTTTCAATCTGCATACCCGGCTCCAAATAAAGCACTTGCAAGCCTACAGAAGCCGCAGCTTTGACATTGGGTTCATTGTCATCAATAAACAGGGTCTCTGGAGCTCTAAGCCTCTCCAAGTCCAAGATTTTTTGGAAAGAAGCCGGATCTGGCTTGCGCATACCCATTTCGTGGGAGTAATAAGGCTTTTTGAATAAGGCATTGAAATTACCCCCAATTTCATTCGAGTACTGTGGTATAAAATAATCTTGATGAATTTGATTGGTATTAGAAAATAAGAACAAATTGAATTGCCCTTGGTTAGACTTTACCCAATCCATGCTTTTTGGCCTAAAGCCAATCAACAATGAATTCCAAGCTTCAATGATTTGAGCATTAGATAATTCAAGTTTGTAAAGCTGATTGAACCCCTCGCAAAATTGAATTTCATTGATGAACCCTTTTTCTAAATCAAAAAATAATTCATCTGATTTATTCAACGTAAAATGATTCTCAAAATTTGGAATACCTAATTGATCAAAGCGTTGATACATGATCTCAAAATCAATATCATATAAAACATTGCCTAAATCAAATATGATGTTTTTAATCGGCGTCATATGAAAGAAAAAAAATTAAAAATGTAGGAGCGATAACTATCTCTTTAAATGTAAAGATAAAGATTGTTAGGTAGTTGATGTGTCTACAATTTGTATATTTGATAGATGCAACAAAATCTAGCACATATCGCAGTGGTTGTTCGAGACTACGATGAAGCAATTCAATATTATACCTCTGTACTTGGATTTAAATTAATCGAAGACACGGTGCTTTCTGAAACAAAGCGCTGGGTGATGGTTCAGCCAAATGGCGCATCCAATGGCTGCATGTTGTTACTTGCAAAAGCGGCCACACCAGAACAAGAAAAAAGTATTGGCTATCAAACCGGAGGACGTGTGTTTTTATTTTTATATACCGACGATTTTTATCGAGACTTTGAAAATTATACAAGCAAAGGTGTTGAATTCACTATTGCACCACATGTAGAAGAATACGGTACCGTTGCAGTTTTTAAAGACCTTTATGGCAATCTTTGGGATTTGATTGAGCCGGCAAAGAATACCATGCCCAATAGAAGCAGTTTATAGTATTATTTAAGCTTCATTGCAGCCGCCATATACTTACATGCAGCGTCCCCTTTATTCAATTCGTTTTGAATATTTTGATGTGAAAGCTCATCTCTATTTTGACTTAACTTAAAGACATGCTTCAAGGCTTCGATTTTGATTTCAAAAGACACAATGGCCTTCATGTTTTGATGCATATACATCGGATCTAAGTTTTTTACCTGTGAAGTGGCATTCGGATCTGATTCAAATTTTTCTGTCAGCTCTGTGAGTAAAGAATAAAGATGGTCTTCGTTTTGCATTTCCATCTTCCCAATTGCATGCACTGTCTGGTAATTCCAAGTACTTGCTTGTCCTGTATTCGAATACCAGCTTGCACTTACGAATGCAGAAGGTGCCGAAAAAATCACTAACACATTAGGATTTATTTCAAAAGCATTCGTGTGGTCTTGTTTGCGCATGATATGTCCACTAATGATAATTGCTTGATCCGCTTCTTTAATTAATATTGGAATATGCGTCGCAACAGGAAGTCCATGTGCGTCTACCCCACATATGGTTACAAAAGGATTTGCTTGCATAAAATCCAAAACTTCCTGGTAGTTACGCGCTTTGAAATAAGAGATATCGTACATGGAATAAATTTTAAATTAATTGAATTGAGAACAAGAAATTAGAATTTGACTTCGCTTTTTTGAATTATATTTTTAAGTGCTTTGTGCTGCTTTACTATAGTGGCAATGCGGTGGTTGTTTTAATTTCATCCATCACAAACAAACTGCTAATATGTGCGACCATTGGTAAGACAGCAAGTTTTTCTTGATAAAACTTATTGTAGGTCTCTACGTCTTTTGTTACTAATTTTAAATAGTAATCAAAATTTCCAGAGACCAAACTACAAGCAATCACTTCTGGAAATTGTGCAATGGTTTGTTCAAATTCTGAGAAATGACTTTTAGTTTGTTTATCCAAAGTCACTTGACAATGCACCACTAAACCAAGGTCGATTTTTTTTCGATCCAATAAAGCGACATACTGTAATATATAACCCTCTTGTTCCAATCTTTTTATTCGATCGTGTGTTGGACTAAGGGACAAATTGATTTCGGCACTAATGTCCTTTAGCTTAGCGAGTGCGTCTTTCTGCAAGATCCTTAAAATGGATTGGTCAATTGCGTCTAATGCCATAGAGAAATAATTTCTGTTTCTGGAATAATTCAGAGCCCAAATTACAATATTTTGTTTCATATAAGTCATAAAACAATAAATTTTACTGATTATTTGAATATAACTATGAATATTTCCTTATTAATGATATTTGTACAGAAATAAAAACATAAACCATGATTATTGGCGTTCCTAAAGAAATTAAGATTCAAGAGTACCGTGTAGGTTTAACTCCTGAAGGTGTAGATGCTTTGACAAGACAAGGCCACACTGTTTATATTGAAACAAATGCGGGTGCAGGCTCAGGTTTTTCTGACGAAGCATACAAGGCTGTAGGCGCACAAATTTTAAATACACCAGCCGAAGTTTACGCAATTGCCGAAATGATTGTGAAAGTGAAAGAGCCATTGGCTGCAGAATATGGATTGATTAAGTCTGGTCAAATTTTATTTACCTATTTCCACTTTGCTGCTTCAAAAGAATTAACAGAAGCAATGATGAAAACACATGCTGTATGTATAGCTTACGAAACTGTAGAATTGCCTGATGGCTCATTGCCATTGTTGGTTCCAATGTCTGAGGTTGCAGGAAGAATGGCTGTAAATGTAGGTGCTTATTATTTAGGAAAGCCTTTTGGTGGTAAAGGAAAATTATTAGGTGGTGTTCCAGGTGTGAAGCCAGCAGAAGTTTTAGTGATAGGTGGTGGTATCGTAGGAACGCAAGCTGCTAAGATGGCTGCAGGTTTAGGTGCAAACGTAACGATCATGGATACGAATTTATCTAGACTTAGGTATTTATCAGATGTGATGCCTCCAAATGTAGTGACGCAGTATTCTACCTTATTAGCAATTAAAGAAAAATTACCTACTGTTGATTTATTAATTGGTGCGGTTTTATTACATGGTGCTAAAGCGCCTCATTTAGTGAAGCAAGCAGATTTAAAATTAATGGAAGCAGGTTCTGTAATCGTTGACGTTGCTGTGGATCAAGGTGGATGTATTGAAACATGTAAACCAACAACACACGAAAATCCAGTTTTCACAATTGATCATATCACACACTATTGTGTTGCGAATATGCCAGGTGCTGTGCCTCAAACAAGCACTAGAGCCCTAACACAAGCAACTTTACCTTACGCAATTGCAATTGCAAATAAAGGTTGGGAAATTGCATGTGCAGAAAACCCAGCTTTAGCAAAAGGTTTAAACATTAGAGCCGGGAAGATTTTACACAAAGGTGTATCTGAAGCGTTCAATGGATAATTTATATTAAAAACAATTTCGAATCAACCCATTTAAAGTCAGATTTGAAATTTGTTAGACTAATAAGCAAAAAAAATACCCTCGCAATGCGAGGGTATTTTTTTGTCGATCTATTTTAAATACAATACTATTTCCAAACTGTCCAACCTTTCCACCATGTTTGATTCACACCAGATGTAGCAACCGCACCTCTAAATGTTACTTTTTCGAAGAAACTATTTTGAAGTTTTGAATCCGTGAATGAACCATTCTTGCTATAATCTAAATGTAAGCCAATACCTAAGCTACCAATAGTAGATGAAATATTAGCTGTACTTGTGTTCGCATTTGCGAATGGTGTAAAATCAGGATTTGTGTAGTTGAATGGTTGAATTAATTTCAACACATCAGAACCTGCCGTGTTCAAAATTGTATTACCATAAAAAGGGTTAGAGAACCATGCCAATAAACTTGCACTTGTTGCACCAGTTGGTGTGGCACTTGCAGTATACCTAATATTCTCAGTGTTACCTGCGAAAGTTGTATTCTTAATTCTAATCGTACTGTCATCAATATTTCTGTCTACAGCTGTACCAGTTGATGCATCAAATTGAATAGCAACAGGCCATCCTGCAATGATAGAGTTCATGATTGAAATACCTGTGTTTCTTCTAATATGCGCACCAGCTCTGTATAAGCTATTGCCTTTACCTGAAACTGGATCAATTCTTGGTCCAATTGCAGTGATATTAGAGAAAACAGCAGTTGTTTTTGGTGATAAAGTAGAACCTCTTCCGTCATTATCTGATTCAAATGCTTCTGAAGTGGAGATATCCGCAATAACAGAATCTCTTAATACAATACCGAATTGTACATTTCCTGAGTAACCAAAATCAGTATCAAAATCATCGTCCTGCGTTTTATAAGCAATTAAATATTTGCAATTCACTGTTCCACCAAACCATTCATAAGCATCATCTTTTGCATATGTAACTTGAATGTGGTCGATTGTTGTACCGTTACCCACACCTGCCAAAGTCAAACTATTCAATTCATTATCTGGCTGGTATGCATAACCCGCATACTCAATTCTAGCATATTGTAAGATACCTGAGTTGTCTGCATCATTTCCTACAGGGAATGCTGCATCACCAGAACCAGCTAAACCATAACCTACTTCAGTATCATTAATGCCCCCTTCAACAGAAGTTAAACCAGCAACCGCAGTTCCTTTCCATGTTAAAGTTTGATTCACTTTTGCAGTACCTAAAATTACGATGCCACCCCAGTCTCCTGATTGTGGATTTTGTGAAGCAGAAGTAAATACAATTGGTTTTTCGGCTGTCCCCTTTGCAATTATTTTTGCACCACGTGTAATAACCAATGATGCTACATCTAATCCAGACTTACCTCTTACAGTTGCGCCTTCTTCTATTGTTAAAGTAACCCCTTTAGTAATATAAACAATGCCAGAAAGATAGTTCACATCTTTAGCATACAAAGTGGTGTCTTTAGTGATTTTTCCAGACAACGTGATGGTTTTAGAAACCACACCTATTGGAGCAACCTCCTTCGTAACTACGAAGATTTCTTTTTCGCCATCCATTTCGATCTTTCTGCAACCAGTTACGGCTAATAAAGCGATCGTTAAATAAAATAATTGTTTCATTGTTGTTGTATTTAAAAAAATTGTTGGATTAATTATATTATAAAGAGTAATTAAGTGTTACGCCAAAGGTTGTACCGAATTTTCTAGACAAACGAATTGCATCTGTTGAACTATTGTAATCAGTATTACTATTATTATTCTGGTAAAAAATTTGTCTTTGGTTCAATATATCAGAAACTGTGAATTTGATTTCTGCTTTATTATCAGCAAATTTTTTGCTTACCTGAAAATCAAATAGCGCTCTTGGATTCTCATATACGTCTGGAGAACCTGCACCTGCTTGAATATCTCCAACTAAGTAGATTCGTTTACCTACTTGGTTGAATAATAATGTGGTATTAAATCCTTTTTCAACGATGTCATATAAGATTCCAGTATTAATCAAATAGGGAGATTGTCCTTGTAGAGACCTGCTCACATTTAAAGCAGCATCATCAATTTTTGAATTAATATATGAACCGTTCGCTTGTATAGTAAAACGTTTGGTTAATTTTTTACGGCCTTCAATTTCAAAACCAAAAGCAGTTGCCTTAGCTACGTTTTGGAAAGAGAATAAACTTGACCCACCTGCACCTTCTTGAAAAATACTTTCAATAGGATTTTCGAAGTTTTTATAGAAAACACCCACAGTAAACATTTCACCAGCACTAGGGTATAATTCATACCTCAAGTCTGTATTAGTAATTTTTGTACGTTTCAAAGAAGGATTACCTGAAACAGAAGCGTTTAATTCAAAGTCATAGATATTCAATGCAGACAATTCTCTTAACTCAGGGCGAATCACTGTTTGTGAAACGGTCGCTCTCAAGTTTGATTTTTGGTTAATTTTAAAAGTAGCGTTTACACCAGGTAAATAGTCTGTCACTCTAGAATAAGTATGCCTTGGATCCCATTTCTTAACAGAACCAACTAATTGATCAAAATCTTCTACTCTTAATCCCCAAACCACTCTAATTCCATCCGTTATTTTATTATCAAATTGAAGGTAACCAGCATTTAAAATTGTATTGGCCATGTACCTGAAATTCCTATTTTGAATTGCATTAAATCCAAATTTATTATCCGAGCCATTCCCAAAATTTTCTGGACGGAATGCAGATGCTGCATCTTGCTGTCTCAAAATTGGATTGTCAACTGGCATATAGATCGCAAATAATTGTGCGTCATACAAACGGTCTTTCACTTGAATCATGTAACCCGCCTTGATCGTTTGTTGCTTTACTTTTAAAGTCAAATCACCGCCACCCGTATAGATATAGTCAGATAAAGTCTGGAAGATTCTACTTCCTGATTGCTGAGAAAGTGTATTTGAAATATTCAAAACAAATGGATCATTTCCGTCCACACTTTTCGTGTACATGATTCTTCTTTGATCTGGCGTATAAGCATCAAGGATGTTAAATGCGCCAAACCAATTGAACTTTAATTTTTGTGAAAGACTATGCTCTCCATTTAATTGATTGGTAAAGAACACGTTTTGACCGAAGATGAATTCGTTGCCTTTTAAAAGATCCTGTCTAGTATAATCTTGACCAGTTCTTGAATTGTAAGCATTGGATGTTTTTACATTGACAATGGCTTTATAACTAATTTTATTCAAAGGATTTAAAAACATGGATAAACCAGCAATAGCACCCATATTGATATCTTGAATATACTTTACGTCATTCAAAGCAGTGATAGGATTGAATTTTTCATCTGTGATGCCGTTTTGGTTATTCGTATTATCTTGGATTCGATATGCATTTGCATAATTGATGCCAATAATTCCACCAATCTTTTTACCCCATAAAGTGCCAGCAAAGCCACCATTCATTTGCATACTTAAATTTGGCTTAGCTGTTATTGTAACTGGCGCCCAGTTATTAGGCATGCTTTTACCTAAGGCAGTTTTAGCAGCAAGACTTGATGTATCAAAATTCGATTTTGTCGTGTATCCATTTGGTAAAGATCTTGTTCCGTCGTCAATTCCCAACCAATCCGTTTTGCCCCCTTTGTCTTTCAAGAACTCTTTTCCAGTTACTTGTGTATTTACACTAGAACCGATTTGTACATTAAAAAAGTTCTTTGTAGGAACATCTTTTGTATTCACTTGAATCAAGCCACCTGCCCACTCACCTGGTAATTCAGGAACAAAGGCTTTATTGATAATAATGTTGTCAATAATTTGAGATGGGAATAAATCAAACGAGAATGTTTTACGATCTGCTTCTGTACTCGTTAATAAAATACCATTCAACATCGCTTGGTTATAACGATCCGCTAAACCTCTCACAATAATGTATTTTCCTTCTTGAATAGAAGCGCCGGGTGTTCTTTTTAGAATTTCAGCCGTATTTCTGTCTGGACTTCTTTTGATTGACTCGGCAGAAATAACTGAAGCAACTGTATTTGTATTTTTTTGATAAGCAATTAACGCATTATCTGTTGCGCCTTTATTTGTTGATCTTGTAGCACTTACTACAACATCTGTCAGCTTTTTACCAGACTCTTCTAATAAAACATCAATAAGTACTTCTTCCCCCGTAACCTTAGCTTCAGTAACATCAACGGATTTTGACTTGTAACCTACATAAGAAAAGTCGGCAGTATAATTTTTATTTATTTCGATTGTAAAACTAAATCTTCCTTCAATATCCGTTCTTGTTACTTGATTTTTTTCAGACTTTAAAGTCACATTAACACCAACTAAAACTTCATTTTTTGCGTTGGTAACCTTACCTGTTAATTTTGCTTTTTGAGCTTGAACAGATGTGGCTGCAACAAAACAAATTATAAATAGTAGAATCCTTTTCACGTTGTGTTTTTATTTGTAGGGCAAATATCAATCAGTGATGTTACCAAATTGTTACCTCTATATGAACTTAATGTTATCATTAATGTTTAAGTGCATAACTATTCTATAAAAACAAAAAGCGCCCCATAAATGAGGCGCTTCATTATAATGATAACAATTTGTTAATCTAAATGATAGACCGTATGTAAATCTTTTGGAGAAGTAAAATTAACGCCCAAATCATTGATTAACCCGTCATGAATATCATAAGCCCAACCATGCAAATGTAATGGCTGGCCTCTCTTCCATGCATTTTGCACAATCGATGTTTTACCTAAGTCATGAACTTGCTCTTGTACGTTCACTTCCACAAATCTCCTTGCCCTTAAAGTTTCATCTTGTATTGCATCTAATTCATCGTGGTGGTAACGATAAACATCTTTAATATGTCGCAACCAGTTATCGATTAATCCAAATTGTTGGTTTTTCATTGCAGCTAATACGCCGCCACAACCATAGTGACCACACACAATGATATGCTTCACTTGTAAAACATCCACTGCATAAGATAATACACTTAACATATTCATATCGCTGTGCACCACCATGTTGGCAATATTTCGATGGACAAACATTTCTCCAGGTTCGGTGCCTGTGATGGATTCCGCTGGAACCCTACTATCAGAACAGCCTATCCATAAATATTCCGGCGACTGTCCTTTTGAAAGATTTTCAAAAAAACTTGGATCCAGCTGAAGTTGTTCTGCAACCCATGTTCTATTGTTTTCAATTAATCTTGAATATGATTTTTCCACTTTTGTAATTTTTAATTGTTAATGAATGTCATTCCTTTTCAAATGACTAATGCCCTGAAACAGCAACTCTTGCTGGCACATGAACTAAATAAACTTGTATATTTTTTAATTTCGCCGAAGCTTCAAAATCATAAATAATTTCTAATACATCGAGGTCGATATAATGTGATCGGCTTGCATCGATTGTTACCATTGTCCCTTCATTAATGCCTGAAAGCTTTTTAGCAATACTGCCTTTATTGATAAATGTAACCTGCTCGGCTAGAACAATTTTGATAGATCCACCTTCTGACTGTTTGTCTTGGTGTATTTCATAATCACGATGAAAATTTCTTCTAAGTATATAGAAAATAGCTACTAGCATGCCTAAAGCAATGCCTTTTAGTAAATCACTAAATTGAATCGCTACAACTGTTACTATAAAAGGAACGAACTGCTCCCATCCTAATTGAAACATTTCTTTAAATAAGGAAACTTTAGCAAGCTTGTACCCAACCACTAATAAAACTGCTGCTAAACAAGCTAGAGGAATTTGATTAAGCAATGAGGCAAGAGCAACCACACTTACTAAAAGTAATAGGCCATGAAAAATGGCAGAAAGTTTAGTTTTTGCACCAGAATTAACATTGGCAGAAGTTCTAACAATTACTGCAGTTAATGGTAAGCCGCCAATCATCCCAGAAATTAAATTACCAAGTCCTTGTGCTTTTAATTCTCTATTCGTTGGCGTGACTCTCTTGTAGGGATCTAATTTGTCGCCCGCTTCGGTGCTCAATAAAGATTCTAAACTTGCAATAATTGCAATAGTTATTGCTATTACATATACATGATAATTACCTAAAGCTTTTAGATTTGGCAAGGTAAATTGACTAATGAATTCAGTACTGTTTTTGGCAACTGGTAATTTAACCAAAGCATTAGCAGACAAAGCCCAGTCAGGTTGATATTGTTTAAATAGGGCATTTAAAGAAACTCCAGCAATCACTGCAATTAATGCACCTGGAACGAACTTAAAGAAACTGTATTTTTTCAAAATAGGCAATTCCCAAAACAAAATAATTGCAATTGAAATACTAGCAATAAGTATGGAACCAATATGGTATGAGATTGCATCAGCAGCGCTATAGCCAATTGCGATTGGTGCTTGTTTTAAAATTAAAATAATACCTATTGCTGCTAACATGCCCTTTATCACACTCGAAGGAAAATAATATCCAATCACCCCTGCCTTTAAAAAGCCTAAAACAATTTGTAAAATACCGGCAATTACAACGGCTACTAAAAATTGATCGTAAGCACCCAATGTAGTTATCCCATTTAGTACAATTACAGTAAGTCCTGCAGCTGGACCACTCACGCTAAGCGCCGATCCACTTGCAAAAGCAACCACAATGCCTCCAACAATTCCTGCTATGATCCCGGAGAACAACGGCGCTCCGGAAGCCAGGGCAATACCTAAACACAAGGGCAAAGCCACTAAAAAAACAACTAAGCCTGCAGGCAAATCTTCCTTTAAATATTTAAAACTTAAGCCCTGCGATGGTTGCTGTGAATTCATTATATGATTTAATTATTCTATGACCTTAAGAACCATTTGCAATATTTTACAACAATAGTTCAAGTAAATGTTGATTGGACTAACTTTTCTTCTTTGAATTCATGAACAAAAATTGTCATGAAAAATCAATGTAAATTAAGAAATTATGCCAAGTTAATAGGCGGAGGTATATGTATGGGCTCATTCCTGTCCGTTGCTTCACCCATCTTAGGTATGATTGTATGTGCTTTTTGCACCGACAGTAAACCAGCAAGATTTTCGAAATAAAGAGAATGGTTGGAATCGATATTTTTTAATTTGAATTCAATTTGCTCCACCTCTTCCTCTTCCATCGCTAATAAATCTGCTGAAGCACTTTGTGCATCTCCTTGGATTAAATTCTTCCAAAATACTGCCCCATCCACAGGGAAAACCTGGGTCGATAAAAGAAGTAAAAGAAAAAATCCAATCAGCCTTTTTTTCATTATTGTGAATATATCATTGAAAATCATACAAAAGCCATTCTGTACGTTTACTATAAAGTTAAGCATTAGCGCTTATAATTAAGCCTTTAGCCTAATGATAGCATGTAAAATGTTATTTTCGTCCAATAAATGACTTTTAGTACGACCATATTCACCCCATTAATCAAATGGACTTTCATTGTATTAATATCAGGTTGCCTAATTGGTTCAGCCTCTGCTGGATTCTTATGGTCTTTGAACTTAGTCACTGATTTAAAGCTAAGTCAATCTTGGCTGCTTTTTTGTCTGCCATTAATTGGGGTAATCATTGCGTTTATTTATACAAAATCAAGACCTGATCTTGGAAATGGTAACGCTTTTATTATACGCTCTTTTTTTAAAGAAGAGGAAGAACCGCAAGCAAATAAAAAAACAATTCCATTCCTTTTAACACCATTGGTCTTTTTGAGCACTTTACTAACTCATTTAGGTGGAGGTTCAGCTGGAAGAGAAGGCACAGCAGTTCAAATGGGTGCAAGTATCTCTAGTCAAATGAATAAATGGTTCAATTTGAATAAAAATGAGCAAAGACTTTTAACCTGCATAGGAATTAGTGCTGGATTTGCAGGTGTATTTGGTACACCATTGGCCGCCGGCCTATTTGCTATTGAATTTTTTAATTTTAAAAAGACCAGGTGGTTTTTTTTACTTGCTTGCTTAGCTGTTGCTTTTGTTGCAGATACGGTATGTCTTCAATGGGGTATTCAACATGCCCATTATCAAATTATACCATTTAATGATTATGGTTTCACTACAATTAAGTGGGTTGCAATCGCAGGCATACTTTTTGGTATTGCTGCAATGCTTTTTGTTCAATCGAGTACAATTTTTACAAAACTGTTCGCAAAAATTAAATTAGAAATAATTAGACCAATTATTGGAAGTGTAATTTTTATTACAGTAATTCTATTGGCTGGTCAAGAAAAAATGATGGGCCTAGGCTTGCCTGTGATAGAAGATGCTTTTATACATCAACAAGGGAGTTTTGATTTTTTAATAAAAATTTTACTGACTAGTTTTATTTTAAGTGCCGGATTTAAAGGCGGAGAGGTAACACCCCTGTTTTTTATTGGAGCTGTTTTAGGTAGTTCCTTAATAGGTTTTATTCCTTTACCAATAAGCTTATTAGCTGGACTTGGACTAGTTGCGGTATTTGCTGGTGCAACACATTGTGTCCTAACCTCAATCATTCTAGGTATAGAGATATTTGGCATAGAATATGCCATTTATATTTTTCTTTCCTGTGGAATAGCCTATTTAATTTCTGGTAGAAAAAATATTTACGAAGGGAGGCCGGAGAGTTGGATGAAAAAATATATTTCAACTTATTTTTTATAGACCATGTAGACATAGAAAGGCACCCCCATCATTAACATGATGAACCCCCAGTATACAATTTCTTGTCCTGCACCAATCAACATCCACATTGAAAACGCAAAAGCCAATACACTTATAAAAATGGCAGTAATTGTTTTTGTTCTAACAAATTCAGTGGCAGTTTTTGCTCTAACAATTAAATAAGAAACGGTTGTCAATAAATAAGGCAAAAGCGTGAAAAAAGTAGATAGCAAAATCAATAACTTAAATTGATTCGCTAAATTTTTAGCATTATTCATGAACATCAAAATAGTAATGATAATACTAGAAACTACCACGCCATTCACCGGCACGCCTTTTTTATTTTGTTTTGCAAAAAAAGTAGGAAACAATTTGTCTTTCGCCATTGCATAGGGCATTTGACCTTGCACTAAAATAAAGCCATTCAATGCACCGAAAGCCGCAATTGCAGCACCTGCACTCACCCAGTACTTAGCACCATGACCATAAATTTTTTCAGCAGCGTCAGCAAAAGGTGTAATAGAATTTTGTAATTGAATTGAGGGTATCATGCCCATTATAGCTGCAGTACTAAATAGATAAATTGCAGCTGCAATCCAAACGCCGCGCATCGTAGCTTTCGAAATATTATTCCCTGGATTTTCTACACTACTAGAAGGGATGGTAGCACACTCTATACCTAAAAAAGCAAAAAATGTTAAAGTAGTGGTAGCGGTAATCGCCTGCCAGCTATTCGTTCCACTTGCATTAAATGGATGTAAATTTTGTACATCTATAAATAAAAGTCCTCCTATTGCCACCAAGGCAAGCGGCAATATTTTTAAAATAGTTGTAATTAATTGAACTCTGCCTGACGCATAAACGCCTAATGTATTGACCCAAGTTAACAACCAAAGACAGGCTAATCCTGTTGACAAAGAAAAAACTACATTTTGACCAAGAATCGGAAAAAATGTACTCAAAGCGCTCACCAATGAAACAGCAATGGCGGCATTAGTTGTCCATACTGAAATCAAATAACCCCAGCCCACTAAAAATCCAGCAAAATCACCGAGGCCAGCTTTGGTAAAGGCATAAGGTCCTCCATCTGACGAAGGAATTAATTTACTTAGATTGGCAAAAATTTTAGCAATTACAATAGCCCCTAATGCCGAAAAAAACCAGCCAATTAAGCTAATACTTCCATAACCCGCAAGTGCAGAAGGCATTAAAAAAACTCCAGCACCAATCATATTGCCTACAACTAGCGATGTGCTTGTCCAAACCCCAATTTTTTTATGTGCTGTTTGCATGATTCAAGATAAGGAAATAATGTTTAAATTCAATCTATGAAAATCACAAAAGAAACCATCGAAAAGGCAGCAGAAAGGATTGCACCCTATATTCACTCAACGCCTATTTTAACAAATAAAAGCATTAATGAATTAGCTGGATTAGATCTTTATTTCAAATGTGAGAACTTTCAAAAAATTGGCGCTTTTAAAATTAGAGGTGGCATGAACGCCAGTCTACAATTAACACAGGAGCAATTAGAGAAAGGTGTAGCGACTCATTCTTCTGGCAACCACGCACAAGCATTGGCATTTGCGGCAAAAATGTTAGGCATCAAAGCCTATATCGTTATGCCAGAATCATCCCCACAAGTAAAAGTAAATGCAGTGCGAGGATATGGTGCCGAAGTGACAATATGTGCTTCTAACCAAGCAGCAAGAGAGTCAACACTACAAGCTATTGTAGACAAAACAGGTGCCACATTCATACATCCCTACGATAATGACGAAGTAATTACAGGACAAGCAACTTGTGTAAAAGAAATAATTGAAGCTATACCTGATATCGATATTGTTGTAACGCCAGTTGGAGGAGGTGGTTTACTATCGGGCACTTGTCTTGGCGCTTATTATTTTAAACCAGGTTTAAAAGTATACGCTGGAGAACCGGAAGGTGCAGCAGACGCAGTATTAAGTATTCAATCTGGGTTAGTAGAAAAAGCGCCATTTATAAATACCATTGCAGATGGCTTGATGACCACATTAAGTGAACGTACGCTCAAGATTATTAAAGAACATGTCACAGATATTTTATTGGTTTCTGATGAGGAAATAAAAGCCGCGTTAAGACTGGTTTACGAAAGAATGAAAATAATCATTGAACCAAGTTGTGCAGTGCCCTTGGCAGCAGTATTAAAAAATCCAAATTTATTTAAAGGAAAGAAAGTGGGGATTATATTAAGTGGAGGCAATGTTGATTTAAGTAAATTTAAAGATTGGTTTTAAATTCAATGCATTTTAAAAGATTGTAAACTTTGAATCAATGGAATTTAATTAGAGTTTTAAAGCTTTGAAAAAATAAGCTTCATCTACTTCTTTTACCTGGCCAGGCTTTATACCTTCCACTTTAATTTCTTCTATAGACCATCTAATCAAACGAATACAACGATGATGCATAGCAGCGACCATTTTTCGTACTTGATGAAATTTACCTTCTGTAAGTTCAATTCTTAACCAATCTGTTTGTTGGTTTTCGTGCAGTTTAACGCCATTATCCCATAAAGAATTGGGAGGGTCAACTAATTCAACTTTACATGGAGCGGTTGTATAAGTAGTGGCGTTAGGAGCTGAAATAACCACACCGCTTCTTAATACATTAATTGTTTCTGAACGCACTTTGTTCTTCACCTGAACTAGATAAGTTCGAACGTGTGGATGAGTTCCTTGAAATAATAATCTAGTAACCTTTTTATTAGTGGTTAATAATAATAAACCTTCGGACATTTGGTCTAGTCTACCTATTGCATGTGTGCCTTCTGGAAATTTAAAATCAATATCATTCAATAAACGCACTTCATGTGTACTAACAAATTGAGACACCATGTCTATCGGTTTATTCAATAAAAAGTAACGGTGCTCCTTCATAGCGGCAAATTACTTAATATTGCGTATGGAACAAACGCATAAAGACCCATTACACGGGAAAACGCTTGCTTTTATTGTCGAAGAATTAGTGCGCCATTTTGGATGGGAGGATCTTGGTCAACATATTCCAATCAATTGCTTCAATATTGACCCAAGTATACAGTCTAGTTTAAAATTTTTACGCAAAACCCCTTGGGCAAGAAAAAAAGTGGAGGAGCTCTATATTCGAATGGTCAGCTAGGCCAATCAAAGTGTATTACAAAAAAGACTTTAATTTTTCCGATAGCACATTTGCAGGCTGCACACCTGGTTGCCTCCAAACGATTTCTCCATTTTTGAAAATTGCCAAAGTAGGCACACTGCTTACATTCAATTGAGAAGCCAATTGCTGATTACGGTCCACATCTATTTTAACAATACGAACTTGATCCCCTAATTGTTGACTCACCTGCTCTAAAATTGGTTGCATCATTTTACATGGACCACACCAAGTTGCAAAAAAATCAACTAAAACTGGTTTATCGCCTTTGATAATTGTTCCGAAAGTTTCTGTATTTGACATGTCGATAGGTTTAATTTGTACTCCTTATTTGATTTCAGTAAATTCAACTTCTTCTGTTTTCTGTATAGAGCGGTAACGAGGCGCTACCCCGCAACCAGACTGATAACCACAGCCCACTTTATACTTCGCACTGACTAGAGAAAAAATAGCAAACATAGCGCCAAATCCACCGGCCACTATGTCCTTCGTTTGGATTCCTACAATGACCATCGCGCCACTCATGACCAATCTAAACATCAAGACCCAATCTATTTTATTGAATATTTTTTTCATCATGTTAAATTTATACTGCAAAGTTAGATTAAGATAAAATGTTGCTGAGTGATAAATATCACCATTCATCTAACTGATTTGATAGAATTTTACTTTCTAATCATTACTATTAATTATAATTACCATGTTTGAATTTTTAAGAAACCTATTTGGGCCAAAAGCTGATTTTAAAGCATTAGTTGAAGCGGGCGCAATGATTATTGATGTTCGTACCCCACAGGAATATGATGCCGGACACATAAAAGCATCAAAAAATGTGCCTTTACAAACTATTCAAAAAGCAATTCCAGAACTTAAAAAATCTGGGAAGGTGGTTATCACTGTTTGCCGAAGCGGATCGAGAAGTGGGATGGCTAAGTCCATTTTGAAATCGGCTGGAATTGAAGCTTACAATGGCGGACCATGGAATGTCTTAAGATCGAAAATCTAATTCATATTTATCTAGTTCATCTTTTAAATTGAATGCATGATAGTCCCCTTTATAAAAAAATACCAGCGTAATTTAATAGGCATAACGCTTGGTGCAATAGCAGGTTTCTTGTACTGGAATTATATTGGATGCGCTTCCGGCACTTGTGCCATTACCTCCAAGCCCATTAATAGTAGCCTATACGGCGCAATCATGGGTTATTTGGTAGCGGGCATGTTTCAGAAAAATGTTAAATAAATGTCAATGGTTAAACCTTCGTATGAATAACTTGTCTTAGTTTGGTATTCATCTAACTAAACAAGCTAAATTATTCCTATGCGTTTACAAACATTCATTACAGTAGGCCTTTTTATAGGTATAATTGGCATGGCAGGTTGTTCAAAAAATGATTCCATCAGCGTTATTCCAACAACCTCCGGAACCACCAACACTCAAACAATAGCTACAGTCGATCCCTATGCAGCAATCAAATTGGCATTTGGTACTGCTATTGATCCAAATAGTTTAGAAAATTATGCTAATCAGGGCAAGCCAGTCTATATTTTAAAATCGAACGCAGGAGCAAATAGTATCACAGATAAAACAGCCACATTAGGCAGGGTTTTATTTTATGACAAAAATTTAAGCATTAACAATACTATTTCATGCGCAAACTGCCATCAACAAAAATTTGCATTTGGAGATACCGCAATCGTTAGTGCGGGTGTTGAAGGTGGGTTAACCATACGTCATTCCATGAGATTGATTAACACTAGATTCGCGAATGAAGCCAAATTTTTCTGGAACGAACGTGCTGCTAATTTAGCAACTCAAACCACCATGCCCATTGTAGACCATCTTGAAATGGGTTTTAGTGGAACAGGGGGAAGAGGTAATTTTGCAACCCTAACAAGCAAGCTAAGCACCATTAATTACTATAAAGAATTATTCAAATTCACTTATGGTGATACCATTGTAACTGAAAATAGAATACAAGAATCATTGGCTTCCTTTATAAACAGTATACAATCATTCGATTCTAAATACGATATTGGAAGGGCACAAGTAAACAACGATAATCAACCATTTCCAAATTTCAATGCACAAGAGAATCAAGGTAAAAACCTGTTTATTACAGCACCTGTATTTAATGCAGCTGGCTTAAGAACAACAGGAGGTTTAGGCTGTAATGTTTGTCACAATGCCCCTGAATTTGATATCGACCCAAATTCCTTAAATAACGGTATTATTGGCATTGCAAATAGTGCAACAGGTATTGATTTAACCAATACAAGGGCTGGAAGTTTAAGGGATATAACCAATGCAGCTGGCGCAGTGAACACACCGATGATGCATACCGGAGTTCTAAGAAGTTTGCGTGCCGTAATCAATCATTATAATACGATTAATTTAAATCCAAGAAATACCAATCTTGATCCTAGATTAAGACCAGGTGGAAATGGGCAAAATTTAAATGTAACAGAAGCTGAGATTGCTGCAGTAGTTGCCTTTATGCAAACCCTTGGTGGCACGAATGTATATGTAAACAAAAAATGGAGCAACCCTTTTTTGAATTAACACCCACATTAAAATAAATTTCCAACTTAAGCAATCATTAAATTGATTTGAATGAATCAATCATTTCAATCGCAGTTAAGGCAAATTCATTTCCTTTATTCATTTTATCCAATGCTGCTCTTTCATATGCAAGCTCTTCGTTCTGTGTCGTTAAAATACCAAAAATAACAGGCGTCGTATAATTTGCAGCAATAGTTGCAAAACCTTGTGTTACATATTGGCAAACGTATTCATAATGATCTGTATCGCCTTTTATAATAGCCCCAATGACTATTATGCAGTCATACTTTTTTGATTGGATTAATTTATTAGAATATACAACTGTCTCCACAGCTCCCGCGCATTCTAAAACATCAAAGGACTGCTTTTTACTTTCTAGTGTATCCACACAGCCAGCTAGTAATAAGTCGGTGATGTGCGCATTAAAATTGGCTTTAATAATAGCAATCATTTTAAAATTTTAATTGGTGATTGGCAAGTCTAACTTTATCTTCTAAATATTTTTTATTCTCTGCGGTAACGAATGCCGGTGTTGTGCTTATTTCAAAATTAAATCCAGCCTTTTCTAAAGCTGTTATTTTATCATGATTATTAGAAATGAATTTAAAGTCGTTAATGGATAAGAAATTAAGCATATCAACAGCGTCAGTATAGTTTCTGCTTTCTTCGGGTAATCCAAGACTAATATTTGCCTGATAAGTATTCTCTCCTTGATCTTGCAAGGCATAAGCTGCGACTTTGTTGCCGATTCCAATACCTCGACCTTCATGACCCTTAAGATAGACAAGGTAGCCATGTCCATTCTCCGCTATTTTTTTTAGGGCATCGTTCAACTGAGCCTTGCAGTCACATTTTACACTACCAAACACATCTCCCGTTAAACACTCACTATGAAAACGTACAAATGGTTTATTGAATTGATTTGTTGCCATAGACAAAACAACATGTTCAATATTGGAAATGTTATTTTTAAATACTTTAATCTCAAATAATCCAAATTCCGTTGGCAAGGTGGCCGAGGAAATTAATTCAATAGCGTTATGGTTATTATTTTCCTTTATTTTGGCGCTACCGTTATGGATGGGTTCTGTATTTGTAACTTCAGTAGAATTTGGAAAATTCGTTGTACGATATTCAACTATTTGCTGAATTGTAATCATTTTTAATTGATGCTTTTTGGCAAACAATTTCAAACCCTCTCGTCTTAACATGTCTCCAGCTTCATCCATGATCTCGCAAATAATTGCAGCTGGGGGCAGTTTTGTCAATAAACATAAATCTACCGCTGCTTCGGTATGACCTTTTCTTACTAATACGCCTCCATTTTTTGCAACTACTGGAAATAAATGACCCGGTTTTATAAAATCAGCCGCTGATGCATTTTCAGCAACTACCTGTTGCGCTGTAATAGCTCTTTCTTTTGCAGAAATGCCCGTAGTAATACCAAATGCCGGAACTGCGTCAATTGAATCATGAAAGGCTGTATGAAAGGGATCAGCATGGTTAGTTGGTACCGGCTGGATGCCTATTTTATGAGCAATTTGAGTCCCCATTGCAATACACACTAAACCTCTAGCATAGGTGGCACAAAAATTGATTTTGTCTTGCGTTGCCAAAGAGGCAGGGAAAACAATATCTCCTTCATTCTCTCTATCTTCATCGTCCACCACAATAATGGGTGTTCCTGATTTAAATGCATCAAGTGCATCTGCCACTTTATCAAACATTACACATTTCTTTTTAATAACAATCGCTCGGTATACTTAGCTAGGATATCAAATTCGATATTAACTGAAGTACCGGCAGACAATTCTTTGATATTTGTTTTGTCTAGAGTCGTCGGAATAATGCAAAGCTCAATTATATGCTCCTTCACTTCATTAATTGTAAGGCTTATCCCATTGATAGCAATAGACCCTTTATAAACAATATATTTAACGAATTGTTCAGGAACGGCAATACTTATGAACCATGCCGTTGGGGTAATATTTATATTTTCTACTACGGCTGTTGCGTCTACATGTCCTAAAACATAATGCCCTCCCAAATAGCCATTAGGTTGCATTGGCAATTCTACATTCACCTCATGCTCTACTTTATAATGACTGATAATTGTCTTTGCAATTGACTCAGTTGAGACAAAAAAATGCATTTTATCAACATCCACTTTAGTGACTGTTAAACAAGCGCCGTCCACTGCCACGCTATCTCCTAATTGTACAATTTTTGCAAATACAGGCATTTCAACTACCAATTCCCAGCCCGCCTCATTTGGATGAATTGCTTGAATTTTTCCTTTTTGTACAATACCTGTAAACATATGCTATGGTTTGAGTAATTTTGAACCGCAAAGATAAACGAATGACCAAGAAAGAGGCAATTGAATGCGCAATTAATTTAGCGAAAAGCGTAAAAGAAAACGATATACGTCCTAACCCATTTGTGGGTGCTGTACTTCTTGACTCAAATAGTGAAATTATTGGCAAAGGTTATCATCAAAAAATAGGAGGAGCACATGCAGAAGTTTTTGCAATAAACGAGGCACTTACAAAAATGAAAGATTTGTCTGAAACGACCTTGTATGTTAGCCTTGAGCCCTGTTCCCATTATGGCAAAACGCCGCCCTGTTGTGATTTAATCATTCAACACAAAATTAAAAAAGTCGTTATTGCAAGCCTAGATCCGAATCCAAAAGTTGAAAGTGTTGCGCAATTAAAAAAAGCTGGAATTGAAGTTGAAGTATTAAACGAACCTACTGCAATATCATTAAACAGAAGATTTTTTACACAGCATTTATTAAATAGGCCTTACTTTATTTTAAAAAGTGCAAGTACGATTGATGGAAAAATTGCCGACAGAAACAAAAATAGCAAATGGATTAGCAATGAAGTTTCTAGACAATTTGTACATGCAGAACTTAGATCAAATGTAGATGCAATCTTAACAACCTATAAAACAATAATAGAGGATAAGGCTAGTTTAACAATTCGAATAGATGGAACTCCAATTAAAGAAACGAATGTAATTATTATTGACAAGGATCTTGAATTATTAAAAGAAAATAATAATAATCTGCCCATCTTTTATAAAAGATCAAATACAAAAATTTATTTTATTACAGCCAAGGCCAGCCATCCAATTCTTGACAAAAACATTGAATTTATAGAAGGCGAATTCAATACTGATGGATTGGTATTTAAGTCTGTTACAACTGAATTACTCAATAAAGGTATGTACACTATTCTCACAGAAGCCGGGCAAAAATTAAATTCCAGCCTCATTGATCAACATATAGCTGATGAATTGTATTGGTTCATTGCTCCTAAAATTTTAAATGACCAAGCAGGTGTTGCTCTTTTAGGAAATGATAAAGAGAAAAACATCAATGATACGTTCAACATGGAACTTGCACATATTCAAAAATTCGAAGACGACGTACTATTACACTATAAATTTCAGCAAAATTTTTATTAATAAAAGCTTATAACTGCATCGGAAGTTCCATCAATAGAATTTCTGCATTGGGTGTCAATGCCTTCAATTCAAATTGATCAAAGTCAGTGATACCTAATGCGTCACGCTCATTTAATTTTTGACCTGCAATTTCAAATGCACCATATAATACAAAAGCGTACATGCCATTGCCTGCTTTTTTAATATCGTAAGTTGCTTGAGCAGCTTGATCAAATTTTCCAATATGAAACCATGCATCTTGATGAATCCATACGCCAGCGTCTTCAGGATTCGGTGATAGTACTTGTTGTAATTTATTTATTCGATCTTTTGGATCTAGAGTGATTTGATCGTAACGTGGTGTGACATTTTTTTTATTTGGAATCACCCAAATTTGTAAGAACTTAACAGGCTTGTCTTTGTTTTTATTGTATTCACTATGCTTGATGCCTGTTCCAGCGCTCATCACTTGTATATCACCATGCTTAATCACTGTGTTATTCCCCATGCTATCCTGGTGTTCTAAATCACCTTCCAATGGAATAGAAATGATTTCCATATTATCGTGTGGATGCAAACCAAAGCCCATACCTGCAGCTACAAAGTCATCATTTAATACACGCAATACGCCAAAATGTATTTTTTCTGGATTGTAATAATTAGCAAAACTAAAGCTGTGTTTACTATGTAACCAACCATGGTTGGCATCTCCTCTTGAATCTGATGTATGCAATATTGTTTGCATAAAAAATGTTTTAATTAATATAAAAAACTAGTCTTCTAGATGACCAAATTTGCCGTCATTGAAATCATTGAAAGCTTGTACTAATTCATCTCTTGTATTCATCACAAAAGGACCATGCGCTGCAATTGGTTCACCAATCGGTTCGCCGCTTGCAACCAATACTTTTGCATTTTCTAAGGCTTCAACTATAAAAGTAGTGCCTTTTTTATCCATCTCCACAAAATGGTCCACAGGTATGGATGCGCCATCGTTTACTTTGATACTACCTTCAATTACAATTAAAAAAGTATTCTGTGTTGCAGGAAAATCAAAATCAACTTTCACGCCTTTTTCTAAAATTGCATTTTGTAGGTGTATTTCAGTAAAGGTATTTGCAGTCCCTTTTTGACCCTTATAACTACCTGCAATTACTTCGACATAACTCTTGCCATCTTCTAAAACGACTTTATGCATTTGGTCATTCGTGATGGCTTGGTATTTTGGTGCCGACATTTTATCCTTAGCTGGAAGATTCACCCAAAGTTGCACCATCTGAAACTCACCACCTGTTTTAGCAAATGATTCGGCATGGTATTCTTTATGTAATAATCCAGAAGCTGCTGTCATCCATTGCACATCCCCTTCATTTATAATACCAGAGTTACCAAAACTATCATGGTGTGCCACTTGTCCCTTATATGCAATTGTAACGGTTTCAAAACCTCTATGTGGATGTACCCCAACTCCTTTAGGACTTGGTGCCGGAGGAAAAACAAATTTTGAGCCGTAATCTAGCATGATAAACGGATCCATTCTCTGCATAGACAATGCAGGAAAAGAAGGGATAAAATTATGTACTCTAAATCCATCTCCCACCATATGTGGGGCAGGTGGAGCATATATTTTAGCAATGTTTTTCATTTTCAATGTTTGAACATCAAAATTAGACGTTTTCTATGATAAAAACAATAGCACCCGTAATAAAGCCTATAAATGCAATCCAGCTGATATTCTTTAAATACCAGAAAAAATCGATTTTCTCCAAACCCATCACGGCTACTCCAGCTGCAGAGCCTATAATGAGAACAGAACCTCCAGTTCCAGCCGTATACGCTAATAATTCCCAGAAATAATGGTCTGTTGGATAAATATCCAATCCGTACATACTCTGTAATGCTGCAACTAAAGGCACATTATCTAAAATGGATGAAAGTAATCCAATAATCATTGCAATTATTTTAATATCACCGATTGTTTGGTCCATCCATAAAGCTGATTGTTTTAACAAACCAACCTGATCCAATGCCGCTATGCTCATTAAAATACCAAAGAAAAATAAAATACTGGGTGTGTCAATTTTCCTAAGTGCGTGATTGACAGACAAGGTTCCTTTTTCATCAATTTCTTTTTTATGATGCATTAATTCTGTCAAAACCCACATTAAACCAAGGCTAAAAAGCATGCCCATATAAGGCGGTAAATGGGTGATTGTTTTGAAAATTGGAACAAACAAAAGACATGCAATGCCTATAAAAAAAACTAAATTTCTGTCTCTTGCATTTGAAAGTGCATTTTGATTTGTGATTGTATTTTCATGTAAGTCAATTGATCCTTTTATTCTATAATTTATAATTAAAGTTGGCACAACCATACATGTTAAACTCGCTAAAAACGTTTCTTTTATAATATTCAAAGGTGTTACTTGATGCCCAATCCACAACATTGTTGTTGTAACATCCCCTATTGGACTCCATGCCCCACCTGCATTTGATGAGATAATCACCAAACCAAGTAATTGCCACTTAACCATCTTATCTTTTACTAATTTATTTATGATAGAGATCATTACGATGGTACTTGTAAGATTATCCAGCACAGCGGATAAAAAAAATGTAACGAATGCAATTGTCCAAATTAATTTGGTTTTATTAGTTGTTTTTATCTTCTCTGTGATATTTTGAAACCCATCATGTGCATCAATCAATTCAACAATCGTCATGGCCCCAAGTAAGAAAAAGACGATTTCTGCTATACTTGATAAATGATGCCCTAAAGCACTTAGGGATTCGGCTTTATAATCTGGACTTAACACTAAAATAGTCCAACAAATTACAGCGGTTATAAGTGCAGTAGCTGCTTTATTAATATGGATTGAATGCTCCAAAGTAATGAGCAGGTATCCAAGAATAAAAACGATTAATAACAATCCTATCATGATCTAAAAAAAAGGGGTTAAATTTAACACTAAAATACCCTGAAAAACCTAATAAATAAGATATTTCAGGTGTATAGAGCTATTAAAAGGAGAATTTACTTTTATCGTAAACAAAGTAGTAAAAAATGACCTTGATTTGAGGGTTTAATCGACGCAAATGGAAAAAATAAATATATCAAAATCACTGCTTAAGTTATTTGGCTTAATCAGACTCGAAAAGAAAGAAATAACTGCCCTTTACTTGCTTTCTATTCTTTCTGGTTTAATTCAACTTTCGTTGCCTTTAGGAATACAAGCAATCATCAACTTTGCCATTGTCGCTTCCGGCAAAACTAAGCTTCCTGCATCTATGTGGGTATTGATTTTTCTAGTGGTGGCAGGCGTATTGTTTACGGGGATGCTTAAGATTAGTCAAATGAAAATAGTAGAGAAAATTCAACAAAAACTATTTACTAGATACGCATTTGAATTTTCGCATAGAATACCAAAATTGAATATAAAAAAAATAGACACCTACCATTTGCCAGAATTAGTGAATCGTTTTTTTGATATCCCAACTTTACAAAAAAGTATTGCAAAACTTTTATTAGATATTCCAACAGCGGTAATTCAATTATTCTTTGGATTAATACTTTTATCTTTCTATAATTCTGTATTCATTGTTTTTGGATTACTACTACTTGTGATACTTTATTTAATTCTGTATATCTCTTCTCCTAAAGGATTTGAAGCCTCTTTAGAAGAAAGTAATTACAAATATGATATTGCGGGCTGGATACAAGAAATCGCAAGAGGTATTAAAACATTTAAGTTTTCAAATAAATACAATCTGCATTTAGATAAAACGAACGAATTATTAAAAGGATACCTGACTTATAGAACCAAGCATTTTGAAATTTTAAAAATTCAATACTGGTCGCTAATTGTTTTTAAAATTTTGATTACTGCCTCTATGTTGATTGTTGGAGGTATTTTATTAATTCAACAACAAATTAATATAGGTCAGTTCATTGCTGCAGAAATTATTATTTTAACAGTTTTAAATGCAGTTGAAAAATTGATCGTAAGTTTAGAAACTGTATATGACGTATTGACGAGTGTAGAAAAAATTAACAAAATAACAGAGAAGCCAACTGAAACAGAAGGTAGTTATGAATTTGTTGCAAAGAAGGGGATTTCAATTGAAGCTGCGTCATTAAGTTTCGGTTTTGATGAAATTAAAGTTTTACATGATCTTAATTTTTCAATTCAATCAGGACAAAGGGTGGCTATAATGGGCGATGGAGATTCAGGAAAAACAGTCTTACTAAGAATTTTAACAGGGGCATTTCAGGATTTCGATGGCAATTTGGCATTCAATCAAGTACCTATCAACAACTATAAACTAGATAGCTTAAGAAGCCACATTGGAATCTATCTCCAAAAGCAAGATATTTTTTCAGCAACACTTTGGGAAAACCTTACACTAGGCAACCCACATATTAAAGAAGAAGAGGTCTTGGACATATTTAAAGTCGTTGGTTTGCAAGACTTTTTTGGTTCTTTAAAATATGGTTTTGATACCGAAATGGAGCCAACAGGGAAAAAATTAAGCTCTTCCGTAGTACAGAAAATACTCATTACTAGAGCACTGTTAAATAAACCTGAGATGCTCTTATTAGATGAGCCTTTAAAGTTAATTGCAGAAGATCATAAGCAAACATTGCAAAATTATTTATTTGGATTAAAGGATGTAACGATTGTTATTACAACTAAAGATCAAGAGATTGCAAGCAATTGCGACCTAGTGATTCATTTAGAAAAAGGCAGAATTAAGTCAATTGAAAAGCCGAGTCAATCAAAATAGAAACGACATGAAAACATTACTTGAGAAAATTGAGAAAGAAACAGGAAAAAATTATTCCGCGTTTGAAAATATCTATTCTGTAAACATTGAGCGACGCATAAAAAATATATTTATTGCATTACTTTCTGGTGGTTTAATTATTCTTTTTATTCCTTGGACTCAAAATATCAATACAACAGGTATTGTTACTACTCAATTTCAAGATCAAAGACCACAACAAATAAACAGCATCATTCCAGGTAAAATTGTGAAATGGTGGGTAAAGGAAGGGGACTATGTAATGAAGGGCGATACAATTGTTGAATTAGCAGATATTAAAGACGATTATTTAGACCCGCAATTAATTGAACGAACGCAAGACCAATTAGATGCTAAAAAACAAAAGGTTGACTTTTACGCCTCAAAAATTGTGAACTCAAGGAGTCAAATTACTGCCCTTGAGGAAGGCTATAGATTAAAAGAGCTATCAATAAAAAATAAAATACAGCAACTTGAAAGAAAAATTTTAATTGATAGTGCAGAACTTGCCGCTGCAAAAATTGATTTAGAGATTGGAACAAGTCAAATAAACAGAGCAAGTAAAATGCTGAACGATGGCATTATCTCATTGGTAGATTTTGAAAAAAGAACACAAACATTTAACAAGGCAAAAGCTGGCTTTCAGGAAAAACAACAAAAATTCTTGAACTCAAAACAAGATATTTTTATTACTAAGGTAGAATTGAATGGCATCAAGCAAGAATATGCAGATAAGATTTTTAAATTAAAGGGAGAGATTGACAATGCAAATAGTGAACGCAGTACCGTGATTGCAGATGTTGCAAAGAACGAAAATCAACTTAGTAATTATAAAATTCGTGGAAGCCAGAAATGGTTGATTGCCCCACAAACTGGACAAATAATAAAGGCAAAAAAAGCAGGTATCAATGAAATTGTGAAAGACGGAGAAATGATTGTAGAAATTGTGCCTAGCAGTTTTTTATATGCAGTGGAATTATTTGTAAAACCGATGGACCTTGCCTTATTGAACAAAGGACAGGATGTACGACTTCAATTTGACGGATACCCTGCAATTGTCTTTTCTGGATGGCCTAATACAAGCTATGGTACTTTCGCGGGTAAGATTAGCGCAATTGAATCCAATAGAAACGAAAATGGGAAATTCAGGGTATTGATTATACCAGACACCGCAACCAAGCATTGGCCAACAAATTTAAAAATAGGTACGGGCGTTCAAGGATTTGCGCTTTTAAACGATGTGCCTATTTGGTATGAATTATGGCGTCAGTTAAATGGATTCCCTCCAGATTTTTATACGATCGAAAAGAAAGGCAAAGACAATAAAACATATGAAAAGTAAGACGATGTATAAGTTCATTTTATTGCTAATGATGCCAATCTCTGTATTTGCACAAAATACACTGAGTATTAGTAACGCCCTGGAATTAATCAATCAATACCACCCGATTGCTAAACAAGCAAACCTGAAAGTGGATATGTCCAATGCTGCACTAATGAGCACAAGAGGCGCATTTGACCCTGCTTTTTATGTTAACAATGAACGAAAGACATTTGATGGAAAAAATTACTTCTACTACAGCAACCCTGAATTAAAGATACCCACCTGGTTTGGTGTAGAGGTTAAGGCGGGCTTGGAGAATAATTATGGAGATAGGACAAGTGGCGAAACCACTTTAGGCAAAAGTAGTTATGTAGGTGTTTCAGTACCCTTATTAAAGGATTTATTAATTGACAAAAGAAGGTCTGACCTTGCTCAAAGTAAAATATTCGTTCAGTTAACAAAAGAAGAAAGGCAATTAATTTTGAATGACTTGTATTTGGATGGAGCAAGTTCTTATTGGCAATGGGCTTATGCATTTCAGAAACAAATGGCATTTTCAAACATCCTAAAAAATACAAAAGACAGGTTGAATTTTATTAGGCAATCATTCCAGTCTGGGGACAGGGCTGCAATTGATACTGTGGAGGGGTTACTTCAACTTCAAAATATCATGAACTTGCAAAGTCAAGCATGGGCGGATCAAATTGAAGAGCAAAGTAAACTAAGTAATTTTTTATGGAATGATAAACTCTTGCCTTACGAATTAAATGAAACTATTGCTCCAGACAGTAGTTGGTTAATAACGGATTTGAAACAGGTTCAAGTGCCGTCTTTAATTCAAATTATTGAGGAAGCAAACCAAATTCACCCAAAAATAAAAATGTTGGATTTTAAAACTGATATTTTACAAGTTGAGAAACAATATAAGGCACAGAATTTACTTCCTACTTTTAGAGTAAACTACAATTTTTTGAATAAGGGGTATGAGTTTTCGAGTATAACTGGGCAACCTCTATATAATAATAATTATAAAGCTGGGGTTCAATTTGGAATGCCGCTTTTTCTTCGTCAAGCAAGAGGCGACTTGAAGCAAGCAAAGATTAAAATTGCACAGCAAGCAGAAGAAACAAAACAAACTAGATTAGAAATTGAAAATAAAATTAAAAAGTACTACGCCGAATTGATTGCACTAAAGAACCAAGAAGGGGTTACAAATAATAGTGTTGAAAATGCTAAAAAACTTTTAGATGCAGAGCTGCAACGTTTTGAAATTGGAGAAAGCAGTTTGTTCTTAGTCAATAACAGAGAGATTAAATATATTGAGCTATTGCTAAAAAGCTATGAACTAAAATCAAAGTTTTTCAAAACACTTGTCGCGTTGAATTGGGCTAAAGGAAATGTCTATTAATATGATGCTCGACCTGTCTTAACTAAAAAATATAATCCAAAAAATTAAGACATCGAAATTAAAGAAATGCTGTACTCAGTTGTATTCTCCCACAGCATCATTGCATTGATTAATTTAAAAGAATGAAAGCTATCTAATTCATTAATGTGAATTGCCTTAGCTTGTATAATACCCTCCTTTAATAACTTATCCCTTTGGGTGCCTTCTAAAAGTGGCTTTGCTGGTGTATACCACTTGCTTCCATCAAAAAAAACAAGATTCGCGTAACTGCTATCTCTAATAAATCCCGCGTCATGCATCATGATTTCGTCCTTGCCAGATTGTAAGAGTGCGTCATTAATCCATGCTCTATTTTCGAGTTTAAAATCATAGCGTTTCCCCACTATGTCCACTAAAGCGAAATTTGATATTTTTCTGTACTGGTATGGTTGAAATTCATATTGATAAATTCCATCAAGTCCGTAACTAATTCTTAATTTATACAAACCATTTTGAGGTATTGAAACCTTTTTAACTATTTCAGCTAATTCAATTGTATTTTCAAGCATACCGAAAGCCTTAAGGGTTTTACTAACCCTGTCTTGATGCTGATTTAAATTACAGACCAAGCCGTCATTAACTTGTATACTCTCAAAAAATTGGTACATATACTTTTTTTAACATTTCTTGGTACTCTGCATTGGCATCACTCATGAAAGTGATCCCTCCGCCACTATGGTATATATTGTCTGCGCCTAAAAAGCGGATCAATACACAACTATCCAAATTAACCCCATCAAAATAACCTGCTATGCCTGTATAATAGCCTCTTTCTTGGCCTTCTATTTCAGCGATTAAATCTATTGTCTTATTTTTTGGCGCGCCTGAAATTGAGCCTGCAGGTAATAAATCATAAAGGATTGTGCCAATCTTAGATGCATAATCAGCAGGCAATTCGCCCTCAATTACCGAACTTACTTGACCTATTTTCCCTTCATGCGTTTGAATTTCCTCGTAATACCTAAAATTAGTGACTCTTACTTTGGCAGCTACCCTACTTAAATCATTTCTTAATAAGTCCACAATGGTGGCATGCTCTGCTAGTTCTTTATGATCATTTAGGATTGTCTCTTTGGCATCAGGGAGGTTAGCATCAATGGTGCCCTTCATTGGGAATGTGGCGATTTTCCCTTCCTTAATTTGAACAAATGTTTCCGGAGAAAAAGAGATAAACTCATTCTTTAACCAAATCACATATTTAGATTTAGCTTGATCAAAATAAGTTTGAAATTGATCTTGATTGCTAACTGGAGTAGGCACGGTTAGATTAATCAAAAAACTATCTCCCCTATGTAATGCACTAAACACTTTATTAAACTTAACCGCATAGTCTTCAAATGAAATCGGAGACTTTATTAAATTTTTGGGCTTATGCGCTTCTACTTTTTTATAAAGACTGCTGCTAAATCCAGCTAAATTAAATTTGAATTGAAAGTCGTCGGGGCAATCGTCCGTCAACCACGCCAATGGTTTTTTTTGTTCAAAATCAATGAGAAAAACAAAGGACTTTTTGGCCGCACCCCATTGATTTAATTGCTCAACAAAGTCCATCTATAGGGTATTATAATATTTAACTAAAGCAATTAGATGCGCTTCGTTCTTAAGATTTAATTTTTGATCTTCTATATATTTTTTAATTGCACCCTCCTTGTCTTTCAATAAAACAAGAAGGCTAGACTTGTCTTTTTTAACACGTGTCATCACTCCTTCTTTTAAGAGGTACATATTTTCGTAAGTTGCAAATTCTTTATAGCGTTCGCCAGAAAGGTCGTTATTGCGTTCTTGGATAGACTTGTAGACAGATTTCAATAAACTTGTCTTGCTGTTTACTAAAATTTGGTAAAAAGAAATTCTGTTTTGATTGTCAATTGGCGGAAAGCCGCATTGAAATACTTGTGGCGATTGGCTTGCATCATTTTGATTAGTGTATGCAATTTCTGAAGCCATTCCTTTACCCAAATAACCTTCTTGACCATTGGAAGCAATAAAATTTACCTCATGCTCCAATAGGTTGATTCTGGCTTTTACATCATTATAAACCCTTCCATCTTTTAAAGTGATTTTTGCTAATTGATACGCAGATTGATCGTATACATTGCCCACAATCCCTTCATACTTATTTATAAATGCTTGCCCATTAACATCGCTTATAAACAATTGCTGCCCCCATTTTCCAGTAGTTGAAATGGTATTTCTTTGTGCACTTAATTCGCAAAACAATAAAAATGTAAACGAAAAAAAGAAAAGTAAGTTTTTCATGGGACCAGTTTTATACCTTAAAGTTACTATAGGTACATAAAAAAACAAGACCCCGAAGGGTCTTGTTTCAAAATATTACCTAAATAGTAATTATTGCTTAGGATTCTTAGTTGGAGCAGATCCTGCTGCAGCTGGATTGTATGCCAACTCATTGTCTGGTACATCCCAATAGTCTAAGAAACCATATACGATTGTAGCATTTGTACTAACCGCACCAGTCACTGATACTACTGTAGTTCCAGTACGAGACTTGTCTGGAGCAATGATATCCCAACGACGCGCATCATAGAAAGATAAGCCTCTGAATGCTAAAGCAATTCTACGCTCTCTTCTTAACTGCTCATAAGCAGCTGCTTGAGTTAAACCAGTACCTAATGGTGCTAATCCAGCACCTTGGTATGCTCTAACAGCATCTATAGATTCAGCACCCTTGTCAATTTGTCCAGTCATAATCAAAGCTTCCGCCTTCATTAATTCGTTTTCTTCGTAAGTGCCTGCTAAAGTAATTTCATTTGCACCAATAACATTGTTTGCCCAAGTAATAACACCTGCAGCTCCGTTACCACCATATTTCAAGCTATAACGTGTATTGAAAGAGTTACCACGATCAGAGTTGAATAAACCTACTGAAGCCAAAGTGATTACGTTATTTTCTCTACGCTTATCACCTGCAACGAATTCCTGTACCCAACGCTCACTCAACTTGTAAGTATTTGTTGAACCAGTAGGACCTGCTTGACCAATTTTATCAGCGACACTGATACCAGTACCTAAGAAATCACCATTAGCATCTGAACGTCCAGTAAAGATTAAATCAGTCGCTCTTACACCGTCATTTGTTAAAGACAAAATTGTACTCCATTGAGAAGCAGACATACTTGATCTCAAAGTGTTCACAAGAATGTTACGCGCTTTCATTGTATTGATATTACGCTTCCACATATCGATGGTCAAAATACCACCTTTACCTTTTTGTAAAAAAGTAGGAATTAATCTTCCTAAAGTAGCAGAGTAATCAGTTGCAGAAGTTGCAGCACCTAAAGCAGTCACTGCTTTATCAAAATTTGAATTTGCTTCTATAATGATCGCTTCTTTAGTTACATAATTACCATTTGTTATTGCTTCAGAAGTTGTTGCGTTTTGAATTAAACCAGCATAATAAGTAGAACCGATTCTGCTATATGCATAACCTTTCCACCAATAAGCCCAAGCTTGGATAGTTGCTTTTTTAGTAGCAGCACCAGTACCTGAGAATGTGGTCTTATCTGCAACCGCAAGGATTTCATTAGCAGCTGTAATCATGTTGTACATGTAAGCCCACTCATAAAAAGTAGTATTACTTCCACTTTGAGCATTGTTATTAGCTGCTCTAAGCATTGCATACTGTGTATTTGGCTGACTAGGATTCACAACAACAGTTCCGTTGTCTAAAGTCACTCTATTAGGACAACCAATTTGGTTCATGAACGCGTTTGCTGCTTCTGCACCAATTACGTCACCCATTAATTCGTGAAATCCCATAGCGCCTGGCCAGAAACGGCCATAAACACCATCTGAATACTTAAGGTTATGGAAACCATTCATATAGATAGTTCCTTGAGCAAATGGATATAATCCATTCTCATTTTGAGCACTCGCCGGAGTTGGCGAGTTTACGTTGGTGATATCAAGATCTTTCTTACAAGCTGTAAAGCTTAAAGTAATCCCTAATAATCCAACCAAAATTTTATTATTCTTCATTACTATAAATTTAAAAAATTAAGGTTTAAAATCCTAAGTTCAAGCCTATTGTGTAAGCTTTCGTGTTAGGAATAGTATTGTGATCTAAACCACGATCAAACGCTGAGTTCGTAGAATAGTTTACCTCAGGATCCATACCAGTGTATGGAGTGAAGGTTAACAAGTTACGACCAGATAATACTAATTGTAAGCGATTTGTAAATTTGATTTTTGTCAATTTTGCAATATCAACTCCAAAAGAAAGGTTTCTTAAACGCCAGAAAGAAGCATCTTCATAGAAGTAGTTCTTTGTTCCGTTCGCTGCACCACCTGCATAAATACTTCTGTAGAACGCAGTGTATGCTTGTGTTTCTCCATTAATAGTAATAGGCTGATCGTAATCAGAGTGAATACCATCACGGTACATCCACTGCTTAGTTTGGTTATAAAGGTTATTACCATAAACCCAATCCCATTGCATATTGAATGTGAAGATACCTTTGTACTGTAAGTTGTTGATGAAGCTCATGTTAAACTTAGGGTTAGGATCACCTAGGCTAGATTGACCAGGTAATGCCACCGCTTGTTTAGTTGTTTTATTAACAACCCATCCATTACTAGCCACTTCGAAATTACCTCTTGATGCTTCAGGAATATGTGGTAAACCAGTAAGCGGATTTAATTCCGTTAATGATCTCATCATTTTGAAACCAAAGAACTGACCAATTTTATATCCTTGTTGTAATGTGATACCCACACTACCTGCAGAAGATATTAAAATAACTGGAGGTCCTTTTACATAAGAAATCTCAGAAGCTTGATTCGCATAGTTGGTGATGAAATCCCAATTCCAATCTTTTCCAGAGTAAACATTTAAGTTTAAAGAAGCTTGTAAACCACTTGATTTCAATCCAAATGCGTTATCTAATTTTCCACCCACACCTGTAGAAGGTGCAGCGTCTACGCTATAGATAGCGTTATCTGTATTTCTGCTCCAATAAGTAGCAGAGATATTTGCAGTTTTAAACCACTCACCTTTACCAAGTGTAAAAGTTAAATCGGTACCAATTTCAGTCTCTTTAGATAACTCCACTGATAAGTTTGGATTTGGGTTGGTAGTAGGGAAAGTAAATACACTAGCACCACCTAAATTCTGAGCACCTAAAATTGTGAAACGTTGGAAGGCACCAGGTTGGATACCTGCCTCACCATAACCAGCTCTAAACTTCACTTCAGATAAAATGTTGGAGATTTTTAAATTCTGCCAGAATTTTAAGTTAGATAAAGTAAAGAAGAAGTCTCCTCTTGGGAAGGTTTGTGCAGTCGCACCAGAACCGAATGCAGATGAGAAGTCACTTCTAACACCTACAGAGAAACCTGTAAAGTTAGAGAACTCAAATCTTTGGTTAGCTAAGAAACCATATGTTACAAATGGCTCTATATAGTCTCTTACAATTCTGTAGGTAGCAGCCTGAGCCATATTCCATGGTGCATAACCAGGACCGTCAAAAGCAGCTGCTCTGAAAGATCTGAATTGATTACGACGGTAATCAAATGCAGCTGTTGTGAAAGTCTTTAATGGGATATTGATATTGAAATCCTTTTCAAAATCGGTACGGAAGTTCACAGTACCAATAAAGTTTTGGAAAGTTGTTCTATCAACGTAGTTATCAATCTCACCAGTTGTGAATGCAGTAGGAGTAGGAGACCAGTTAAAAGTATAACGGTTTTGTAATACTCTGTTCTTATTATTCCACTGCTCATCATAAATATAAGTTGTGTTGTTGTTATTATAGTTCAATGCATATTTCGCATCAAATTCTAAGAACTTAGGCAACTTATAGTTTAAGTTAAAGTTTTGGATTACATCCACAGTTGCAATATTAGTACGAGACTCGTCATTTGAAGCAAAAGGGTTAGAGTGGTTCACACCAGCTGCTGCTCCAAAATAAGTTGCGTATTTGCCATCTGAATTCTTAACATCAAAAGGAGCAAAAGGACGCGCATTGTTAATTGCAAATACAAAACTACGACCATCTTGATCGTTCATTGTATTCTTAGTGTATATCAATTGTGTTGTTGAAGTAAACTTTAATCCTTTCGCAACTTCAAATCCTATTTTAGAAGTTAAGTTAGAACGAGAGAAATCACCATTGTTGACGAAGTTTGAATTCTGTTGGTTGTTAGATGCAGAGAATAAGAAATCAACTTTATCTTTTGCACCAGACACAGTTACTGAATTATTCAAAGCATACCCTTGTTGTAAGAACATCTTGTAATGGTCGATGTACTGTAAGTTCTTGTTGTAAGGTTTGTTTTGGAAACTATTCACGTTTAATGCATCGTAAACAACGTCACCATTGTAAACTAATGTAGAAGGATCTAAAGTCATAATTGCTCCAGAACCTGTTAATACGTTATTGTTTGCATCAGTTCTGAATGCGTGGTTTTTAGCTTTAGATAAACCACCAATATTTAATAATTCATTGGTTGTTGCACTTGTGCTAAATTCAATATTTAACTTACCAGCTTTACCTTTTTTAGTAAACAATTGGATAACACCATTCGCACCTTGTGCACCATATAAAGATGCAGCAGCAGCACCTTGTACTACCTCTACTCTTTCAATGATGTTTACGTCAATAGAGTTTAAACTTGTACCACGTGCTTCAATACCATCGATCAAGATCATTGGAGAAGTTCCACCTTGTACTGAGTTAATACCTCTTAATAAGATCTGTAAAGGACGACCAGGGCTACCGTTGGTACTGCTAATTTGAGCACCAGCAATTTGACCAACTAATTGTTGACCAACATCACCTGAAGGAACTTTAACTTGGCTAGAAAGGTTTACAGATTCAACTGCAACCGCTAACTTCTTTTTACTTGTAGCTGCACCAACACCAGTCACAACAACCTCGCTCAAAGCCTTCACGTCAGAAGTCAATACGATTGTAATGTTTGCGTTGTTAGCAGTTACTTGCTTGCTTTCAAAGCCTAAAGCTGAAATCAATAAAGTAGCGCCTTTTTTTACCGAAATTGTAAATGTACCGTCGTTGCCAGCACTCACACCTTTAGTTGTGCTTTTCTCAAGAACACTTGCTCCGGCAACAGGATCATTCTTTTCATCAATAACCTTACCGGTTACAGTAACTGTTTGTGCGAAACCGACCATAATGGTCATTAAGAAGGCACAAACACTTACAATGATTTTTTTACTCATGTTGTTTTGTTTTGTAATTAAAATTTTCTTTAAATGAAGGATGTTCGCACGCCGATTTGTGATGAGCGGTAAAACAAACCTTCAGTTGACGAATATAATGAAGATTTAACAATATGATAACTAAAAAACAAACAAAAAAATTAAGAAACGAATAACGAACGTTCGCTTAATTTTAATGGCATATAATCATTGTTGCAACTTTATTATATACAATTTAGATATATTAATAAACTTAAATAAGGATAACAATATTGATTATGAGTGAATTAGACCTAATTGATCGTAAAAAGGGATGTGCTATGAATAAAATGGTATTTTATCTTTCAATTGATTTTCTATGAAAAATATTTCGTGTACAATAAAAACAACTAATTGCCATTGGAGGCAATAATATCTTTTATAATTTTTAAGTGGTGATGGGTGTGGATAGACAAAAAATGGATGGTTTGATCTCTATTCAATTGACCAAAGAACGGATGCATAAAATATTGATTCGCTTCGCAATCTTTTAAATAGACTAATGCCTGATGCGTTTGCTTGATACTTTCTTCAAGCGCTTGTATTGTTAATTCAGAATTAGGCAGGACTACTTTAGGTGCTTGCGCTTTACCTCTTGGAAAATAATGAAACAAGAAAACCCATAAGCGTTTAAAATTAAATTTCTGCTTAAATAGTTTTGGATCAGACTGCGCAACTGTAGAAGTAATTTGCTTGATAACCAACAAGCTATGTTCAATATGCCAACCAACTGAAACAGCCGATACAGAAGGATTTACAATAGCTGCCTGCTTAATATAAGAAGAAAGCGCATGAACTTTGTTTTGTACATTTTTCATATCAAACATCAAGGTATATCAATAATCTAAATAATTATTTAAAATTCAATTATAAATCCAATTGTTGGAATAAATGTGCCTTCTGCATTTTCTAAAAAATACGGAATCGCATTACTACCATTCATTTGTACGGGTTGTCCATTATTACTTAAGAAAGCAGAATTGTCCTCTTTTCTTTTGAAGGTATACTGAGGAGATCCCGTACTTTTAGAAGCATAGAAGTTTTGTATATCAATATAGAAATCAAAAGTTGTTTTCTTGTAATTCCATTTTTTATCTAAACGTAAGTCGCCAGAATGAAACGCTTTTAATCTTAAGGTATTCACATTATCATAATCAAAAACGCCTGATCCTAATGTTAGATAGTTCAATCTACTTTGCTCTAAATTATAGGGTGTATAAGGTGCAGCACCTTGGTATCTAAATTTGATTCCTAATTCCCAGTTTCTCGGTAATTTATACCCAGCTGTCGCACTAATCAAATGTCTATTATCCCAACTTGCAGGTACGAATTTTTTATTTGTTCCAGTAAACTCGCTCCAATAGAGTGTGTAGCTAAAAACTCCAAAGAACTTTTCTGTTAATTTTTGTTGTGCAAAAAACTCAAAACCGTAAGCCTTACCTTTTCCATCTTGTTGGATAGGCTCATTACCAATTGCGCCAAACTCAATTCCTTTATTAGCGATACTAATTTTATCTAAAATGCTTACTGGATAATTATTATAGCCTTTGTAAAAGCCTTCGAAGGTGAACCTTGTGGTACTAGATGGCAGGTATTCAAATCCTGCTACATAATGATTTGATTGGATATACTTGCCCGGATTAGTTGTGCCGTTGTTTGAATAGGCTAACTGAGTGTAACTTGGTAAACGATAATAAGTACCATAGCTCGCACTAAAATTCCAAGCATTACTTAATGCATAACTTAAACTAATTCTTGGGCTCAGTTGATCCAAAGGATTTTGACTACTTGTTTGATAATTATTCGCATCCGCTCTAACACCAGTGCTGATTGCAAGTCGGTCATCAAACAATCTTGTGCCTAATTGTGCAAAGCCGCCATACCTTAAAAAATTTATACCAGTATTGGTATTAAAGGTGATTGCATTTTGAATTGTATTGCCAGCACTATCCTTTAATGCAGGTCTAAATAATTGATAAAATGCATTATCAAATTGAACATACTGCGCAACTACACCATAACTTAAACTTACATTGCGTATATTTTTTGTCACATCGAAACGAAATTTATTTTCTGTTTCGTTGCTTCTAATTTGATAGGTTCTTGTAGCATCAGATGGCTTTTCGTTGTCCTCATACCTATCTGCCTGGTTATCTAAAGTGTTTCTACTTACAGATAAATTCCAATAGCCATCCTGTGTTAATTTTTTCAATGATAAGCCAATTGTGTAGTTCCACTGATTAATCAATGGATTGCTATTAATGGCAAATAATTTTTCTGGAGTCGCTTCTTTTGGAGCAGCCAATTTAAAATCATCGATAGCAGCTAAACCAAGAGTAGTAAGCGTTGTCTTATCGTTGATTTTTGTAGTAGTCTTAAATTGATAGTCCCAGTAATTTGGTCGGATTGGCAAATCCAATGCCTGAAATAATAATTCTAAATAACTTCTTCTAACAGAAGCCAAGAAGGTTGTCTTTTTAGAAATGGGCCCATCCAAAGTTGCAGCAACTTCGGTGCCACTCAATCTAAAATTTCCTTGTAGTTTATTTGGATTGCCATTTTTTTGACGGAATTGAAAAACACTACTTAATGCATTATCATACCTTGCATCAAATGCAGAGGTGCTTAATTTAACATCTTGGATAAAACTCACATTCAAAATTCCTTGTGGACCACCACCACTTCCTTGGGTGCTAAAGTGATTGATGATGGGCACTTCGATCCCATCTAAATAAAATACATTTTCACTTGGCGCACCACCTCTAATAATAATATCATTTCTAAAAGTTCCTCCTGCAGCACCTCCACCCACTCCAGGTAAAGATTGAATTACTTTACTAATATCAAAATTACCCCCTGGGTTTGCTTTGATCTCTTCGGATGTTAATCTCTGAATACTTAAAGGACTTTCTAAGGTGGTTGCTTTTGCAGTATTTCTTCTTCCTGTGACAGTCACTGCATTTAATAAATTGATAGAGGGCTCTAACTCGATCGTTAAAATATTTTCATTACCGGAAGTAACTATAACATTGGTCAATAATTTTTCTTGAATACCTAAGCCTGAGACTTTAATAGAATAAGCACCAGGTAATAAACTTGTAAATCTGAACCCTCCAACACTATCAGATAGCTGTTTTGCACTTGATGGTGCTAGTGCAACTGTTAAACCACTTAAATTCTGTTGTGTTTTTCGATTTACTAAAACACCACTTAATTTACCCGTGTTTTGTACTTTATCTTGAGCTACTGCAACATTTAGGCTTAAAATAACCGCCAAACCAACCAAAACCACCTTAGAGAAACGCATATTCATTGTTTTAAATTCAAGTATAAAACAATGAAAAAGAAGGTTTTGTTTAAGAAATCGACTAAAATCTTAGATTTTCTTTGCAATATGGTCTAAAACCTGAAATGCAGTCTCTGCCATCAGGTTTCCCTTATTGTCCAATAATGGGTTGACTTCGGTAAACTCAATACAGCAGATTTTATCACTTAATAATAAGCCGTCAAAAAGTTGAATTATTTCTTCTGCAAAAAAACCAATTGGTACTGGCGTTCCAGTTCCGGCAGAAACGTGATCACAGTCCATTGAATCCACATCAAATGAAATGTAAATTTGATCACAGTCTTGCAAACGCATTAAAGCTTTTTTTGTGCAATTGTCAATTCCTCTAATCCTTACTTCTTCTACTTTAAAAGATTTAATCTTATTTCTTTCTATCACCGCGGCTTCTGCATCTTCAAAATCTCTTAATCCGAAAAAAACTAAATCAGCAGCTTGCAATTTTTGTATTGGCGCTCCAATATTTTTCATATTGCCCCAATGCAACTCAGTCGTTGCGCATGGCTCATTGATTTTACATTCAAGGTTGTCTTCCCAAAGTGCAGCGGCCAAAGGCATGCCATGAATATTTCCAGAAGGAGAGGTAAAAGGCGAGTGCATATCTGCATGTGCATCAATCCAAATTACGCCTAATCTTTTTTCAGGTGCAGCTGCTTTAATGCCGCTAATAGTACCTAGGGCAGAAGAATGATCTCCAGATAGAACAATTGGAAAAAAGCCTTCATGTATAGTGGTTTTAACTGCTTCAGCAACACGTTCACATTGCTCAACAACATGCTCAATTCGTTTAGCGAAGTTGTTATTATTTTTGTTGTAAATCGTTTCGTTGTGGGTAGCGACGTCCATGAATAAATGACGATGAAAAAAATCATTACCTTGATTAATTGCTGCAATTTCAATTGCATCAATTCCCATATCAGAACCTCTTGTTCCTGCACCAATATCCGATCTGTTTTTTATTAACTTAATTGTCATACAATCTACATTTCTTAAAAAACAAAACTAACGAATATATATGGTTCGTGAAATAGAACTTAGTTTTACATCATTCCCAATTGCCATTCTCCCAAGTCTAAAGGGATAATTCGTCCCATCCGAAAATTCAAAAATAAAATTAAAGACACCAATAAAATCATCTACTGACCTCGACTTAAAACTAAAATTAATTAAACTACTTGCAATGGAGGATTGGGCTATGTTTTTTGTTAACAAGTCCAATTGAACAGTCCTTACATCCCCCAATTCCATGCTACCTAAAAGACTATGAAAAGCGTATTTTTCTGAACCCTTTGTAGGCTTTAATGAAATATCAACAGAGGAAGCAAAAAGCAATGGATCCTCTATGTTTGATACATCCATCGTAATTCTAGTTAAAAAGACATCTGCCTTAGTTGGAACAGCTTGTCCAATTGCAAAATGAGAGACAAAGACAGCAAGAAAAATAAATAAGTATTTCATAGCTCTAAATTAAGTTTAAATTCAACAAAACCAATTGTTATAATTGTTTAAGAATTGGTAAATTACGTGTATGAAAAAAATACTGCTCTCCTTATTTGTAATTGTAAGTTTAAGTGCGCAAGCTGGAACTGTTGATACCTTAGAAATTCAAAGTCAATATTTGAAAAAAGGCACCAAGTTTGTAGTCATTAAGCCAACCAATTCAAATAAAGACGAAAACTACCCCGTTGTATTTTTATTACATGGCTATGGTGGCAACTACGCTCAATGGAGTAGAATTTCGCCTCAGTTGTCAAAAACTGCAGATGATTTAAAGTTAATTTTTGTATGCCCTGACGGGGGTAAAGGCAGTTGGTATTTTGATAGCCCAATTGATAGCTCAATAAGATATGAATCTTACATCACTAAAGAATTGATACCCTATATAGACGCTAATTTTAAAACAAAAGCCGAGCCAAAATATAGAGCGATCACTGGATTAAGCATGGGAGGACATGGTGCCCTGTATTTAGCGATTAGGCATAAAGAATTATTCAGTGCAGCTGGCAGCACTTCTGGTGGTGTTGATTTCAGGCCATTCCCTAATAACTGGGATATTAAAGTTGCATTAGGTCCTTTTGAAACCAATCAAGAAAGATGGTATGACAACACGGTGGTTAAACAGATTGAGTCTTTAACAAATAATCAATTAGCAATCATCATTGACTGTGGAGTAGATGATTTTTTCTTAGCAGTGAACCGTGCTTTGCATGAAAAGTTATTACAATTAAAAATCAACCACGATTATATTGAAAGACCAGGAGGTCATTCAAGTACTTATTGGAGTGGCAATATTGATTACCAAATATTGTTCTTCAAGAAATTTTTTGAAAAGAAATAAAAACAAGGTACTGGATTAAAACAGGGTACTGGATTTTTAAACGCCTTTTATGCTAAAAATTTATCTTGTATCTTTTTGTCAGGCACCATACAATTGTGCTGCTTACCAAAAAGGCGATACCTATTTTTAGCAATCAAATCATAAAAGAAGTCTCGCATAGCTTTTGGGACCCAGTTTGCGTAATAAAAATACCTAGGCCATCCGATTAATTGATGGGCAATTCTTATAACCGCATCTGATTTGGTATATACTTGATCTCCCTCAATTAGTATAACAGAGCTTAATTCATTTTGACTAAGACCAAATTTCAAAAGTAAGTCTTGGGAAAAAGAAGATTGTAAAGGAGCAAAGTGAAACTTATTCACTTTGTCGTGCTTTATAATGATGCGAATAGTCCTATTGCAAAAATTACAAACGCCATCAAATAGGATTATTCTTTGCATGATATTTTACTATGCAGACTTTCTTACAAACTTTGTTAAGATGACAATTGTTTGCTCATTCACCTTCCCTTCTATTTGATCTGTATTATCAGGCACTAATCTAATTTTTCTTACCACAGTTCCTTTTGGTGCCATAAAATTAGCTCCCTTTACATTCAATACTTGCGTAAGAACCACGGTGTCACCATTCTCTAATGGTGTGCCATTGCTATCTACATGTATTGCTTGTTTAATAAAAGCAGAAACAGCCCATGTAATTACCGTTTCATCTAACTCAACAGATGACATGATTTCAGAAGCCCATTCTTTGTCTTTATTCGCGTATAAAATTCTATAGGTTAAAGCCTGAACACTTGGCTCAGTATTCCAAATACTTCCAGCTAAGCATTGCCAATGATTGCCCACTTCCTCTGCGTCTATATTAGCCAAGCAAGTATCACATAAAGCAACTTCGTTTTCAATGACGTCATTATTTTTTGGACTCACCGCATAATCGTGAACAGCAGTTTCAGTTGTACAAAGTTCACAAAGTCCTTGACATCTTTCGTTTAATTTAGCGGAAACAGGCATAATAGAAATCATTTAAGCGAATGGAACCAAAATTGGTTTTGCAAATTTACAACTTTATTAGCGAATCTTACCCTCTACTAGTCTTGTTCAGGTTATCTTTACAATAACATGAAGTCTTTAAAAAATCTAAAAGAGCTTAATAAGAAGCTTTGGTTGTTGACCGCTTTCCTTTGTCTATTGAACTATATCGCAATAGGACAAGTAGTTTTACCCAATTCAGTTTTTCAATGGATAGGGGCAACTAAATCTATAAAAAAATTAGATAGTCTAATTTTAATAGCTGATAAATTTGGATTAAATAAATCTGATTATGCATTGACTGAGATTCGTAAAATCCTTACACAATCGAATACTTTAAAAAATTACAAAGACAGTATTGCGACTGAAGTGGCTATTCAAAAAACAGCGGTACACTTTTTTAATGACCTTGCTTATGGCAATACCCCGCCTCAATTAGATTACAGGGGTGTGAAGTTTTACATGACTTCTTTCAATATACCAGCCTTAATTAAAAAATACAAGCAACCCAAAGCGAATGAGCAATCGGATAATTTAGAGTCATTGGTGGATTATCTAAACGATCAAAGTATAGAGGTTAAGAAACTATTAGATACACTCGCAATTTTACAGCATTCAAAAAATAAAAATAAAAACTACATTCATTTGATAAGCAAGGCTGTCAATGATTATAGGTGGTTAAATGCAATCAGAAAAACACAACGCGTAGTTTTAGTGAATATCCCTTCTACCTTACTAAAGGTATACGAAGGTGATTCGATCAAATTACAAATGAAATTAATTGTTGGCAAACCAAGTACGCCAACAAAAACCATGTCGGCATACATAGATCAAGTGACCATTAATCCTTATTGGACTGTACCTAAGAGTATTATTATAAATGAGATGTTGCCGAAAATTCAGAAAGATTTAAGTTATTTATCCAATAATCATTTAGAAGTTCTTGGCGCAAATTACAAGCCAATGAATCCAAGCGAAATCAATTGGTTTAATTTAGATCTTGACAACTTTCCTTATATCATAAGACAAGCAACAGGTTGTGAAAATGCATTGGGCATTTTAAAATTAGAATTCGATAACCCATTTTCAATCTTTCTACATGATTCACCTGAAAAGGCTTTATTTAAAAATAAATACAGGTTCCTTAGTCATGGTTGTATGCGGATGGAAAATCCAATAGGCATGGGAAAGCTTTTATTGAGTGATCAAGCCCAAGCCTTGGACAGCATTGATTTAACGAATTGTCATTTAAACCTGAAGCCCACTTATATTCCACTTAAAACAAAAACCCCTTTAGTGGTCTGGTATAGTCAGGTTGATTTTGACACGAATTACAATATTTTGTTCTATAAAGACGTCTATAATAGCGCGCTTTAGAACTGATTTACGCACTTTAACAAGTCCTTTGTTTTATCTGTCGTACCTTTGCAGATGGTCAAAAATAAATGGATTCAATTATGTGCTATAGTAAGTGTTTTTCTACTCTTACTTGCACTAACCTCATTTAAGGCTGGCAGTCCTATGTCCAAAAACGAGCCAATTGTATCAGTTGAAAATTTATCTGTAAAATTAAATGTTAATTCCAAGGCAATTGAACTAGCTATCAAAGGATATGAGAAATTAAAACAATTAGGGCAACTTAATAACCAGCGTTATTTAACAATTGCAGATATGAGTAAGGCAAGTAGTGAGCCAAGGTTATTTATCATTGACATGGAAAAGCAAGTGCTGGTGCTGCAAACTTTTGTGGCGCATGGCCGCAATTCAGGTATTTTATTTGCTAAAAATTTTTCAAATAAAATTGGCTCTTTTCAAAGTAGTTTAGGCTTCTATATAACAGGAAGTGCATACCAAGGAAAGCATGGTAAATCATTGGTGTTAAAAGGAGTGGAATCAGGCATCAATGACAATGCCGAACAAAGAGCCATTGTATTACATGGTGCAGCTTATGCCAACAAAGGATTTGTAAATCAACAAGGGTATCTAGGTAGAAGTTTGGGCTGTCCAGCGGTACCAGAAAAGGAAGTAGAATCAATTATTAAAACAATACAAGGGGCTTCTTGCTTATTTGTATACGCAGCTGACAATAGTTACTTGAAAAAATCTAACTTAATCAATTAAATAGATTGTCTATTTTGATCCGTTCTTCTACAAATGAATTTGCATTCACTTTTATTAAGTAGTCCTATCTTCTTCTTTTAAAACCTGATGATTTTTTTAATCTAGGATTGTATTCAGGCGTAGGACCAAATTCAGCAGGTACAGTACCTTTCAAAACTGGCGCACCAAGTAATTCTTCGATTAGTGCAAATTTAGATTGCTCTTTCTCGCTAACTAAAGTGAAAGCAGTGCCAGTTGTTGCAGCGCGCGCTGTTCTACCAATGCGGTGAATATAGTCTTCGCCATCATTAGGCACATCATAGTTAATTACAAGGTCAATATCTTCAATATCAATGCCCCTGCTTAAGATATCTGTCGCTACAAGTATATTGGTTTTGCCATTTCTATAATCTTGTAAATATTGTTCTCTACTTTTTTGATCCAAATCGGAATGTATTTCTTCGGCAGCCATCTTTGCAGATTTCAATATCGATGTTAACTCTTTTACATTTTGTTTTTTAGAACAAAACACAATCACTTTTGAATAGCGTTTTGATCCAAGCATGTCTTTAATGATGGCTGCTTTTTGTTGATCATACACTATAAATGCTTTTTGAACAATTTGTTCTGGTGGTTTAGAAATCGCAATATTGATCTCGACTGGATTTTTTAAAATCTTATTTGCTAAAGCACGCATTTTTTGCGGCATGGTTGCAGAAAATAATAAGTTCTGTCTTTCGGTAGGTAAATAAGTAATGATTTTAGCAATGTCATCACTAAAACCCATATCAAGCATTCTATCCGCCTCATCCAATACCAAGTACTTTAATCCCTTCAACTTCACATAACCCATATTCAAATGCGCGATCATTCTCCCTGGGGTACATACCACAATATCCGCTCCAGAAGTCAACGCTTTCTTTTCTGCTGCAAATGAGTTTCCATCACCACCACCATATACTGCAATTGAACTTACATCCGTAAAATAAGCAAGTCCTTCTAATCCTTCTGCAATTTGAATAGCCAGCTCTCTTGTTGGTACAATAATTAAAGCATTGATATCACCAGCATGATGTGGCGAAGTCAATAAGCGATGTAATAAAGGCAATAAAAAAGCGGCAGTTTTCCCTGTACCTGTTTGTGCCGCTGCAATAATATCTCTTCCTTCTAAAATTGGAACCATCACCTGTTGTTGCACTGGTGTTGCTGTCTCATAACCCATGGCGTCGATGCCATCTAAAATACGTTGATCCAGTCCTAAATCTATAAACTTCAAAATCTCTTAATTTAGTAACAAAGGTAACCTATAATTTTTCAAAAAGCAGGTTCAATATTCTAGGTATTTGAGTCTTGTCACCATCATCAAATTGTTCTTCGATTTGAAGCAATTTAAAACCATTGGCCTTGGCAGATTTTGTAAAGTCTGTGACATGGTGATTGAAACAAGTCACAACCTGAGTGCCTGTCTCTGTTTCAAATCTTGCTTTTGAACCAGCATATTGTTTGAAGGGATGTAATTCTCCAATATAAACAAGGCTTCCTGTAGCAGTTATTTTAGCGAGTTTGCGAAAAATGTCACTTAGGTCTTCAATATGCTCCAACATTAAACTAAACGTAACAAGTTCATAAGGTGGATGGGCAAAATCCCATGGCTTTGTAATATCTACAATATGAAATGAAACTTGATTGGATTTGATTTTTGCTTTTGCTAATTCAAGCATACCGGTAGACAAGTCAATAGCCGTAATACGATCGCATATTGTCAAAAGCCATTCTGTATTTTTACCAGTGCCACAGCCAACTTCTAAACAATGTTTAAAATGTTTATTGGCTAATAAAGTACGGATTGCTATTGCTTCTAAATCTCTTGTTTTATTTTCATTGGTATCATACTGTGATGCCCAACTATCATATGCTTTACCTACTTCCATTTTAATCCATTCTGATTTTTATAAAGATAGCAGAAAATAAAGTAAGCAATGCAATGATGCCAATAGATATGGGTGCGCCAAAATAATCTGCAGTAAAACCAGTAATGATTGCGCCAATTGCATAGCCGCTATCCCTCCAAAATCTAAAGATACCAAGGCTTTTTGCTCTATCTAAGGCATGCGTATTGTCACTTATGGTTGCCAAAAATGTAGGATACACCATGGCTGTCCCAATACCTAAAGCAACTGCAACCATGATCATTTCGAGATATGAGGAAGCAAGCATTAAATAGGCAATTGCAATTGCTTGTACTAACATACCCCAAAAAAGAAGTTGTTTTTTAGAAATTGTATCGGCAAGTTTACCAGTTATAATTTGACTCAAACCCCAAACAGCTGGATAAATAGATGTAATTACGCCAATATCAAGTAAACTAAACTTTTTCTGAATCAATATTATTGGTAACAGCCCCCATACCATACCATCATTTAAATTATTCACTAATCCTGCTTGTGTAACAGCACTTAAATTATGATTTGTAAAACTTGTTTCAAGAAAGATATTCTTTAAACGAGGTATTGAACTACTAGTTGTCTCGGCTTCTGTTTGAACAAATCCAGAAGTGTCTTTTACAAAAATCCATGTAATCAATAAGCCAATCATTGCAACAGCAAGTCCTAGATAAAATGGATAGGGATATATACCAAATTGATCTGCGATATAGGCTGTAAAAAACGCCATCAATGCAACAGCGATATAGCCAGCAAATTCATTTAAGCCCATCGCCAAACCCCTATTATGCTGTCCGACTAAATCTATTTTCATCACTACAGTACTAGACCACGCAAAGCCTTGGTGAATACCCAACAGCACGTTAGCAAAAATGATCCAATTCCAAGTTGGAGCATAAATAAATATAAAAGGTACTGGCAGCGCTAAAATCCACCCAAGAAGAAGTACTTTTTTTCGCGTATATAATGCAGCAAGATATCCAGAAAAATAATTAGCAATCGCTTTTGAAAATCCAAAAATTACGATGAAAGATAAGATAATTGAAGTGGAATGGATATTGAATTTGAATGCAGCAAATTCAGGGAAAATAGATCTTTCAATGCCAATCATTGCCCCAACAAAGGCATTGACAATAATCAATAAAATAAACTGTTTTAGGTTCTGTTTTAATCCCAGAACCAATCGCTGCTCGGGTTCAATATTCATGTATTTTTTATTTTAAATGGACCTCTACAAAATCTTTACAATATTGCTTAATCATTCTTCTTACATCACTGAATACTTTCATGATTTCTGCTTCAGTTCCGGTTGCCTTTGCAGGATCAGGAAAATTATAATGAAACTTTTGGGCATTAGAAGGAAAATAAGGGCAACGTTCTTTTGCGTTATCGCATACTGTAATCACGTAATCAAAATCAATCCCCGTATACTCTAGTATATTATTTGATGTATGTTCTGAAATATCAATTCCATCTTCTTTCATGGTGGCGACGGCTCTTGGATTCACACCATGGGTTTCGACTCCAGCACTATACACCTTTGCTTTATCGCCAGCAAAATGTCTTAAATAACCTTCTGCTAATTGGCTTCTGCAACTATTACCAGTACATAAAACTAAAATCTTTTTCATACCATTCAATTATTCAAATAGGTTTCATCATTTTTAACAATCAAAAATTAACAACAACCGCCTCCAGGTACACAAACTTTTTCAGCTTTATTTTCTGTACTTGGCTTTTGAGCAAAAACGGTCACACTGAATATACCCGTTGAACCAGATTTGAATTGATTTATTTCATCTTGAGATAAATAATTAATTAAAATATCATCAGGTATCACAATTGCTTTTTCTTTTTGAAGGGTCACATTTTCAAATCCATTTGCATGAATTAATTCCAAATAGACTTCTTTTTGAATTGCCCCTGCAACGCATCCGGCATACATTTCGGCATCTTTTCTTAAACCCTCAGGCAAAGCACCCACTAAAACCACATCTGAAATACTAAAATGACCTCCAGGTTTTAGCACTCTATAAATATCTTTTATGACAGCATCTTTATTAGGCACTAAGTTTAAAACACAATTGCTCACCACTACATCTGCAGTATTGGCTGTAATAGGCATATGCTCTATGTCTCCCTGTCTAAATTCCACATTGTTAAATCCTCTTATTTCGGCATTGGCTCTCGCTTTATCAATCATTGCAGGTGTGAAATCAACCCCAATTACTTTACCAGTCTCGCCTGTTTCGTGGCGCGCAATAAAACAATCATTGCCAGCACCACTTCCTAGATCCACCACGGTATCCCCTTTCTTGATTCTTGCAAACTGCGTAGGTAATCCACAACCCAAACCTAGGTCAGCATCTGCGTTGTAGCCCTCTAGTGTAGTGTAATCCTCCGACATGATATTGTACACCTCGGTTGAACAGCCACCAGCACCACAACAAGATGCCATATTATCTGCCTTATCCTGTAAAGCAATTTCACTGTATTTTTTACGAACGATTTCTTTAAGTTGTTCTTCGGTTTGCATAAAATTTATTTTAATATTTTTATAATTTAGACTTGTTCGATTTTAACAACATTTACTTACAGGAGCTGTCATTTTATCAAATAATTGCCCTAGCTGCGTTTTCGCCTTATTCCATTCTTTCTCATCGATACAATAACATACAGATACGCCATCGATATCGCCTTTGATAAGACCCGCCTCTTTTAATTCCTTAAGGTGTTGAGAAACAGTACTTTGAGAAAGCGGCAACTCATCTACAATAGTGCCACAGATACAGGACTGCTTTTTTAACAACAAATTCAAAATGGCCACCCTTGCTGGATGGGATAAGGCTTTAGCGTATTTGGCTATGCTTAATTCTTGTGCAGAGTAGTCTTTTGTTTTAGTTGTTCCCATATTAATCGTAAAATTACGATTAAAGGATTGAAATAAAAAAATAAACTTAAATTGAAGAATGAAAAACCTATCCTTCATTCGCCTATTTATTTGTTTTACTGTCTTATGCAATCTTAATCAAGCTTTTGGTCAGACAGATAAAGTTGAAATCGAAATAAAATCCATTATGCAGGCTAACCCAACGGTTGGATTAGCAGTTGCCGTGGTAAAAAACAATCAAATCATCTACAATCAATCCTTTGGATTTAAAGATCTAGCGCAACAGTCCTCCTTAACAAATCAATCGATTTTCAGGATCGCTTCTATTTCTAAATCATTTACAACAACAGCGATCATGCAATTGGTTGGAAAGGGCAAATTGAAATTAGACCAAGATATTAGTGAACTAGTAGGTTTTCAAATAAGAAATCCTAAATACCCAAACAAAATCATCACATTGAAGATGGTTTTAGCGCATCGTTCTTCTATCAATGACAGTGAAGGTTATTTTAGTTTAGACGCCATTGATCCGAGTAAAAATCCCAATTGGGCTAAGTGTTTCAATGAGTATGAACCAGACAATGGATATATGTATTGTAATCTGAATTATAATATGGCGGGAACAATACTTGAAAGAATTACAGGCGTAAGGTTTGATCAATATATAAAACAACAAATATTAGATCCACTTGGTTTATACGGAGGCTATAATGTCAACTTGTTGGATACAAACCTATTTGCAAAAATTTATGAATTCAATAAAGCGAGTTCAGATTTCACCTATTCACCTAATGCCTACGCACCTAGAACAGAGGAAATCTATAATTATACAATAGGAAGAACTACGCCTATTTTTTCGCCAACTGGAGGCATGAAAATATCTGCACATGACCTTGCCGAATACATGATCATGCATAGTCAATTAGGCAAACATAAGGGTGTAAGAATTATGCCGAAAAAATTATCCAAACAAATGCAGGAAATACTTTCGCCAGAAGAAAGTTATGGCATGGCACTAGAAAGAACCACAAAATTAATTCCCGGAAAAACAATGATTGGCCATACTGGCTCTGCGTATGGCTTATATAGTATCATGTTCTTTGAACCTAAAGAAAAAATTGGATTCGTAGTTATTAGCAATGGTTGTGACACAAAAACCATCAATGGCTTCAATGCGGTATTGCACAAAACAGTAAATAGCTTGTACAGCCACTTTATGCAATAAAAAAATGCATCTCTAAGAGATGCATTTTTAAGTAGGCTTTATAATTGCGCCGCATTTTGCTTACAATTAAATGCTTTTAAAAGAACAACATAACCAATGCCAATACAATACCAGCAAGGGTAAAATACATGCCTTTTTTGAAAATGGTTGATCCTGGCGTAAACATCCAGAAAGAAGACATTACAAAAAAGAAAAGCGATAATCCAAAGAAGATATTTAAATAATACAAAGGATCTTTATGTGTTGCCTTATGCATTTTGGTAATCTTATTAAGTAGATAAGGTAATTCTTTTACTTTAAAATCGGCTACACCAGTAGCACGCGTATAGGTGCCTTGTTCAAAAGTTACAACACCTAAAGTATCTGATTTTACTTTAAGGTTCTTTATTTTAATCGCTGGGCCAATTTCTTCATTTTTTAGGTTTACAGCCACAGTAAGTACTTTATGATTTTCTTTTTTCAAGAAGTCGGTTTCTCTAAAAATCATAATAATACCACTGATTGAATAGATGGCCATGATTCCTGCTAAGAAAAAACCTAGGTAACGATGATAAATACGCATGTTTTTTGAAACATCACTCATAAGTAAAATTTAAAAGACACTTATGTCTTGGTTAAAAAATATTCTACAGCTAAAATAAGCATTAAAGCTAAGAATTGGAAATTAGACAAGTTCAGAATGAATGAGTTTAATCATCTTAGGTTAATTATGCTGATTAAATTTAAATATATTTGAAAAAAATAAGGGCTCTCAAAGTCCCTACTTAAATATCTCACATGAAACGATCAATTATAGCAGCTTGCCTCTTATGCTTCCTATTCATTGGAGCAAGCGCTCAAAAGTCGAAAGTCCATATCAATCATACAGCGGTTTATGTGATAGATTTAAAGCAATCGGCAAGTTTTTACAGTAATATCATTGGCTTAGATACTGTGCCAGAGCCCTTTCATGATGGCAAACATAGATGGTATAGCACGGGGCCAAATTCAATGTTACATATTATAGAAGGCGCAACCGAAAAAAGAGCATACTATAAAAACCAGCATACTTGTTTTACTGTTCCAGATTTTAATGCGTTTTTGGACAAATTGAAAGCTGTGCAATGGAGCTGGGAGGATGTTGCAGGTAAAAAGAATGCAGTAACAACTAGGATTGATGGCGTTCATCAAATATGGCTGCAAGACCCAGACGGTTATTGGTTAGAAATTAATGATGATAAATACTAAAGACAAATGCAAACTATTACAGTACAAAATACCATCGAGGCACCCATTGAAACAGTATGGGAATATTGGACGAATCCAGAACACGTTAAAAATTGGAATTTCGCAAGCAATGATTGGCATTGTCCAAGTGCAACCAGTGATTTTAAAGTTGGAGGGGAATTTCATTATATGATGGCCGCAAAAGACGGGTCAGTATCCTTTGATTTCTGCGGAACATTTACAAAAATTGATCCAAATTCAAGTCTTCAACTATTTCTAGAAGATGGTCGTGAAGTCAATCTTCAATTTATAAATGAAGGAGCTGCTACAAAACTCATTGAAACATTTGAACCAGAAGAAGTAAATAGCTTAGAGTTGCAACAACAAGGCTGGCAAGCAATTTTAAATAACTTCAAAGCCTATATAGAGGGATAGGGGCAAGCATCTAAGACTAAAAAATAGAGTTAACATCCTATACAAAAAAGGGGCAATATTTAGTTGCCCCTTTTTATATTCTTTACCTGCCTTGAAGTATTAATTAAAATTAAAAATATAGGGCATAGCAAAAGTTACAAAAGCAGCCCATACAGCATATGCTGGAATAAATAAGGCAATCTCCTTCTCTACATCTTGAATAGTGGCTTTGCCTTTTAAGTTTTTTATTAAGCCATAAGAGACAAACAATAAATGGACAAACATTAAGAGGTTCGCGCCCAATACTGCTAGTCTATTTGGCGAAATACCAAATTCAGAAAGTCTAAAACCAATAGCGGAAAGCGCAATCGCATTCGCAATGATGGTCAATAAAGAAAGACCAAACAGAATGATCAAATTTATTTTAGAACTTGCATTTTTAGATACCTCTGTTAATGAAAATAAAATAATAGCCATTACACCTATCAATAAGGCATTGAATAATAAAAGGAAATTACGATCATTATAAATATTCTTTCCAGTATACATTAAAGCAGCAAGAAATACCAACAAGGTAATGAAAACTAAGGGTGTGAAAATCCTTGCAATGGTAGGAGAAATTTTATTTACCAGCTGTGGATTGTTTTGCACTAAATAGGTAGACAACATTGGAATTCCAGCCAAAGCCCATACAGCTATTTGTTCAAAATAGAATTGCTTAATGTCTATTTTCAATAATTCAAACAAAGCAATCGTGATTCCAGTAAACAAAACCCCTGAGATAAATATTAAGGCAGTCATTACAATGAAATTGCCGTTGAATTTTAAAAAGGCTATTTTCTTTTGGCTATTCCTAATATCTCCGCCCACAAATGCATAGCCTAGAATAGACCACAAGAAAATAGGTAAATGAATTAATGACAAAATAAAGGTTGAACTCTGTTCATTATAGGGAAGGCTGTTAATAAAAATAGCTGACCCAATAAATAAAATCATTGGTAAAACAAATGAAGCCAATGATAACTTTTGCTTCCAAATAAAGTACATACTTAAAATAGGGAAAACAATCAATCCGATATTTTTTGATAAATACACGTCATATTCTAATCCTAAAAATCCTGGCAGTTTTGCAATAAGACCACCCAAAAAAGTAGCAAGCACAATAAAAATAATCTCATTTTTATTAGCCCAATTAGTGTTTTCTTGTGTAAAGTTTAATCTTTCATTCCAAGTCTGAGCTGCTGGCAGACTTTTTATTTCTTCATACGCCGCATTGAATGCATGAACAAATACAGATGGATTATCACGATACAATTTTTCAAGTTGTTTCGGATTGTTGATATTGATTATAATTTCGTTTTGCATAATTTAATTAAATGAATTTTATGGGATGTCGAATATTGTATTTTAATAAATTTAGTAGACTAACCCCTTTTTTGAATTAATTGCTCCAACGCGTCAAGGTGCGCACTAAATGCTTTTTTACCTTCCGCAGTTACAGTATAGGTTGTGTTTGGTTTTTTCCCTACAAACTGTTTGGTTATAGATATATATTCCGCTTTTTCTAGTGCAGCTAGATGACTCGCCATATTTCCATCTGTTAGTTGAAGTTGTTCTTTTAGCGTCCCAAAATCAACCACTTCATTCACTAACAAAATCGACATGATCCCTAATCTAACACGACTTTCAAAAGCTTTATTTAATGCAGCTATATAATTTTTCACTTCTCGTATTTAAAGTAGATGTAAAGTCCGTAAGCAATATGCAATACGCCAAATCCCAATGCCCAGAAAAGTAACGCATAGTCTACATAAAAAGCAGCAACGAGTCCAAGCAGTATTTCTATGACACCCAATGACCTGATATCATGCAATGTATACTTGCTCGCATTGAATATCGCTAAGCCATAAAACAAAATGGTAGTTGGCAATATCAAAGCAACATGTCCATGAAATAAAAGAATACAACAAAAAATTGCACCCGCCACTAAAGGGACAGCCATGTTAATGACTAATCTTTTTGCAGTTGCATCCCAAATAGGAAGTGCTTTAGCTGATGCTTTACGCATGGAAAGTGTAATTGCCACAACCAATGCTACAAACAACAATAAAATAAGTTCGGTTAATAGAAATTGATACACCCTATGATTTAAACTACCATCCGCATTGACAATATGTGTGTAATAACCAGGCTCATTGAATTGCATACCTAAAAAATTGTACGCTACAATGACCCCCGTAATTGCCATCAATCCAACCACGATTCCAGCTAACCCACTTAATGATAAAAACCTAGAGGAACGTTCCATCATGGAACGTATGTCCTTAATTGCGTCTAATTGATCTTGTTGGTGTTCCATAATTGACATATTTAAAAGTACTTTGAATTACAAAGTAAATATGTAATAACAACTCTACCAAATTTTTTTAACCAAAATTCTTCCTAACATTGTAAAGAATCATGCGTTATCCACTCAAATTAATCCCTGTCTTTGATAATTTATCTATCTATATACCTGATTATGAACAGGTTAAAGAAAGGTACGAGTTGTTATTAAAAGCGAACCCAAATGAATTATTTCCTTTCTGGGCTAAACTTTGGCCCTCCTCCATCGCAATGGTTCAGTTTATCCAGGCAAATACAGGTTTAATAAAAGACAAGACGGTGTTAGAAATTGGCGCTGGACTTGGATTGCCGAGTTTCGCAATTGCCGGTATCGTTAAATCAATTGAGGTAACGGATTATGCAGCAGAGGCAGTTGAATTATTGGAGAAAAATATCCAGCACCTTCAATTAAGTAATATTAGAGCGAAGCAACTGGATTGGAATCAATTTTCAGGCACAATAGATGCAGCTGTTTTACTGTTAAGTGATGTGAACTATGATCCAACTGAATTTGATGGATTGGTGCATTTAATTAATAGATGTATTGAAAGTGGCAAAATGGTCATTCTTTCAACTCCTCAAAGAATTATGGCAAACCCATTTATAAATGCAATACAACCATACATCAAACAAAATCATTTTGAATTAATAAAGGAGCAGGGTAAGTCAATTGAAATAAGTATTTTAGTACTATCTAAATAATACTTGATAAAAATAATTAAGTTAAAGTTAATCAACACCTTTTCAACTATTTATATGAAAGATGCAGTTGAAACTGTGGATGAATACATTCATAGTTTTCCAAAGAAAACTCAAACGCATTTAAAAGCAATTCGGAAAGTAATTAAAACAAATGCGCCTGAAGCAGAAGAGCAGATTGCATATAAGATGCCTGCATTTAAGCTCCATAAAAAACCACTGGTTTATTTTGCTGCATATGAAAAACATATTGGACTTTATGCAACACCAAGTGGGCATGCAAAATTTAAAAAGGAACTGTCCATCTATAAACAAGGAAAGGGTTCTGTACAGTTTCCGTTGGATCAACCCATGCCTCTAGATCTAATCAAACGAATTGTAGCATTTAGAGTAAATGAAAACACTGTAAAAGAAAAAGAAAAGAAAAAGTAAACGAAAAGCAAAAAAATAACTATGTTTTATATTAAACAAATTGGCATCAAAGAAATTGCTCAACTACAAGCAATAGGTAGACAAACTTTTGCGGAGACATTTGCAGAGAGCAATAGTGCAGAGAACATGACTAAGTACCTTGAGGAAGCCTATGCGCATGATAAATTAAGTTCGGAATTGAATGACCCAAACTCCCTATTCTACCTTGCATCTTTCCAGGATGAAATAATTGGTTACTTGAAATTAAACTTTGGAGCTGCACAGACTGAAATAAAAGATAATAATGCGCTAGAAATAGAACGCATCTATGTTGCTAAAGCTTTTCATGGACAAAAGTTTGGACAATTACTTTATAATAAAGCCATCGAAGTTGCTAAAGAAAAAAAGGTAAACTATATATGGCTGGGTGTATGGGAAGAAAACAAAAGAGCCATCCAGTTTTATACTAAAAACGGTTTTAAAGCATTTGATAAGCATGTTTTTATTCTTGGAGCCGATGTCCAAACGGATATCATGATGAAGCTTGAATTAATTTAAATAACACACCAATGAACCCACAAGTAGATGCATATATCACAAAATTAAAAAACTGGCAAGCAGAAATTAAAATACTAAGAAGTATTTTATTAGATTGTAAACTAGAGGAAGCCATCAAATGGGGCCAGCCATGCTATAGTATCAATAATAAAAATGTTGTCATCATAGCACCATTTAAAACGCACTGTGATTTGGGGTTTTTCAATGGTGTGTCTTTAAAAGATGAAAAAGGAGTTTTAGTAAAAGCTGGTGTGAATACACAATCTTCAAGACAAATGCGTTTTGTCAATGTTCAAGAAATAACAAAACTCAAATCGGTTATCAAAAGCTATGTGAAAGAAGCGATTGAAAATGAAAAGCATGGGATTAAAACTGCAACCACAGAAAAAATTGAACCAATTATTGTGGAAGAATTTGAAATCATTCTAAAAAAGAATACACCCCTTAAAAAAGCTTTTGCTGCATTGACACCGGGAAGACAACGTGCCTACTTAATTCATTTTTCAGGTGCAAAACAACCAGCTACAAGAATTGCGCGCATCGAAAAAAACATAGATGCAATTTTAGCAGGAAGAGGCATTAATGATTGTACATGTGGACTTTCAAAGAGAATGCCTTATTGTGATGGTTCACATAAATATGCCAAGACTTAATCCTACCCAATCTTAACCGAAGTCATTGTTAAAGAGCCACCAACTGGTTTATCATTAAAAAAAGAAGCATTTTCCGATTTACCTTGCAAGCCTAAAGTGTATAATAAAGGCAAATAATGTTCTGGAGTTGGAATTGCCAATAATGCTTCAGCACCCAATTTATTATAATGAATTAATGGATCATGCTCCTGATTCAAAATTAGATCTTTAAAAGTTTGATTCATCTGTAATGCCCAATCATAACCATAAGCAGGTCCTTCTAATTTGTCCCAAGCGACCATGCGCAAATTATGGACCATATTACCACTTCCAATGATCAAAATTCCTTTTTTACGCAAATGATATAACTCTTTTGCTAGATCATAATGAAATGCAGGGCCTTTCGTATAATCAATACTTAATTGCAGAACTGGAATAGTCGCTTCTGGATACATATGCCTAATGACAGTCCATGTGCCATGATCTAAACCCCAATCATGATCCAATTCCACCAATGTGCTATGAATCATTGAAGCAGTTTCTTTTGCTAAAGAAAAACTGCCGGGTGCAGGATATTGAACTTGAAATAAGGCTTCTGGGAAACCACCAAAATCATGAATCGTTTTTGGAAAATCCATTGCAGTAATACTTGTTCCTTTAGTAAACCAATGTGCAGAAACCACCAAGACCGCTTTGGGCGTTGGAATTTCTTTTGCCATCAATTTCCATCTATTGCTAAATTCATTGTCTTCTATCCCATTCATTGGAGAACCATGTCCAATAAACAGGACAGGCATCAAATAATTTTGATCTTGTAATGATGCTGTGAAATTTTTAAATGCGCCTAGGTTATTGATCATTGTCATGGAATAACTTAAATAATTAATAAATTATTAACTTCAATGTAAAATTAGCTAAAATGGCACGAATCAATCCACATATTCATTTTAATGGTAATGCAGAAGAGGCATTTGAATTTTATAAATCGGTTTTTGGTGGGGAGTTTCAAAAGATAATTCGATTTAGTGCATTAACGAGTGAAGCATTTTCATTTCCAGAAGAGGAATTAGATAAGATAATGAATATTACTTTGGCTATTGGGGGATCAAGTTTGCTATCAGGCAGTGATGTACCAAAAATGTTAGGCACTGTGAATGAGGCAGAAAACAGAAGTAAAATAAATGTGATTGCAGAAAGCAAAGAAGAAGCAGATGCTTTATTTAACAAACTTTCAGTTGGAGGAACTGTTGAGATGCCAATAGGTGATAGCCCATGGGGATCTTATTTTGCTATGTTTAGAGACAAATACGGAATAGAGTGGATGATTGAATTTATTCATTCGTAAACTCTAGAATATCAGCTGGCTGACAATCCAAAGCTTTACAAATCGCCTCCAAAGTGCTAAAGCGAATTGCTTTAGCTTTTCCAGTTTTTAAGATTGACAAATTAGCCAAAGTCAATCCTACTTTGTCAGACAGCTCATTCAATGACATTTTTCTTTTTGCCATCATCACATCTAGGTTTACTACAATTGGCATTTTATACAGTTAAGTCGTTATCGGATTGCAGCACTATACCTTTTTTGAAAATAACTGCAAATATCAAAAGAGTAGAGCCCATAAGAAACCAGATAGATGCACCTTCCATTTTTAATTCATGAATTAAAGGCAAGATTACATTTTGATTTGTCAAACCAAAAACAAGATTTGAACCCCAAGAAGAGAAGATTCCAATTCCAAAGGCACAATACGCAATTAGATAAATATACTTTGCGAGTGTTGCATTAAAAGGCTTTGATAAATCAAGTTTTTTATCGTGAAATATTTTAACGATTAAATAAAACATGGTAGCTTTTAAAAAAGTTGTGATACTCATTAATGTGACAAGGGTAACAAAAATTGCATCATTAAATTTATAAACATTGTATAAATCTATGCCGCCCCAAAAATGACTTGAAAAACTAGCATTAACGAAAATAGAATAGCATGCATTTGTGATTACACCACCAGCATCAATACAGACACCAATAAAGATGATCCATGCTAATATATTTACACCTGTAAATAGGTAATTATCGCTCTTTGACATAAACTAGATTTTAGAATTATGAGTCAAATATAAATAATTATTTATTGATAAACAATAAATAATTATCTTTTAGCGCTTATCTTTGGATCTAGACGCTTTACTTGTCGTTTAATCCGATACCCAATCCAAACATTGCTGCGACTAAAGCTAGATTTAGAATTAAAACAGCTTTTTGCCAAAGAGGTCGATCATTCCACTTTTGCTCTGTATCAAACGGGTCAAAAGCCAGACCGATTCCAAGTGAAGCTGCAGCTTGCATATAGTCTTTTGCAAATATGGCTTGATAAATACCTAACAATAAGAAACCAATGTAAAGAAATTTATTAAATGGTGTTTTCATATAGTAAATATAATAAAAGCGTAATTAAGTTTTGCAGAATTGCGCGATGCATTTAATTTAAAAATTCTTCTAATTTTGCAAGGCAATAATTAATTAAATTTTTGTGCGGCATCTATGAGACTAGTGAAACAAAACATATTTATCTACAGTTTATTTATATTATTTGCAGTAGTTGGTATTTATTATGGTCAAGTAATTGCTACAAAATACACTACTTTAAGGGTTTGGCAATTTGAGAATATAATGTTGCTTTTAATAGGCGTCCCCTTCTTGTTTCTTCAAAGAAAAGCAGGAATTCCGAACTTTTTAGATGATCAAATTCAAAATAGAAAAAGATTTCTAGAGCCAGTTTTAATTGGAGCAGTTTTTGGCTTGCTAGATATTATTGTAATTAAAATCATTCAACATCCAGCGCCATTTAAAGAGTTGCCTCCTTTTTTACAACCGTTTCCTTACTCCATATTTCTATATTTTTCGGGCGCCTTAGAAATAGAAATTTTTTATAGACTAATCCCAATAACCATTTTCTTACTTATTGGCAATTGGGTTTCTAAAGGCAGGTACTTGAATTACTTTTTATGGACCGCTATCCTACTAACATCAATTAGAGAGCCTTTGGAACAAATGCCTAGCGGAGCTACCTGGTTTATTTTTTATTCTTTATTGACAGGTTTTTTAATGAACTATCTACAAGCTATATACTATAAAAATGCAGGCTTTTTAGCTACATTGATGCTTAGACTTGGGCATTATATATTTTGGCATATACTTCTTGGAGTATACGTGCAATATTTTGAATTAGTAAATTAGAATTGATATTAATTGAACGCTTATTAACAACCGCCTTTATTTGGAGGTCGTTTATATAATATTTTTTGATCACGCTCTATATAATCACCTGAAAGAATCGGGAAAGCATATTTTGGCGCATGTGATACACCGCGACTTTTAATAATGATTTTGTCATTTACTTGTAGGGCTTGTAATTGCTTGACCTCATTTTTAGTACAAATACCAAATGCAAGAATAAAATCTTCCCCATTAATCTTAACCATTACACCAAATCCTAAATTTGCACCTTGAGGAAGTGATAAAGAAGTGACTACCCCTTCCATATTCGAAAAAGCTTTGATAGACTTTCTTACTTTAGCCTCACTTGCATACACTTTTTTACCTGCTGGCGATGCTTCCCATTTTTTAAACTTTATACCTTCTGGTGTTGCTTCCCATTTTTTTAAAGCAGCGCTTTTTTCAGTCACCACTTTTGGTTTTGGATTCGAACTTGTAAATGCCAAAACACCAATTAACAAAAAGGGTGCTAATAATAGGTAAACAGCTTTTTTCATATTCATTGTGTTAGGGTGTATAACGCTCGATTGCAATTAAAGTTACAAAAAAGCCATCATTTCTGATGGCCCTACAAGTTTATTTGGCATTCCACCCATCAACAAAGCCTGATTTAATGTCTTCGTAATTTAAAATGAAAGATACAATTAGTAAAATAAGCAAAATGATCTTCCAATTGTTTTTAATAAGCGTTTTTAAGTCATTGATTAATTGATTCATATCCGTGATTTTAATGGTTAAACTAAATTCATAAGGAGAAGCACTCTATATACAAATCTATATCTAAATTTATATACTAAAGAAAAACAAAATGCTCTCTTCTATCTATTATCGCATTAGGACCAACTACACTTTGGCACTCTTGGTTTGGCTTACAAGGTACCTACTGGCATTTGCCTTTATCCCATCGGGGATGAAAAAGATATTAGGTCAGCGTTTTACAAGTATAAGCACTGACAACCCAATAGGCTACTTTTTTGAAGCATTATTTAGAACCGGGATGTATTGGAACTTTCTAGGCTGGGGGCAGCTTATAGCTGCTGTATTAATGATGACTCAATTGTTTGCAACCCTGGGAAATCTTATCTTCTTTTTTATTATAACCAATATATTTTTTATTACGGTTTCGATGCACTTTACCGGCACTTGGCTCATTGCCTTACTTATGCTATTTGCCTCTACTTGTCTTCTTTTATGGGATGCAAATAGATTACAATCAATAATTTCAGAAAAGGGGTTTCTTAAAGTGAATAAAGATGTGGTTTTACTAGAGGCGTCCACATTATGGCAGATGAGTGGCCTGCTCCTTTTTATATTATCTGTTTCTTATACACTTATTGACAATATCATTACTTCAAACCACTTGCAATTATTCTTCGTCTTCTTTATTGCAATCATTATGACAGTTGTTGTTACAGTGATTATTGAAATTAGAAGTCGCAAGTTAAAATCATAGTAAGCATTTATAATGCTTTATTTAAGTAAATATCTAGGAGGAAATTAAAAAATTGACATTATACAAATCTGGAGTAGGTTATTAATAATTGGTTTGATTTGCTCTTACTACTAAATCTGTGTCAATTAATTCTAAGGATAAAACCATATCCTTAACCGTTTCCTTGTATTTTTTGAAATGCGTGGTTAAAATATGAGATTGATAAGCAGCTAAATTAGCATATACTTCAAATATTGTAATTGAAGTTGGCTCTTTTTTATCAGCAACTGCAGTGTAAGACAATACGCCAGGCTCTAATTTAATTGCAGCATTCATTTGCTCCTCAAGTGCCGCTTTATATTTCTCAAGCTGATTCGCATCTACTTTAATTTTTGCAATTCTATACATCCTGCTTGAATCCTGCGCTTTCCCTTTTCGATTCAACAAATACTCATTCCTTTTTATCCAGTGATCTGTTCCTTCAAATTTTACGTCTTTAGTAATTGAAAAAGTATTCGATTTTAAAAGATACGTATGTCTTAAATTTGCCTTCTTATTATCATTGCCATCAATGCCCTCTACTTCAGTTGTTAATTTATAATCGCCATTTGGATCTTTCTTAAACTCAACTATTTTGTCCTTACCAAAATTGTTACCAACAATAAATGTAGTATCCTTTGAGTTCGCATGAGGCTCTTTAGGGTATTCATATCCCATTATGAAACCTTTAGAATCTGCTGTTAAATCAATTTTAATATTTGCTAGCATCGTAAAGGGCTTACCTGATGAGTAATCCAAGTAGGTTAATTGGCCCTCCCAACTGCCAACTGCACTTGAAAGATCTTTGACCTGGACTGATTGTGCTTTTACAGATAAGGAAAGAAACAAAAACGCTGTTGCAAATAAATGGTTTTTCATAAATAAATAAATATAAGAAAATATGATGCTTTAATTTAATGATTAAGTAGGATCTTATTCATGTAACATATAAGAAAGTTTATAAATGTATTCCTATTTTATGATAATTGATCCTCATAAAATAATTAAATTGCAATTATTAAAAAAAATTAAAATGAGGCAGTATACATTCATAAGGATTTTTATTCTTAGTAGTTTTTTATTGTTAACCAATTTAAAGGGAGTTAGTCAGAAAAAAGACTCATTGTTTTTTGGCAGCATACCAAAATTATTAGTTTGGGAAAATAAACCAAAGGATTTTTATATCAATAAGTCATCAATTGTAATTGTATCTGGAGAAAAAACTGATATGTTTAGAGATCCAAATGTTACATATAATACTGATAATGCCCCAAAATTAATGTTCAAAGCGGATTCAAATTTTGTTTTATCAGCTGCTGTTGAACATGACTTTATAAGCAAATGGGATGGCGGTGCTTTAGTATTAAAGCTGGATAGTTTAAATTGGGTAAAATGTTGTTTTGAGAAAGATTATACTGGCGCAAGAAGAGTTGTAACAGTTGTAACAAAAGGAATTTCTGACGATTGTAACTCAGTAGAGGTAAAATCAAATAAAGTCTATTTTAAATTAGCCAAAGCAAATAATGTAATTACAATTTACTATTCTTTAAATGGTTCAAAATGGTTTTTAATTAGACACTTTACTTTTGATGCACATGATAATTTAAAAGTTGGTTTTTTATCCCAATCACCGACTGGAAAAGAATGTAGGGTAAAATTTAGCGAGATTAATTATGTTGTAAAAAAGATTAAGGATCCTTATATAGGTGAATAATTAGTTATATTGAAGGAAATAAAACGATGATTAACTATTGAACATTTTACAATTGCGCCTAATTAACCTTAAATAATTCAATTGTATAGTCAAGTAGTTCTTTGCCACCAATTTTTCCGTGACCAGGTATAACTATTTTAACATTGGGGTATTGTTGTTTCACTTTCTCAACTGTACTTGACCATTCTCCAATATTTGCATCCCCCAAATACCCTTTAGTAGCCTGTAATTCTTTTATTAAACAGCCTCCAAATAATATATTATCCTTTGGGAAATAACCTACAACATTGTCTTTAGTATGTCCTTGACCAAAATATTTTACAACAGTATTTGTATTTCCAAGGCTTATTGTTAGAGAATCTTTAAATCCTACTTGAGGGGCCACAATATTATTTGCTTTCGCAAATTCGATCATAATAAAATTTCCAAATGAAAGAATATTTGACTTATGGAATGAGGCTAAGCCACCTAAACAATCATCATGAAAATGAGTAGGCACAACCGCATTTATTTTACAATGAAGTTTTGCCTTAATAAAACTGATTAATTCTTCAGCACTTTTATTATTAGTAGGAGTATCAAATACAACCACTTCATTACTATTTCTAACAATCATCCCATTACAAGGAACGTTCCCAAAATCATTAGTTTGCAAGAATGAAGTATGTAAAAATGCATTATCAGAGACTTGAACGACTACCAAATTTTCAGAACGATACACTTCGACAGGCTTAAATTCTTTTGGACTCAATGTTCTTTGAGAATATAAATTTCCAGAAAGAAAAAAGGCTAGAACAATTAGAAGTGTTTTCATATGGTAAATATATGAAAAGATGGAGCTAGCCTAAATCTCTAATAGACAACAAAAAAGCCATCATAAATGATGGCTTATCAATTTTGGCTCTCCTTTTCAACAAAAGATGCAACTATAATGCGATGATTAAGTTTGTGACTATTTGGAAATTGAAGGGATAAATTTCCTGTCAATTTGAATGAGCTTTATATTAAAATGTAATGCATACATTACATTTTGTAATTTATGCTTATCTTTATTAAAATTAAAGGTTATGATAAAGGATAATCATTTGAACGAACGTGTTTTGATATATGCCATTCTTTGGTGCTTAAGTTATATCGGAAGTATTTTTGCGATTAAGATGCTAACAATACCCATTGAGGCAAGCATTATGTTAACTATTGTTTCTGCCTCGGCGTTCGCTCTTTTCATTTACAAGTTTTTTCGAAGTATATATTTTATGGATGAGGTTCAAATAAAACTTCAAATGGAAGCATTTGTTTT
>JACCDV010434845.1_pt1 | contig 120856 bp, 104 predicted proteins | sample 7446131 | NCBI WGS metagenome assembly JACCDV01 (sample SAMN15323448, study PRJNA562643) | freshwater metagenome | isolation source: river surface water | place: USA:Blue River Watershed | collected 2017-08-17 | reverse complement strand
CTGACCAAGAAGACCACCAAGAACAAACGCCACCTTCGCGGTGCAGTGGCCGTGCATGAGACCAATATGGGTCACATGGCACAGATGCTGCCTTCGGCTGGCCTGTAATTCACTGACGAACAAGGAGAACTCATATGCCTCGCGTCAAACGTGGTGTAACGGCACGTGCCCGTCACAAGAAAGTCCTGGCCCTTGCAAAAGGTTTCCGCGGTCGCCGCGGCAACGTCTTCCGTATCGCCAAACAGGCGGTAATGAAGGCAGGCCAATACGCCTACCGTGACCGCCGTACCAAGAAGCGCGTCTTCCGTCAGCTGTGGATTGCCCGTATCAACGCCGGTGCGCGTGAATGCGGCATGACCTATAGCCAATTTGCCAATGGCCTGAAAAAGGCCTCCATCGAAATCGACCGCAAAGTGCTCGCCGACATCGCCGTGCACGACAAGGCTGCTTTCGCTGGTATCGTGGCACAAGCCAAGGCCGCTCTGGCTGCCGCTTGATGGCTGCAGGCGACATGGGCTCCTCGGGGCCCATGCTTCGCGCTTGTCAAAGGGGTTGGGGCTTGCAAAGGCTTCAATCCCTTTTTTATTGAATTCCCTCCAGACACTGAAAACATGAACGAGTTGGACACCCTGGTTGAATCGGCGCGCCAAAGCTTTGCGCAGGCAGCCACCCCTGTGGACCTCGAAAACGCCAAGGCCCAGTTTCTGGGCAAGGCCGGTCGCGTGACCGAACTGATGAAGGGCATGGCAGCCCTCAGTGTCGAAGAAAAGAAAACCCGAGGCGCAGCCATCAACCTGGCCAAACAGGCCATTGAGTCTGCCCTGAATGATCGCCGCCAGGCACTGGCCGATGCCGAACTGCAGGCCCAACTCAAGGCCGAAGCGCTGGATGTGAGTCTGCCGGGCCGCCGCGGTACGGTGGGTGGCTTGCATCCGGTCTCACTGACGCTCGAGCGTGTGGAGCAGATTTTTGGTTCCATGGGTTTTGAAGTCGCTCAAGGCCCCGAGATCGAGACCGACTGGTTCAACTTCACCGCGCTCAACACGCCCGAAGACCACCCGGCTCGCTCCATGCACGATACCTTCTATGTGGAGGGTGGTCACCTGCTGCGCACCCACACCAGTCCGATGCAGATTCGCCACGCGGTGCAGCATGTCAAGCGTTACCGCAACCAACTCGATGCAGGTCAGGGCATGCCCGAGATCCGCGTGATCGCGCCGGGGCGTACCTATCGCGTGGACAGCGACGCCACCCATTCGCCCATGTTCCACCAGTGTGAAGGTTTGTGGATCGGCGAGAACGTGAGCTTCAAGGACCTGAAGGTTGTGTTCACCGATTTCTGCCGCACCTTCTTCGAAAGCGACGATCTGGTGCTGCGCTTTCGCCCCAGCTTTTTCCCCTTCACCGAGCCCAGCGCCGAAATCGACATCCAGTTCCAGAGCGGCCCATTGGCTGGCCGCTGGCTCGAAGTCGCCGGTTCCGGCCAGGTGCACCCCAATGTGGTGAGCAATATGGGCCTGGACCCGGAGCGCTTCATTGGCTTTGCTTTTGGCATGGGCATGGACCGTTTCACCATGCTGCGCTATGGCGTGAACGATCTGCGCCTGTTTTTTGACGGCGACATCCGTTTCCTCAGCCAGTTCCAGTAATTTCAAGCACCCGTTTTCATTGAGTCCGAGACATGCAATTTCCTGAATCCTGGTTGCGCGAATTCTGCAACCCGCCCCTGAGCACACAGCAGCTGGCCGATACCCTGACCATGGCCGGTCTGGAAGTCGAAGAGCTTGAACCCGTGGCCCCGCCGTTCACCAAGATCGTGGTCGGTGAGATCAAGGAGGCTGAGCAGCATCCCAATGCCGACCGCCTGCGCGTGTGCCAAGTGGACGTGGGGCAGGGCGCTTTGCTGAACATCGTGTGCGGTGCACCCAATGCCCGCGTGGGCATTCGTGTGCCTTGCGCCATGGTGGGCGCCGAGTTGCCACCTGGTGAAGACGGCAAGCCTTTTGTGATCAAGGTCGGCAAGCTGCGCGGCGTGGAAAGCCAGGGCATGCTGTGCTCGGCCAAAGAACTGAAGATCGCCGACGACCACGGTGGCCTCCTGGAATTGCCACTGGATGCACCGCTGGGTCAGGACATTCGTCAGTACCTCAACCTCGACGACACCCTGATGACGCTCAAGCTCACGCCCAATCTGGCACATGGCCTGAGCGTGTACGGTATCGCCCGTGAAGTGTCGGCTCTTACCGGCGCGCCGCTCAAGGCCCCATTGTTCCCGGCCGTGGCCACTCAGATCAGTGACAAGTTGGCGGTGAAGGTGCAGGCCACCGACCTGTGTGGCCGCTTCAGCGGTCGTGTGGTCAAGGGCGTGAACACCAAGGCGCAGACCCCTCAGTGGATGGTGGACCGTCTGGCCCGTTGCGGCCAGCGAAGCGTGAGCCCACTCGTGGACATCTCCAACTACGTGATGTTCGAGTTTGGCCGCCCCTCGCACATTTTTGACCTCGACAAGATCCACGGTGGCCTGCAGGTTCGTTGGGGCAAAGCGGGCGAATCGCTCAAGCTGCTCAATGGCAACACCGTGACGGTCGATGGGCAAGTTGGTGTGATTGCTGACGACAGCCAGGTCGAATCGCTGGCGGGCATCATGGGTGGCGACGCCACCGCTGTGTCCGACGACACGCAAAACATCTACATCGAAGCCGCCTTCTGGTGGCCCAACGCGATTGCAGGTCGCTCACGTCGTTACAACTTCTCCACCGATGCAGGGCATCGCTTTGAGCGTGGTGTTGATCCTGACTTGACAGTCGAACACATCGAGCGCATCACTCAATTGGTGCTGGACATTTGCGGGACGCCTGAGACCAAGGTTGCGCCCATCGACGATCAGACCTTGAATGTGCCCGCGGCCAAGCCGGTAACCTTGCGCGTAGCGCGAGCCAGCAAAGTGATCGGCATGCCCTTGACCCAGCAGCAATGCGCCGATGCGTTGCGTGGCCTGGGCCTGCAGGTGAGCGAAGGCGAGAGCACCGTGACCGTGACGCCGCCCAGCTACCGTTTTGACTTGCAGATCGAAGCCGACCTGATCGAAGAAGTGGCCCGCATGGTGGGTTACAACAATCTGCCCACCACACCGCCGCTGGCGCCCATCACGCCCAAGATCCGCGCCGAGAACACGCGCAGCTCCTTTGCACTGCGCCGCATGTTGGCAGGCCTGGGGTACCAGGAAACCATCAATTACAGCTTTGTGGAAGAAAGCTGGGAGCGTGATCTCGCGGGCAACACCGATCCGATTCGCCTGCTCAACCCGATTGCCAGCCAGATGAGCGTGATGCGCACGAGCCTGATGGGTTCGCTGTTGCAAGTGCTCAAGTTCAATGCCGACCGCAAGGCCGATCGTGTCCGCGTATTTGAGCTGGGCCGCGTGTTTTTGCGCGATGCGACCATCCAGGACAGCGACACCACCGTGGGCGGTTTTGATCAACCCATGCGCGTGGCCGGTCTGGCCTGGGGGCCGGAGCAGCCCTTGGGTTGGCAGGGCAAGGCACGTGCCGTGGACTTCTACGATGTCAAAGGCGATGTGGAGACCCTGCTGGCACCGCTCAAGCCGCAGTTTGTGGCTGCTGAACATCCAGCCTTGCATCCCGGACGTGCGGCGCAAGTGCTGTTGAACGGCCAGGTGATCGGTCATGTGGGGGAGTTGCACCCACGCTGGCGTCAGGCCTGGGACTTGAGCAGTGCTCCTGTGCTGTTCGAGCTGGACTTGGAGGCAGTGCTGAGTCGTGTCGTTCCTGTGGCTAAAAACGTGAGCAAATATCAACCCGTAGAGCGAGATCTGGCCTTGATCGTGCCTGAGGCGGTGACCCATGCCCAGCTGATGGAAGCCATTCAAGAAGCCCCGACACAAGGGCTTGTGCAGTCTGCTGTGCTGTTTGATATCTACCGCCCCAAAGAGGCCACGACTGCCATGGCTTTGGGCGAGAAGAGTCTGGCCGTGCGTGTGACCTTGGCGGATATGCAAGCATCCTTGACGGATGCGCAGATCGAAACGACGATGTCAGCACTGTTGACGCAGCTGCAGACACGTTTGTCTGCTCGTTTGCGTGCTTGAGGATCCGGTCATGGAAATTTCCGTTGCAACCCTTGAAACGCCTGCGCTGACCAAAGCGCAGCTGTCGACCATGCTCTACGAGCAGATCGGCTTGAACAAGCGTGAGTCCAAGGACATGGTCGACGCATTTTTTGATCTGATCGTGGACTGCCTGATGCATGGCGAAGACGTCAAGATCTCCGGTTTTGGCAACTTCCAGATCCGGACCAAAGCAGCTCGCCCCGGACGCAACCCCCGTACGGGTGAATTGATTCCGATCGAGGCTCGTCGCGTGACCACCTTTCATGCCAGTCACAAACTCAAGGCCCAGATTCAGGGCGAGAGTGTGGACGACCAGGATTGACGACCCGCGCGATGCTCTACAAGTTCAAGTCCAAGGCTGCAGCCGACCTGATCATGTTGGAGGCGGATGCTCGCCGTTTGCTCAAAATCATGCTGGGTGAGCCGCAGGTCAAGGGGATCGTGACCGTTGAGCAACTACCCCAAGTGACGCAGCGATTGCAGCGCGCTGTTCAGGAAGATGAGCAACGCATCAAGGACGCCATCGCGCAACGTCAAAAAGCCATTGAACAGGGTGAAGACGCCTTGGAACTCGAGCCAGCGGCTGAACCTGTGATTCGTCTTGGTCAACGCGCACAACCAATGCTGCAAATGCTGCAGCGCTGTGCGCAGGAGCAAGAAGAGCTTTACTGGGGTGTTTGAGGCTTCAGAGCCCAGATCTCAGGGGCGAAAGAAGGGGCCGCCGATTTTTTGGCCAGCGCGAATGCCGCGCTTGGCAAACCAGCCTTGGTTCATTTCCAGTACAAAACGCACGGGCTGCCCGGAGCAGTGAGACGTGTCGGATTGTGGTTGCATGTCAGCCAAGTTGACAATCGTTCCGTCGTCAGCAATGAAGGCGGCGGTCAAGGGGATCAGGGTGTTGCGCATCCAGAAACATTGGCCGGCGGCTTGCTCAAACACGAATAGCATGCCTTCTTGGATGGGCATTTCCTTGCGCCACATGAGGCCCACTTCACGCTGCTGCCCTGTGCTGGCCACCTGAACTTGCAGCAGGTGCATGCCCGCTTGCAGTTGGGCGCGTGGCAAATCCATTTGGGGCTTGCCTGCAGTTTGTGAAAGCGCCACGCCACTGCTCAAGGTCAGCAGCAAGGCAATGGCGATACGGAAAATCGGCTGGGAGAAATGGAGCATGGCTTGAAGTCTTACGCGTGGATGGCGCAAGAGCATAAGCGTTTTCTGGGGCTTTTCGGATCTGGACGCGAAGTCTTACTCGCCGCTGCGGGCAAGTGGTGCGTTTTCTGAGCGAATGTGGGCGGCCATGAGACCTTTTGGGCCGTCAACCAGTTCGAAACTTACCCTTGCACCTTCTTTAAGGCTTTTGAAACCGTCCATTTCAATAGCCGAAAAATGTGCGAAAGCGTCCGGCCCCCCATCATCGGGCTCGATGAAACCGAAGCCCTTGGCATCATTGAACCACTTGACTTTACCGTTGGGCATATCCGTCTCCAACTGACTTGTGTGCACCAGTCTGGGGCAGCTTGGGATGCTTGTCAATTGAAGGTTTTCCCCGATACGGCATGCCTACAGAAGGTTTTTCCACAACCGCCGGGAAGGAAGCCTTGCAGTCGATAGAATGATTTCATGCCTACTCGCAAACCGCCTAGCCCCAAACAGCCTCAAATCGAGCCACGCACGCCCGAAGGTGGAGATTCGGTGGTGCTTGAACGGCGTGCACAACGTGTCAAACCGCCACGCATGTTCCAGGTTGTCATGCATAACGACGACTACACGCCCATGGAGTTTGTGGTGGTGGTTTTGCAGGAATTTTTCAGCAAGGACCGCGAGGCAGCGACCCAGATCATGCTCAAGATCCACCTCGATGGTAAAGGCGTTTGTGGCGTATACAGCCAGGATGTGGCTGCGACCAAGGTGACCCAGGTCATGGATGCCGCCCGCCATGCCGGCCATCCCTTGCAATGTGAAAGCGAGCCTGTTGAATAAACGACAGGCAGACCCATTTGAAGACTCAGAACATTAGCGCACAGAAGGAAACCTCATGATTGCTCAAGAACTCGAAGTCAGCCTGCACATGGCCTTTGTCGAGGCCCGTCAGCAGCGCCATGAATTCATCACCGTTGAGCACCTGTTGCTGGCCTTGCTGGATAACCCCAGCGCGGCGGAGGTGCTTCGTGCTTGCGCAGCGAATATTGACGATTTGCGCGCTGCGTTGACCAACTTCATCAAGGACAACACGCCGCAGGTGGCCGGGACCGAAGAAGTGGATACCCAGCCGACGCTCGGCTTCCAGCGCGTGATCCAGCGCGCCATCATGCATGTGCAGTCCACCGGCAACGGCAAGAAGGAAGTGACCGGGGCCAATGTGCTGGTGGCCATTTTTGGTGAGAAGGACTCGCACGCCGTGTACTACCTGCACCAGCAGGGCATCACCCGCCTGGACGTCGTCAACTTCATCGCCCACGGCATCCGCAAGAGCGATCCACCAGAGGCCAACAAGTCTTCTGAGGCACCATCGAGCAGCGAAAGCGAAGAGGGCGGGCAAGGCGGTGAGCGCAGCGAAAAGGCGTCGCCCCTGGAGCAGTACACCAACAACCTGAACCAGGCGGCCAAGGACGGCAAGATCGATCCGCTGATCGGCCGGGAGTACGAGGTCGAGCGCACCATCCAGATCCTGTGCCGCCGCCGCAAGAACAACCCGCTTTTGGTGGGTGAGGCCGGTGTGGGCAAGACGGCCATTGCCGAAGGCCTGGCCTGGCGCATCACCCAGGGCTCGGTCCCCGAGATCCTGGCCGAAGCGCAGGTGTATTCGCTGGACATGGGTGCGCTGCTGGCCGGTACCAAATACCGGGGTGACTTCGAGCAGCGTCTCAAGGGTGTGCTCAAGTCCCTCAAGGACAAGCCCAACGCCATTCTGTTCATCGACGAGATCCACACCTTGATCGGTGCGGGCGCCGCTTCTGGCGGCACCCTGGACGCGTCCAACCTGCTCAAGCCGGCGCTGTCCAGTGGCCAGCTCAAGTGCATCGGTGCAACCACCTTCACCGAGTACCGTGGCATCTTCGAAAAAGACGCTGCGTTGTCGCGCCGCTTCCAGAAAGTGGATGTGGTCGAGCCCACGGTGTCCGAGACGGTGGAAATCCTCAAGGGGCTCAAGAGCCGTTTTGAAGAGCACCACAACGTCAAGTACGCCAATGCTGCGCTACAGGCGGCGGCCGAGCTGTCGGCCAAGTACATCAACGACCGTCAGCTGCCCGACAAGGCGATTGACGTGATCGACGAGGCCGGTGCTGCCCAGCGCATTCTGGTGGCGTCCAAGCGCAAGAAGACGATTGGCAAGGGCGAGATCGAGGACATTGTGGCCAAGATCGCCCGGATCCCGCCGGCCAACGTGTCCAACGACGACCGCAGCAAGCTGCAGACCATTGAGCGAGACCTCAAGGCCGTGGTGTTCGGTCAGGACAAGGCACTTGAGGTGCTGGCCTCAGCCGTCAAGATGGCCCGTTCGGGTCTGGGCAAGCAGGACAAGCCGATCGGCGCCTTCCTGTTCTCCGGGCCCACCGGCGTGGGCAAGACTGAAGCGGCCAAGCAGCTGGCCTACATCATGGGCATCGAGCTGATCCGCTTTGACATGTCCGAGTACATGGAGCGCCACGCTGTGAGCCGCCTGATCGGCGCGCCTCCGGGCTATGTCGGCTTTGACCAGGGCGGCCTGCTGACCGAGGCCGTGACCAAGAAGCCGCATTGCGTGCTGCTGCTCGACGAGATCGAAAAGGCGCACCCTGACATCTTCAACGTGCTGCTGCAGGTCATGGACCACGGCACGCTGACCGACAACAACGGGCGCAAGGCAGACTTCCGCAACGTCATCATCGTCATGACGACCAATGCGGGTGCCGAGACCATGAACAAGGCCACCATTGGCTTCACCAACCCGCGCCAGGCGGGCGACGAAATGGGCGACATCAAGCGCCTTTTCACTCCCGAGTTCCGCAACCGTCTGGATGCGATTGTCAGCTTCAAGCCGCTGGACGAGCAGATCATCCTGCGCGTGGTGGACAAGTTCCTGCTGCAGCTGGAGCAACAGCTGGGCGAGAAAAAGGTCGAAGTCACCTTCACTGACACCCTGCGCAAGCACCTGGCCAAGAAGGGCTTTGATCCGCTCATGGGCGCCCGTCCGATGCAGCGCCTGATTCAGGACACCATCCGCAAGGCCCTGGCCGACGAGCTGCTGTTCGGTCGCCTGACCGAGGGCGGCCGCCTGACGGTGGACATCGATGACAAGGACGAGGTACTGCTGGACATCACCCCGCTGCCCAAGAAAGAAGGGCGGTCAACCAAAGCAGAACCGACCGAACCAGAAGAGGAAGCGACGACGGACTGACAGCTCCTCGCCCGAACAACGCCGGACCTGTATGTCCGGCGTTTTATTTTTGGGCTTGGGTCAGGACGGTGGGATCGGCATCCTGCCAATGCCCTTGGGGTAATCCCTCCAGATTCCAGGGGCCGATGGAAGAGCGGATGAGTCGCAGGGTCGGGTGTCCCACCGCGGCTGTCATTCGGCGGACCTGTCGGTTGCGCCCTTCGCGCAACACGATTTCCAGCCATGTGCTGGGAATGTTTGCACGGTAGCGGATAGGTGGGTTTCGCGGCCAAAGCCCATCGGGCTCCTTCATGCGACGGGCGAGTGCTGGTCGTGTCAAGCCGTCGTTGAGCTTCACGCCTTCGCTCAGGTCTTTGAGTGCTTGTTCAGAGGGTTCTCCCTCGACCTGGACCCAATAGGTTTTTGGCATTTTGTGCTGCGGGTCGGCAATGCGGGCCTGCCAGGGGCCGTGATCCGTCAGCAGCAAGAGGCCTTCACTGTCCGCATCAAGTCGACCCGCCACATGTACACCCGGCAGGTTGATATGCGCTTTCAGTCCCTGCCAACGCCCTTCGGGTGTGAATTGGCTCAGGACGCCGTAAGGCTTGTTGAAGCGTATCAGGCGCATGACAGGCTGATGTTCAGCGCTTGCGGCTGCTGCCGCCGAGCAAACTGCCCAGAACGCCGCGCACAATTTCGCGTCCGATGGCAGAGCCTACAGTGCGCACCGCGCTTTTGACCACCATTTGTGCAATGCCATCGCGTTGCCCACCGCGTGGCCCAGTACTGCCGAACAAAAGGTCTGAAACGCCTCCCAGCAGCCCACCTTGCGCACTCGAAGCTTGCGCGGCTGTTGTGGCCTGCGCTTGTGCTTTGGCCTGAAGCATTTCGTAGGCCGATTCGCGATCGAGGGTTTTCTCATAGACACCCGCCACCAGCGAGCCCTGGATCAAGGCCTTGCGCTGCTCGGGTGTGATGGGGCCAATCTGGCTGCCTGGGGGCATCACATACACGCGCTCGGTTTCACTGGGGCGGCCTTTGGCATCTAACAGGCTGATCAGCGCTTCGCCGACGGCCAGTTCGGTGATGGCAGCCTCAATGTCGAGTCCTGCCTTGGGGCGCATGGTTTGTGCGGTTGATTGCACCGCTTTCTGGTCGCGTGGTGTGTAAGCACGCAGAGCGTGCTGAACGCGGTTACCCAGCTGGCCCAGAACAGTGTCGGGGATGTCCAGAGGGTTTTGCGTGACGAAGTACACGCCTACGCCTTTGGAGCGTACCAGGCGCACCACCAGCTCTATGCGCTCGACCAGTACGGCCGGTGCATCCTTGAACAGCAAGTGTGCTTCGTCAAAAAAGAACACCAGCTTTGGTTTTTCAGGGTCACCAATTTCGGGCAGCAGTTCAAACAATTCAGACAACATCCAGAGCAGAAAAGCGCCATACAGGCGCGGGGACTGCAGCAGCTTGTCTGCGGCCAGGATGTTGACAACACCTTGACCGTCGACGGTCTGCATCATGTCCTGGATGTCGAGCATGGGCTCGCCAAAGAAGCGGTCGCCGCCCTGGCTCTCGATTTGCAGCAGCCCCCGCTGAATGGCACCCACGCTGGCGGCGCTGATGTTGCCGTATTCGGTGGTGAATTGTTTGGCGTTGTCGCCCACATGCTGCAGCATGGTGCGCAAGTCCTTGAGGTCGAGCAGCAGCATGCCGTTGTCATCGGCAATCTTGAACACCAGGTTCAGCACGCCTGCCTGGGTCTCATTGAGGCCGAGCATGCGGGCCAGCAGCAAGGGGCCCATATCGCTCACGGTGGCACGCACAGGATGCCCCAGTTCGCCAAAAACATCCCACAACTGCACCGGGCAGGCCTGGGGCGAGGGCAGCTCCAGGCCTCGCTCAGTCAACACCTGGGCCAGCTTCCCGCCAATGTGCCCGGCCTGGCTGATGCCGGTCAGGTCGCCTTTGACATCGGCCATGAACACCGGCACTCCCTGGCGCGAAAACTGCTCGGCCAGGGTTTGAAGTGTGACGGTCTTGCCCGTACCGGTTGCGCCGGTGATCAAGCCATGGCGGTTGGCCATGCCGGGTAAAAGTACACATTCGGTCTGCGCTTTGCGCGCGATCAGCATCGGTTCAGCCATCGGGTCCTCCTGAGTAAGTGTTGTTCTTTGGGAAAGTAAAATTGCAGGCAGTAGATTAAACCAAGGTAGAAGGATTTCAGTATGGCTGGCCACAGTAAATGGGCAAATATTCAGCACCGCAAAGGACGACAGGATGAAAAGCGCGGTCGCATCTGGACCCGCATCATCCGTGAAATCATGGTGGCAGCCCGTACGGGTGGGGGTGACTTGACCGCCAACCCCCGCTTGCGCCTGGCAGTGGACAAAGCCAAGGCCGCGAACATGCCGGCAGACAACATCAAGCGCAATATTGACAAGGCCACCGGCAACCTGGAGGGTGTGAGCTACGAAGAAATTCGCTACGAAGGCTACGGCATTGGTGGCGCGGCCATCATTGTGGACACCATGACCGACAACCGTGTACGCACGGTGGCCGAGGTTCGTCATGCGTTTTCCAAACTTGGAGGCAATATGGGTACCGAGGGTTCGGTGGCCTTCCAGTTCAAGAATTGTGGTCAGCTGATCTTTGCGCCTGGAACCAGCGAAGACAAGGTCATGGAAGTGGCTCTTGAGGCGGGCGCCGAAGACGTGATTACAGACGACGAGGGTGCCATCGAGGTGCTGACGACGCCTGGCGATTTCGAGGCTGTGAAAACTGCACTCGAAGGCGCAGGCTTGGTGGCTGAAGTGGCCGAAGTCACCATGCGACCTGAGAGCACGGTCGCTTTGGCCGGCGAAGATACGCTGAAAATGCAGAAACTTCTGGATGCACTGGAAGACCTGGATGACGTGCAGAACGTGTTCCACAACGCCGAAATTGACGCATAAGGAACACCGATGAAAGTTTTGGTGATTGGCGGCGGTGGCCGCGAACATGCGCTGGCCTGGAAGTTGGCGCAGTCTCAAAAAGTGCAGCAAGTCTATGTCACACCCGGCAACGGTGGCACCGCACGCGACAAGATCCTGATCAATGTACCCATCACGGATGTGGTGAAACTGCGTGAATGGGCGCAGGCCAACCAGATCGGTCTGAGTGTGGTGGGGCCTGAAGCGCCCTTGGCGGCTGGTGTTGTGGATGAATTTCGCGCACACGGCATGCGTATTTTTGGTCCGACCCGGGCAGCGGCACAGCTTGAGAGCTCCAAGGCATTTTCCAAAGCCTTCATGGCGCGCCACGCCATCCCCACAGCCGAGTTCGAGACCTTTACCGACCCCGTCGCAGCACATGCTTATGTGGAACGTAAGGGCGCTCCCATTGTGGTCAAGGCCGACGGTCTGGCCGCGGGCAAGGGTGTGGTGGTGGCCATGACGCTGGCCGAGGCACACGAAGCGATTGACTTCATGCTGCTGGACAACACTTTGGGCGTGGCACACAACGCGGGCGGTGCGCGCGTGGTGATCGAAGAGTTTTTGCAAGGCGAGGAAGCCAGCTTCATCGTGCTGTGCGACGGCAAGAACGTGACAGCGTTGGCCACCAGCCAGGACCACAAGCGCCTGCTCGATGCTGATGAAGGCCCCAATACGGGCGGGATGGGAGCCTATTCGCCTGCGCCTGTTGTGACGGCCGATGTGCATGCGCGCGCCATGCGTGAGGTGATCATGCCCACGATCCGCGGCATGGAAAAAGACGGCATTCCCTACACCGGATTCTTGTATGCGGGCCTGATGATCGATGCGCAGGGCAAGCCCAAGACGCTCGAATTCAATTGCCGCATGGGTGATCCGGAAACGCAGCCGATCATGATGCGGCTCAAGTCGGATCTGTTTGATGTGATGATGGCCGCGACCAGTGAGGGCCTGGACAAGATTGAGCTCGATTGGGATCGTCGAGTCGCCCTCGGTGTGGTCATGGCTGCAGCTGGCTACCCCATGAACCCACGCAAGGGTGACGAAATCACCGCTTTGCCCCAAGACGCTGACGATGTGATGGTGTTTCATGCTGGTACGGTGGAGGAAGACGGCAAGGTGCTGACATCAGGCGGGCGCGTGCTATGTGTGACGGCGCTGGGGGACTCGGTGCGCCAGGCGCAGCAAAAGGCCTACGCCGCTGTGGCAGAGGTCAAGTTTGACGGCATGCAATGCCGGAAAGACATTGGTTACCGTGCCATCAAACACTGAGACCATGACCTTGCCCGTGACCTTCAAAGGCTCGCGGTTGGCTGCGGCTGTGTTGCGCATGCTGGGCTGGGAGTTGGCATTTAAGGGCTTTCCCACGCCCCGAGGTGTGGCCGTCGTGTATCCCCACACCAGCAACTGGGACTTTGTTGTGGGCATCTTGGCCAAGTGGGCACTGGGTATCCCGGCCAACTACCTGGCCAAGGACTCCCTGTTTCGCATTCCCCTGCTTGGCCGTTGGATGCGCTGGGTGGGAGGCATTGGCATTGATCGCTCTGCGGCGCAAGGGCTGGTCGGGCAAATGACCGATGTGTATGCGCAAGCCAAGGACCAAGAGCGTGTATTGTGGTTGGGCGTGACACCCGAAGGTACCCGTAGCCTGACGCCCGGCTGGCGCACCGGTTTTTATCAGATGGCGCTTGCGGCGCAAGTGCCCATGGCCTTGGTCAAGTTTGACTGGGGTCGCAAGCGCATCAGCATTGAAGATTTTTATTGGGTGACTGGCGATTTGGCTCATGACTTTGAGCACCTTTCCAAGGTGTACGAAGGCGTGCAGGGCTGTCGTCCGCAGTTGGCCTGTCCCATCAAACCCTGGAGTCCACGCACCAGCGAGGGCCCAGGCCGCAAAGGAAGACAAACATGAGCAACAGCTCTTTTGACACGGCGCAGGTGCGCCAGTATTTGACCGGTCTGCAAGACAGCATCACCCAGGCCATAGCTGATCTCGATGGCGGCACTTTTATGTCCGACGCCTGGGAAAAACCAGCCGGTGAACGCCTGCAAGGGCAGGGCATCACGCGCATTCTGGAAGGAGGTACTACCTTCGAGCGAGCCGGTTGCGGTTTTTCGCATGTGCGCGGCCCGCAGTTACCGCCCTCAGCCACGCAGCACCGTCCGGAATTGGCGGGTGCGCCTTTCGAGGCCATGGGTGTGTCGCTGGTCTTTCATCCGCGCAACCCCTATGTGCCCACGGTGCACATGAACGTGCGCATGATCGCGGCGCATCCCCAAGGTCAGCCCTCTGTGGCCTGGTTTGGCGGTGGCATGGACCTGACGCCCTACTACGGCTTTGAAGAAGACGCCGTGCATTTCCACCAGACCTGCAAACAAGCGCTGGAGCCCTTCGGACCTGAGTTGTATCCACGTTTCAAAACCTGGTGTGATGAGTATTTCTGTAACAAGCACCGTCAGGAGCAGCGCGGCATTGGTGGCATTTTCTTTGACGACTTTTCTGAACTCGGCATGCAGCGCAGTTTCGAGATGCTGAAAAGTGTGGGTGATGCCTTCTTGTCGGCTTATCTGCCGATCGTTCACAAACGCGAGGATATGGAGTGGGGTGAGCGCGAGCATGAGTTCCAGCTCTACCGACGAGGCCGCTATGTGGAGTTCAACCTGGTGTGGGACCGTGGTACCCACTTTGGTTTGCAGTCTGGCGGGCGGGCGGAATCCATCTTGCTGTCCATGCCGCCTCTGGTCAGCTGGTCCTATCAACGCCAGGATGCGCCGGGCACCCCGGAAGCGCAGTTACTTGAACAGTTTCTGGTGCGTCGGGACTGGCTGTGACTGCCGTGATGCGTCTGGGTGTGTTTGGCGGTGCATTCGATCCGCCACACCTGGGGCATGTAGCCTTGGCCCAGACGGCGTTGGCACAGTTACAGCTGGACCGTCTGTTGATTCTGCCGACGGGCCAAGCCTGGCACAAGCCGCAACAGCTGTCAGATGCCCGGCACCGTAGCGCCATGTGCGCGTTGGCTTTTCTGCCCTTGAGCGATCGTGTGGCGATTGACGATCGGGAGACCCGAAGAGTAGGGCCAAGCTACACCATCGACACCTTGATGGAGTTGAAGCAGGAGTATCCACATGCTCAACTGTTTTTGTTGTTGGGCGATGACCAATGGCGTTCGCTGCCGAGCTGGCATCGGGCCCTTGAACTGGCGCAGCTGGCTATAATCTGTCCCGTACGCCGTGACCCGCAGGTTGCGGCCTGGGGCAGCTCTTCGTTGCTTTCCGCCAGTGACAGCCAGGGGGTGCATGCGCAATTGCACGTGCAAGCTTTGGACATGTTGCTCATGCCGCAATCGGGCACTGATATTCGTCAGCGCGCCACTCGCTCACAATCTCTGGATGGCGCTGTCAGCCCGACTGTGGCACAGTACATCGAACAACATCATCTCTACAGGTCTGACACATGACAGCAGCTTCCCCCAAGAAAGACGTGCAAAAACTCCAGCGAGCCATCGTGGATGCGCTGGAGGATGTCAAAGGGCAAGACATTCAGGTTTTTGACACCGAGTCGCTCTCGCCCTTGTTCGAACGCGTGATTGTGGCTTCGGGGACATCCAACCGTCAAACCAAAGCCTTGTCGGCCAGCGTGCGTGACAAGGTACGCGAAGCTGGTTTTGACAAGCCCCGTATTGAGGGCGAAGACAACGGTGAATGGATCATTGTGGATTGCGGCATGGCCGTGGTGCACATCATGCAGCCCAATATCCGCCAGTACTACCACCTGGAAGAAATCTGGGGCGAAAAGCCTGTGCGATTGAAGCTCGGTGCGCCAAAACCTGCAGTGGCCAAGCCCGAAGGCAAATCGAAGGCCAAGCCAGTGGGCAAATCGGCGGGCAAAGTTGCGGCAAAAGCACCCGTCAAAAAAGCGGTAGCCAAAAAGAGCCCTGCAGCGAAGGCGCCCGCCAAAAAATCTGCCAGCGCTGCCAAGCCCGCACTGAAGGCGCCAACCAAGAAGTCTGCACCGATCAAAAAAGTGGTCGGCGCCCCCAAGCCCGTCAAAGCAGCAGCCAAGAAAACGGCTGCCAAAAAGCCTGTTGCCAAAGCTGCGGCCAAAGCCCCACGCGCCGCTCGCAAAAGTGCAGTTTAAGTCCCCATGAAGCTGCTCCTGGTCGCCGTGGGGCAGCGCATGCCTGATTGGGCTGAGACAGCTTTCCACGATTACGCCAAACGGTTTCCGCCTGAACTCAAGGTGGAGGTCAAGGCTGTCAAAACCGAACCTCGGGGCTCCAAAACCCTGCAGACCCTGTACGCGGCAGAGCGTCAGCGCATTGAGGCCGCCATCCCGCGCGGCACACGCATTGTGGCGCTGGACGAGCGAGGGACTTCGTTGACGACGCAAGCTTTGGCCCAGCGTCTCAAGGACTGGCAACTTTCTGGCGATGATGTGGCGCTTGTCATTGGGGGGCCAGACGGCTTGGACCCCGAGTTCAAGGCCGCCGCGCATGAGCGCATTCGCTTGTCAGACATGACCCTGCCGCATGCCATGGCGCGGGTGTTGCTGATCGAGCAGCTCTACCGGGCCTGGTCCATCAACGCCAATCATCCATACCACCGGGAATGAGTTCATGATTTACCTCGCGTCCCAAAGTCCGCGTCGCAAACAGTTGCTTGAGCAAATAGGTATTCAGGCTCAGGTGCTGCTGCCCGATCCGGCCATGGATGCAGAGGCGCTGGAGGCTGTACGCGGTCGTGAAGCGCCCACGAACTACGTGCAACGCGTGACTGCGCTCAAACTCGAGGCGGCGGTGCAACGTCACAAGGCGCTGGGCCTGCCTGCTGGTGTGATTGTGTGTGCAGACACCACCGTGGCTTTGGGGCGCGACATTTTGGGCAAGCCCGAAGACACAGCCGATGCGCAGCGCATGTTGTCCCTACTCGCTGGGCAGGAGCACCGTGTGCTGACGGCAGTAGCTGTCCAAAAGGGGCGGGTGCGTCACCAGGCCTTGTCGCAGTCCTGGGTGCGTGTGGCGCCCATGACGCAAGCGCAAATCAAAGCATACGTACAAACTGGCGAGCCCATGGGCAAGGCTGGCGCTTATGCGGTGCAGGGCATGATGGCTGTATACATCAGCCACATTCGTGGCAGTTACTCGGGCATCATGGGTCTGCCTCTGCACGAAACGGCTTCACTGCTTCGAGCGGTGGGCGTTAAAGTCGTTGCCTGAGCCCAAAGAGGTGTACATGCTTCAAGACATTTTGATCAACTGGTCCCCGCAGGAAACGCGGGTAGCCGTAGTCGAATCTGGTGCAGTGCAGGAGTTGCATATCGAGCGTTCGCTCGAACGCGGTATTGTGGGCAACGTCTATCTGGGCAAGGTAGCCCGCGTTTTGCCGGGCATGCAGTCAGCATTCGTCGACATCGGGCTGGAGCGGGCTGCTTTTTTGCATGTGGCCGATGTCTGGCAACGTCAGGCCGATGGTGAGCCACCATCGCAGGCGCGCAGTGGTCAGCCTCTGGTACCGATTGAGAAGCAGGTGTTTGAGGGACAGTCCCTGATGGTGCAAGTCATCAAGGATCCGATCGGCAGCAAGGGGGCACGTCTGTCGACCCAGATCAGCATCGCCGGGCGACATCTGGTGTTTTTGCCACAAGATGACCATATTGGGGTATCGCAAAAGATCCCTTTCGAGCTTCGCGAAGCCTTGCGTCAGCGTGTGCATGATCTGGCAGGTAAGGAGGGTGGTGGGTTTATCCTGCGCACCAATGCCGAAGATTCCAGTGACGCTGAATTGCAGGATGACATTGCTTATCTGCGTAAAACCTGGGCCCGGATCAAGGATGCCTCCATACGTCGGCCTGCGGGAAGTCTGCTGCACCAGGATCTGACCTTGTTGCAGCGCGTGCTGCGCGACATGGTCAGTGAGGCTACCCAATCCATCCGCATTGATTCGGGTGAACAGTTTCAGGCTCTGTTGGCTTTTGGCAAGGAATTCATGCCCAAGGCGGCAGAACGCCTGCAGCTGTACAAAGGCGAGCGGCCGATTTTTGATTTGTATGCCATCGACGACGAGGTGGGCCGCGCCTTGGGGCGGCGTGTCGATTTGAAGTCTGGTGGGTATCTGATCATCGACCAGACCGAGGCCCTGACCACGGTGGATGTGAATACCGGTGGTTTTGTAGGTGCCCGTAACTTTGAAGACACCATCTTCAAGACCAATCTGGAAGCGGCTCAGGCCATCGCACGCCAGCTGCGCTTGCGTAACCTGGGTGGCATCGTCATTGCAGACTTTATCGATATGGGGCGCGCTGACCACCAGGACGCCGTCCTGACCGAGTTGAAAAAGCAGCTCGCACGCGACCGCGTCAAAACCATGGTGGGCGCTTTTTCGCCCTTGGGTTTGCTGGAGATGACCCGCAAACGCACGCGCGAGTCATTGGCGCATATGCTTTGCGAGCCATGCCCCAGCTGCGAAGGCAAAGGCATCGTGAAGACGCCGCGATCGGTGGCCTACGATGTGTTGCGCGAAATCCTGCGCGAGGCACGCCAGTTCAACCCGCGCGAGTTTCGCGTGGTCGCGCATCCTGCCGTGATCGATTTGTTCCTGGACGAAGAAAGCCAGCACTTGGCGGGCTTGTCGGATTTCATCAACAAGCCGATTTCCCTGCAGTCCGACGCGGCCCTGGGGCCGGATCGCTACGACATCGTATTGCTGTAAGGCTGATCAGCTCGTTTGCTGTGCATCGGTTTGGGCCCACTGGCCTTGCTGATGCAGTCGGGCGTAGGCTCCGCCCTGGGCCAGCAGGGCCGCAGGCACGCCTTGCTCCACGATGCACCCGCGTTCCATGACCACCACGCGGTCGGCATGTTCGATGGTGGACAGGCGGTGAGCAATGATCAGCGTGGTGCGGCCGACCATCAAACGTTGCAAAGCGTCCTGAACAGCACGCTCGGAAGCGTTGTCCAGCGCTGAAGTGGCTTCGTCCAGAATCAGGACAGGGGCATCCTTGTACAAAGCGCGAGCAATGGCCAGACGCTGACGCTGTCCGCCTGATAGCTGGCTGGCGTTGTGCCCGAGCACCGTGTCCATGCCTGCGGGTAACTGCTCGATGTGCTCCCATAAATTGGCAGCGCGCAAGGCGCTTTCAGCGCGCTGGCGGTCAGGGGTCTGGCCCAGGCACACATTGCTCAAAATGCTTTCATTGAGCATGGTGACATCCTGGCTGACCATCGCCATTTGTGCGCGAAGATTGTCCAGACTCCATTGGGACAGGTCGACGCCGTCGAGCTCAATGCTGCCGCTGCTGGGGTGCAAGAATCTGGGCAGCAGGTTGACCAAGGTGGTTTTGCCTGCACCTGAAGTGCCGACCAGCGCCAGGGTTTCGCCGGGCTGCACCAGCAGGTCGATATGGCTCAATGCGGCGGGGCTGTCCTTGCTGAAACGCAGCCCAACATCCTTGAAATGCACCAGACCCTGTGCGCGCTGGACATGGTGCGACCCCTGGGCTTCGAGCGGAATGTCACGCAGCAGGTTCAAGCCCCGCTCGAGGGCTGCCAAACCACGGGTAATGGGCGTGGTGACATCGGCCAGGCGTTTGATGGGTGCCACCAGCATCAGCATGGCGGTGATGAAGGCGACAAAACTGCCGACGGAGGTGTGGTTGCCACCCTCCTGGCTTTGCATCAGGGCGATCATGAGTACCAGCGACAAAGCCAGGGCGGCCATCATTTGTGTCAGCGGCGTCATGGCCGCAGACGCGGTGGTGGACTTGAGCGCCAGGCGCCGTAGCTGTTTGGCCAGCTTGGCAAAGCGGTCGAGCTGATGGGTTTGCGCGCCGTGCAAGCGAACCATGCGGTGCGCCAGCACGTTTTCTTCGACCACATAAGCCAGATCGTCTGTGGCCTGTTGGCTTTCGCGGGTCAGGCGGTACAGGCGCCGCGAAAGCACGCGCATGATCCAGCTCAGTCCTGGCGCAACAGTGAAGACCAACAAGGTCAGTTTCCAGTTGAGCCAGAACAGGTAGCCGATCAGGGCCAGTAAAGTCAGGCCATCACGGCTCAAACCAATGACGGCTGATACCAGCTGGGCAGCGCCAGTCTGGACTTCATAAACCACGGTGTTGGACAGGGTGCTGGCGCTTTGGCGCGAAAACAGGCTCAAGTCGGCGCGCAGCATGCGCTCAAAAAGTTGGCTCCGCAGTTTTTCCATGCCATCGTTGGTGATGCGCGAGAGCCCGTACTGTGCGGTGAAATGAGCCAGACCGCGCAGGGCAAAAAGGGCCAGCACAGTGACGGGAATGCTCCACAGGGGCAGCTTTTGCCCATTGAAGCCCTTGTCCAGCAAGGGCTGGAAGAGGGCAGGGATCAGTGGCTCGGTGATGGCCGCCACCACAGTAGCCGCAATGGCCATGGCCCAGACGCCTTTTTGCCAGCCGAAATACGGCATCAGCTTGAGCATGCGCTCGCGAATGCTGGGCGGGGTGTCTGCCAGTGAAGGCGAGTTAGATGTGGGTTTCATTTTGGGGCTAATTGTACGTAGCGCCACATGAAGGGTGTAGGATCACGCACTTGCGTGTGTTTCTCTCTGTCGCTGAGTTGGATGTCCATGAGCCATCGTTCCTATTTCCTCCTTTTTTTGCGTTGGTTTGCACTGGTGGGCGCCTTGATGGCCGGGTTGCCTGTACAGGCGCAGTTCCGGGTCGAAGTGACTGGTGTGGGCATGACCCGCATCCCTGTGGTGCTGGTGCCCTTGCGTGGTCAGGCTGCCGTTTCCCAGAAAATTTCCGACATCGTCCAGGCAGACCTGGAGCGCTCGGGGCAATTCAAGGGTCTGGATGCGGTGGGCAGTCAGCTCGATGAGCTCTCCACCCCGGACGCCAATGTCTGGCGCCAACGCGGGGCGGATGCCCTGGTTGCTGGCAGCATGACGCGTCTGGCCGATGGTCGCTATGACATCCGGGCTCGCTTGTGGGACATCGTCACAGGACAGGAAAAATCGGCTTTCAAGGACACTGTCACTGTGGGAGACTTGCGCCTTTCAGCGCACCGCATGGCAGACTGGATTTTTCAGCAGCTGACGGGCACGCCCGGAGTGTTTGCCACCCGAATTGCCTATGTCGCCAAGTCTGCGGGCCGCTACAACTTGTGGGTGGCGGATGCGGATGGCGAAGGTGCGCGCATGGCACTGACCAGCCCGGAGCCCATCATTTCACCGAGCTGGTCCCCCAGCGGAGATCAACTGGCTTATGTGTCTTTCGAGCTGCACAAGCCTGTGATCTTTGTGCATGAGCTTTCTACAGGCAAGCGCCGTGTCGTGGCCAACTTCAAGGGCTCCAACAGCGCGCCAGGCTGGTCGCCTGACGGTCGCTCGCTGGTTGCTACGCTCAGTCGCAGCGGTGGCTCCCAGATTTATCAGGTTGCTTTGCAGGGCGGAGAGCCTCGCCGCTTGCAGCAATCGTCCGGCATTGATACTGAACCGGTGTACACACCCGACGGCAGCCAGATTTTCTTTGTCAGCGATCGTGGTGGTTCACCTCAGATTTACCGCATGCCAGCCTCAGGCGGGGCGGCTGAGCGCGTGACGTTCAACGGGAGCTACAACATCTCGCCAGCTATCAGTCCGGACGGTCGCTGGATGGCTTTTGTGTCCCGAAATGGCGGCCAATTCAAGGTTCATGTGATGGATCTGACGACTGGCCTCGTAAGCCCCATCAGTGATACGACATCAGATGAGCGCCCAAGTTTTGCGCCTAACAGCAAAATGCTGATCTACGCCACGATCGTGCAAGGACGTGAATCTTTGGTCACTTCAACGCTCGATGGACGCGTTAAAGCCCGTTTGGCAGGGCAAAATGGCGATATTCGCGAACCGGGCTGGGGCCCGATGCGTAAATAAACAACACACACCTTTTGAATCTTAGGAGTTTGAACATGAAAAAATGGTTGGCCAGTGCCTTGTTGGTTTCTTTGCTCGCAGGTTGCGCATCGGGCGTCAAGCTCGATGACGTGCCGGTGGAAGACAAAGCTGCTACGTCTCAAAGCAATGCCTTGGGTGATGGCCAGAATGGCGTCAATACGGTCGATGCCAACGCTGCCCGCGCCGGCATGGGTCCGGTCAACACGGCTCACGTGGTTTACTTTGACTTTGACAGCTTTGTGGTCAAGGCAGAAGCCCGCCCTGTGATCGAAGCACATGCCAAGTTCCTGCAGGCAAATGCCCAGCGTAAAGTCATGCTGCAAGGCCACACTGACGAGCGTGGCGGCCGTGAATACAACCTGGCTCTGGGTCAAAAGCGTGCCGAAGCTGTGCGTCGTGCCCTGAACCTGCTGGGCGTGTCCGACAACCAGATGGAAGCCGTCAGCTATGGCAAAGAACGCCTGGCAGACAGTTCCGGCTCGGAAGAAGGCATGTCCAAGAACCGTCGCGTCGAATTCAAATACTGATCTGTAAAGGGGAGCTGACCTGTGCGAGCTTTGTCTTTGAAAAAGTCTGCTTTGTCCGCGCTGCTGCTGTGTGGCGTGTCATGGAGTGCCCATGCGGGCTTGTTTGAGGATGAAGAGGCTCGCCGGGCCATTCTGGATCTGCGCCAGCGCCTGGATACCGTCGAGAAAAGTGACAACCAGTTGCGCAACAGCCTGCTTGACCTGCAAAGCCAGATCGAGCTGATGCGCCAGGAGCTGGCTCAATCGCGCGGGCGCAATGAGCAGCTGGTCCGTGACGTTTCCGAGATGCAGCAACGTCAGCGCGATGTCCAGACGGGACTCGATGAGCGTTTGCGAAAATTTGAGCCTGCACGCGTGACGCTGGATGGCGTTGAGTTCCTGGCAGACCCTGTTGAGAAAAAGGACTTCGAGGCTGCTATGGAAATTTTCCGTGGCGGAAAATTTGATCAGGCTCAATTGTCATTTGCCAGCTTCCTGCAGCGTTATCCGAAGTCTGGTTATGTACCTTCCGTGCTGTTCTGGTTGGGCAATGCCGAATATGCCAACAAGGATTACAAGGGTGCTTTGGCTCATTTCCGGCAAATGCTCACTGCATCGCCCAACCATACCCGTGCCCCAGAGGCCATGCTGGCTGTGTCGAACGTTCAGTTGGAGCTCAAGGACATCAAAGGCGCTCGCAAAACCCTTCAGGAGTTGATGGCGGCTTATCCAAGCACCGACACTGCCAACGTGGCCAAGGAACGTTTGGCCAAGCTCAAGTGATGAACACGATGGACTTCTCGTCCCGCCTCGATGCCATGCTTGTCATGGCATTTTTATTGGCCGTGGGCTTTGGTGCCGTGGTTCATCGCAGTCAGTTCTGCACCATGGGCGCCATCAGCGACCTGGTGGTCACGCGCGACACCCGTCGATTACGGCAATGGGCTGCTGCACTGGCGGTGGCCATGCTCTCGGTAGGTGGGATGCAAGCGCTGGGCTGGATTGATGTGGCCAACACCATCTACAACACATCCGCGTTGATGTGGCTATCGGCGCTGGTGGGTGGTTTCTGTTTTGGCGCGGGCATGGTCCTCGCGTCGGGCTGTGCCAGCAAATCCCTGGTGCGTTTGGCTGCTGGCAACCTCAAATCATTGGTGGTCCTGTTGTGCATGGGCGTGACTGCGCTGGCCACCATGCGTGGGGCCTTGGCGGTCCTGCGTGTGGACGCGCTTGACGTCTGGCAGTGGGAATGGGCAGACCGAGCCTTTGTGGGCGACTGGTTGTCCTTGTGGTTTGGGACTGATCCGTCAAGCACATCGGTGTGGACGGCAGCCGTGTTTGCTCTGAGCTTGTGGCTGTGGGCCTGGCGTCGCAACGAGCCTTTCTGGAAAGAAGGCATCGGCTCCGCCAGTGTGCTGGGCTTGCTGGTGGCAGGCATGTGGTGGTTGACGGGCGTTTGGGGTTGGCTGCCGGAACATCCGGATACGCTGGAAGCGGTATTTCTCGGGACGTCGAGTGGTCGCATGGAAGCCATGAGTTTTACCGCTCCAGTGGCTTACTGGATGGACGCATTACTCTATTGGAGTGATGGAAGCAAACGATTGACCGTGGGTATGACGATGGTCCCTGGTGTCTTGCTTGGGGCCTGGCTCAGTGCCCGTTCGCACGGCGACTTTCGCTGGGAAGGTTTTCGCCAAACCTCGGATCTGGTACGCCATATGCTGGGTGGCTGCCTGATGGGTTTTGGCGCCGTCACCGCCATGGGGTGCACCATTGGTCAAGGCTTGTCAGGTCTTTCCACTTTGAGCCTGATGAGTCTTCTGGCCATGCTGGCCATTGCAGCCGGTGCCTACGTCACCTTGCAGTGGGAGATGCGTCAGTGAGTGAGTGGCAAAGTGATGACGAGCGCCGCTTTGGTGGCTTGCAGCGCCTGTACGGCGTTGAAGCTGCACAGCGTTTGCGTCAGGCGCATGTGGTCGTGGTGGGAATTGGTGGAGTGGGCTCCTGGTCTGCCGAAGCCCTGGCGCGCAGTGGTGTTGGGCGTTTGACCCTGATCGATATGGATCACATTGCCGAGTCCAACATCAATCGCCAGATTCACGCACTGACCGCAACGCTGGGTCAGGCCAAAATTGAAGCCATGCGCGAGCGCATTGCCCAAATTCATCCGGACTGCCTCGTGGATGTGGTCGATGACTTCGTCAGCCCGGAAAACTGGCCTGACCTGCTGCCGGCAAGGCCTGATGGCGTGATCGACGCCTGCGACCAGGTCAAGGCCAAGCAAGCCATGGCCTTGTGGGCCTTGCGCGAAAAAACACCCTTTGTCACTGTGGGCGCAGCAGGTGGTAAACGCATGGCCTACAAGGTGGATGTGGACGACTTGTCCAAAGTCACACATGACCCTTTGCTTGCCCAATTGCGTTACAGACTTCGTAAACACCATGGCGCGCCGCGTGATGGCAAACGCATGGCGGTGCGGTGCGTGTTCAGTCGGGAAGCGGTGGCTGGTCCCGATCCGTCTTGCTCGTTGCAGGGTGACGGCACACTCAACTGTCATGGTTATGGATCCTTGGTCGGGGTGACGGCAACCTTTGGTATGTGCGCGGCCACCGAACTCATGAATTTGTTGGTGAGATCCATCAAGTCATCAAAATGACGCTATAATTTAAAGCTCAGCAGCAATGCTGAAAGCGAGTGGGACGTTAGCTCAGTTGGTAGAGCAGCGGACTTTTAATCCGTTGGTCGCAGGTTCGAATCCTGCACGTCCTACCACTCTCAAGTCGCCCGACAAACTTCATTTGGCGGGTGATTTTTTTTGTCAGTCATGCTGACAAAGGTTTGGGACGTTAGCTCAGTTGGTAGAGCAGCGGACTTTTAATCCGTTGGTCGCAGGTTCGAATCCTGCACGTCCTACCAGATACAGCCTGATGGTTTTTGCCATCAGGCTTTTTTGTTTTCGAAGCTGCGACGCTCAGGCAGATTGAGCCTCCTGCAGGGCTTCCGACACCTGCAACCAACGCTCTTCCAGGATCTCCAGCTCATCGCCCAGTGCTTTGAGGCGCCGACCGGCCTCGGCAATGTCAGCTGCGGGTACCGCGGTGGAGAGGCGGGTTTCCAGTTCTGCTTTTTCCGCTTCGAGTTTTGGAATCCTTTGTTCGATGGACTCCAATTCCTTTTTCAACGGACGTGTCTGAGCAGCCAAGGCCTGGCGGCGCTGGGCATCAAGCTTGCGCTGTTCGGCGCTGCTCAGGCCAGGTGCCGCTACGGGTACGGGTTGGGATGCCACCACCACGGGGGCTTCAATAGCGGTTGTGTTGCCATCCTCACTGGCACTGACTGCCGGCTTGTTGCGGGCTTCTTCACGCAGGCGTTTGGACTCATCCAGCAAATAGCGCTGGTAGTCATCTAGGTCCCCGTCAAAAGGTTCAACCTTGCCGCGGCCCACCATCCAGAACTCGTCACACACGGCGCGCAGCAGGGCGCGGTCGTGGCTGACCAGCATGACGGTACCGTCAAACTCGTTGAGCGCCATCGACAGCGCTTCGCGGGTGGCCAGGTCCAGGTGGTTGGTCGGTTCGTCCAGAAGCAGCAAATTAGGCCGCTGCCACACGATCATGGCCAGCACCAGGCGGGCTTTTTCACCGCCGCTCATGGTGCCCACAGCCTGCTTGACCATGTCACCGCTGAAGTTGAAGGTGCCCAGGTAGTTGCGCAGGTCCTGCTCGCGGCTGGGTTCGCCGCTTTGCGGGCCCAGTTCCTTGGCCAGGCGGATCATGTGCTCCAGCGGGTTGTCCTGCGGGTGCAGCACATCGAGTTCCTGCTGGGCAAAGTAGCCGATGTTCAGGCCCTTGCCTTCGGTCAGCGTACCAGCCAGCTGGGGCATGGTGCGGGCAATCGTTTTGACCAGGGTCGATTTGCCCTGGCCGTTGGCGCCCAGAATGCCGATGCGCTGGCCCGCCAGCACCGACTTGCTCACGCCCTGCACGATGGTCCTGGGCTCGCCATCGACCATGTAACCAAAACTGGCTTCGCTGATGGCCAGCATGGGGTTGGGCAGGTTGTTGGGCTCTTTGAACTCGAAGCTGAATTCTGCTTCGGCCAGCAGCGGTGCCACCTTTTCCATGCGTTCGAGGGCCTTGACCCGGCTTTGCGCCTGCTTGGCTTTGCTGGCCTTGGCCTTGAAGCGTGTGATGAACTTCTGCAGGTGCGCGATCTTGTCCTGCTGCTTGGCAAAGGCGGCTTGCTGCAGCTCCATCTGCTGCGCTCGCAAGGTTTCAAAGGCGCTGTAGTTGCCGCCGTAGCGCGTGAGTTTGGCGCTGTCGATGTGCAGCGTGACGTTGGTCACCGCGTCCAGAAATTCGCGGTCGTGGCTGATGACGATCATCGTGCCGCTGTAGCGCTGCAGCCAGGCTTCGAGCCAGACCAGGGCGTCCAGATCCAGGTGGTTGGTGGGTTCGTCGAGCAGCAGAATGTCGGAGGGGCACATCAGCGCCCGCGCCAGCTGCAGGCGCATGCGCCAACCGCCCGAAAAGCTGTTGACCGGTTTGTTCAGTTCATCGACGCTAAAGCCCAGACCCAAAATCAAGGCTTCGGCGCGGGGCAGGGCATCGTGGTCACCTGCATCGGCCAGGTCGGTGTAGACGTGGGCCATTTCCATGCCGTCGCCGCTGGCTTCGGCAGCAAGCAGGCGCTGGCGCAGTTCGGCCAGGCGGGTGTCGCCTTCCAGCACAAATTCCGAAGCAGGCTGCTCGGTTTCAGGCATGTTTTGCGCGACCTGGGCCATGCGCCAGGATTTGGGTAGGTCAAAGTCGCCCCCGTCTTCGTGCAGCGTGCCGTTGAGCAAGGCAAACAGGGTGGACTTGCCCGCGCCGTTGCGCCCAACCAGACCGACTTTTTCTCCAGGGTTGAGGGTGACCGAGGCTTGGTCCAGTAGCACTTTGGTGCCGCGGCGGAGGGTGACGTTTTTGAGGTTGATCATTGGAAATTCGTGTTTGTTGTTTTTGTAGGAGCGCGCCCCTGCGCGCGAAAGAGGGTGATCAAGGGAGAGGAGTCATTCGGCCGCAGGGGCGGCCTCCTACAGGGCCAACAAGGCGTCGCGTGTGACCAGCAGCACCTGGTCGTCACTGGCGCTGGTGTCCAGCCAGGCGACTTCGAGTTCGGGGAAGGCGGCGATGAAGTGATCGACCTCGTTGCCGATCTCCAGGACCAGCACCGCGTCTGCGCTCATGCGGGAAGGGGCATCCTTGAACAGCTGGCGCACAAAGTCCATGCCGTCGTTGCCACCGGCCAGGGCCAGTTCGGGCTCGGCCCGATATTCGGCGGGCAGGGCGTCCATGCTGGCCTGGCACACATAAGGCGGGTTGCACAGAATCAGGTCAAACGGGCCAGGCACTTGGGCCAGGCCATCGCTCTCCACCAGTGTGATGCGGTCCTGCAGGTCATGTTGTTCTACATTGATCCGGGCCACCGCCAGCGCATCAGTCGAGAGGTCGGCGCCCGTCACTTGCACCTCGGGCCAAGCCATGGCCGCCAGCACGGCCAGGCTGCCGTTGCCGGTGCACAGGTCCAAAACGCGGGTGGTCTTCTCAGACAGCCAGGCGTCGATCGTGCCGTCGGCCAGCACCTCGGCGATCAGGCTGCGCGGCACGATGGCGCGCTCGTCCACATAAAACGGCACGCCTTGCAGCCAGGCTTCGTGGGTGAGGTATGCGACGGGTTTGCGGGTGGCGATGCGCTCTTCAATCAGCGTCTGCACCTGTGCTTGCTGTTCAGGCGTGACCGCACGATCGTCGATCTCACAATCCAGCGGCAGGCCCAGGCGCCACAAGACCAGCCAGGCGGCTTCGTCGTAGGCGTTCAGCGTGCCGTGACCAAAAGAAACGCCTGCTTCGTCGAGTTGTTTTGCGCTGGCTTGAACCAATTGAATGAGCGTCATGCGGCAAGTCCGGCATTGAGGTTTTCCAGCGTGCGGCGGTAAATGGCCTTGAGTGGCCCGATGTCCGCCAGCGCCACATGCTCGTCCACCTTGTGGATGGTGGCGTTGGGCGGGCCGAATTCGATCACTTGCGGACAGATCTGGGCGATGAAGCGCCCATCGCTTGTGCCGCCGGTGGTGGACAACTCAGTGGTCAGACCTGTTTCGTCTGCAATGGCTTTTTGTATGGCATCCACCAGCGTGCCTGGTGTGGTCAAAAAGGGCAGTCCACCCACGGTCCACTTCAGGTCGTATTGCAGCTCGTGTTTGTCCAGCACAGCTGTCAGGCGCTGTTGCAGGCTCTCAGGCGTGGATTCGGTGCAAAAGCGGAAGTTGAAGTCCACCACGCATTCGCCAGGGATCACGTTGCTCGCACCTGTGCCTGCATGGATATTGCTGACCTGCCAACTGGTGGGCGGGAAGAAATCGTTGCCCTCGTCCCAGCGGATAGCCACCAGTTCAGCCAGCGCCGGGGCCAGGCGGTGGATGGGGTTGTCCGCCAGGTGCGGGTAGGCGATGTGGCCTTGCACGCCACGCACAGTGAGCTTGCCGCTCATGGTGCCGCGACGCCCGTTCTTGATCATGTCGCCGGTTTGTTGCACCGAGGTGGGTTCACCCACGATGCAGAATTGCGGTGTCAGTCCTCGCGCCTTGAGTTGCTCGCACACGATGACGGTGCCGTCCACGGCGGGGCCTTCCTCATCGCTGGTCAGCAAAAAGGCGAGGCCCAGTGAGGGGTCAGGCACGGCATCGAGAAATTCGCGCACAGCCACCACCATGGCTGCCAGCGAGGTTTTCATGTCACTGGCGCCACGGCCAAAGAGCTTGCCATCGCGGTGGGTTGGCGTGAACGGGTCGCTGGTCCATTGCGTCAGCGGTCCGGTAGGCACCACATCGGTATGACCTGCAAAGGCCAAGGTCTGGCCGCTAGTGCCGGGGCGGTGTGCCCAAAGGTTGCGAACGCGAAAATCCTCCGGGCCCGAGTCCATGAATTCGCATTCAAACCCTTGCGACTGCAAAAGGCCTGCAATCAAATCCATGCACCCTGCATCGTCGGGCGTGACCGAAGGGTGGGCGATCAGCAGTTCGGCCAGTTGCAAGGTGTCGTGGCAAATTTCACTCATGGGTCAGACCTTGTTGGGGTTTTGGCGTACAAACCTGGCAATGCGCTGCGCCGCTTCCAGGCATTCGGCGGTCTCGGCCACCAGGGCCATGCGCACGCGGCCACGGCCCGGGTTGAAGCCATTGAATTCGCGCGCCAGGTAGCTGCCGGGCAGGACCGTAACGTGCTCTTTCTCATAAAGCGCCTTGGCAAAGGCCGCGTCGTCGCCTTGCCAGCCTGGGGGTACGCCGGCCCAGAGGTAAAAGCTCGCGTCGGGCAGCTTCACATCCAGCACTTCGGCAAGCACCGGTGTGACCTGGGCGAACTTGGTGCGGTAGAGGTTGCGGTTGTCCACCACATGGGCTTCGTCATTCCAAGCGGCGATGCTGGCGGCTTGCACCACCGGGCTCATGGCGCTGCCGTGGTAAGTGCGATAGAGCAGGAACTGCTTGAGGATGGCGGCGTCGCCCATCACAAAACCACTGCGCAGGCCGGGGACATTGCTGCGCTTGGACAGGCTGGTGAAGGCGATTAGGCGCTCAAAATTGCGGCCCAGCTTGGCGGCGGCCTCCAGACCGCCCAGTGGCGGCTCCTCGCGGAAGTAAATCTCGCTGTAGCACTCGTCGGACGCGATCACGAAGCCGTGCTGGTCCGACAGGGCAAAGAGTTTTTCCCATTCGGACAGCGGCATCACGGCACCTGTGGGGTTGCCGGGGGAGCAGACAAACACCAGCTGGGTACGCGCCCACACGTCAGCGGGAACGCTGTCCCAGTCGGGGGCGAAGTTGCGGGCTGGGTCACTGGCAACAAAGTGCGGTGAGGCACCGGCCAGCAGGGCGGCCCCTTCGTAGATTTGGTAGAAGGGGTTGGGGCTGACCACGGTAGCACCAGCTCGGGTGGGGTCGATCACGGTTTGCGCCAGGGCAAACAGGGCCTCGCGCGAGCCCAGCACGGGCAGCACCTGGGTGGCCGCGTCGAGTTTGAGGCCATAGCGGCGTTCCACCCAGGCTGCGCAGGCCTGGCGCAGTGCAGGTTCGCCCGCTGTGGCGGGGTACCCCGCCAGACCAGTGCCCAAAGCGTCGGTCATGGCCTGCATGATGAAAGGCGGGGTGGCGTGTTTGGGTTCGCCTATGCCCAGGCTGATGTGGCGCTGGGCCGGGTTTGGGGTCACAGATGCAAACAACTGACGCAGCCGCTCAAACGGGTAGGGCTGCAGCTTGGAGAGAAGGGGGTTCATGGCTGGTGATTATCGGGCATGGCTGTCGGTTAACATTGGCCTTTTAGCGATAAACCGACTGCTGTGCGCCTCAATTCCATCAAGCTTTCCGGCTTCAAGTCCTTCGCCGAACCGACCAACTTCATGCTGCCCGGGCAGCTGGTGGGTGTGGTCGGCCCCAACGGCTGCGGCAAGTCCAACATCATGGATGCAGTGCGCTGGGTGCTGGGCGAGTCCAAGGCCTCCGAGCTGCGTGGCGAGTCCATGCAGGACGTCATCTTCAACGGCACCACCACACGCAAGCCGGCCAGCCGCTCCAGCGTGGAGCTGGTGTTCAGCAACGAAGACCACCGTGCAGGTGGACAGTGGAGCCAGTTTGCCGAGATTGCGGTCAAGCGCGTCCTCACCCGTGACGGCAACAGCAGCTACTACATCAATAACCAGCCGGTGCGCCGCCGTGACGTGCAGGACGTATTTCTGGGCACGGGCCTGGGGCCCCGTGCCTATGCCATCATTGGCCAGGGCACCATCAGCCGCATCATCGAATCACGACCGGAAGAGTTGCGATTGTTCCTCGAAGAAGCGGCAGGTGTCTCCAAATACAAAGAACGTCGTCGCGAGACAGAAAACCGCCTGTCCGACACGCGCGAGAACCTGACCCGGGTCGAGGACATCCTGCGGGAGCTCAACAACAACCTGGAAAAGCTCGAAAAGCAGGCCGAGGTTGCAGCCCGTTACAACCAGCTGCAGGCCGATGGCACGCTCAAGCTGCACCAAATGTGGTTCCTAAAGCGCCGCGAGGCTGAAGGCGACCAAGGCAAGGTCAAGGCAGATGTGGACCAGGCCATCAATGCGCTTGAATCGCGCATGGCCGACTTGCGCCACGTCGAGGCCGAACTCGAAACTATTCGCCAGGCTCATTATGCTGCCGGCGACGAGGTCAACCAGGCTCAGGGCAAGCTCTACGAAGCCAGCGCTGAAGTGGGCAAGCTCGAGGCCGAAATCCGTTATGTGGTTGAGGGCCGGCAGCGAGCCGAGCAACGCCTGGTGCAGTTGCAGGAACAAACTGCCCAGTGGCAATTGCGCAGCGAGGAGGCACAAGCCGAGCTTGATACCCTGGCTGAGCAAGCCGCCTTGACGGAAGACCAGAGCATGACTCTGGCCGCTCAGGTGGAAGAGCAGGCCATGACCTTGCCCGACCTGGAAGACGCCTTGCGCCAGGCCCAACAGAAAGCCGGCGAGCAGCGTGGTTCTGTGGTGCAGGTGCAGCAACAAATCCAGGTGTTGGCGGCCGAACAGCGCAATATCACTGAGCAAAGCCGCCAATTGGGACAGCGCCGCGAGCGGTTGCAAGCCGACCAAAATGCCCTGGTGACTCCGGACGAAACCCGTCTGACTGAGTTGCAGGAGCAGCTGGCCATGGCCGAGGAAGCAGCTCAGGAGTCGAGCGCACGCCTGGAGGACTTGCAAAATCAGGTGCCCTTACTGGATGAAGACCGCCGTCGTCAGCAGCAGCAAGTCAACGACGAATCAGCTCGCCTGGCTGACTTGAGCGCCCGAATTGAAGCCCTGCGCGCCTTGCAGGAAAAGGTGCGTACAGACGGCAAGCTCAAGCCCTGGCTGGCCAAACATGGCATGGACGGACTGGAGGGTCTGTGGAGCCGTCTGCATGTGGAGTCTGGCTGGGAAAACGCCTTGGAAGCCGCTTTGCGTGAGCGCATGGGCGCTTTGGAAGTGTCGCGCCTGGACATGGTGCGTGCTTTTGCCAGCGATGCACCGCCCGCCAAGCTGGCTTTTTTCAACCTTCCCACTGCTGGCAATGCGTCTGCCCGCTCGGGTTTGCCCGCCGGATGCCGGGCCCTGTCCCAATTGCTGCGTGTAAGTGATGCAGGTCTCTCAGCCCTGATGGGTGATTGGTTGCAGGGCAGCTATGCCGCACCTAGCCTGGACGATGCCTTGGCCTGGCGCAGCCAGTTGCAAGCAGGCGAGGTGCTGTATGTGCAAAGTGGCCATGCGATAACCGCTCACAGCGTGAGTTTTTATGCGCAGGATTCCGAGCAATCGGGCCTGCTGGCACGCGCACAGGAAATCGAAAACCTGGAAAAACAGCACCGTGCCCAAACCCTGATTGCCGAGGAAAGTCGCACGGCTTTGGTCAAGTCGGAAGCAGCATACGCCGACGCGTCGCAGCGCCTGGTGACCGCTCGCCAGGAAGCGACCAGCGCGCAATCGCGGTCGCATGAATTGCAAGTGGAAGTCTTGCGCTTGAGTCAGTTGGCTGAGCAAGCGCGCGCGCGCAGTCAGCAAATCGAGGGAGATTTGGCTGAAGTTGACGCTTTACTCGAAGAGCTGCAGGAGCGCAGTGCCACGGCAGAAGGGCGCTTTGAAGAGCTGGACATGCAGCTGGCGGATTCCCAGGAACGCGAGGCCCAGTTCGGCGACCACGTCATTGAGGCTGAGCGCAAGCTCGCTCAATGTCGTGAGCAGCAACGAAGCTTGGAGCGACAAGCGCAGGAAGCCCAATTTGCCCAGCGCAGCTTGCAGGCGCGCGAGGGCGAGCTCAAGCGCACCATCGAAACCGCCAGCCAGCAAGTGCAGTCCATCGCCGCAGAATCGCAGCGGGCGCAGGAAGAACTTTCGCGTCTGTCCGACGCCGCTGCACAAGGTGGACTGCAGGATGCACTTAACCTCAAGATGGAGCGCGAGCAACAACTTGGAGCCAAGCGCAGCGCTTATGACGACTTGACCGCCAAGCTGCGCGCCAGTGATGAGCGCCGTGTGGCCTTTGAGCGCGAGCTGGAGCCCTTGCGTCAACGCATCACCGAATTGCAGCTCAAGGAGCAGGCCGCACGCCTGGGTCTGGAGCAGTACAGCCAGTTGTTGGCCGATGCGCAGGCCGATCTGGAGGCGGTGGCCAAATCCATCGAGGACGGCGCGGTACGTCTGTACGGCCTGCAAGGCGAAATTGACCGTCTCAACCGTGAGATGACGGCGCTGGGTCCAGTCAACCTGGCCGCCTTGGAAGAACTGAGTACCGCGCGTGAGCGCAAGACCTTCCTGGATGCTCAAAGCGCTGACTTGACCGACGCCATGACCACTTTGGAAGACGCCATCCGCAAGATCGATGGCGAGACCCGCGAGCTATTGGGCTCCACCTTCAATAGCGTCAATCAGCACTTCGGGCGCATGTTCCCGGAGCTGTTCGGGGGTGGTCAGGCCAGACTGGTCATGACCGGTGAAGAAATCCTGGATGCGGGTGTGCAGGTGCTGGCCCAGCCGCCGGGCAAGAAGAATCAGACCATTCACCTGCTCTCGGGTGGCGAAAAAGCGCTCACGGCCATTGCGCTGGTGTTTGCCATCTTCCAGCTCAACCCGGCGCCATTCTGTCTGCTCGACGAGGTGGATGCGCCCCTGGACGATGCCAACACCGAGCGTTATGCCCGGCTGGTGGCCAGCATGGGCAAGGAAACCCAGTTCCTGTTCATCAGCCACAACAAGATCGCCATGGAGATGGCTGAACAGCTGATTGGCGTAACCATGCAGGAGCAGGGTGTTTCTCGCATCGTTGCGGTGGACATGGAGTCGGCTGTGGGTATGGCCGAGACGGCCTGATCGATTCAGACAGGATAAGCATGAGTTCTTTTCAACTGAGTTTGCTGGGCCTGGGTGCCTTGGTTTTGGTGGCAGTTTGGGGCTTTAATGGGTGGACTTCCCGGCGCAGTCGTCCACGACAGGCTGAGGTACTTGAGCAGAGCCTGGAGCACAGCGCAAGCGTTGACGAAGTTCTTGAAACAGATGTGGCTGTCGATCCAGTGCTTGAGGATGACTTTAGCCATTTGCCCTTGCCCGAGCGCAAGCCTTCTCTCGATCCACTCATCGATGTGGTCGCTTCAGTGGAGGTGGATGGCCCTGTCTCGGGGGATGCTGCGCTTGCAGCCATGCCCAGCACGCGTCGCGTGGGCAGCAAGGCATTTTTTGCCGAGGGCATCAGCGAGTCTTCCGGGCAATTGGAGCCCTTGTTGCCTGGACACCGTTACACCGGTTTTCAGGTGGGTATTCAACTGGCCAACCGACTGGGTGCGCTCAATGAAATTGAATTTTCAGAGTTCGTCGTCAAGTCTCAGGCTTTTGCAGATGCCATCAATGCGTCAGTTGATTTTCCGGACATGCTCGAAGAAGTGGCTCGCGCTCGTGAACTTGACCAGTTCGCCAGCGCTCATGATGCACAGTTGAGCCTGACCCTGCACGCCCGTTCCTCCGCCTGGAGTCCTGGCTATGTTCAACAGCATGCAGCGCGTCACGGATTTGTGGCGGGCACCATGCCCGGACGCATGGTGTTGCCGTCTCCTGTGCAGGGCCTGCCACCCGTGCTTGCATTGAGTTTTGACATGCAAGCTGCCTTGGCCGATGACCCCGATATGAGTGCAGTCCGGGCAGTTGTGCTCAGTCTCGATGTGCCGCAGGTCAGCAGAGAGGAGCAACCTTTTGAGCGTTTGTGTCAGGTTGCGCAAACACTCAGCGCCGATATGGATGCTGTTCTCACAGACGGTGCCAACAACACCCTGAGTGACGAAGCCCTTGCGCAAATTGGGGTGGAATTGCAAGGCCTGTACAACGCGCTCGACGAGCGCGAATTGTCGGCCGGTTCTGCGCAGGCACGTCGTCTGTTCTCCTGATCCCGGGATCATGGTCAATCTCGACTTGTTCGCCGATCCTGCGGGTGGGGACAGCGATGCTGCCGCACAGCAAGCCCAGGAGTTGCGACAGAAGCTCAACCACCACGCTTACCTCTACTACACCCTGGATGCGCCAGAAATTCCGGATGCCGAATACGACCGTCTGTTCAAAGCCTTGCAGGCTTTGGAGGCGCAGCACCCCGAGCTGTTGACCCCGGATTCGCCGACGCAACGGGTGGGTGGCGTTGTCCTGGATGCCTTTGCTCAGGTCCGCCATGTCGTTCCGATGCTCAGCATTCGTACGGAGACAGATACAGAGGCCAGCGGAGCGCAGGCGTTCGATGCCCGTATTCGCCGCGAATTGGGCTTGAGCGAAGATGATGCGCCTGTGGACTATGTGGCCGAACTCAAGTTTGACGGCTTGGCCATGAGCCTGCGCTACGAAGCGGGCGTACTGGTGCAGGCGGCCACACGAGGCGATGGGGAAACCGGCGAGGACGTGACCCACAACATCCGCACCATTGGGCAAATCCCGTTGCGCTTACCCGAGGACGTGCCTGCTGTGCTGGAGGTGCGCGGCGAGGTCTACATGCGCCGGGACGATTTTGAGGCGCTCAACGAGCGTCAGCGCCAGCGCATTGCAGCAGGAATCAAAGGTGAAAAGACCTTTGTGAATCCGCGCAACGCTGCAGCGGGGGCAGTGCGCCAGTTGGACTCGAGCATTGCTGCAGACAGGCCTTTGAGCTTTTTTGCTTACGGCACTGGGGAGATCTCTCTGCCTGATGGATCGTCTTTATGGAACTCGCATCATGGCTTGCTCATGCGGCTCAAGGCCTGGGGTTTCCCGGTGGCCGAACAAACGGCTGTGGTGCAGGGCGCAGAGGGGCTTGTTCAATTTCACCAGCGTATCGCCAAGTTGCGCGACAGCCTGCCTTTTGACATTGACGGCGTGGTCTACAAGGTCAACGATCTGGCCTTGCAGCAACGCCTGGGCTTTGTGACACGCGAGCCTCGCTGGGCTGTGGCGCATAAATATCCTGCGCAGGAAATGATGACCGAGGTGCTGGCCATTGATGTGCAAGTCGGCCGAACTGGCAAGCTCACGCCTGTGGCCAAGCTGGCGCCCGTGTTTGTGGGTGGTGTGACGGTGACCAACGCCACGCTGCACAACGAAGACGAAGCCCGGCGCAAGGATGTGCGCGTAGGCGATACCGTGATCGTGCGTCGTGCTGGTGATGTGATTCCCGAGGTGGTCTCCGTCGTCCAGGAAAAGCGCATGCACGAGGCGCAGCTTTTCACCATGCCTCGTCACTGCCCGGTCTGCGGTAGCGCGGCCGAGCGGGAAGAGGGCGAGGCTGATTACCGTTGCAGTGGCGGGCTGTATTGCCCCGCCCAGCGCAAACAGGCTGTGCTCCACTACGCCCAACGCCGAGCCATGGATGTGGAAGGTCTGGGCGACAAACTCGTCGATCAGCTGGTCGATTCAGGACGCGTGCAAACCTTGCCAGACCTTTACAAATTGCAGCTGCAGGACCTGGCCGGCATGGACCGCATGGCCGAAAAATCGGCCCAGAACCTGCTGGACGCCTTGCAGCATTCAAGGCAAACCACTTTGCCCCGCTTTTTGTTCGGCCTGGGGATTCGCCATGTCGGCGAGGCGACGGCGAAAGAGCTGGCCCGCCACTTTGGCCAGCTGCAAGCCATCATGGACGCCAGCGAAGACGCCTTGCTGCAAGTGCCCGATATTGGGCCTATCGTCGCACACAGTTTGCACACTTTCTTTGCCCAGCCCCATAACCGGGAGGTGGTTCAGACCTTACGCGAAGCGGGTGTCGCCTGGCCTGAGGGCGAAGCCCTGGCGCCCACCGAAATGCCTCTGGCCGGGCTCACGGTAGTGCTGACCGGCACCTTGCCAGGTATGGGACGGGAAGAAGCCAAAGACAAGCTCGAAGCGCTGGGCGCCAAGGTGTCTGGCTCGGTCAGCAAAAAAACCAGCTGTGTGGTCGCTGGTGCAGAGGCCGGCAGCAAGCTTGAAAAAGCGCTGGCCTTGGGCGTGCCTGTGCTTGATGAAGCGGGGCTACTGCGCCTGCTTACAGACGGGCCAGGCGCTCTAAAGCCAGCTTGAGCGTTTCATCTTTTTTGGCAAAGCAAAAGCGGATCACTTGCTGATCGAAACCCTTGCCGTAAAAAGCGGACAGCGGAATGGCTGCGACGCCGATTTCGCTGGTCAGCCATTTGCAGAACTCGGCCTCGCCCAGGTTTTTCTCGGGCACCGTAAGTCCAGAAATGTCCACGCACTGAAAATACGTCCCTTCGCCGGGCAGCAAGCGGAACTTGGTACTCGAAAGGCCTTGCCGGAACAGATCCCGTTTGCGCTGGTAGAACGCAGGCAACTCGAGGTAGGGCTTGGGATCCCCCATGTACCGGGCCAGACCGTGCTGCATGGGGGTGTTCACGGTGAATACATTGAATTGGTGCACCTTGCGAAACTCATGGCTGAGACTGGCGGGGGCGGCCACAGTTCCGACTTTCCAGCCGGTGACGTGGTAGGTCTTGCCAAAGCTCGACACAATGAAGGCGCGCGCAGCCAAGCCGTCAAATTGCGATGCGCTCCAGTGCTGTAGCGGTGCATAGACCATGTGCTCGTAGACCTCGTCGGAAATGAGCAAGACATTGGTGGGGGCCAGAATTTCCTGCAAGCGCAACATGTCCTCGCGGTTCCAGACCATGCCACTGGGGTTGTGCGGCGAATTGATGATCAATGCGCGTGTTTTGCTTGTGATGGCTGCCGCAAGCTTGTCAAAGTCCGGCCTGAAGGTCCCGGGGATCAAAGGCACACGTACCGGCACACCGCCAGCGAGCTCGATATTGGGCACATAGCTGTCGTAGCAGGGCTCCAGCACAATGACCTCGTCACCCGCATGCACCGTGGCCAGGATGATGGTCAAAATGGCCTGTGTGGCTCCGGCCGTCACGGTGATCTCACTGACCGGGTCGTAGCGGCGGCCATATAAGGCTTCAATCTTGGCGCAGACCGCCTCGCGCAAGGGTGCAACACCAGTCATGGGCGGGTATTGGTTAAGGCCTTCGCGCATGGCGTTGTTGACACCATCGATCAGCTTGGGATCGCAATCGAAGTCCGGGAAGCCTTGTCCCAGGTTCACAGCCTGCTTTTCTGCTGCGAGAGCTGACATCACGGTAAAGATGGTGGTGCCGATATGGGGTGTTTTGGAGGGGAAAGTGGGTGTGTGTGAAGTCATGATGCTCATTGATCAAAGCTCGTAATCGGCCACATGGCCTGTCATGGCGCGCTGGACCAGTGCCGGCGTCAGGCGCTCGCTGAGCAGGTGCGCGAACTCGTAGACAAAGTTTCGCAGATAGGCACCTTTCTTGAAGGCAATGCGCGCGACATTCTTGCCCAGCAGCTGGGCAAGGGGCCGTGTGGTCAGACCTTGCATCTGGTGTTGCTCGACCGCCATTTCGGCCACAATGCCGATGCCCAGCCCCAGCCGCACATAGGTCTGGATCACATCGGAGTCGATGGCTTCCAGTGCAATGCGAGGACTGAGCTGTTTTTGCGCAAAAGCCTGGTCGATCCGCGAGCGGCCTGTGAAGGATGGGTGGTAGGTGATGATGGGGTGCTCGGCCAGGTCTTCCAGACTCAAGCGAGTTTTGGTGGCCAAGGGGTGCTCGGCGGGCAAGACCAGTACATGCGACCATTCGTAAACGGGCAGGGTGACCAGCTCTTCGTATTTTGTCAAGGATTCGGTGGCCATGCCGATTTCGGCCACATCGTTGATCAGCATTTGTGCCACCTGGTCGGGCGCACCTTGGTGCAGGCTGATGTTCACGTGGGGGTACTTTTCGCGCAACGCGGCCACGCGCGTAGGCAGTACATAACGCGCCTGGGTGTGGGTGGTCGCAATGCTCAGGGTGCCGCTGTCTTGCTGGCTGAACTGTTCGCCAATGCGCTTGAGGTTGCCGATTTCGCGCATGATGACTTCAATGCTTTTGAGCACATGCTGACCGGGTTCCGTCACACGCTTGAGGCGTTTGCCGTGGCGGGCAAAAATGTCGATTCCCAGCTCTTCTTCTAGTTCAATGATCGCTTTGGATACGCCCGGTTGCGAGGTGTGCAGGGCTTTGGCCGCCTCGGTCAGATTCAGGTTTCGCCGAACGGCCTCCTGCACAAACTTGAATTGATGAAGATTCATGGCGTTCTGTGTATGTAAGACGCCGTCATTATCGCTTTAAGTTGTATGGCGGTTGCTTTGCAGGGCCAATTGCGCAAGCAATTCGGTGACCGGGGCCTGCTCGCCGGCGGCGCTTTGCCAATGCAGGCGCAGGCCTGGATGTTCTGCCCGCAAGAGATTGTTCAAACGAGGCAGGTCCTGGCGTACATGTCCACCCAAGCCCAAAAACAGCGGCAGGATGTGGATGTCTGTATAGCCCTGCGCGTACAAGTCTGCGACACAGGTGCCCAAGGTGGGTTCAGTGTGTTCCAGATACGCGCAGCGCACGGTGGCGTGCTTGTCCATATCCCGCGCGCGCCGGGCAACGGCTTCGATGGGGGCAGACCACTGCGGATCGCGTGATCCGTGGGCCAGCAACACAATGGCCGTCTTGATCGGGGCAGCAGGCATGTTCATCGTCGCAACACCAGCCACCAAAAAGCGCCCAGAGACACCAGGCTGTACATCAAGGCCGGGGCGGCGGCTGTCAGCCACGGCGTCCACTCGCTCAAGGCGCCCATGTATCCAAACACATTGTTGAGAAGGGCAAAGCTGATGCCCGCCAACACGCCTGCGAAGACATGACCAGCGATCTGACCTGAGCGGAAATGCAGGTAGGCAAAAGGCAAGGCCAGCGACAGCATGACCAGGCAGCTGATGGGGTAGAACACCTTGCGCCAGAATTCGATTTCATAGACCTGTGCGTTTTGCTTGTTGGCTTTGAGATGGCGCATGTAGGTGAACAGATCCAGTGTGCGCATACGATCAGGGCTAAGCAAGGCGGAGGCCAGCATCGCCGAACTGATGCCTGTTGGCCAACTCATGGCTGCTGCGGTGTGTGGGTCTAGATTTCCAGCATCAGGGCCGGCGCTTTGTAGCTTCTGGGTTGAGACGTTTCGCAACTGCCAGGCCCCATCTGAAATAGTGGCGCTTTCGGCTCGGGTGACTGAAAGCAGGCGACCTTGGGCGTTGAATTCGTTGATACGAATATCGCGCAGGGTTTCTGCGCCGTCCATGGCGCGCACATTGATGGCGAACTGACGCTCACCTTGCTTTTCCTTGAGCCAGGCGCCTGTTTGCCCCACGCTGATGGCTCCCTGAAATCGCGCCTTGAGCAGTTGCGCTTGCTTGTCGGTAAAGGGCGCCACATAGTCGCCCAACACAAAGGTCAAGGAAACAAATACCAGTCCGACCTGAAACAACACGAGCAGCGCACGCCAAGGGCCCAGACCGCCGGTACGCAAGATGGTGAACTCAGAGCTTTGGGCTAGGCGAGCCATCACGAAGATGGAGCCGATCAGCACCGAAATGGGCATGAGCTCGTAGATGTGAGTTGGGCTCTTGAGGGCGACGTAGAGCAGAGCGTGATGTAACTGGTAGCCAACTGCGGCCAGGCGATTGAGCGTTTGCAGCTCATCGACCAGATCGAAAAATGCAAACAAGGACAAAAAACCCAACAGCACAAACCCGACAGTGCGCAGAACTTCGCGATGCAGAAGGCGTCGAACGGTTTTCATGCCTGGCTCCCTGTTGCGGGCTTTCGCCAAAGGTAACGCACATGCCACTGTCGATGTCGCAGGGTCAGCCAGATCATTGCCAGTAAGGCGAGGCCGCCATGCAAACCGAACATGAAGGGCAGCAGTTGCATCTTGCCGTTTGCAATCCAGTTCTGCCCCACATTGATCATGTTGTAGTAAACCACGAACACCAGCAAAGCCAAGGCAAAGGGCATGCTGCGACCTGCGCGCGGGTTGACATGGGTCATGGCAAGTCCCAGTGTCAGCAACACCATGCCGGACAAGCCAAGGCCAACTCGCCAGGACAGTTCAGCCAGATTGACGGGAGTTGGTGACTGGATCAGCGCCCAGGTGGATAACAGTTTGCTGCTGCCGTTGGCTGAACCTGTGGCTACGTTGCTGTCAATCAGCACCTCATAGTCTTCAAACTGCGTCAGGCGACTTTCACCATCGGGAAGTCTCGACAATTGTTGTCCCTGGCGTAGCACGAGGTAACGGTCCTTGCCGCGCAAAATGACTTGACCTTGACTGGCACTGGTGACTGACTCCTGGCCTTTGTCCTGACTGTAGACAAATACGTTCTTGCCCTCGGCCTGACTTTGGCTGTCCTTGTCGATGAAAAAGACGCGTTTGCCACCTGCTGACTCCTGAAATTGTCCAGGGGCCACCCGTTCAACATCGTTGCGCTTTTGGTAGCGGTCTTTTAAATCCTCGATTTGCTGGTTGCTCCAGGGCCAGACCCATATCGCCAAAAAGGCAATGGTTAACAAGACGGGCCAGGCAAATCGAAAAAGAGGGCGCATAAAGCCGGCAAGTCCTTGGCCGCTGGCGAACCAGATCACCATTTCGCTGTCGGCATACATGCGTGATAGCGTTGCCACGACCGAGACAAACAGGCTCAGGGACAAGATGGTGGTGAGCTGGCTCAGCACGCTCAGCCCCATCATCAACATGACCTCCGAAGGATTGACCGTGCCACGGCTGGCCTGACCGAGGGTGCGGATCAACACAATCGTCATGACGATCGTGATCAGCACCACCACGGTGGCCCCAAAATTGCGTGACAAATCCTTGCGGATGGCGGAATGGAATAACATTGACAGCAAAGGAAAAACGCAATTATGAACGTCCAGCTTCTCGATCGCTCACTTGACAAATGTTTTTCGGAAAACGCCGACGCACTGGTGGTGATGTACGGTCTTGAATTCAAGCCCAGCAAAGACCCCTTGAGCCTGCTTGTCCAGGACGCCATCCGAAAGGGTGACTTTGATGTCAAGCCGGGCAAGGTGCTTCAGTTGTATGGCGTGCCCGGCATCAAGGCGCGTCGAGTGGTGGTGTGCAGTGCCATGACCTTGCACCGCTCGGATCTGGCGCCGGCCGTCTCTGGCGTATGGAGCGCATTGCGCGAAGCCAAGGTCCAGCACATGCTTTGGCATGCGGTGGACGGTTGGGATGAAACGGCCCTCTATACCGTGGCCACGCTGGTGGCCGAGCAAAGTTATGTGTACACCACGACGCTCAGTTCACCCAAGGCGCGCAGCTTGCAAAGCCTGAGCCTGAGCATGCAGGGTGCTAACCCTTCGCACAAAGAAGCCGTGGCTCGCGCGCAAGCCTGCATTGCCGGGATTGAATTGGCCAAGGAGTGGGCCAACCGCCCCAGCAACTATGCCACGCCCACCTTGTTGGCAGGGGTGGCCCAGAAACTGGGCAAGCACAAAAACATCCAGTGTGAAGTGCTAGGCCCCAAAGAGGTTGCCAAGCTCAAAATGGGGGCCTTTCTCTCGGTGGCCAAAGGGGCTGTGGAGCCGCTGCGGTTCATTGTCTTGCGCTACAACGGCGGTCCGGCCAAACAAGCGCCAGTGGTGCTGATTGGTAAAGGCATCACCTTTGACACGGGCGGCATCTCGCTCAAGCCTGGTGCCGAGATGGACGAAATGAAATACGACATGGGCGGAGCAGCCAGTGTGCTGGGTACCTTCGAAGCCCTGGCCCGGCTGCAGCCCCGCCTCAATGTTGTGGGGCTCATTCCTGCCACTGAAAACATGCCCGACGGCCAGGCCACCAAGCCCGGTGATGTGGTCACCAGCATGAGCGGGCAAACCATTGAAATCCTCAACACCGATGCAGAAGGCCGCTTGGTGCTGTGCGATGCCATGACCTATGCCGAGCGCTTCAAGCCGCGCGCCGTGGTGGATATTGCCACCTTGACCGGTGCTTGCGTGATTGCCCTGGGTCATGTGCGCTCGGGCCTGTACGCCAACGACGAGCCCTTGGGCAAGGCCTTGCTGGATGCCGGTGAATCGTGCGGTGATCTTTGCTGGCGTATGCCTTTGGATGAGGCTTATGCCGAAGGTCTGAAAACCAAATTTGCCGATGTGGCCAACGTTGCAGGCCGTCCTGGCGGCTCCATCACAGCGGCCAAGTTTCTCCAACGCTTTGGGCGCGAATACGCCTGGGCGCACCTGGACATTGCCGGCACAGCCTGGCGATCCGGCGCCGCCAAGGGCGCAACGGGCCGCCCTGTCGGGTTGCTGGTGCATTACCTCTTGCAGCAACAGTTGCCCGACTTGCCCACACCCCGTAAACGCAGTAGCCGTTCACGCGCATGAGCGTTTCTGTCGAGTTTCACTTCAACGTGCCCGACCGGTTGCACTACACAGCCCGTTTGCTTCGCAAGGCCCACAGCATGGGCTTGCGCTCGGCGGTGGTGGGGGAGGCTGGCTTGTTGCAACGATTGAGCGAGCAGCTGTGGACGGTGGGGCATCTTGACTTTATCAGCCACTGCACCGATCAGGCAGACGCCACCATGCAAACGCAATCGAGCATCCTGATGGGGCAGGGGACTGACGCCATGCAAGGGCGCACCGTGCTGGTCAATTTGGGTGAGGACGTTCCCCACAACTTTGAGGGCTTTTCGCGTGTGATCGAAATTGTGGACGCAGATCCTCAGCACCGCCAGATGGCCCGCAACCGTTGGCGTGTCTATCAGGCCCAGGGCCACACCTTGGTACAGCACGACTTTCAGAAAAAAGAAACCACATGAGCTCAACCGCCGCCACAGACAGCAGTGCGCCACCGCTGCACACCATTCCAACCTTGTCAGACACCGTGCTCACAGCCCAAGTGCCGCAAGCCCTGCAGGCTGTCCTCCAGGGGCGTTTGGCCGAGAAAGCACAGTTGGACGAAATGGCCATGCACCTTTTGGAGAAACTGCGCCCCGAAGTGGAGCAAATGGTCACCCAAACTGTGCGCAGTGCTTTGCGCTCGGCCTGGATGGATCGTGCTGAGAAATACAACGATTTGTCGCCTTCTTTTGACGCTGCGCACGACCGTTCGATTTAGGTTTTTCCCCTAGAAAAATACTGGCACGAATCGTGTATCGTGTCGGCTTGCTTAATTGAAGCAAGTCCTTTCTTCGGAGTGTTTATGAAGATGAAATTCAAAGTTTCCGCCCTGGCTGCTCTGGCCGTCGTTTCTGGTTCCGTTCTGGCGCAAGAAGTGGTCAAAATCGGTCACGTTGGCCCCGTCAGCGGTGCCATCGCCCACCTGGGTAAAGACAACGAAAGCGGTGCTCGCCTGGCCATTGAAGAGCTCAATGCCAAAGGCATCAAAATTGGCGGCAAGGCTGTCAAATTCGAACTGCTGGCTGAAGACGATGCTGCCGATCCCAAACAAGGCACTGCCGCCGCTCAAAAGCTGGTGGACTCCAAAGTCAACGGCGTGATCGGTCACCTGAACTCCGGCACCACCATCCCCGCTTCCAAGATCTACTCGGACGCAGGTATTCCCCAAATTTCCCCTTCCGCCACCAACCCCAAGTACACCCGCAACGGCTACAAAACCGCATTCCGCGTGGTGGCTGACGACGTGCATCTGGGCGGCACCCTGGGCAAATATGCTGTGACCACCCTCAAGGGCAAGTCGATCGCTGTGATCGACGACCGCACCGCATACGGTCAAGGCGTGGCTGAAGAATTCGAAAAAGCTGTCAAGGCAGCTGGCGGCAATTTGGTCGGCCACGAATTCACCACCGACAAAGCCTCCGACTTCATGGCCATTTTGACCACCCTGAAGGCCAAGAAGCCTGACGTCGTGTTCTTCGGTGGCATGGACGCCGTTGCTGGCCCGATGCTGCGCCAGATGAAAGCCCTGGGCATCAACGCCAAATTCATGGGCGGCGATGGCATCTGTACCGCTGACCTGGCCAAACTGGCTGGCGACGCCATGGGTGACAACCAGGTCTACTGCGCGGAAGCCGGTGGCGTGGAAGGTACCCAGAAAAAAGGCATGGACGAATTCAAGGCCCGCTTCCAGAAGCGCTTTGGCTATGAAGTGCAGATCTACGCTCCCTACGTCTATGACGCTGTGAACGTGATGGCAGACGCCATGGTCCGCGCCGGTTCCACCAACCCCTCCAAGTACCTGGGCGAGCTGGCCAAAACCAGCAACTACAAGGGCGTGACCGGTACCATCGCTTTTGACGCCAAGGGCGACATCAAGAACGGTGCTCTGACCATGTTCACCTACAAGGGTGGCAAGCGCAGCGAACTCGCTGTGGTGCGTTAATCCGCATGATTGAAGGTCACTCGCAAGGGTGACCCTTCAAAACAAAAAGCCTGCAAGAAATTGCAGGCTTTTTTGTTGGTGTGTTGTTGGCGGAGCAGGCGGGATTCGAACCCGCGGTGGGCTATTAACCCACACACGCTTTCCAGGCGTGCGACTTAAACCACTCATCCACCGCTCCGAAGCCCTACATTCTAGCAGTGAAAAGAGCAGGATTGAGGGGCGGGATGGGGCATTGATTGTTGTTTCATCATCAATTTGTGTTTGAAACTGCGATTTGGCAACGTCGCTGTCACGTTTTTTCCTTACACTTCGCGGCTGTTTCTTTAAATTTTGGCGCTCAGTGCCTTGCCAGCCATGAAATTTCGCTTTCCCATTGTCATCATCGATGAAGACTACCGCTCGGAGAACACCTCCGGTCTGGGCATTCGTGCGCTGGCTCATGCCATTGAAAGCGAGGGCTTTGAAGTCCTGGGTGTGACCAGTTACGGCGACCTGTCCCAGTTTGCGCAGCAGCAAAGCCGTGCCAGCGCCTTCATTTTGTCGATTGACGACGAAGAATTTACCCCGGGACCGGATCTGGACCCCGCCGTGGTGAATCTGCGCGCCTTCATTGAGGAAGTGCGCCGCAAGAATGCCGATGTGCCGCTCTACATTTACGGCGAAACCAAGACCAGCCAGCACTTGCCCAACGACATTCTGCGTGAGCTGCACGGTTTCATTCACATGTTCGAGGACACCCCCGAATTCGTTGCCCGCCACATCATCCGCGAGGCCAAGAGCTATCTGGAGGGCCTGCAGCCTCCGTTCTTCAAGGCCTTGCTCGATTACGCAGAAGACGGCTCCTACTCATGGCACTGCCCGGGGCACTCAGGCGGCGTGGCCTTCCTCAAGAGCCCTGTGGGCCAGATGTACCACCAGTTCTATGGCGAGAACATGCTGCGTGCCGACGTGTGCAACGCGGTTGAAGAGCTTGGCCAGCTGTTGGACCATAACGGCGCCATTGGCGAGAGCGAGCGCAATGCGGCGCGCATCTTCAATGCCGACCACTGCTTCTTTGTGACCAACGGCACCAGCACGTCCAACAAGATGGTCTGGCACCATGCTGTGGCACCTGGCGATGTGGTGGTGGTAGACCGTAACTGCCACAAGTCCATCCTGCACTCGATCATCATGACCGGCGCGATTCCGGTCTTTTTGAAGCCCACACGTAACCATTTCGGCATCATCGGCCCGATCCCCAAGAGCGAGTTCGAGCCTGCTGCCATCCAGGCCAAGATCCGCAAGAATCCCTTGCTCAAGGGCGTGGACGCTAAAAAGGTCAAGCCTCGCATTCTGACACTGACGCAGTCTACTTACGACGGCGTGCTGTACAACACCGAGACCATCAAAGACATGCTCGATGGCTATGTCGAGAATTTGCACTTTGATGAGGCCTGGTTACCGCACGCGGCTTTCCACCCGTTCTATGGCCCTTACCACGCCATGGGCAAGAAGCGTGCACGCCCGAAAGACACGGTGGTATACGCCACACAGTCCATTCACAAGCTGCTGGCGGGTATCAGCCAGGCCAGCCATGTGCTGGTGCAGGACGCTCAAAACATCAAGCTGGACCGCCCGCTGTTCAACGAGGCGTATCTGATGCACACCAGCACCAGTCCTCAGTACAGCATCATTGCCAGCTGCGATGTGGCGGCCGCCATGATGGAGCCGCCCGGGGGCACCGCGTTGGTGGAAGAAAGCATTGCCGAAGCGCTGGATTTCCGTCGCGCCATGCGCAAGGTGGCCGAGGAATATGGCAAGGACTGGTGGTTCAAGGTTTGGGGCCCCGATAAGTTTGCCGAAGAGGGTGTTGGCCGTGCTGACGACTGGATTTTGCGCAACGATCCGCGCAAGAAGGCCAGCAAGTGGCATGGCTTTGGTCAGCAGCTGGCCGACGGCTTCAACATGCTCGACCCGATCAAGTCGACCATCGTGACACCGGGTCTGGACCTGGATGGCAAGTTCGACAAGACCGGTATCCCGGCGTCCATCGTCAGCAAGTTCCTGGCTGAGCATGGCGTGGTGGTCGAGAAGACGGGGCTGTACAGCTTCTTCATCATGTTCACGATTGGCATCACCAAGGGGCGTTGGAATACGCTACTCACGGCGTTGCAGCAATTCAAGGACGACTACGCCAAGAACCAGCCGATGTGGCGTATCATGCCCGAGTTCTGCCAGAAGCACCCGCGTTACGAGCGCATGGGCCTGCGCGACCTCTGCCAGTATGTGCACGAGATGTATGCCCGCTATGACATCGCACGCCTGACGACCGAGATGTATCTTTCGGACCTTGCCCCGGCCATGAAACCGTCGGATGCCTATGCGCACATTGCCCGTCGCCAGACCGAGCGCGTGGCCATTGACGACCTGGAAGGGCGCATCACGGTGGGCTTGGTCACGCCGTACCCGCCGGGCATTCCGCTGTTGATTCCGGGCGAGGTGTTCAACAAGAAGATCGTGGATTACCTCAAGTTTGCACGTCAGTTCAACCTGGAGTGCCCTGGCTTCGAAACCGACATCCACGGCTTGGTCGAAGAGGTGGGCGAAGACGGCAAGAAGCGGTACTTCGCCGATTGCGTGAAGACCTGATTTGCCTGGTGTGCCGCAGGCGCGTCCTGTGGCACTGGCTGTGCCTCATCGCGCAAGCGCGAAACATCGGCTCAACCAGCGCCCCAGATCACGCCTGCTGAGTCTTTGCTCAAGCAGCCTCAATAGGCTCCGCAATGCCTCCCACCACCTGGCTGAAGCCGCCGTCCACATAAGTGATTTCGGCCGTCACGCCTGCAGCCAAGTCAGACAGCAGGAACGCGGCCACATTGCCCACATCGTCAATCGTGATGTTGCGGCGGATGGGCGAGTTTTCAGCCACGACAGACAAAATCTTGCCGAAGCCCTTGATGCCGCTGGCTGCCAGCGTCTTGATGGGACCGGCCGAAATACCGTTGGCACGCATGCCGCGACCATGGCTGCCCAGAGACTCGGCCAGGTAGCGCACAGACGCCTCCAGGCTGGCCTTGGCCAGGCCCATGGTGTTGTAGTTGGGGACATTGCGGATGGCACCGAGGTACGACAGGGTCAGCACAGCGGCGTTGTCGTTCAGGTAGGGCAGGGCCGCTTTGGCCATGGCTGGAAAGCTGTAGGCGCTGATGTCGTGGGCAATCTTGAAGCCTTCGCGCGAGAGGCCGTCCAGAAAGTCGCCGGCAATAGCTTCGCGGGGGGCATAGCCAATGGCGTGCACAAAACCATCAAACTTGGGCCAGACGGCGGTCAGATCTGTAAACAGCTGGGCAATTTGCTCGTCGCTGCCCACATCGCAGTCAAACACCAGCTTGGAGTCAAACTCGGCCGCAAACTCGGTGATGCGGTCCTTGAAACGCTCGCCCACATAGCTGAAAGCCAGTTCCGCGCCCTGGGCATGACAGGCCTTGGCAATGCCGTAGGCGATGGAACGATTGGACAGTACGCCCGTGATCAGCAGTTTTTTGCCAGCGAGAAAACCTGTTTTTGTACTCATGTCTTAAGGACTCCAGAAAATGCTGGGGCCGATTGTCTCACGCCTCGCGTCAGGCTCAAATTCCTAGAAAAATCACACACTTAGATCGATTTCTAAGTTACAATAGAGCATTCACGACCAAACGGGCGGGTACCAACCGCCCGTTTTTTTTGGTCGATTCATTTTTGACTACGGGGAAACACGGGTGACTTTGGCTTCTGTGATCGAGCAGACAGTAACCGGACTGGGCTATGACCTGGTCGAGATCGAGCGTTCGGCCGGCGGGCTCTTGCGCGTCACGATCGATTTGCCCTGGACGCCAGGGCAGGAAGCCTTTGTCACCGTGGAAGATTGCGAAAAAGTCACGCGTCAGCTGCAGTATGTGCTGGAAGTCGAAAACATGGACTACGCCCGACTGGAAGTGTCTTCGCCAGGTATCGACCGCCTTTTGCGCCACGAGCAGGACTTTGAACGCTTTGCGGGCGAGAAGATTGACATCACGCTCAAGCAGCCCATGGGCGAAGCCGCTGGCGGCCTGGTACACGCCAACCGCAAAAAATTCACTGGCACGCTCGAGCATACACAAGCTGGTGGCTGGCAAATCAGCTGGTCTGATGCGCCTGCAGCCAAGCCTGGGCAGCGTGTCAGTCAAAAACGACTGGATGCCATGCCGGTACAGGTGCTCAGTTTTGCACTGGATGAGTTGCGCGAAGCGCGCTTGAGTCCAGTGGTCGATTTCAAAGGGCGAAAGCCCAAGGATGCAGCTTGAGTTGCCCATAGGCAATTTCGAGCAACACATTTAATGAATAGCAGGTAACAGGAGATTGAGGGTATGAACCGCGAAATGTTGATGCTGGTGGAAGCCATCTCGCGCGAGAAAAACGTCGAGCGCGATGTGGTGTTTGGTGCTGTCGAGGCAGCTCTGGCCCAGGCCACGAAAAAGCTGTACCAAGGCGAAGTGGATATCCGTGTGGCGATTGACCGCGATACGGGCAACTACGAAACCTTCCGTCGCTGGCATGTGGTGCCCAACGAGGCAGGTCTGCAAATGCCCGACCAGGAAATCCTGCTGTTTGAAGCTCAGGAACAAATTCCCGATATCCAGGTCGATGAGTACATTGAAGAGGCTGTGGAGTCTTTGCCTATTGGCCGTATCGGCGCGATGGCTGCCAAGCAGGTCATCCTGCAGAAAATCCGCGATGCCGAGCGCGAAATGCTGCTCAACGAGTTCCTTTCGCGTGGTGAAAAAATCTTCGTCGGTACCGTCAAGCGCATGGACAAGGGCGACATCATTTGCGAAGCCGGTCGCGTAGAAGGCCGTCTGCGTCGCAGCGAAATGATCCCCAAGGAAAACCTGCGTACCAGCGACCGTGTTCGCGCCATGATCATGGAAGTGGACCTGACCTTGCGTGGCGCGCCCATCATCCTGTCGCGTTCGGCCCCCGAATTCATGATCGAACTCTTCCGCCAGGAAGTGCCCGAAATTGAGCAAGGCCTGCTCGAGATCAAATCCTGCGCCCGTGACCCCGGTTCGCGTGCCAAGATCGCTGTGCTCTCGCACGACAAGCGTATCGACCCCATTGGCACCTGTGTGGGTGTGCGCGGCACGCGCGTCAACGCGGTGACCAACGAGCTCGCAGGCGAGCGTGTGGACATCGTGCTTTGGAGCGAAGACCCTGCCCAGTTCGTGATCGGCGCGCTGGCGCCTGCCAACGTGCAGTCCATCGTGGTGGACGAGGAAAAGCATGCCATGGACGTGGTGGTAGACGAAGAAAACCTGGCCATTGCCATTGGCCGTGGCGGTCAAAACGTTCGCCTGGCTTCCGACCTCACGGGCTGGAAGATCAACATCATGGACGCGGCCGAGTCTGCCCAGAAGCAAGCCGAAGAAACCAGCTCCATCCGCAGCCTGTTCATGGCCAAGCTGGACGTGGACGAGGAAATTGCCGACATCCTGATCGAAGAGGGTTTCACCAGCCTGGAAGAAGTGGCCTATGTGCCGCTGCAGGAAATGCTGGAGATCGAATCTTTCGACGAAGACACCGTCAATGAACTGCGCGCTCGCGCCAAGGACGCGTTGTTGACCCTGGAAATCGCTCGTGAAGAAAGCGTGGAAGAGGTTTCGCAGGATCTGCGCGACTTGCCCGGCTTGAATCCCGAGTTGATTGCCAAGCTGGTCGAAGCCGGTGTGCACACCCGCGACGACCTGGCCGATCTGGCCACCGATGAATTGACAGACATCACTGGGCAAAGCGCTGAAGACGCGACCGCCTTGATCATGAAGGCTCGTGAACATTGGTTCACGAACCAGGACTGAGCAGATGGAGGTTTGAAGCCAATATGACCAGTACCACCGTTGCAGAGTTCGCCGCCGAACTCAAGAAACCCGCCGATCTGCTGATCGATCAACTGCGCGCCGCTGGCGTGCAGAAAAACTCGCCCGATGACGCCATCAGCGATGCCGACAAGCACAGTTTGCTGAGCTATTTGCAAGCCAGCCATGGCACCGGCGAGCGCAAGAAAATCACGCTGACCAAAAAGTCCACCACCGAGATCAAGCAAGCCGATGCCACTGGCAAGGCCCGTACGATTCAGGTCGAGGTGCGCAAGAAGCGTACCCTCATCAAGCGTGATGACGAACCCGTTGCCGCACCGGAGCCTGTTGAGCCCGTGATTGATCACGCAGAGCTGGCCCGCCGTGAGGAAGAAGCTCGCCAGCAGGCCGAACTGCTGCGTCGTCAGGAAGAAGAGCTGGCCGAGAAGCGTCGTCAGCGTGAAGCTGAAGAGGCGCAAGCTCAGGCTGCGCAAGCACAGGCTGCAGCTGCGCGTGAGCAGGCCAAAGCCCAAGAGCTTGATCGCGAAGCCAAACTCGCAGCAGCGCGTGAAGAGGCCGCAAGCATCAATGCGTCTGCTGCTGACAGAGAGGCCGCTCAACGAGCCGCCGCCCTGCTGGCAGAGCAAGTCAAGGCCGATCAGGCCGCTGCGGCTCAGTCGGCAGCACAGGCTGCGGAGCAAGCTGCAGCCAAGGCTGTAGAGGCCTCCCGTGCCCGCGCTGAAGAAGAGGCGACTCGCGCCAAGGAGCTGGAAGATCGTCGCCGCAAGGCCCTGGCGGAGGCTGAAGCCATCCGTGCCATGATGAATGCGCCCAAAAAGGTGCTGGTGGCCAAGAAAGACGAGCCCAAGAAGGAAGAGCCCAAAGCAGCCGTCAAAGGCACCTTGCATAAACCTGCCGGCACGCCTGCAGCGGGTGCTCGTACAGCTGCTGCTCCCTCAGCGCCCGGCGCTGGCAAGGAAGTCAAATCCGCCAAGCTCTCCTCGAGCTGGGCGGGTGATCCGGCCAAGAAAAAAGCGATCCCGACCCGTGGCGACAGCAGCGGTGGCGTGGGTCGAGGCAGCTGGCGCTCAGGCCCCAAGGGCCGCAAGGGTCATGACCGCGACCGTCAGGAGCAGCAAGATGCAGCGCCGCAGGAAGCTCGCATCATCGAAGTGCACGTGCCTGAGACCATTACCGTTGCCGAACTGGCTCACAAGATGGCGGTCAAGGCCTCTGAAGTGGTCAAAAAGCTCATGCAACTGGGCCAGATGGTGACCATCAACCAGTCGCTGGACCAGGACACCGCCATGATTGTGGTGGAAGAGCTGGGCCACAAAGCCGTGATTGCGGCGCTGGACGATCCGGAAGCCTTCACCGAAGAAGAAGCGGGCGCCACAGAGGCGCAGGCACTGCCGCGTGCGCCAGTGGTTACCGTGATGGGTCACGTCGACCACGGCAAGACCTCGTTGCTGGACTACATCCGCCGCGCCAAAGTGGCTGCTGGTGAAGCTGGTGGTATCACGCAGCACATCGGTGCCTACCACGTGGAAACCCCGCGCGGCATGGTCTCTTTCCTGGATACCCCCGGTCACGAGGCTTTCACGGCCATGCGTGCACGCGGTGCTCAGGCCACCGACATTGTCATTCTGGTGTGTGCTGCCGACGACGGCGTCATGCCCCAGACCAAAGAAGCGGTCAAACACGCCAAGGCTGCTGGTGTGCCGATTGTGGTTGCCATGACCAAGGCTGACAAGCCCGATGCCAACATTGAAAAAGTGAAGGCCGAACTGATCGCCGAAGAAGTCGTGCCCGAAGAATTCGGTGGTGATTCGCCCTTTGTGGCCGTGTCTTCCAAGACCGGCATGGGTGTGGACGATCTGCTCGAGCAGGTCCTGCTGCAGGCAGAAGTGCTGGAACTCAAGGCGCCGGTAGACGCCGCAGCCAAGGGTCTGGTCATTGAAGCGCGTCTGGACAAGGGCCGCGGTCCTGTGGCCACCGTGCTGGTGCAATCGGGCACGCTCAAGGTGGGCGATGTGGTTCTGGCTGGCCAGACCTCCGGTCGCGTGCGCGCCATGCTCGACGAAAACGGCAAGCCCAGCAAGGAAGCCGGCCCGTCCATTCCGGTTGAGATTCAGGGTCTGTCCGATGTGCCCGCAGCGGGTGACGACTTCATGGTCCTGGCCGACGAGCGCCGCGCCCGCGAAATCGCCACTTATCGCGCAGGAAAGTACCGCAGCACCAAGCTGGCCAAGCAGCAAGCCGCGAAGCTGGAAAACATGTTCTCCGACATGCAGGCTGGCGAAGTTAAGACACTGCCCATCGTGCTCAAGGCCGACGTGCAAGGTTCCCAGGAAGCGCTGGCCGCCTCTTTGCTCAAGCTCTCGACCGACGAAGTGCGCGTGCAGATGGTCTACACCGGTGTGGGTGGCATTAGCGAGTCCGATATCAACCTGGCGATCGCCTCCAAAGCCATTGTGATCGGCTTCAACGTGCGTGCCGATGCAGGTGCGCGCAAGCTGGCCGAAGGCAACGAGGTGGACATCAAGTACTACAACATCATTTACGACGCTGTAGATGAGTTGAAGGCTGCGATGTCCGGCATGCTGGCCCCCGAGCAGAAGGAAGAAATCATCGGCAATGCCGAGATCCGCACCGTGTTCGTGGCCTCCAAGATCGGCACTGTGGCTGGCTGTATGGTCACCAACGGCATGGTTACGCGTAACTCGCGTTTCCGTCTGCTGCGCGACAACGTGGTCATCTACACCGGCGAGATCGAAGCGCTCAAGCGTTTCAAGGACGATGTGCGCGAAGTCAAGGAAGGCTTCGAGTGCGGTATCAAGCTCAAGAACTACAACGACATCAAGGAAAGCGACCAGCTCGAATTCTTTGAGATCAAGGAAATCGCGAGAACGCTGTAATGCCCCGCAAAGCTTCCTCTGTGCCCAACCGCGGTTACCGCGTCGCCGATCAGATCCAGCGCGATCTGTCGGAGCTGATCGCACGCGAACTCAAGGACCCGCGCGTGGGCATGGTCACGATCAACGCCGTCGAGGTGACGCCGGACTATGCTCATGCCAAAGTGTTCTTCAGCCTGTTGATTGGTAATCCGGAGGAGGCCACCGAAGGCCTCAACGCCGCTGCAGGTTTCCTGCGCAATGGTTTGTTCAAGCGCTTGCACATCCACACCGTGCCAACGCTGCACTTCATTTTCGACCGTACCACCGAGCGCGCGTCGGACATGAATGCCTTGATCGCCAAGGCTGTGTCTTCCCGCGCAAAGGACGATTGATGACTCCAGCGCCACGCACACGGGTGCAGCGGCGCCCTGTGCATGGGGTGATCTTGCTGGACAAACCACTCGGTCTTTCAAGCAACCAGGCCTTGCAAAAGGTCAAGTGGTTGCTGCGCGCCGAAAAGGCTGGACACACGGGTACTTTGGATCCGCTGGCCACAGGTGTGTTGCCATTGTGCTTTGGTGCCGCCACCAAATTCAGTCAGCAGCATCTTGAAGCTGATAAGGTCTATGAAACCACTGTGCGACTGGGACGCAAGACCACCACGGCCGATGCCGAAGGTGAAGTGATCGAAGAGCGCCCAGTGACGTGTTCTGTGGGGCAGGTGGTTGAAGTGCTGGACCATTTCATGGGGCCGATCCGTCAAGTCCCCCCTATGCACAGCGCCCTTAAAAAAGACGGCAAGGCCCTCTACGAATACGCCCGCGAGGGTGAAACAGTTGAGCGCGAAGCCCGGGATGTCGTCATCCACGACCTGGAGTTGCTGGAGATGCAGCTGCAAGGCGAAGCGCCTTTCCTGCGCTTGCGCGTGGCCTGCAGCAAAGGCACCTACATTCGCACCTTGGGTGAAGACATTGCCGAAGCCTTGGGCTGCGGGGGCCACCTGGCGGCATTGCGCAGGGTACAGACCGGTCCATTCAAGGCCAGCCAGTGCATCACCATCGAACAGCTGCAAGCGATGGAGGAGGGCGAGCGTCTGGCTGCCCTGCAGCCCATCGACTGCCTGCTGCAGGGTTACAGCCCTGTCACATTGGATCCGGACAATGCAGGTAGGTTCTTGTCCGGCTTGCGCCGTCGAGGCAGCTGGGCCGACATGCCCCATGTTCGCGTCTACGGAGACCAACCCCGCGCCCTCTTGGGCACGGCCCACACCCAGGCGGGCGAGCTGATTCCGACTCGGCTCCTCAGTCCCCTGGACATTCAACAGATTCTTGAAAGTTCGCCAGCCCTCGAGCTGGCTTGATATTGAAAGCAACCATGAGCAAGCAAATTCGTAACATTGCCATCATCGCCCACGTTGACCACGGTAAAACCACCATGGTGGACCAGCTGCTGCGCCAGTCCGGCACTTTTGCCGACCACGAAAAAGTCGTCGACACCGTGATGGACAACAACGCCATCGAACGCGAACGCGGCATCACCATCCTGGCCAAGAACTGCGCCGTGTCCTGGGAAGGCACTCACATCAACATCGTGGACACCCCCGGCCACGCGGACTTCGGTGGTGAAGTGGAACGCGCCCTGTCCATGGTGGACGGCGTGGTGCTGCTGATCGACGCACAAGAAGGCCCAATGCCGCAAACCCGCTTCGTGACCAAGAAAGCACTGGCCTTGGGTCTGAAGCCTATCGTGGTGGTCAACAAGGTCGACAAGCCCGGCGCCAACCCCGATAAAGTGGTGAACGCCGCGTTCGACCTGTTCGACAAGCTCGGTGCCAACGACGAACAGCTGGACTTCCCGGTGGTGTACGCTTCCGGTATCAATGGCTGGACGTCTCTGGAAGAGGGCGCGCCTGGTGAGCAGTGGGGCCCCGACATGTCGGCCTTGTTCAACACCGTGCTCAAGCACGTGCCTGCCAACAGCGGTGATGCCAAAGCTCCCCTGCAGCTGCAGATTTCGGCGCTCGACTTCTCGACCTTTGTGGGTCGTATCGGCGTGGGTCGTATCAGCCAGGGCACCATCAAGCCCGGCATGGACGTGCTGGTGATGGAAGGCCCCGAGGGCAAGAGCACCAAGGGCCGTATCAATCAGGTGCTGACTTTCCAGGGCCTGGACCGCATGCAGACCCCCGAAGCCGGCCCCGGCGACATCGTGCTGATCAACGGCATTGAAGACATCGGCATCGGCGTGACCGTGACCGACCCTGCCAACCCCGCACCGCTGCCCATGCTCAAGGTGGACGAGCCGACGCTGACCATGAACTTCTGCGTCAACACCTCGCCGCTGGCGGGTCGTGAAGGCAAATACGTGACCAGCCGCCAGATCTGGGACCGTCTGCAAAAAGAACTGCAGCACAACGTGGCCCTGCGTGTGAAAGAGACTTCCGAAGACGGTATTTTTGAAGTCTCCGGTCGTGGTGAATTGCACCTGACCATCCTGCTGGAGAACATGCGCCGCGAAGGCTACGAACTGGCCGTGTCCAAGCCGCGCGTGCTGTTCCGCGATATTAACGGTGTTCGTCACGAACCCATCGAACTGGTGACTGCCGACATTGAAGAAGGTCACCAGGGTGGCGTGATGCAGGCCCTGGGCGAGCGCAAGGGTGAGCTGGTGAACATGGAGCCGGACGGTCGTGGCCGCGTGCGTCTGGAATACCGCATCCCGGCTCGTGGCCTGATCGGTTTCTCCAACGAATTCCTGAACCTGACACGCGGTTCCGGCCTGATCTCCAACATCTTCGACAGCTACGAGCCGCACAAGGGCGACATCGGCGGTCGCAAGAACGGTGTACTGATCTCCATGGACGACGGTGAAATTTTCACCTACGCCCTGGGCAAGCTGGACGACCGTGGTCGCATGTTCGTCAAGCCCAACGATCCCGTCTACGAAGGCATGATCGTCGGCATCCACAGCCGTGACAATGACCTGGTGGTCAACGCCACGCGTACCAAGCAGCTGACCAACTTCCGCGTCTCCGGCAAGGAAGATGCGATCAAGATCACGCCCCCGATCGACCTCACGCTGGAATACGGCGTGGAATTCATCGAGGACGACGAACTGGTTGAAATCACGCCCAAGAGCGTGCGTTTGCGCAAGCGTTTCCTCAAGGAACACGATCGCAAGCGCGCTTCGCGCGAAAACGCCTGATTGAAGACGCGGCCATGACACTCCGACATGGTCAGGCTGTCTTGCTGATGGTGTTGACCACAGCCATGTGGTCCATCGCTGGCGTGGTTTCACGCCAGCTTGAGCAAGCACAAAGCTTTGAAGTGACCTTCTGGCGCAGCTTCTTTACCGTGCTGTCGCTGGTGGTCATTCTGCCTGTCTGGCAGGGCAGGGGCGTCTGGCGGCGTTTGCCATGGCGCAACGTGTATTTTTGGCTCTCCGGCCTGTGCTGGAGCGTCATGTTCACGGCCTTCATGCTCGGCATGACGCTGACAGGCGTGGCCAATGTGTTGATCACCATGTCCCTGGGGCCCTTGCTGACGGCGCTGCTCAGTCGCCTCTACCTTGGCCACCGATTGCCTGCACGGACCTGGACTGCCATTGCTGCTGCAGGCGTTGGCATTGTCTGGATGTATGGCCGGGAAATGATGGCTGCACAGGGTGACTATGTTGCCGGTATGTTGGTGGCGCTGTGCGTTCCCCTCGCAGCTGCAGTGCAGTGGACGGCCATGCAAAAAGCCCATGCCAAAGGCATTGACATTGATCTTGTGCCCTCTGTCTTGTTGGGCGCAGTGCTTTCATCGCTCTACACTTTTTGGCCTGCCCAGCCCATGCAGGCGACAGGACAGGATTTGCTCTGGCTGGCCAGCCTGGGCTTGTTCCAGCTGGCTGTGCCTTGTGTGCTGGCCGTTATTTGTGCGCGTGCCCTCAAAGCCCCGGAGATGGCCTTGCTGGGTTTGCTGGAAGTGATTTTTGGCATTTTGCTGGCCTGGCTGGGCGCAGGTGAAGTACCCAAGGCCAGTGTGTTGCAAGGCGGCACACTCGTGATCGGGGCGCTTTTGATCAATGAATGGTTGGGCTGGAGGCAAAGACGTGTCTGAAGTCATCGCAGAAATTCGCGGTAGCGTGGGCTGCATTACCCTGAACCGCCCCAAAGCGCTCAACGCGCTATCTCTGCCCATGATCCGTGACCTCACGGCTGCGTTGCAGCGCTGGCAGGAAGACCCTCTGGTGCTGGCGGTGGCCGTTCGCGGGACAGGTAAAGAGGGCCCGTTCGGCGCCTTCTGCGCAGGCGGCGATATCCGCTTCTTCCACCAGGCTGCGCATGCAGGCGATTGCGCCTTGGGTGACTTCTTTACCGAAGAATACGCGCTCAACCACCTGATCCACACCTATACCAAACCCTACATTGCCTTCATGGACGGCATCGTCATGGGCGGCGGCATGGGCATCAGTCAGGGTGCCAGCGTGCGTGTGGTGACCGAACGCACCAAGATGGCCATGCCCGAAACGAATATCGGCCTGTTCCCGGATGTGGGCGGTGGTTTTTTCCTGAGCCGTTGTCCCGGCAAACTGGGTGAGTACCTGGGCCTGACTGGGTTGATGCTCAGTGGTGTGCAAGCGGTAGCCGCCAAATTGGCCGATATCGCCTTGCCGTCGGCCATGCTCGATACCATCTGGACCAAGCTGGGAACTACGCCGTTTGAAAACAGCGAAGCGGTCGAGCGTTGGGTGCTGGCTCAGCCAGGCAGCATGGCCCCCGAAAAACTTCAACCTCAACCGCAGATCGACGCTGTTTTTGGTTTGCTCACAGTGCAGGCCATGATCGACACGCTCGAAGCCGTCAACGACGAGTGGAGCCAGAAAACCGCTCAGACCTTGCGTGCGCGCTCGCCCTTGATGCTCCACGTGGTGCTCGAGCAGATCCGCCGTGCCCGCAGCATGAGTCTGGCCGAAGATTTGCGCATGGAGCGAGACATGGTGCACCACTGCTTTCACCTGCGCTCTGTTCACGACAGCGATACCGTGGAAGGCATTCGCGCTCTGGCAGTGGATAAAGACCACAAGCCAAACTGGAAGCCTGCTCGCGTTGAAGAAGTAGACGCTTCAGAGGTGGCGCGGTTTTTTGTCAGCCCCTGGACGTCGGACCATCACCCGCTGCGCCACCTGGCCTGACAGGCCGGACTATCGGTTGCGCGACTTCATCGCGCGCTCGACCTCGCGCTTGCCTTCGCGGTCCTTGATGGTGTCTCGCTTGTCATGTTCAGCCTTTCCTTTGGCCAGAGCAACTTCGCACTTCACACGCCCGTTTTTCCAATGAAGATTGATGGGAACCAGGGTGTAGCCTTTTTGCTCGACCTTGCCGATCAGGCGGCGGATCTCGTCCTTGTGCAGCAGCAGCTTGCGAATGCGGGCAGACTCGGGGTTGACGTGGGTAGAGGCGGTTTTGAGCGGGTTGATCAGCAGCCCGATGATGTACATCTCACCGTTCTTGATGACCACGTAGCCATCGGTCAGCTGTACCTTGCCATCGCGAATGGCCTTGACCTCCCAGCCTTCCAGAACCATGCCCGCTTCGTGGCGTTCCTCGAAGAAATAGTTGAACGCCGCTTTCTTGTTCTCGGCGATCACGGGAGATTTGACAGTAGAAGTCTTTTTGGTGGCCATGCGTTCAATGTAGGGGTGGCCGTCAAATTTACAATCTCAGCCTGAAACTCGATTGTATGAAGAAACTCCACAAGTCCGTGCTCATCTGGTACAGCCCTGAAGAAATGTTCAGGCTGGTCACTGATGTAGACGCCTACCCACAGTTTTTGCCCTGGTGCGACCATGCGCGCGTGCTCGAAACCACCGAGCAGGGCATGACCGCCGAAATCGGTCTGAAGATGGCGGGCATCAAGCAAGCCTTCACCACGCGCAACACCCATGTGCCCGGCCGTGAGGTGCAGATGCAGCTGGTGGATGGTCCGTTTTCCAATTTAAGTGGCGGCTGGACTTTCAGTCCCGTGGGCGATGGCAGCCAGCGGGCCTGCAAGGTCGAGCTGGAATTGAGTTACGGCTTTTCAAGCGCCGCTTTATCGGCTTTGGTGGGCCCGGTGTTCGACAAAATTGCCGGTAGCCTGGTTGACGCCTTTATCGCACGCGCCGAGCAGGTGTACGGACCCGCATGAGCAAGCTCAACGTCACCGTCTGCCTCAGCCCCGCACCACGTCAGGTGCTGGAGTTCAGCCTGCAGGTGCCAGAAGGCAGTACTGTGCAAACGGTCATGGAGATGGCGGCGGCATCTTCGTCATGGCCTGCAGACCTGCCCGACAGCCTGTGGAAACATTGGACTCCGGGAGTGTGGTGCCACAAGTGCGAGTGGGCACATGCAGTGCGAGAAGGTGATCGCATCGAGCTCTACCGCCCCTTGCTTGTGGACCCCAAAGTAGCCCGTCGCAAGCGTTTCAAAGGCCAGGGGGCCAAGCGTGCAGGGCTGTTTGCCAAACGCCGCCCCGGTGCGGCAGCAGGTTATTGAAGCCATGCAAGCTCTTCTGGATGCCATCGCTGCGGCCCCAGCGCCAGCCGGTCAAGCCTTGCGCGTGTTCCATGGCCGGGGAGGGCGCTTTCCCGGATGCGAACACCTGAGCCTGGACTGGTACGGCCCTGTGTGGGTGTTGACCAGTTTCAAGCCCCTGGGGGAAGCAGAGCTTGCGCAATGTGCACAGGCGTTGACCGCACGCCATGCGCAGCTGCAGCAGTCACAGGCGCAGCCCCACGCGCTTAACTGGGTCTATCAGGAGAGAGGAGCAGGGCGCCTTGAGACCCGTTTGATGGCCGGCGAGGTACCCGCCGAACATGTGGTGTGCGAAGGGGCAGCACGCTACCGTGTGCACGTGTTGCGCGGTCAAAACCATGGCTTGTTTCTGGACATGGCTGCGGGGCGCCAATGGCTGCGCGACCATGCAGAGGGTTTGAAGGTGCTCAACCTGTTTGCCTATACCTGTGCGTTTTCGGTCGCCGCTTTGCAAGGTGGCGCCAGAGAAGTGGTCAATGTGGACATGGCTGCGGGTGCACTGGCCATTGGCCAGCAAAACCACCAGCTCAATGGCTTGAGTGGCGCGCGTTTTCTTGCGCATGACCTCTTCAAGTCCTGGGGCAAGGTCACACGTATGGGACCTTACGATCTGGTGGTGGCCGACCCGCCGAGCTACCAGAAGGGCAGTTTTGTGGCGGACAAGGACTATGCGCGCGTGGTCCGCCGTTTGCACCAATTGCTGGCGCCCAGTGGGCAGGCCTTGTTGTGCCTGAATGCGCCAGAGTTGAGCAGCCAGTTCCTGCTGGATGTGGTGACGTCTGAGGCCCCCGAGCTGCGCTTTGTGAAGCGCCTGGACAACCCGCAGGTCTTTGCCGATGCGGACCCCGAGCGATCCCTCAAGGTCATGCTTTTCGAGCTCCATTAACAAGGGAAAACCCGGCCCGGCGCAGGTACAATCCATTTTTTGGAGCCTTAGCTTATGCGCCTACTCGGTAAAGCCCTTACTTTTGACGACGTTCTCCTCGTCCCCGCTTACTCCCAAGTCCTACCCAAGGACACGTCGCTTGCGACGCAATTTACCCGCAATATCCGCCTGAATCTGCCCTTGGTGTCTGCCGCTATGGACACGGTGACCGAAGCGCGCCTGGCCATTGCCATCGCGCAAGAAGGCGGCATCGGCATCGTGCACAAGAACCTCACAGCGCAAGAGCAAGCCGCACAAGTGGCCAAGGTCAAGCGCTATGAGAGTGGCGTATTGCGCGACCCGGTGGTCATCACCCCTAGCACCACTGTGCGCCAGGTCATGGCGCTGAGTGACGAGTTGGGCGTGTCCGGTTTCCCTGTGGTGGACGGTGGCAAGGTGGTCGGCATTGTGACCGGCCGCGACCTGCGCTTCGAAACCCGTCTGGACCAGCCCGTGAGCGCCATCATGACGCCACGCGAACGGCTGGTCACCGTGCCTGATGGCACCACGCCCGAACAGGCCAAAGCCTTGCTCAACAAGCACAAGCTCGAGCGCCTGCTGGTGGTGAGCGAGGCCTTTGAACTCAAGGGCCTGATCACCGTCAAGGACATCACCAAACAGCTGAACTTCCCTAATGCCGCCCGTGACGACAAGGGCCGCCTGCGCGTGGGCGCCGCCGTTGGCGTGGGTGAGGGCACCGAAGAGCGTGTCGAAGCCCTGTCCAAAGCGGGCGTGGACGCCATCGTGGTGGACACCGCCCACGGGCACAGCAAGGGTGTGATCGACCGCGTGCGCTGGGTCAAGCAAAACTATCCGCACATCGAAGTCATTGGCGGCAACATCGCCACTGGTGCGGCTGCACTGGCTCTGGTGGAAGCTGGCGCCGATGCGGTCAAGGTGGGTATTGGCCCCGGCTCCATTTGCACCACCCGCATCGTTGCGGGCGTGGGCGTGCCCCAGATCATGGCGGTGGACAGCGTGGCCACCGCACTCAAGGGCACGGGCGTGCCGCTGATTGCGGACGGCGGCATCCGCTACAGCGGTGACATTGCCAAAGCCATTGCCGCCGGTGCGGGCACCGTGATGATGGGCGGCATGTTCGCCGGCACTGAAGAAGCGCCGGGCGAAATCGTGCTGTTCCAGGGTCGCAGCTACAAGAGCTATCGCGGCATGGGCTCCATTGGCGCCATGCAGCAGGGCAGTGCCGACCGTTACTTTCAGGAATCCAGCACCGGCAACGCCAACGCAGACAAACTGGTGCCCGAAGGCATTGAAGGCCGCGTGCCCTACAAAGGCTCGGTGGTGTCCATCATCTACCAAATGGCAGGCGGCCTGCGCGCCTCCATGGGCTACTGCGGCTGTGGCAGCATCGCCGAGATGCACGACAAGGCCGAGTTTGTGGAAATTACTGCCGCCGGCATCCGTGAATCGCACGTTCATGACGTGCAGATCACCAAGGAAGCGCCCAACTACCGCGCCGACTAAAATAGCGGCATCCTGAACCAAGGCGTCTGGTGTCCAGACGCCTTTTCAATTTCAAGCACATCGCCCCATGCAGCATTCCAAGATCCTGATCCTCGATTTCGGCTCACAAGTCACCCAGCTCATCGCCCGCCGCGTGCGCGAAGCCCATGTGTTTTGCGAGGTCCACCCCTGCGACGTGAGCAGCGACTGGGTGCGCGAATACGCCGCCGACGGCAACCTCAAGGGCATCATCCTGTCGGGTTCGCACGCCAGCGTGTACGAGGTGGACGACAAAGCGCCGGACGCCGTGTTCGAGCTGGGTGTGCCGGTGCTGGGCATCTGCTACGGCATGCAGACCATGGCCAACCAGTTGGGCGGCAAGGTCGAAGGCTCCAACACCCGCGAATTCGGCTACGCCGAAGTCCGCGCCCACGGCCACACCGAGCTGTTCAAGGGCATCGAGGACTTCTCCACCACCGAAGGGCACGGCATGCTCAAGGTCTGGATGAGCCACGGCGACAAGGTCACCCAGCTGCCCGAAGGCTTCAAGGTCATGGCCAGCACGCCCAGCTGCGCGATCGCCGGTATGGCCGACGAGGCCCGCCGCTTCTATGCCGTGCAGTTCCACCCCGAAGTCACCCACACGGTGCAGGGCAAAGCCATTCTGGAGCGCTTTGTGCTGGGCATCTGCGGCGCCAAGCCCGACTGGATCATGGGCAACTACATCGAAGAAGCCGTCGCCAAGATCCGCGAGCAGGTCGGCGATGAAGAGGTCATCCTCGGCCTGTCCGGCGGGGTGGATTCGTCCGTGGCCGCTGCGCTGATCCACCGCGCCATTGGCGACCAGCTGACCTGTGTGTTCGTGGACCACGGCCTGCTGCGCCTGAACGAGGGCGATATGGTCATGGAAATGTTCGAAGGCCGCCTGCACGCCAAGGTCGTGCGCGTGGATGCCAGCGACCTGTTCCTGGGCAAGCTGGCCGGCGTCAGCGAGCCCGAGCAAAAGCGCAAGATCATCGGCGGCCTGTTCGTCGACGTGTTCAAGGCCGAGGCCGCTAAGCTCAAGGCAGGCGGCACCAAAGGCGGGGATGGTAGTCGCGCAGTCAAAGGCGCGACCTTTCTCGCCCAAGGCACGATTTACCCCGACGTGATCGAGTCCGGCGGTGCCAAGAGCAAGAAAGCCGTGACCATCAAGAGCCACCACAACGTGGGCGGTCTGCCCGAACAGCTGGGCCTCAAGCTGCTGGAGCCGCTGCGCGACCTGTTCAAGGACGAAGTGCGCGAACTCGGCGTGGCCCTGGGCCTGCCGCGCGACATGGTCTACCGACACCCCTTCCCAGGTCCGGGCCTGGGCGTGCGCATCCTGGGTGAAGTGAAGAAAGACTACGCCGACCTGCTGCGCCGCGCCGACGCCATCTTCATCGAAGAACTGCGCAACACCATCGACAGCCACAGCGGCAAGAGCTGGTATGACCTGACCAGCCAGGCCTTCACCGTGTTCCTGCCGGTGAAAAGCGTGGGCGTGATGGGCGATGGCCGCACCTACGACTATGTGGTGGCCCTGCGCGCCGTGCAAACCAGCGACTTCATGACCGCCGACTGGGCCGAGCTGCCGTACGCGCTGCTCAAGAAGGTGTCGGGCCGCATCATCAACGAGGTGCGCGGCATCAACCGCGTGACGTACGATGTGAGCTCGAAACCGCCAGCCACCATCGAGTGGGAATAAAACAAAGGCACCCTTGGGTGCCTTTTTGTTGTACCTTCACGCCATGTACCTGCCCAAACAGTTCAACCACCCTGAACACGCCTTAGCCATCATGCGCGAGCACCCGCTCGCCAGTCTGGTGACGACGGACGACACGGGCTTTCCCTTCATCACCCACCTGCCGCTCAAGCTGGTGGAGGAGGGCGGGCAGCCGGCACTTTTGCTGGGGCATTGCGCCCGGGGCAATCCGCTGTGGGCTTACCTGCAAAAGCGTCCGCTGGCCTTGGCCAGCTTCATGGGGCCACAGGCCTACATGTCGCCCAAGGTCTATGCCGATCTGCAGCGGGTGCCGACCTGGAGCTATTTGGCGGTGCAAGCACGGGGGGAGGCCCGGCTGCTGGAGGGCGAAGAAGCCAAAGACGCCTTGCTCAAACAGCTGATTGCCGACCACGAACCCGCCTACGCGGCGCAGTGGCGCGTCTTGCCCGAGGACTACACCAGCAAGATGCTGAACGCGATTGTGGCGTTTGAGCTGCGCATTGTGGATCTGCAATGCGCCGTCAAGCTCAACCAGCATCGGCCCGAAGCCCATGCCGCCATGCATGCTGCCTACAGTGCCGGCAATGAACAGGAGCAAGCCTTGGCAGCCTGGATGAAGAAACTGGGGTTGGTGTGAGCCTGATTCAGACGCACAGCGATGAGCACTGGATGAGCCTAGCCCTGGCGCAGGCACGTGAAGCGGCTGCTGCGGGCGAAGTGCCGGTGGGCGCCGTGGTGGTCAAGGACGGCCACTTGATCGCCAGCGGCCGTAACGCCCCGATTGCCGGTCACGACCCTACCGCCCATGCCGAGGTGGTGGCGCTGCGCGAAGCCGCGCGGGTGCTGGGCAATTACCGGCTTGACGGCTGCAACTTGTACGTGACGCTGGAGCCCTGTGCCATGTGCAGTGGTGCCATGCTGCACGCCCGGCTAGCGCGCGTGGTGTTTGGCGCCCCTGACCCACGCACAGGCACGGCAGGCTCCGTGCTCAATTTGTTCGAGCAGTCGCAACTCAACCACCAGACCCAGGTACTTGGTGGTGTTCTGGCCGATGACTGTGCCCAGTTGCTCAAGGACTTTTTCAAACCCCGGCGCGTCAACACCAGTCCCTTGCGTGAAGACGCTTTGCGCACGCCACTATCCGCTTTCGAAGGTTTACCGTCTTGGCCTGCTGCTACGCAATTCCTGTGTGAAGGGCCTCACTTGCAGGGCCTGCGCCTGGCTTATGTGGACCTGGGTGCAGTGTCGGCCACTGCGGCCACAGTGTGGCTTCACGGCCCGGACAGCTGGTCCTTGTCTTGGCAGGACGTGGTGCTCCAGACTGTGCGCACGCATCCTGGCACCCGCCACGTGGTGCCAGACCTGATCGGGTTTGGCCAGAGCGACAAGCCCAAAAAAGAGCATTTCCATACAGCTCAGACCCACGCAGGTATCCTGGACGCTTTGTTCGATCAGCTCAAGCTGAGCTCGGTCCAGCTGGTCGCGCCCTCATCCATGCGGCCTTTGCTGCAAACCTTGCAGAACCTGCAGCCTGGCCGCTACCAGCTGGCCCCCGCACAAAACCCAAGCGAGCAGAGCAGGGCACACCTGCTGGCCCCTTACCCGGACAAAGGTTTCATGGCAGGGCCTCGCGCGCTCTGCGCCTGGACCGCAGAGGCATGAGACACTTGCCCCACAGAAAGCATTGACATGGCCCATATCTACGTTTTTTCTCCTTCCAGCGCAGTGCGTGACAAGGCCGCTTTTCGCCGAGGGCTCAAGCGCCTGCAGGCCCTTGGCCATGAGGTCGAAGTGGACGAAGCCGCACTGGCCAGCCATACCCGTTTTGCCGGTGACGACGCCACACGCATTACCGCCATTGGCCGTGCCGCGGCCAGTGGTGCCGATGTGGCCTTGATTTCCCGTGGCGGTTATGGCCTGACGCGCATCCTGCCGGGCTTGCCCTACAAAGCCATTGCCAAGGCCATCGACAAGGGCACGCATTTTGTAGGGTTGAGCGACTTCACAGCCTTTAACCAGGCCGTGCTGGCCAAAACCGGACGCATCACCTGGCAAGGGCCTGCGCTGGGTGAAGACTTTGGCACGGTCGGTGAGCCCGATGACATCATGCTGGCCTGCTTTGACGATTTGCTGCAAGACCAAGGGGAGGGCGCTGGCTGGCAGCGATCCAAAACCGATGCCGCAGTGCAAGCCAAAGCCAGCGACGCGTTACTCTGGGGCGGCAATCTGACGGTGCTGACCAGCTTGCTGGGCACCCCTTATTTCCCGATTATCGACAAAGGCGTGCTGTTTCTGGAAGACATTGGTGAGCACCCATATCGCATTGAACGCATGCTGACCCAGCTGCTGCATGCGGGCGTGCTGGCCCGGCAAAAGGCCGTGGTGTTAGGGCAGTTCAGCCACTACAAACTGGTCCCAGGGCATGACAAGGGTTTCAAACTGCCCGCTGTGGTGGACTGGTTGCGCAGCCAGATCAAGACGCCAGTGCTGACCGGATTACCCTTTGGCCATGTGCCCACCAAAGTCCTGTTGCCCGTAGGCGCCAAAGTGGATTTGGTGACAGAAGGTCGAGACGCCCTCATGGTCTGGGGTCACCTCTGAGTGATCAGTTCAGTATCCAGACATAGAGGGTAGTACCCGCGAGCAAACTCAGCAGCGGGTGTTTGAGGCGCCATTGAAGCCCTAGGGTAAGCGCCACCGCCATCAGCTCTGGCCATGGTGCGCCACTGTGCGATTGGCTGCCCACGCGAATGGCGTGTGCGAGCAACAAGGTCATGATGGCCAAAGGCAAAAATCGTCCCATCTGCTCAATCATCGGGTGAGATTGCAGCCACCTTGCAGCCACAAAGGGTAGGCCACGCAATGCAAATGTGATGGCCCCCATGATCAACAAGGCCCAAAGGGCATGGTTCTGATTCATGCTCTGATGCCCTTAGTTTTTTTGATGAACATAGCCGCCAGCACGCACAAGCCAATCGCCAGTGACAAGGCGTGTTCCTGGCTGATCAACAATGCTGCGCCATATGCAGGCAAAGCCACCAGAACAGGCCAAGCAGAGCTGCGGCGCCGCCATTGTTCAGTTGCAAGTACAGCAAACAGGCATGCCAGCACAAAATCCAGCCCCTTGAGGCTCAGCTGCGCTTGCGCACCCACGATGGCGCCAATCAGCGTGCCCAGCACCCACCACAATTGGTTTAATGCAGTCAGCATAAAAAGTGTTTTGTGCGGTGTTTGCGCGGGTAAGGTCGTCAACACCGAATACGTTTCGTCGGTCAGACCAAACACCATGTAAAGGCGCATCAGCCCGCGCGGCGGAAATCGCTGCAACAAGGACAAGCCATAAAACACGTGCCGGAGATTGATGACCAGTGTGGCCAAAGCAATGCTGGGAAATGAAGCGCCCGCCACCAGCATGGGAATCATCATGTACTGAGCCGCGCCTGCGTAAATGACGATGCTTGACAGGACCGCCAGCCAGGTGCTGCCCCCCGCCTGAACAAACAGAAAACCAAACACCGCGCCAAGTGGGATGTAGCCCATGGCCACTGGCAGCGTCAAACTGGCAAGGGGAAGATGCGAAGTTTCCCGAGAAGGCTCAGAACTCATGCTTGTACGATATTCCCGTATTGATGACTTAACATAATATACATCGTATAAAGTCAATCATTCCTGGTTGAGGCGGGTGCGTCTGGCCACTGAGGTTGATCCATCAGTTTGTGCAGGAGCTCTGTAGCATCGGGCCTCGCACCTTGCCGGGCGAAATCAAGAGCGTTCAAACCCATGGCGTTGCTTGCCTGTAGTTCCGCACCCGATTGAATCAAGAGTTTGAGCGACTCAGGGCTGCCGTAGCGTGCAGCCATCATCAGCGGCGTGGTTCCGTTGGGTGAAGCTGCGTTGACGTCGGCGCCATGACGAATCAGCAAAGCCACAGAGGCAGCATTCGGACCAGTGGCCGCGTAATGCAACGGTGACCAACCCGGCTTGTTGACAAGCGCACCGTGAGCGATCAGCAGGTCCATCAGTTCGATGTTCCCCTTGAGCGCAGCCATCATGAGGGGTGATTCGCCTTGAGGGTTGGTCAGGTCAAGCCGGGTTTTGGGGTGAGCGATCAGCACCTTTGCAGATTTGTAAGACTCTGCGCGCAAAGCAGACAGCAAAGCCGGCTGAGCCTTTTCCGAGACGGTGTTGGGATCAAAACCATCCTTCAGATAGCGCTGGATAGCAGTGGAATTGTCGCGATCAATATCCCTGAAAAAGTCAATGTACGATCCGGCAATGGCAGCAGAAAAAAATAAAATAAATCCAATGAACACAATGCACTTTTGCAGCTTATTAAAGCAATTCATAACTTTAACTTTGCGAGTTAGCGCGTTGGAAAAGCGCCAAAAAATTGCGTGTAGTCTGTTCGGCCACTTCGGGGACATCAAGGCCGCGTAACTCGGCAATCATCGACGCCACATAAGGCACGAACGCAGGTGTATTGGTCTTGCCCCGGTAAGGTACTGGGGCCAGATACGGGCTGTCGGTTTCGATCAGCAATCGGTCCAAGGGCACAAATTTGGCTACTTCTTTGACCTCGGCTGCGCTCTTGAAGGTCACAATGCCCGACAGGGAAATGTAGTAACCCAAGTCCAGGGCAGCACGGGCCACCTCTCGGGTTTCAGTGAAACAGTGGAACACGCCACCCGCACTGTGCGTGTCGCTACACTCCCCCTCCTCCCGCAAAATGGCCAAAGTGTCGTCAGAGGCCTCACGAGTGTGGATCACCATGGGAAGCTTTTCCTGGCGCGCTGCGCGAATGTGCGTTCTGAAGCGATTGCGTTGCCACTCCATGTCGGCCACCGTGCGCCCCCCTTTGCGCTCGTCCATCTGGTAATAATCCAGACCGGTTTCGCCAATGCCCACCACGCGTGGCAGGCGACTACGGGTGACCAGGTCTTCCAGAGTCGGCTCTTGCACGCCCTCGTTGTCTGGATGAACGCCCACAGTGGCCCACAGGTGCGTGTTTTCAAGGGCAAGACGGTGCACCCGGGGAAAGTCTTCCAGGGTGGTGCTGATGCACAGCGCGCGGGTCACCTGGGCGTCCTTCATGTCCTGCAGGATCTGAGGGAAGCGCTCCTGAAGCTCAGGAAAATCGAGATGGCAATGGGAATCGGTGAACATGAAACTCAAGGTTTGGCATGGAGGGTTTGCTGGGCATCGCTCACGAGCGCCTCCAGCATCAAACCCGCATTGAAAGGGTGTTCGGACGTTCGAAGGCTGTCCTGAAGCCTCTTGTACCAGTCGCTCAATTGGCGCAGGCTGGCTGATGTAGCAGGCAGCTCCGAAACATCAAAATAGCGGGGCTGTGCCTGGGTCTGTGCCAACACCATGTCATGGGCGACTTTCATGATGGCCTGGATTTGTTGCGACGGCCCCAAATCGGCCAGGTGTTGCACCTGCCCTTGGGCCAGTGCTTTGGGCAAAGCACGCCACCAGGCTGTACTGCGCCCCTGCCGGGCTGATGCCAGGGCGTCTTCAGGCCGGTTGCCCATCAAGGCCAACAAACGCGGCGCGCCCTCAGAAGACAAGCCTTGCTCCTGCAACCAGGCCACAGCTTCCGCAGAGTTCGGCCACTGCAATGTGTAGGACAGACAGCGACTGCGAATCGTCGGCAACAGGAGTTGCGCATTCTCGCAAGCCAGCACAAAGCGCACATTGCCCGCAGGCTCTTCCAGCGTTTTGAGCAGGGTGTTGGCGGCAATTGCGTTCATGCGCTCGGCCGGATACACAAACACCACTTTGCCGCGACCTCGGGCATCGGTACGTTGACAGAACTCCACCGCCTCGCGCAGGGCGTCCACGCGGATTTCCTTGCTGGGTTTGCGCTCTTTCTTGTCGATTTTGTCTTGCGCGTCGGACGACAAGGGCCAGCCCAAATCCAGCAAGGTCGTCTCCGGCATCAACACCAGCAAGTCTGCATGGGTGTGCACATCGACGGCATGACAACTGGCGCAGTGGCCACAGGCCCCCTGTGGTGTGGGCTGCTCACACAGCCACGTACGCGCCAAGGACAAGGCCAGATCAAAGTGTCCCAGCCCTGAGGGGCCGTGCAACAGCCAGGCATGACCACGCTGTTGAAGCAGGTGACTGACCTGGCGAGAGATCCATGGGGCTGACGATGGCTCGGACACCCTTAACTCCCCTGCCCTGTCCACCAGGACTGCAGGCCTTGCAGCACTTGCTCGCGCACCTGTTCGAGCGATTGCGCCGCATCAATGCGCAAAAACCGCTGGGGCTGCGCCTGCATACGCCTGGCGTAGCCAGCGCGTACGGCCTCAAAAAACGATTGTGGTTGCGATTCAAACTTGTCCGGCACACGGGCACTGGCCAGGCGTTGTGCGGCAACGGCGGGGTCCAGGTCAAACCAGATGGTCAAATCGGGTTGGCGCACATCCCCCGTGGCTTGCTTCTGGACCATGGTTTCAAGTTGTTCCAGCGTAGCCCAGTCGAAGCCCCTGCCGCCGCCCTGGTAGGCAAAGGTGGCGTCGGTGAAGCGGTCGCACAGCACAACGGCCTGGCGGGCCAAAGCGGGCTCAATGACCTGAACCAGGTGCTCACGACGCGCGGCAAACATGAGCAAGGCTTCGGTCAGGGCGTCCATGGGGACGTGCAAAAGCTGCTCACGCAGGGTTTCGGACAAAGGCGTACCGCCCGGCTCACGCGTGAGGATGACCTCGCGCGCACGGGCCTGGCACCATTGGGCCACGGCCTCGATGTGGGTGGATTTGCCCGCCCCGTCGATGCCTTCAAAACTGATGAAACACGGCTTTTGCATGGAATGTTTTTCACTCAAGCGGACATTGTCCCATCACTTTGATGCAGTGCTCATGCGCAGCTGGAATTGATTCACCGCGCGGTTGTGTTCTTCCAGAGACGCACTGAAGGCACTGCTGCCGTCCCCGCGCGCCACAAAATACAGTGCCTTGGACGCTGCCGGCTGCACGGCGGCCCATAAAGAAGCCTTGCCAGGCATGGCAATGGGTGTAGGCGGCAAACCTGCACGGGTGTAAGTGTTGTAGGGTGTATCTGCCAGTAAATCGGCTTTTCGCAAATTGCCGTCAAAGCGTGGGCCCAAGCCGTAAATCACGGTCGGATCGGTCTGCAGCCGCATGCCGATACGCAAGCGGTTGTTGAAAACACTGGAAATCATGGCGCGATCTTGCGCGAGGCCGGTTTCTTTTTCGATGATGCTGGCCAGAATCAGCACCTGGCCAGGGTTCTGGACAACGGCATCAGGCGTTTTTGCGGCCCAGGCAGCAGCCAGGTGGCTGTCCATGGCCCGCATGGCCCGCTGGAGCAGGGCCAACTCGCTGCTGCCTTTGGCGTAGCTGTAGGTGTCGGGGTAGAACATTCCCTCAGGGTGAGCCCCGGGCTTGCCTAAAGCCTGCATCAAGGCCTCATCGCTCAGGGCCTGGCTGTCGTGCTTGAGGTCGGGGGCCCGAGCCAAGGCCTGACGCACTTGCTGCCAGGTCCAGCCTTCGATCAGGCTCAGGCTTTTCAGGCTTTCTTCCCCGCGTGCCAGCATTCGGCTCAGTCCAGCAGGGGTCATGCCGGAGGTGACTTCATACCCGCCAGCCCGCAAAGAACGATCCTGACCCGACACACGAAACCACCAGTACAAAAGTTGTGGAGACACATCCACGCCCGCCTGGGCCACGGCCAGTGCAATGGCCGCAGGCCGTGTGCCCGGTTCAATGCTGAGATCCACACTGGGCGCCCCAGCGGGCAGACGCAGCGGCGCATTCACCCACCACGCGATAGAACCCGCCGCAGCCAAAACCAGGACCAGTCCCAACAGTGCCAACCGTTTGATCAATACCCGCAGCTTCACCATTTCTTCCCTGTTTTTCCACAACCTGATGCGTCCCCAGGTCTTCTGGGCAGGATCATAATTCAGGCATTGAATTTCGCGCTGTTGTTCCTTGAGATCGCCTATGACTTCTTCCGCCGCCGACCCGAAACTGCTGCCCGAGGGCAGCTGCGCCCTGCCCGACCTGGGGGTTATCGAAGCACAAGGCCCGGAGGCAGCCCAGTTTTTGCACAACCAGCTCAGCAACGATGTGTTGCTCCTGCCCGTCGGACAGGCCCGCTTGGCCGCCTGGTGCAACGCCAAGGGGCGCATGCAGGCCAGCATGGTCGTTATCAAAACCTCCGCCGAATCTGTGCTCTTGGTGCTTTCGCGCGAGCTGTTGCCACAAACCCTCAAGCGCTTGTCCATGTTCGTGATGCGCTCCAGACTCAAGTTGAGCGATGCCAGCGCACAGTGGGCTGTCCATGGTCTGCTGGGACAGGCCGCCCAACCGGCTGGCCTGGAGCCCGGTAAACCCTGGCAAGCCTGGTCAGCGGACGCAGGCGCATGGAGTGTGGAGCTCTACCCGGCCGTACTGGGGCAAATTCGTATCGCCCGCGCCTTGCAGCTCAAGCCCGCAGCAAGCGCTGCAGATGTGGCTCCGACCACCGAGATGACTGAGGCGCATCGCATCTGGATCTGGTGCGAGGTGCTCAGTGGTGTGCCCCTGCTGACACCCCCGTTATTTGAAGCCTTCGTCCCTCAAATGCTCAACTACGAGAGCGTGGGGGGCGTGAATTTCAAGAAAGGCTGCTACCCCGGCCAGGAGGTGGTGGCCCGCAGCCAGTTCAGGGGCACGCTCAAGCGCCGCATGGCGCGTGTGCACAGCCCTGTGGCCTTGGTTGCAGGTCAAGAGGTTTTCACGCCCGCAGACCCCGAGCAGTCCTGCGCAACGGTGGTGCTGTGCGCTGCGCGCCCCGATGGCGAAGGCTTTGACGCTCTGATCAGCGGCACACTGGAAAGCCAGAGCACAGGCTGGCATGCCGTTTCGGCCACAGGCCCCGCCTTGAACGTGCTGCCCCTGCCCTACCCTTTGCTCGAAGACATTTAAAGCGCTCGCGCCATGTCGATGTGCGCGATCCCGGCCTCTTCGTAAATGCCGCCCTGCGGCTCAAAACCGGCTCGCAGGTAAAAAGCCTCTGCACTGCACTGCGCGTGTAGGATGACCTGCTGGTCGCCCCGCAGACGGGCCTCCGTCATCAAGGCATTCAAGACCCTGCTGCCCATTTGCGTACCACGCATCTGCTTTTGCACCGCCATACGACCGATGCGCGCCACGCCCGGTGCGTGTTGCAGCAAACGGCCAGTGGCCAGCGCCATGCCCATACGGTTGGCCGCCACGCAATGCACGGCGGTTTTGTCATCCTCGTCCCACTCCATTTCTGCGGGCACTTTTTGTTCATTCACGAACACCTCGTGCCGCAAGGGCCCGGCCAGGGCGGACAGCTGATCCCAGTTGCCCAGGTACAGCTCCACCATTTCTTCGCCGCGCTCATAGGCTTGCAGCAACTCTCGCAGGGCATCGGGTACGGGCAAGGACTTTTTGGCCACCGGGTCGGCGTAGACGTAAATGATCTCGCTGGTGATCAACAGCTCGTCGCCCCGAAAAATCGCGCCCACAAAGGTCATGGACGAATTACCCACACGCTCGCAACGCAGGCATACGTCAAGAAAATCATCCATCTCAGCGCTGGCGTGGTACTCCACGCTGGCCTTTTTCACAAACAAGTCTCCACCCAACTGATGCATGGTGGCGGCATAAGGCATGGCCAGAGCGCGCCAATAGTCTGTGACGGCGGTGTCAAAGTACATCAGGTAGTGGCCATTGAAGACAATGCTTTGCATGTCCACCTCGACCCAGCGCACGCGCAGGCGGTGAGAAAAACGAAAGTCCTGTCGCTTCATGGTGTTCAACTTTCAAAAGCGTGTTTCAAAGCCCTGCCAGCATCTGCGTGAGCGGTCAGGGCATTGGGCAAGGCACGGGCCATGGTGGCAAAACCATGCACCATCCCTCTGTAAATTTCCAGATCGACGAGGACACCCGCCATTCTTAGAGTGTCAGCATACGCCATGCCGCCATCGACCAAAGGGTCACATTCAGCCAATCCTATCCAGGCTGGTGCAACCCCACTGTGGTCTGGCGCGTTGAGCGGCGCAAAGCGCCAATCGTCCCGGTCCGGTTCGTCAATGTAGTGGTTGAAGAACCATTCAATGGTGGCTGTATCGAGCAAAAAGCCTTTGCCGAAGGTGTGATGCGAAGGCAGGTTGCTGCGTCCGGTACAGCCAGGATAGAACAGCAGTTGCAGCCGCAGCGGCAATCGTGCATCACGTGCCATCAGGGCGCACACGGCGCTCAGCGTTCCACCCGCGCTGTCGCCACCAATGGCCATGCGGCTGACATCCAGTCCGAGCGATTCGCCATTCGCCTTAAGCCAGTTCAGTGCGTCCCAGGCATCATGCAAGGCCGTGGGGAAACGGTGTTCAGGCGCAAGCCGGTAGTCCAGCGACACCACCGCGCAATGACCCTGGCGACTGAGTTGGCGGCACAGCACATCATGCGTACCCAGGCTGCCTACGGTAAAGCCCCCACCGTGCAGGTACAGCAGCACAGGCAAAGGTCTCTCGCTGTGCGGGGCGTACAGGCGTGCCGGGCAGGCATGGCCGCCCGACACTGGCAGCGTCAGCTCCTCCACCCGGTCCACCTTCGGCGCGGGCGTCAGGTCGAGCATGGGGCCACCAATGTTGTAAAACTCCCGCGCCTGCTGTGGCGTCAAGGCCTCCATGGGCGGCCGTCCGGCGCGGGCAATCCGCTCGATCAAAAGCCGGGCTGAAGGTGCCAACAATGCGTGTGGGTTGATGTGGTGAGAACTCATGCCTTGAAATATCGCGAAGGTGACGCGAGCCGCCACCAATAGCCGCACTTGCGTTCACAATGGGTGGCATCGTACAACGAGCAAACTGCCTGCAAGTGCGGGTCTGCCCTGAAGGAGACACAACGTGGCCATGATCAACTACATCACCCAGATCCAGATCGACTTTGGCGCCCTGCAGCTGCTCAAAAGCGAATGCGAGCGCGTCGGCATCAACCATCCCCTGATCGTGACTGACGCCGGAGTCAAGGCCGTCGGCATTCTGGACAAGGCCTTGGCCGCCCTGCCCGGCTTGACGGTCAGTGTGTTTGACCAGACTCCCTCCAACCCGACCGAAACCGCCGTGCGCGCAGCCGCCGCCATTTACAAGCAAAACGGCTGCGACGGCCTGATTGCGCTGGGTGGTGGCTCATCGATCGATTGTGCCAAGGGCGTGGCGATTGCCGCCACCCACGAAGGCCCGCTCAAGACCTACGCCACCATCGAAGGCGGTTCGCTCAAGATCACCGACCGAGTGGCGCCCCTGATCGCTGTGCCGACCACGGCGGGCACAGGCTCCGAAGTGGCGCGCGGCGCCATCCTCATCGTGGACGACGGCCGCAAGCTGGGCTTTCACAGCTGGTTCATCGTACCCAAGGCCGCCATCTGCGACCCCGAACTCACGCTGGGCCTGCCGCCCGTGCTCACAGCCGCCACCGGCATGGATGCGATTGCCCACTGCATGGAAACCTTCATGGCTGCGCCGTTCAACCCGCCTGCCGACGGCATCGCGCTCGACGGCCTGGCGCGTGGCTGGGCGAACATCGAACGGGCCACAAGCAACGGTCAGGACCGCGAAGCTCGTCTGAACATGATGAGCGCCAGCATGCAAGGCGCCATGGCCTTCCAAAAAGGTCTGGGCTGCGTGCACAGTTTGAGCCACAGCCTGGGCGGCGTGAACCCACGCCTGCACCACGGTACCCTCAACGCGATGTTTTTGCCCGCGGTGGTCAACTTCAACGCCGCGGCCGAATCGGTGCAAAAAGAAAACCGCCTCCACCGCATGGCCCAGGCCATGGGTCTGCAAAGCGGCAGCGACATTCCCGAAGCCATCCATGACATGAACGCCCGCCTTGGATTACCTACGGGTTTGGGGGCCATGGGCGTGACAGAGGATTTGTTCGATCAGGTCATCACCGGTGCCCTGGCCGACCACTGCCACAAGACCAACCCGCGCATCGCCAGTGCCGAGGAATACCGGCAGATGCTCGCCGTGAGTCTGTGACCCCTGGCTTCAGTCTGCCAAAGCCAGCCTGAACCCCAGCGCCACAAACAAGCCGCCGACACCGCGCTCTATCCAAAGAAGCAGACGTCGGTTCACGTCAAGGGTGCGCATGCGGGCAGCCAGCCAGGCCAAAGCCACGCACCACAGTAGGGAATTGAAGGTAAAAATGCCACCCAAGGCCATGAAGGCCAGTGCCTTGTGTGTGGCATCGGGTGCGATGAATTGCGGCACAAATGCCAGAAAAAACAAGGCTACCTTGGGGTTGAGCACATTGGTCAAAAAGCCATGACCAAAGACGGCAGACCAGGATGCGCTGGCCACAGACGGGCTGGCCTCATCCGTTGCAGCGTGTTTGTGCCACAGGCCAACGCCCATGTAGACCAGGTACCCTGCCCCCACCCACTTGACCACCATGAACGCGACGGGAGAGGTTGCCAAAATCGCCGACAAGCCCATGGCCGCTGCTGCAACGTGGACCAGACAACCTGTGCAAATCCCCAAGGCCGCAGCCAAGCCAAAGCGCAAACCCAAGGCGGCGCTGCGGGTCGCGATGAACAAAGTGTCTGCCCCAGGCGTGAGGTTCAGCAAAAATCCTGAAACCACGAACAGCCAAAGATCGTGAATACCCAACATGGTGTGTGCAGACTCGGGTCTGCTGATGACAATGACAATGACCTTGCATCGTAACCGCAAGATCGCGCGCAAAAGGCGGTTGCGCTAGCCGACAGCGCTCAGCGAATCAGGAACAAGCGGTCATCCGGCGCGCTTTGGCGGCGAAAGCGCTTCCCTTGTATGTCCAATATGAATTCATCCTTGTAGCTGAAAACCTCGAGTCCTTCGTCTTTGTTGACCAGCACAGTAGGGCGAATATCGCCTTCAGGCGTATGCACCACAGTCAACGCAATGGTCGATGCACGGCCTGGCACATAGGCTTCGGCAGCCGTGATGGTTTCGCCCGCCTCCGGGGCCAGCACCACAAAAGCCTGCAACACAGCGCCGTCTGCCGTTGTTGTTTGAGTTTCGTCGGGCGCAAAGGCCAAGCCCGACTCAAAAATTCGGATGCAAGCCTCACGCACCGGAGACCAGGTGTAGCCCGCCGACCCGATGCAACCGTGTGCATCGCGGTCAGAGCCAGCCATTTGAATGTGGGGCAGCTGATTGTTTTCTGCCGCTGGCGTGCAAGCGCTTAAAGCGCACGCGATCAACAAACTGGTCACTAAACAGGGGTTCACTTGTTCATTCTCTCCACTGGATGCGGTGCGTGTCACAGACCTTCAAAGCGCCTTGACTTGATCCACATCCGGGCGCTCCAGCCACTGTGCGAACTCGTCGGCCAGTTGCTGCGCGGCGCTGGCTGCTGCGTTCCAGACCTTGACCCTTGCCTGCAGGTCTTGCCCGTAGGTCATGAAGTCTTTGCGGTCCGGTAGCTTGCCGTTGGGTAGGGTTTGGACCCATTCGGGGTTGGGCACCAAGAGCACCACAGAGTCCAGCGCGGGCGTAGCACGGTGGCGCCACTTGAGGGCCTTGTCCAGCCAGCCGGGAACCACCGCTTGCTGGAAATGCGGGTACAGCACGATGGGGCTGGACGCCGGTGGCTGGTAGTTCAGGTGCACGTGGTAGTCGGTGATGCCGCCGTCCCAGTAGGCACCTTTGGGCCCGTCCGGTACGTTGTGCACCGCTTGCAGAACGAAGGGAATGGAACAGCTGGCCTGCAGGGCTGACATGAAATTGTCCGCATTCAAGGGCGCTTGCACTGTGTCGTAGTCGCAGGGGTCAAACGGCAAGCTCGCCCCCATGCCGGAAAACACCACCCGCTGCAGCCAGCCACCCATGGCGGGCCGACTCACAGCGTTGCTCAGCCAGGCGCCAGCGTAGCCCAGCATCGTGAGCACGCGGTGTTCGCGGTGCAACACATGGCGCCCGCGCGAGGTGAGCAGATGCAGTTTGTAGCGAGGGTGCGAGAGCAATTCATCCACACGCCCGCCATAAAACGCCTGCAAGCTCTTGCCAAACTCGCGGCTGACTTGCTCGGCAGTCACCCGCTTCTGACCAGGGGCCAGCTCGTAGTGCTGGTGGATGTAATCGCGCTCCAGCCGTTCAAAGGCTGCGACCGGGTCATTCAGGCAAGCCGTCGCCATGCGCCAGGCCCCAATGGAGGCGCCCACCAGATGCACTGGCTGGCTGGACTGGGGCAGCCACTGGCCAAAGATGAAGCGGTCCAGCGGTCCGAGAATCAGTCCTTTGGGCCCTCCAGCTGCACCGGCCATCACGCCCACATGCTCAGGCAATAAGCCGTTCGCACGAATGTGCGCCAGAGCCTTGGGTCCTGCGTGAATGTGGAGCGCCTGCATGGCTTTACTTCTTGAGCCCTTGCAGCTTGGCAAATGCGCTGGCCATGGCCGAGCCACCAGCGGCGGGTGCCGAGGTGTAGCCACCACCGCCGCTACGCTGGCGTTGGTCGCGACCTGCCCCTTCAAATTTGTTGTCGCGCGGGCCATCGCGTCGGGCCGGTGCGGCATCGGTGCGCATGCTCAGGCTGATGCGCTTGCGGGCGACATCCACTTCCAGCACCTTGACCTTGACGATGTCACCGGTCTTGACCACTTCGCGCGCGTCGCTCACAAACTTGTTGGCCAATTGGCTCACATGCACCAGGCCGTCTTGGTGCACGCCCAGGTCCACAAAGGCGCCAAACTGGGCCACGTTGGACACCGTGCCTTCGAGCACCATGCCTTCTTTCAGGTCCTTGATGTCTTCCACGCCTTCGTTGAAGCGCGCCACCTGAAAGTCAGGGCGCGGGTCACGGCCGGGTTTTTCCAGCTCGCCCAGGATGTCCTTGATGGTGATGGCGCCGAACTTATCATTGGCAAACAACTCGGGCTTGAGGCCCTTGAGCACGTCGGCGCGGCCCATGACTTCCTGGATGGGCTTGGCCGTTTTGAGCAAAATTTGCTCGACCACGGGGTAAGTTTCGGGGTGAACGCCAGTCATGTCCAGCGGGTTGTCGCCGCCACGGATGCGCAGAAACCCCGCGCTTTGCTCGAAAGTCTTGGCGCCCAGGCCGGTGACCTTGAGCAGGTCCTGGCGGTTTTTGAAGGCGCCATTGGCTTCGCGCCAACGCACCACGGCCTTGGCCACCGAGCCGGACAGGCCTGACACGCGCGAGAGCAGCGGCACACTGGCCGTGTTCAGGTCCACGCCCACCGAGTTCACGCAGTCCTCGACCACAGCGTCGAGCTGGCGGGCCAGTTCGCTCTGGTTCACATCGTGCTGGTACTGGCCCACGCCAATGGATTTGGGGTCGATCTTGACCAGCTCGGCCAGCGGGTCCTGCAGTCGGCGGGCAATGGAGGCGGCGCCACGCAGGCTCACGTCTACGTCGGGCATTTCCTGTGAGGCAAATTCGCTAGCGCTGTAAACGGAAGCGCCCGCCTCACTGACCACCACTTTGGTGATAGCGTGCTCGGGGTGCAGCTTGGCCAGCTGCTTGATGAGCTCGCCCGCCAGCTTGTCGGTCTCGCGGCTGGCGGTGCCGTTGCCAATCGCAATCAAATCGACGCTGTGTTTTTCGCACAGCTTGGCCAGGGTGAAGAGCGACCCGTCCCAGTCGCGGCGCGGCTCGTGCGGGTACACGGTGGCGGTGTCCACCAGCTTGCCGGTGTTATCCACCACGGCCACTTTCACGCCGGTGCGGATGCCGGGGTCCAGGCCCATAACGGCCTTGGGGCCGGCGGGTGCCGCCAGCAGCAGGTCACGCAGGTTGTCGCCAAACACCTTGATGGCGACTTTTTCGGCCTCTTCGCGCAGGCGGGCGAACAGGTCGCGCTCGGTGGACAGGCTCAGTTTCACGCGCCAGGTCCAGGCTACACACTTGCGGATCAGGTCGTCGGCCGGGCGGGCGCTGTGACTCCAGCCCAGGTGCAGTGCAATGCGGCCTTCGGCCACGCTGGGTTTGCCGGGCTCGGGTTCGACCGGCAGCACCAGCTTGGCGTCCAGCATTTCGAGCGCCCTGCCCCGGAACACGGCCAGCGCGCGGTGGCTGGGTACGCGACCAATCGGCTCGTCGTAGTCAAAGTAGTCGCGAAACTTGGCGACATCAGGGTTGTTCTCGTCCTTGCCGTCGGCCAGTTTCGATCGCAACAGCCCTTCGGCCCACAGCCATTCCCGCAGGGCCTGCACCAGCGCTGCGTCTTCGGCCCAGCGCTCGGAGAGCAAATCGCGCACGCCGTCGAGCACGGCGGGTACGGTCGAAAAGTCGGCCCCTTCGATTTTGCCGGCGGGCACCAGAAAGGCCTCGGCCTCGGTGGCGGGGTTGAGCGTGGGGTCGGCAAACAACTTGTCGGCCAGCGGCTCCAGCCCGGCTTCACGGGCAATCATGCCCTTGGTGCGGCGCTTGGGCTTGTAGGGCAGGTACAGGTCTTCGAGTTCCTGCTTGGTGGGCGCGGCCTGCAGGGCGGCCAGCAGCTCGGGCGTGAGTTTGCCCTGCTCTTGGATGCTCTTGATGACGGCCTCACGGCGGTCTTCGAGCTCGCGCAGGTAGCCCAGACGGTATTCGAGTTCACGCAGCTGGATATCGTCCAGGCCACCGGTCACTTCCTTGCGGTACCGAGCAATAAAGGGCACCGTGGCGCCCCCATCCAGCAGTTCAACAGCGGCTTTGACCTGGTCAGGACGGATCTGAATTTCTGCGGCCAGCTGGGCCAGGATTTTTTGCATTTTTGTGGAACTTCTCTCTGACAAAACGTCAGAGTTTGCCACAGGCTCAGACTTCAAAATCCATGCATTGCCGCTTTGAAACCACTGCTTTCATGAACGGCTTGATGGCCACATGGTCAGGGTGCTGCTGGTAGGCGCTCAGGGTCTGCGCGTCTTGCAGCAACATGTTCAAAACCAGGTCGGCTGTGCAGTCCAGCCCCGGCTGGGCGGTACCCACTTCAAAACCGTGAATGCCGGGCACCAAGGTCTTGAAGGTCAGCAGCGCCTGCCGGGCTTTTTCGACGTTGGTGGCTTTGTCTGCACCTTCGGCCTGGTCATGAAACGACCACATCACGATGTGTCTGAGCACGCGGCTTCTCCTGCTTACAAAACCTCGAAGATACCGCAGGCCCCCATGCCACCGCCAATGCACATGGTCACAGCCACACGCTTGGCGCCACGGCGTTTGCCTTCGATCAGGGCATGGCCCGTCAGGCGCTGGCCGCTCACGCCGTAGGGATGGCCCACCGCAATCGCGCCGCCATTGACGTTCAGGCGGTCGGCCGGAATACCCAGCTTGTCGCGGCAGTACAGCACCTGCACCGCAAACGCTTCGTTGAGCTCCCACAGGTCAATATCGCTGACCTTCAGGCCCAGGCGAGACAGCGCCTTGGGGACGGCGTAGACCGGGCCAATGCCCATCTCGTCAGGTTCGCAACCCGCTACGGCAAAGCCGAGGAATCGACCCAAGGGCTTGAGCCCGCGTTTTTCGGCGAGGGCTTCGTCCATGACCACGCAGGCCCCGGCCCCGTCCGAAAACTGGCTGGCGTTGCCCGCAGTGACCAGACCGCCGGGCATGGCCGAGCGCAAACCGGCAATGCCTTCCACCGTGGTGCCCTCGCGCAGGCCTTCGTCGCGGCTGACGGTCACTTGCTTGGTGATCAGGCCCTGCACCTTGTCGTATACGCCAGAGACCACCGTGATGGGCGCGATTTCTGGATCGAACAAACCGGCGGCAGCGGCAGCACAGGCTTTTTGCTGGCTGGCGGCTCCGTACTCGTCCATGGCCTCGCGGCCAATGCCGTAACGCTTGGCAACTTGTTCAGCCGTCTGGAGCATGTTCCAGTAAATCTCGGGCTTTTGCTTGTTGAGCGCGGGGTCCATCAGCATGTGCTGGTTCATTTCCTGCTGCACACAGGAAATGCTTTCCACGCCACCGGCCACATACACCTGACCTTCGCCCGAGATGATGCGCTGCGCGGCCAAGGCAATGGTTTGCAGGCCAGACGAGCAAAACCGGTTCACCGTCAGACCGGAGACGGAAATGGGCAGACCAGCCTTCAAGGCAATCTGGCGGGCAATGTTCAGGCCCGTGGCCCCCTCGGGGTTGGCGCAACCCATGATGACGTCTTCGACCTCGGCGGCATCAATGCCCGCCCGGGCCACAGCGTGTTGCACGGCATGCCCCCCCAGCGTTGCGCCATGGGTCATGTTGAAAGCGCCCTTCCAGCTCTTGGCCAAGGGCGTGCGTGCGGTAGAAACGATGACAGCGTTCGTCATGATGAAAAACCTTTATTGGAATGTTTTGCCTTCAGCCACCAGGCGCTGCAGCAGCGGCGCGGGTTGCCAGAACACGGCATCGTCATGGGGATTGAGGGCAAAGCGCTTCATGGCCTCAGCCACGTTGAAGGGGCCCAACTCGTTGGCGTAATTCATCGGGCCGCCGCGCCAGTAAGGGAAGCCATAACCCATGATGTAGACCATATCGATATCGCTGGCCTTGTTGGCAATGCCTTCTTCCAGAATGTGGCACGCCTCGTTGATGAGCGAGAACACCAGTCGCTGGACGATTTCCTCGCTGGAAATCCTGCGCGGCGTGATGCCCAGGCTCTTGCGGTTCGCCTCGATCATCTCCAACACTTGTTTGTTCGGCACTGCATCGCGCTTGCCTGCCTGGTAGTCGTACCAGCCCGCACCGGTTTTCTGACCAAAGCGGCCCATCTCGCACAGCAAGTCCGCAGTTTTGCTGTACTTCATATTCGGCTGTTCCACGTAACGGCGCTTGCGAATCGCCCAGCCAATGTCGTTGCCTGCCAGGTCGCTCATGCGGAAAGGGCCCATGGCAAAGCCGAACTTTTCGATGGCCTTGTCCACCTGCTCCGGCGTGCAACCCTCGTCAAGCAGGAAGCCCGCCTGACGACCGTATTGCTCGATCATGCGGTTGCCGATGAAGCCATCACACACCCCGGAGACCACCGCTGTTTTCTTGATCTTTTTGCCCAAAGCCATGACTGTGGCCAGCACGTCCTTGCCGGTTTTTTCTCCACGCACCACTTCCAGCAGCTTCATCACGTTGGCGGGGCTGAAGAAGTGCAAGCCCACCACGTCTTGCGGGCGTTGGGTAAACGAGGCGATTTTGTTCAAGTCCAGCGTCGAGGTGTTGGACGCCAGAATGGCGCCGGCCTTCATGGTCTTGTCCAGCTGCTGGAACACGGCTTGTTTGACACCCATGTCTTCAAAGACGGCCTCGATCACCAGGTCGGCCTGGGCGATGTCGTCGTAGCTCAGGGTTGTGCTGAGCAGGGCCATTCGCTGTTCGTATTTGTCTTGCTTGAGCTTGCCTTTTTTGATCTGCGCCTCGTAGTTCTTGCGCATGGTGGCCAGGCCGCGGTCCAGGGCCTCCTGCTTCATCTCCAGCATCTTGACCGGGATGCCTGCGTTCAGGAAGTTCATGGCAATGCCGCCACCCATGGTGCCTGCGCCAATGACGGCAACGCTCTGAATGGTGCGCTTGGGTGTGTCTTCAGGCACGTCCGGAATTTTGCTGGCCGCACGGTCGGCCATGAACAGGTGGCGCAAGGCACGGCTCTCGGGCGTCCACATCAGGTTGATGAAGTGGGTGCGCTCGAAGGTCATGCCCTCTTCAAACTTCTTGGTGGTTGCAGCCTCGACGGCATCCACACACTTGATGGGTGCAGGCAAATTCTTGGCCGTGGCTTTGACCATGTTGCGGGCAAACTGGAAGTAAGCGTCGCCCTGCGGGTGCTTGCATGGCAGGTTTCGCACAAGCGGCAGTGGTGTGGGCAAAGGCGCGTCGGGCGCGTGCACCTTGGCGACTTTTCGAGCCAGCATGAGCGCTTCATCCATCAGCTTTTCAGGGGCACTGGCCAGCGCATCCCACAGTTTCTGGCCGGGCAGCATCGCCAGCATCTCGCTCTTGATCGATTCGCCGCTCACAATCAGGTTCAGCGCCGCTTCCACCCCAATCACACGCGGCAGTCGTTGCGTGCCGCCCGCACCCGGAATCAGCCCCAGCTTGACCTCGGGCATGGCAATCGTGGTGCCCTGCGCCGCAATGCGGTAGTGGCAGCCCAGTGCCAGTTCAAGTCCACCACCCATTGCCACAGTGTGTACCGCTGCCACAATGGGTTTGCGCGAGTTTTCGCAAGCGCGAATCACCGACAGCAAGTTGGGTTCCTGCAAGGCCTTGGGGGAGCCAAACTCCTTGATATCGGCGCCGCCAGAGAAGGCCTTGCCAGCCCCCGTCAGGACAATGGCCTTGACGGCAGGATCGTTGTTGGCCAGTTCCAGCCCGGAGGTGATGCCCAGGCGTGTTGCCAAACCCAAACCGTTGACCGGCGGGTTGTCCATGGTGATCACTGCCACATCACCGTCGACTTTGTAGTGCGCTGTCATGTCTGCCTTTGCGGAATCAAAAAAGAACGATCGTTCGTTTTTACCACAACATCAGGCCCCATGGGCGGCATGGAAAACCCTAGACCGTCAGACCATCAACCACTGGTTGCAGACCTCGGAAGTCAATATTTCATCGGGGGCAAGGTCGGCCACGATCCGCCCTCCGCCCATGACCAGCGCACGGTCGGCCAGCACCTGGGTCAGCTGCAGTCGTTGTTCAATGAGCAAGACTGCCAGGCCCCGTTGGCGGGCCAGGCCAAGCACCTGCCTCAGTTGCGCCACCACCTGGGGGGCAAGACCCTCCGCAGGCTCGTCCACAATCAAAAGCCGGGGTTGTCCCATCAAGGTACGGCACAAGGACAACATTTGCTGCTCGCCACCCGAGAGCTTGTCAGCCGGTGTGTGGACACGCGCTGCCAATGAAGGAAACAAGTCGAGCAGCTCATCCCGCGTCCATACAAGGGGTGTATCCGAGCGCACCGCCGGCTCGCCCAGCAGCAGGTTATGCGCCACGCTCAGGCCCGGGAACACATCGCGCGACTCGGGCACATACCCCAATCCGCAACGCGCGACCCTGTGAGCCGGCAAATGCTCCAGGGCTTGCCCGTGCCAGCGGATGCTGCCTTGCCTGGGCAGTAAACCCATCAAGGCCATCGCGGTGGTACTTCGGCCCGCGCCATTGCGCCCGAGCAGAGCGACGATTTCACCCGGACGCACAGCAAAGGTGAGGCCATTCAAAACAGGCTGACCGCCCCGCAGAACCTTCAGATCGCGCACTTCAAGCATGCGCGCCTCCGTCTGAGGTGTTGGACAACATGGCGCCCAGATAGGCCTGTTGCACCTGCGGGTTGGCGCGTACTGCAAGGGGTGTGTCGCACGCCAGAATGCGCCCTTGCTCGAGCACAGCCACGCGGTCAGCCAGCTCAAACACCACATCCATGTCGTGCTCAACCATCAGCAGTGTTTTGTCTTGTGTGCAATCACGTATCAAAGCCACGGCGAGCTGGGCCTCGGCACGACTCATGCCCGCCGTAGGCTCATCGAGCAGCACCACGCGTTGCGCCGATGACAAGGCCAGCCCCAACTCCAGACGCCGCTGCTGGGCGTAATTGAGCTGGTCTGCGCGTAGACGGGCTTGGGCCTTCAGGTCCAATTGTTCAAGCCAGTGCATCACTTGCGCTTGTACCTGGGCCTGTTGCTCTTGGCGCCCACAACAACGGTAGGCAGGCTGGGCTTGCCATTGCAACCCCGAGGCCAGGTTCTCGCTCACCGTCAAGCCGCCAAACAGGCGCTGGATCTGAAAACTACGCGCCAGCCCAGCGCGGTGGATTTGTGCGGTTGTCCAGCCCGCCACACGTTGACCGAACAGCAAGATCTGCCCTTGCGAAGCTTGCATTTCCCCGCTGATCAGATTGAACAGGGTCGATTTGCCAGCCCCGTTAGGGCCGATGAGCGCCAGGCGCTCGCCAGCCCGGACCTGCAAGTCCACACCAGCCAGCACAGCTGTCGAACCAAACCGGTGATGGATGCCCTGCAACTCCAAAGCGAATGAACTCATGCCTAGGCCTCCTTCAGCAACTTGCGGGTCCGTGCCCACAGCCATGTGCAAGCCAGCGCAAGCAATGTCATCAAGAGCCAGTCCTGGCGCTGCTCAATGTTCAGCGTCAAGCCCAGCCAATGCACCACAGGCCCAGCCGTGGACCACTGCTGGACCTGGTAGGCCATCTCCACCAGCCCCCCCGCAAAGCCAAGTGCCCCGAGCATGCCAAGACCGTGCATCCACGCCGTGGGCGTTGGCAGGGCCCAGGTCTGGCTTTGCCTGTTGCGCAGCCAGTGCGCGACCAGTCCCGCCAAACCTTGCGGCGCTCGCACCACCAGCACCATGAACATGAGGCCAAGGTACAAGCCACTGGCGGGCGTGAGTTGCGGCAAGGTGCTGTGGGCCAGCACCATCAAGGCGCCGCCCATCAAGGCGCCCAGCCAGTGTCGGCTACCAGCTAGAACCGTGAACAGCAGCAATTCGCCCGAACGCATGGGGTTGAAGGCCTCGGGCGTGACGATTTCAAACAGCATGGCCGACAGGCCGCCTGCCACCCCCGCCACTGCGCCGGCCAGCACAAAGGCCATCCAACGGACCCGCTGCGGATCAGGCCCGACATGCGCCAGCCGCCCGGGTTGCTCGCGCGCGGCACGCACATACAAGCCCAAAGGCGATCGCTCAAGCTGCCGCATGCCGCACAGCGCCAGCAGCAGATAGACGACAACCAACATGTACATGTGCACAGGATTCCCACCCTGCCAGAACCCCAGGGACAGGCCCGCCGTTCGGTCGGCAGACAAACCGCCTTCCCCCCCGAAAACTGAGGGGAAGACCGCAACCAGCGCCCAGACCAGTTCACCCAAACCCAAGGTGATCATGGCCAGGGCGGCACCCGGACGGCGCGTGCTGATGGCCCCCAGCGCCCAGGCCAGCAAGGCGCTGCCAATTCCCGCCAGCAAAGGCACCAGCACCATGGGCACAGGCCAGCCCTCGCCAGCCAGGCGCATCAGATGCACGGCAAGATAGGCTCCCGCCCCGGTGTAGATCGCTTGCCCGAAACTGAGCATGCCGCCCTGCCCCCAAAGCCATTGGTAAGACAAACAGGCGATGGCGGCCACCCCCATCTGCGTGAGCACAGACAAGCCATGCCCCTGGCCTGTCCACATGGGCAGCAGACTCAGCAACAGGGACAGAACAAACACACGGCGCATGCGTCAGCCTCCTTGTTTGCCCAGCAAGCCTTGCGGACGCCAGATCAGCATGAGCACCATCAAGGCAAAAGGCAAGGCCGGTGCCAAACGGGCACTGGAGATGCCGCCAAGCGGTATGTCCCAGCTCAGCGCGAGGGTTTGCAAAAGGCCAATGAGCAAGGAGGCCAGAAAAGCTCCCAAAAGCGAACCCATGCCGCCGACCACCACCACCACAAACACCACCGCACCCATGGCGCCTGCCATGGCCGGTTCGGTCACAAAGGTGCTGCCACCCATCACGCCTGCCAGGCCCGCCAGCGCACTGCCCACGCCAAAGACCAGCATGCGAACTGCGCTCACGTTGTGGCCCAGCGCCTGCACCATGTCCGGGTGGGTGATGGCCGCCTGCACGACCAGGCCTGTTCGGGTGCGGTGCAACAGCCACCACAAGCCGCCCAGCACAGCCAGGGAAATGCCCATGATGAAGACACGCGAAAGGGGCAAGTCCAGCAGCCAGATGCTGGCGCCCTGCAGTGCCTGCGGCAAGGCAAAACTCAGGGGCGCGCGACCCCACAGCAGCTGGACCAGTTCCAGCACCACATAACCCAGGCCAAAGGTCACCAACAGCTCTGCCACATGGCCCTGGCTGTGCAGGCGCCGCAGCACCAGATGTTCAAAGCCTGCGCCCAGCAGGCCCACCAAGACTGGCGCCAGCACCAGTGCAGCGCCATAGCCCCAGACCTGTGCCAGGGCATAGCCCAGATAGGCTCCCAGCATGTAAAAGCTGGCATGGGCAAAATTGAGCACCCCCATGATGCCCAGGATCAGGGTCAGCCCGGCGCTGAGCAAAAACAGCAGCAAGCCGTAGCTCAGGCCGTTGAGCACACTGACGAAGAAAAACTCCAAAACCGTCTTTCCGTCGCCCTGTGCGGGCGACCAAAGTCAAAAAACGGATTGTCCTGCAAAAGCCCCAGGCGTCCTTTAGCGTTGGTCGGGCAACTTGTAGTCGACAAGCTGCTCGCGCAAGCGGGTTTTGAGCATTTTGCCGGTGGCACCCAGCGGGATAGCGTCCAGGAACACCACATCGTCCGGGATCTGCCACTTGGCCGTGCGGCCTTCGTAGAAAGCCAGCAGCTCTGCGCGCGTGACCTCGGCACCTGGCTTTTTGACCACGCACACAATCGGGCGTTCATCCCACTTGGGATGCTTGACGCCCACGCATGCCGCCATGGCAACGGCCGGGTGAGCCATGGCTATGTTTTCCACATCGATCGAGCTGATCCACTCGCCCCCGGACTTGACCACATCCTTGCTGCGGTCGGTGATTTGCATGAAACCATCAGCGTCGATCGTGGCCACGTCGCCCGTGGGGAACCAGCCGTCCACCAGCGGATCGCCGCCCTCTTGCTTGAAGTAGCCTGCCACTACCCAATGGCCTTTGACCAGCAAATCGCCAGCGCTCTTGCCGTCATGGGGCAAGGCCTGCCCGTTGCCATCGACGATTTTCATGTCGATGCCAAAGATGCACCGGCCCTGCTTGAGGCGCAACTTCATTTGCTCGTCTGCGGAGAGCTTGAGGTGTTTGTTCTTGAGTGTGCACAGGGTACCCAAGGGGCTCAGCTCAGTCATGCCCCAGGCGTGCAGCACGTCCACGCTGTAGTCTTCGCGGAAAGCATCAATCATGGCTGGCGGGCAGGCCGAGCCGCCGATGACGGTGCGCTTGAGGGTGCTGAACTTCAGGCCCGCAGGCTTCATGTGCCCAAGCAACATTTGCCAGACGGTGGGTACGCCCGCGGCAAAGGTCACGCCTTCGGCTTCAATCAGTTCGTAGACCGATTTGCCGTCCAGCGCGGGCCCCGGAAACACCAGCTTGGCCCCGGTCATGGCCGCGCTGTAGGGAATGCCCCAGGCGTTGACGTGGAACATGGGCACGACCGGCAAGATGGCGTCGCGCGCAGACACGCCCATCACATCGGGCAAGGCCGAGGCGTAGGCATGAAGGATGGTGGAACGGTGGCTGTAGAGCGCGCCCTTGGGGTTGCCCGTGGTGCCGCTGGTGTAGCACAGGCTCGAAGCCGTGTTTTCATCCAGCTGAGGCCAGTCGTAGGTGCTCGACTGCTTGCCCATCCAGGCCTCGTAGCTGACCAGTTTGTCTACGCCACTGTCGGCAGGCAGCTTGTCGGCGTCGCACAGCGCGACCCACTGGCGCACCGTGGGGCATTTGGCATGCACGGCTTGAATCAGCGGCAAAAAGGTCAGATCGAAACACAAGACCTGGTCTTCGGCATGGTTGACGATCCAGGCGATCTGATCAGGATGCAATCGCGGGTTGATGGTGTGCAAAACCCGGCCAGAGCCGCTGACACCAAAGTAAAGCTCCAGGTGACGATAGCCGTTCCAGGCGAGGGTTCCCACCCGGTCACTCATGGCCAAGCCCAGGCCATCGAGCGCGTTGGCCACCTGGCGAGAACGCTGGGCCACGGTGGCCCAGCTGGAGCGATGAATATCGCCCTCCACGCGGCGCGAAATGATCTCTCCGTCGCCATGGTGCTTTTCGGCAAACTCGATCAGGGAAGAAATCAGCAAGGACTGCTGCTGCATCAAACCAAACATCGCAAGACCTCCAGTAAACAACACGCACATCTTGAAAGCCTTGTACAGGGGGCACAAGTCGGCAAATCCCTGAGTACTGTCTCTGGAAAGACAATTCCGCACATCGGCACGGGGCATCCTTTGCCGCAGACAATGAAGCCATGCCCCAGCCAAGTTCCCCAGTATTTGAGTGGACACACCGCCTGCATACGCTGGGTGATGAGTTCTACACACACCTCAATCCCCAAGGCATCTCCACGCCGTCGTGGGGTAGCCGTAACCTGTCCCTGCTCAAGGAGCTGGGCTGGAGGGATCAGGTGCTGAGCGACGAGTTCTTGCCTGCCTGGGCGGGAAACACACTGCTGCCAGGCTCCGACCCAATCGCCACGGTCTACAGCGGTCATCAGTTCGGTGTCTGGGCGGGGCAGCTGGGCGATGGCCGGGCCTTGCTGTTGGGAGAGGCGCAATCGCAAGCGGGCACGCAGGAAATCCAGCTCAAGGGCGCGGGGCGTACCCCTTACTCACGCATGGGCGATGGCCGTGCGGTGCTGCGCTCTTCCATTCGGGAATACCTGTGCAGCGAAGCCATGCACGGCCTGGGCATTCCCACCACGCGAGCCCTGGCCCTGGTCGCGTCGCCCATGCCGGTGTACCGGGAGCGGGCTGAAACCGCCGCTGTGGTCACACGGGTCGCACCCAGCTTTTTGCGCTTCGGCCACTTCGAACACTTTGCCGCCAAAAACCGCAAGGACCTGCTCCAACAACTGGCCAACCATGCCATTGGCCAGCACTTGCCGCAGGCTCTGGAACGCGCCCCGAGCTGGAACTGCAACAGCTATGCAGGCCTGCTGGATGAAGTGGTCCAGCGAACGGCCCGCTTGATCGCACAGTGGCAGGCCGTGGGCTTTTGCCACGGCGTCATGAACACGGACAACATGAGTGTGCTGGGGCTGACGCTGGACTACGGCCCTTTTCAGTTCATGGACGGGTTTGACCCTGGGCACATCTGCAACCACAGCGACACGCATGGCCGCTACGCCTGGGATCAGCAACCCGATGTGGCCTACTGGAACTTGCTTGCGCTGGGCCAGGCGCTGCACCCCTTGATCAAAGATGTGGATCTGATCCGCGCCGTCATCAAGACCTATGAAGACCACTTTGTCCGCGACATGGGCAACGCCATGCGCGCCAAGCTGGGACTCACCGGCCCCCTGGCCACTGACGACCAGCGCGAGGCAGACTGGCTGCTGGTGCAGGACTTGTTGCAATGCCTGGCCAGGGAACGGGTGGATTACCCGCTTTTCTGGCGCCGCTTGAGCCAGGCCGTGGCACACGAAGATGGCCAATGGGATCTTCGCAACCGCCATTGGCAAGAGGTGACAGACCTGTGGCTGCAAGCCCAGCCTTTTGAACAATGGCTGCAGCGTTACCGCCAGCGGCTGGGCGGCACCTTGCCAGCCGCCGTCGGCCAGGCCATGCTGCGCAGCAACCCCAAATATGTCTTGCGAAATCACCTTGCCCAAGTGGCCATTGCGCAAGCCGAGCAAGGTGACTTTTCCGAGGTGGACACCTTGCTGCATTTGCTTCAGTCCCCCTACGACGAACACCCGGGGCATGAGCACCGCGCCCAATTGCCCCCGGACTGGGCAGCCCATCTGCAGCTGAGCTGCTCCTCCTGAGACAATCACGACATGACAAGCATCCAACACACAGACGCCGAGTGGCAAGCCATGCTGGCGCGTAAAAACGCCGAGCCTGCAGCCTTTGCCGTGACCCGCCAGGCCGCCACCGAGTGCCCCTTTACCGGTCGCTACGAAGACCATTGGGCCGCAGGCACCTACCGCTGCATTTGTTGTGGAGCCGTGTTGTTCCACTCGGACACCAAATTTGATGCCGGGTGTGGTTGGCCCAGCTTCTTCCAGGCAGCCAACCCGCAAGCCATCAAGGAAAAGCGTGACCTCAGCCACGGCATGGTGCGCGTTGAAACCCTGTGCGCCCAATGCGACGCCCACCTGGGCCATGTGTTTGAAGACGGCCCCGCCCCAACCGGGCTGCGCTACTGCATGAATTCGGCTTCGTTAGACTTCGAACCTTTGCCCACACCGGATCGCGCATGAAGCAACTGCTTGACTTTCTCCCCCTGGTTTTGTTTTTCGGGGCCTACAAACTGGGCGACATCTACACGGGTACCGCTGTGCTCATGGCCGCGACCGTGGTGCAAATGGCCGTGATCTACAAATTGGAGGGTCGCCTGCAAACCATGCACAAAGTCACCCTGGTGCTGGTGCTGGTGTTTGGCGCGCTGACACTTGGCCTGCACGATGAGCGCTTCATCAAGTGGAAACCCACCCTGCTCTACACCGGCATGGCGGCTGCGCTGGCCATCGGGCAGTGGGGCCTGCGAAAGAACTTCCTGCAAGCCATGCTGGGCCAGCAATTGCCGCTGAGCACCAGCGTCTGGAACCGACTGAACGTGTCCTGGATGCTGTACGCCCTGTTCATGGCGGCCGCCAATGCCTATGTGGCAGCGTATTTCAGCACGGACGCCTGGGTGGACTTCAAGCTCTGGGGCTACGCATTCCCAATCGTGTTCTTGCTGGGTCAGGGCCTGTACATCGCCCGCCACTTGCCCAAGGACAAGCCATGAGCCAGGTTGCACAAGCCATTGAACAGCGGCTGCGTGAGCGGCTGCAGCCCACGGCGCTGCAGGTCCTTGACGAGAGTGCTGCCCACGCCGGGCACGCCGGCGCGCTGGCCGAGGGCAGCCACATCCGCGTGCGCATTGCTTCACCTTTGTTTACACCTTTAGGCCGCGTTCAGCGCCATCGGCTTGTGTATGATGCGCTGCAAGATTTCATCGATGCCGGGCTGCATGCGCTGGCCATCGAACTGCTTTAAACCCTACCGACTCTTACCGAGGACTTCATGAAAAAGCACATCATCGGGGCTGCCCTGGCCTCTGCTCTGGCCCTGCCCGTTCTGGCGCAAAACATTGCCATCGTCAACGGCAAAGCCATCCCCACATCGCGTGCCGATGCACTGAAAAAGCAGCTTGAAGCCTCCGGTCGGCCCGTGACGCCTGAAGTCATGGCCCAGATCAAGGAAGAACTGATCGCCCGGGAAATCTTCATGCAGGAGGCCAAAAAGCGCGGCCTGGACGCCACCGACGACTACAAAAACCAATTGGAACTGGCCCGTCAAAGCATCTTGATCCGCACCCTGCTGGCTGACGTGCAGCAAAAGAGTGCCGTGTCGGACGCAGAGGTGCAGGCCGAATACGACAAGTTCGTCAAGGAAAATGCAGGCAAGGAGTTCCGCGCTCGCCACATCCTGGTGGAAACCGAAGATCAGGCCAAAGCCTTGATCGCCCAGATCAACAAAGGCGGCAAGTTTGAAGACCTGGCCAAGAAAAACTCCAAAGACACAGGCTCCGGCGCCAACGGCGGCGATCTGGACTGGGCCAACCCCGCAGGTTTCGTGCCCGAGTTCAGCGGCGCCATGACCCAGCTGGGCAAGGGCCAGATGACCGATGCCCCTGTCAAGAGCCAATTCGGCTGGCACATCATCCGCGTGGACGACATCCGCGACACCCAGCTGCCCAAGCTCGAAGAAGTCAAAGCGCAAATCACCCAACAGCTGCAGCAGCAAAAACTGGCCAAGTTCCAGGAAGACCTGCGCGCCAAGGCCAAGATTCAGTAATCTTCATGGCCTTCACTTCAAACGCGGCTTCGGCCGCGTTTTTGCATTCTTGGGATAATCCTGCCCCATGCACCCCCACCAGTTAGAACTGCTCTCGCCCGCCCGTACCTTTGACATCGGCATCGAAGCCATCAACCACGGCGCCGATGCGGTCTATATTGGCGGCCCCTCGTTTGGCGCCCGCTCCACGGCCGACAACAACGTGGCCGACATCGCCCGGCTGGTGCAGCATGCGCACCGCTTTCACAGCCGCATCTTCGTCACGCTCAACACCATCTTGCGTGACGACGAGCTGGAACCCGCTCGTAAATTAGCCTGGCAGCTGTATGACGCCGGGGTGGATGCGCTGATCATCCAGGACATGGGCCTGCTGGAGATTGACCTGCCGCCCATCCAGCTGCACGCCAGCACCCAGACTGACATACGCACCCCTGAAAAGGCGAAATTCCTGCAGGACGCGGGTTTGAGCCAGATCGTGCTGGCACGGGAGCTGACGCTGCCGCAGATCGCCGCCATCCGCGATGCGGTCGACACCGACAAAACCATCATCGAGTTTTTTGTGCACGGCGCCCTGTGCGTGGCCTACAGCGGCCAGTGCTACATCAGCCACGCCCACACCGGGCGCAGCGCCAACCGCGGCGACTGCTCGCAGGCCTGCCGCCTGCCCTACGAGGTCAAAGACAGCCAGGGCCGCATCGTGGCGCACGACAAGCATGTGCTGAGCATGAAGGACAACAACCAGAGCGACAACCTGCGCCAACTCATCGACGCCGGCTGCCGCAGCTTCAAGATCGAAGGCCGCTACAAAGACATGGCCTATGTCAAAAACATCACGGCGCACTATCGCAAACTGTTTGACGAGATCCTGAACGAACGCCCAGAGCTGGCCCCGGCCTCGCATGGCAAGACCACGTTCAGCTTCACACCCGACCCTAACCAGAACTTCAACCGCGAGTTCACCGATTACTTTGTGCAGGGCCGTAAGGAAGACATCGGCGCGTTTGACACGCCCAAGAACCCGGGCCAGTCCATCGGCTGGGTCACCCGTGTGGCCACCGACCATTTGGAAATCAGTACCGACGACCTGGCCGCCGTGCTGCACAACGGCGATGGCCTGTGCTACTACGACCTGCAAAAGGAACTGGTCGGTCTGCAGATCAACCGCGCAGAGCCCGCCAGCGCCAAAGGCCACTGGAAGCTCTGGCCCAAAGACCCGATGGACGGCTTCAAGGACTTGCGCAAAGGCGTTCAGGTCAACCGCAACCGCGACATGAGCTGGGTGCGCACGCTGGACAAAAAGTCGGCCGAGCGCCGCATTGGCGTGTGGATGAAACTCTCCGAAGCCGAAGGCGGCCTGCAACTGCACCTGACCGACGAGGCCGGCTTTAGCGGACAGGCCAGCCTGCCCCTGGCCTGGCAAGCACCGAAGGACGAGGCCAGCGCCGCCAGCAAGCTGGAACAGCAACTGGGCAAACTGGGCGAGACGATTTTTGAGCCCCTGCAGGTTCAGCTGGATTTATCTCGCCCCTGGTTTGTGCCGCCCTCACAACTCAACGCCCTGCGCCGGGACGCCGTGGCCGCACTGGAGAGCGATCGCATCAAAGGCTTGCACCGCCTGCCTCGCGCCACGCCGGTTGAGCCCCCTGCCCTCTACCCGGAAGACACCCTTACCTACCTGGCCAACGTCTTCAACGACAAGGCCCGCCAGTTCTATGCCAAACACGGTGTGCAGGTGATCGCCGCAGCCTACGAAGCGCAGGAAGAACACGGCGAAGTCAGCCTCATGATCACCAAGCACTGCGTGCGTTATTCCTTGAGCCTGTGCCCCAAACAGGCCAAAGGCGTGACTGGCGTGCAAGGCACCATCCGCGCCGAACCGCTGCAGCTGATCAACGGCAAGGAAAAACTCACCCTGCGCTTTGACTGCAAACCCTGCGAAATGCACGTGGTCGGCAAGATCAAAAAGTCGGTGCTCAACGCCGCGCCCGAGGCCACCATCCAGTTCTACAAGACACGCCCGGCGCAGGGCGTGCATTGAGGGGTTAGTGCGCTTGTGTTGCGCGCAACTTTTGCGCGAGGCTGAAGAACCCAACCACCACGGCCCCCGCCAACACACCCGCTAAACCTGCTCCCAGGTTGCTGACCAGCAGGCCCCAGTTGCCCAGACTGTGGGCCCAGTCTTCCAGCGCATGGCCCAGCGCCGGGATGCCGTGCAGCAAAATGCCGCCGCCCACCAGGAACATGGCTGCGGTGCCCAGCACCGAGAGGGTTTTCATCAGGCGAGGCGCCAGCGCCAGCAACAAGCGGCCCAGGGTTTGGCTGGCGGCGCCCGGTTGGCGCAGCAGCCAAAGGCCTGCGTCGTCGAGCTTGACGATGCCCGCCACCAGCCCGTAAACGCCTACCGTCATGATCACAGCCACCAAAGCCAGCACGGTCAAGCGCTGGCTGAAGTCCGCCTGGGCCACGGTGCCCAGTGTGATGACGATGATTTCGGCCGAGAGGATGAAGTCGGTGCGGATGGCGCCCTTGATTTTGTCTTTCTCAAAAGCCAGCAAGTCCACCTGTTCGTTGCTGACGGCCTGTACCAGTTCGTTGTGGTGGGCATCGTCTTCAGCGCGGCTGTGCAGCCAGGCGTGAAGCAGTTTTTCGGCGCCTTCAAAGCACAAGAACAAGCCCCCGGCCATCAGCAGTGGCGTGATGAGCCAGGGCACGAATGCGCTGATGAGCAAGGCCGCTGGCACGAGGATGGCCTTGTTGACCAGGGAGCCTTTGGCCACGGCCCAGACCACGGGCAATTCGCGGTCGGCATTCACGCCGGTGACCTGCTGCGCATTGAGTGCCAAATCGTCGCCCAGCACACCGGCTGTCTTTTTGGCCGCAACTTTTGTCATGGCGGCCACATCGTCGAGCAGCGTGGCGATGTCGTCGAGCAATACAAACAAACTGGAAGCCATTTTTTTACAAACACTCTATGAATCGGACTGCAGTTTAGCCGGACAGTTTCACTCTGCCCCCAGAGACAGAGACATGCAAATAGCATCTACCTTGCACTGTCTCGGCTGAAGGCCTCAGCGCAGCAGGTTGCGCAGCGCCTGCCCTTTGGCGTCACGGTAAACATCAAAGTCCTTGTCAATGGAAATGATGTGCCGAATCTGCAGTCGCTCTGCTGCTTCGGCAATCGACGCATCGGCCAGGTCCAGCGGCAGGCTGGCAAAACGCTCGCAAATGGCCACCACACTGGTCAGGCTCCAGTCGGCGGGGGCATTCACGGACACCGCTCCCCGTTGCACCCACTTCAGAAAATCCAGCGCGGCTTCGTTGTGAATGCGCCGCGCCAGCAAGGCACAAACCTCGGTCAGCACTGGCCAGGTGCTGTGCAAACGCACCTCGGGGTGCGCCTGCAGCCAAGCCACGCAGGGGGCATGCCATTTGTCGTTGCGGTTGAACAAGGCCAGCAAAGGACCGCTGTCGATCAGTGCGTCCAGCGCTGGCTGACTCTCCAGCCAGCGGGCGCTGGGTTCCTGCACTGTGGGTGTTGCAGCTGAAGCACTCATGCGCGTCGCGCTGCTTTGGCGCCCCAGACATCGACCAATTCGGATTTGCGGTTTTCTGCCAGGTCCTGTGGCCCCCCCGCATGGCGTCCAAAGATGCCCTCACCCAAAGCCCAGGCCGATGCAGTGACGGGTGCCTGAGCCAGATACGCCGTCAGGGCATCGCGCATGACTTCGCTGATGCTGCGCCCTTCTTGCGCGCAGCGCTGACGAAGCGACTTCTCAAGATGCTCTGGCAGTTTGACGGTGGTGGTCATGGCGGCTCCCGGTAATACGGTTCATATTACCACTGCCACCCTGCCCTTGCCAAGCCCCCGACCGCGATCAGCCCACCCACTTGCGGGCGTTGCGCCAGATCCGCATCCAGGGGCTGAATGCGTCCTGCCCGCCAGAGGCGGCAAGGTCGGTCCAGCTCATCTGGATGTTGCGGAAGACGCGCTCGGGGTGCGGCATCATGGCCGTGAATCGGCCGTCTGCTGTGGTCACCGCCGTCAGGCCACCCGGACTGCCGTTGGGGTTGAACGGGTACTGCTCGGTCGCCGCACCCGTGTTGTCCACATAGCGCATGGCGGCAATGGCCTGCGCCGCGTTGCCGCGGTACTTGAAGTTTGCAAAGCCTTCGCCGTGCGCCACGGCAATCGGCAGACGGCTGCCTGCCATGCCCTGCAGGAACAGGCTGGGTGAATCGAGCACTTCGACCATGGACAGGCGGGCTTCAAAGCGCTCGCTCTGGTTGGTGGTGAAGCGCGGCCAGGCTTCGGCGCCGGGAATGATGTCGGCCAGCTCGGCAAACATCTGGCAGCCGTTGCACACGCCCAGACCAAAGGTGTCGGCGCGGCCAAAGAAGCCCTTGAACTGCTCGGACAGCACCGGGTTGAAGGTGATCGAGCGCGCCCAGCCGATGCCCGCGCCCAGTGTGTCGCCATAGCTGAAGCCACCACACGCCACCACGCCCTTGAAGTCCTGCAGCTTGGCGCGGCCGCTTTGCAGGTCGGTCATGTGCACGTCGTGGGCCTCGAAACCGGCCGCAGTGAAGGCGTAGGCCATTTCCACATGCGAGTTCACGCCCTGCTCGCGCAGGATGGCGACCTTGGGGCGCGAGAGGTTGAGGAACGGTGCGGCCACATCCTGGGCCGGGTCGAAGCTCAAGGCCACATGCATGCCCGGGTCGGCAGCCTGGCCAGCAGCGGCATGCTCTGCATCGGCGCAGGCGGGGTTGTCGCGCTGCTGGCAGATCTTCCAGCTCACGCTGTCCCAGACCTGGTGCAGGTCGGCCAGCTTGGCGCTGAAGACTTCCTTGGTGTCGCGCCAGACGGCCAGCTCGCCCTGCCCTTTGGCAATGCTCGATGTGGCCGGGCGGGTCTTGCCCACGATGTGGCTGTGCTTGTAGAGGCCATGCTCGCGCAGCACCGCCATGACGGCGTCACGATCAGCCGTGCGTATCTGCAGCAGCACGCCCAGTTCTTCGTTGAACAGGGCCTTGAGCGTGAGTTCTTCGCGGCGGGCGCTGACTTGTTGTGCCCAGTTCTTGGCATCGCCAAAGTCGGCGCGGCTGTCGCTGATGCCGTCACCTTCGGTGATGAGCATGTCCACGTTCAGCGCCACACCCACATGGCCGGCAAAGGCCATTTCGGCAGCAGCGGCCAGCAGGCCACCGTCGCTGCGGTCGTGGTAGGCCAGAATCAGGCCCTTGGCACGCAAGGCGTTCACCACGGCCACCAGGGCTTGCAGATCCTTGGCGTCGTGCAGATCGGGCACCACATCAAAACTGCTGCGACCGGCATCGCCCAGCACCTGCTCCAGAATCGAGCCGCCCATGCGTTTGGAGCCCTGGCCCAGGTCGATCAGCAGCAGGCTGGTGTCGGCCTCTTGCGCATCAAGCTGGGGCGTGAGCGTGCCGCGCACATCCGGCAGGCTGGCAAAGGCGGTGATGATCAGACTGACAGGAGAGGTGACCTTGCGCGTGGCGCCGTCTGCCTGCCACTGGGTGCGCATGGACAGGCTGTCCTTGCCCACCGGAATGGAAATATCCAGCGCCGGGCACAGCTCCATGCCCACGGCCTTGACGGTTTCATACAGCGCGGCGTCTTCGCCAGGCTCGCCACAGGCGGCCATCCAGTTGGCCGAGAGCTTGACGCGAGGCAGCTCGATCGGCGCAGCCAGCAGGTTGGTGATGGCTTCGGCCACCGCCATGCGACCCGAAGCGGGGCCGTCAATGGAGGCCAGCGGCGTGCGCTCGCCCATGGCCATGGCCTCACCAGCAAAGCCTTGGTAGTCGGCCAGGGTCACGGCCACATCGGCCACCGGCACCTGCCAGGGGCCAACCATCTGGTCGCGGTGCGTCAGGCCACCCACAGCGCGGTCGCCAATGGTGACGAGGAATCGCTTGGACGCCACCGTCGGATGGCTGAGCACGCCGATCACGGCGTCCTGCAGGCTCACACCGGTCAGGTCGATGGGTTTCGTCTGGCGGGCCACGGTCTTCACATCGCGGTGCATCTTGGGCGGCTTGCCCAACAAGACATCCATCGGCATATCGACCGGAGACTCCTGGCCTTCGTCCACCAGTTGAAGCTGGCGCTCTTGCGTGGCCACGCCGATGACGGCAAACGGGCAGCGCTCGCGCTCGCAGAAGGCCTTGAACTGCTCCAGCGACTCCGGCGCAATCGCCATGACATAGCGCTCCTGGCTCTCGTTCGACCAGATTTCCTTGGGTGCCAGACCCGACTCTTCGAGGGGCACGGCGCGCAGGTCAAAGCGGGCGCCGCGACCGGCGTCGTTGGTCAGTTCGGGAAAGGCGTTGGACAGGCCGCCCGCGCCCACGTCGTGGATGGCGAGGATGGGGTTGTTGGCGCCCTGCGTCCAGCAGTGGTTGATGACCTCTTGCGCACGGCGTTCGATTTCGGGGTTGCCGCGCTGCACCGAATCAAAGTCCAGGTCGGCCGCGTTGGTGCCACTGGCCATGGAGCTGGCTGCGCCGCCGCCCATGCCGATGCGCATGCCCGGGCCACCCAGCTGGATCAGCAGCGTGCCTGCGGGGAATTCGATCTTTTTGGTCTGCGTGGCGTCGATCTGGCCCAGACCGCCCGCGATCATGATGGGCTTGTGGTAACCGCGCTGCACACCGTCGACCACCTGCTCGTATTCGCGGAAGTAACCGGTCAGGTTCGGACGGCCAAACTCGTTATTGAAGGCCGCGCCACCCAGTGGGCCTTCGGTCATGATCTGCAGCGGGCTGGCCATGTGCTCGGGCCTGCCGCCTGGCTGGTCGCTCAGGCCGCCCCAGAGTTTGGACACGGTGAAGCCCGCCAGACCCGCCTTGGGCTTGGAGCCGCGACCGGTCGCGCCTTCGTCACGGATCTCGCCGCCCGCGCCGGTGGAGGCGCCGGGAAACGGGGAAATCGCGGTCGGGTGGTTGTGGGTTTCCACCTTCATCAGCACATGGTGCTGGGCGTCTTCCTTCACGAAGGCCGCGCCCTGTGCGTCGCGGCGGGCCACAAAGCGCTCGATGGTGTGGCCCTCCATGATGGAGGCGTTGTCGGCGTAGGCCACCACCGTGTGCTGCGGGCTGCACTTTTCGGTGTTGCGGATCATGCCGAACAGGCTGTGCGGCTGCGCCTGCCCGTCGATGGTGAACTGGGCGTTGAAAATCTTGTGGCGGCAGTGTTCGCTGTTGGCCTGCGCGAACATCATCAGCTCCACATCGGTCGGGTTGCGCCCCAGGCCGTTGAAGGCGTTCACCAGGTACTCGATCTCGTCTTCGGCCAGCGCCAGGCCCCAGGCCTTGTTGGCGGCTTCCAGGGCGGCGCGGCCGCCCCCCAGCACGTCCACATGTTCCATGGGCGCGGCCTGCAGCGCGGTGAACAAGGCCAGCGCATCCTCACGCTTGGGCAAGGCCGATTCGGTCATGCGGTCGTGCAGCAACGTGGCCACTTGGCCCAGCTGCTCGTCGCTCAGGGCCTTGGCACCGCCCATCAAGCCGGTCTTGAGCACCAGGCGGTATTCGGTAATGCGCTCCACGCGGTGGATCGGCAAACCGCAGTTGTGGGCAATGTCAGTGGCCTTGGACGCCCAGGGAGACACGGTGCCAAGACGCGGGCTGACCACAATGACCGGACCATCTGTCGGGCCTGCGTAAGGGTCGCCATAAGTGAGCAAGGCGGCCAGGGTTTGAATCTGGTCGCCTTGCAAAGGGGTGTTGGCGGACACGAGGTGCACAAAACGTGCGCTCAGGCCCTGAATATTGGGGGAAATCTGCGCCAGACGCGGCAGAAGTTGCGCAATGCGAAAGTCGCTGATGGCGTTGCCGCCTTCAAAAATATGGTGCTGTACGGTCACTGGGTGGCCTTGTAGGGATAGGGACGGAGCGTCAAACGCGTCATGCCGCTGACTGGGGCATGATCACGCCTGGTATTTTACCCGGGACAACCCTGCTCCAGCGCTGGCTGGCAGCCCGGTGGGATAATTCGTGCCCATGACGATCACCATCAAAACCGCCCAAGACATTGAAGCCATGCGCGTGGCCTGCCGCCTGGCCTCCGAGGTGCTGGACTACATCGAACCCTTTGTGAAGCCTGGCGTCAGCACCGAAGAGCTGGACAAGCTGTGCCACGACTACATGGTCGATGTGCAGCAGTGCATTCCGGCCCCGCTGAATTACGCGCCGGGCGGCTACAAGCCCTACCCCAAGTCGATTTGCACCTCCATCAACCAGCAGGTGTGCCACGGCATTCCCAGCAGCGACAAGATCCTCAAAAAAGGCGACATCGTCAACCTGGACATCACCACCATCAAGGACGGCTGGCACGGCGACACCAGCCGCATGTTTGTGGTGGGCGAAGGCTCGATTGCGGCCAAGCGCCTATGTCACCTGACGTACGAAGCCATGTGGAAAGGCATCCTGCAGGTCAAACCCGGCGCCAAGCTGGGTGATATCGGCCACGCCATTCAGACCTTTGCCGAGGGGCACGGTTTTTCTGTGGTGCGCGAGTTTTGCGGCCACGGCATTGGCCAGGGCTTTCACGAAGAGCCGCAGGTCTTGCACTACGGCAAGCCCGGCACGGGCGTTGAACTGGTGCCGGGCATGGTGTTCACCATCGAGCCCATGATCAACGCGGGCAAGCGCGACATCAAGGAACTGGGCGATGGCTGGACCATCGTCACCAAAGACCGCTCGCTGTCAGCCCAATGGGAACATACGGTGGCCGTGACCGAAACCGGCTTTGATGTGCTGACCCTCTCTGCCGGCAGCCCACCCCTGCCCGCCTTTGTGACCACCACCGCCTGCTGACACACCGGAGCTGCAGATGACCGACCTGTCCGCCCTGCGGGAAACCTACCGCTCGGACAAAGCGGCCTTGCTGACCCAGCTGGGCCAGATCCAGCTGCGCTCGGTCACCGTCTCGCGCACCCTGTCCAAGCTCACCCGCTTGACCGATGTCCTGCTGACGACCTTGTGGCAGCGTGCCGGGCTGGATGCCAGCAAGGGCTGCCTCATGGCCGTGGGAGGTTACGGTCGCGGTGAACTCTTGCCCCACTCGGATGTAGATGTGCTGGTGCTGCTGCCTGACACCACCGAGCTGGACACCGACACGGCCTTGCAGGCCCAGCTGGAAGCCTTCATTGGCAGTTGCTGGGACGTGGGTCTGGAGATTGGCTCTAGCGTGCGCACCCTGTCGCAGTGCCTGGCCGAATCGGACAACGACATCACGGTGCAAACCGCACTGCTGGAGTCCCGCCGCATCACGGGGCAGTCCCAGCTGGCCCAAAACTTTGAACAGGCGTATGCCCGGGCCATGGACGCGCAGGCGTTTTTCACGGCCAAGACGCTGGAGATGCGCCAGCGCCACACCAAATACGAAGACACCCCTTACGCCCTGGAGCCCAACTGCAAGGAATCGCCCGGGGGCTTGCGCGACTTGCAGATCATTTTGTGGGTAGCCAAAGCCGCGGGGCTGGGCCATACCTGGAACGATCTGGTGCACAGCGGCATTGCCACTGCGCTGGAGGCGCGCCAGCTGCGTCGCAACGAAGCACTGTTGACCTGCATTCGCAGCCGGTTACACCTGGTGGCTCGCCGGCGTGAAGACCGTCTGGTGTTTGACCTGCAAACTGCGGTGGCCGAGTCCTTTGGCATGCAGGTGGAAACCACGGCCGAAGGCAGGCTCAAACTGCGCGCCAGCGAAAAGCTCATGCGCGAGTACTACTGGGCGGCCAAAGCGGTCATGCAGCTCAACCAGATTTTGTTGCAAGGCATTGAAGACCACCTCAAGCGCCAGCGCGGTGAAGGTCTGAACAGCTTTCGTCCCATCAACGAGCGGTTTTTCGAAAAAGATGGTTTGCTGGAAATCGCCAACGACGAGCTTTACGCGCGTAACCCGCACGCCATTCTGGAAACCTTTCTGCTCTACCAGGCAACACCAGGCGTCAAGGGGTTTTCGGCTCGCACGCTGCGCGCGCTCTACAACGCCCGCCACATCATGGACGCCCGGTTCCGGCGTGACCCGGTCAACCGCGCGACGTTTGTCCAGATCCTGCAGCAGCCGCAAGGCATCACCCACGCCATGCGCTTGATGAACCAGACCTCTGTGCTGGGGCGCTACCTGTGGGTGTTTCGACGCATCGTCGGGCAGATGCAGCACGACCTGTTTCATGCCTATACGGTGGACCAGCACATCCTGATGGTGCTGCGCAATGTACGGCGGTTTTTCATGGCCGAACACGCCCACGAATACCCGTTTTGCAGCCAGCTGGCCGGAGACTGGGACAAGCCTTGGTTGCTGTATGCGGCGGCACTCTTTCACGACATTGCCAAGGGCCGGGGCGGCGACCACTCCCAGCTGGGGGCTGTGGAAGTGCGCACCTTCTGCCGGCAACACCAGATTGAAAAAGCCGATGCGCACATGATCGAATTCCTGGTCAGCGAACACCTGACCATGAGCCACGTGGCCCAGAAGGAAGACCTGGGCGACCCCGAAGTGATCGAGCGTTTTGCCAAACGCGTGGGCAACGAGCGCAACCTGACCGCGCTGTACCTGCTCACCGTGGCAGACATTCGCGGCACCAGCCCCAAGGTGTGGAACGCCTGGAAAGGCAAGCTGCTCGAAGACCTGTACAAGCTCACCTTGCGCATGCTGGGCGGACGCGCCCCCGATGCGCTGGCGCTGGTGGAGTCACGCAAGCGCGACGCGCTGGTGGAGCTGGCCCGTCAAGCCCAGCCCCACGAGGGACACAAGGCCCTGTGGGACATTCTGGACGTGAGTTACTTCATGCGCCACGATGCGGCTGACATTGCATGGCACACCCGCCAGTTGTCGCGTGTGGTTGCCAAGGTGGGCGGTGCAGAGCCCCAAACCACGGTGCGTGCGCGACTGTCACCCGTGGGTGAAGGCCTGCAGGTGCTGGTCTTTACCCCCGATCAGCCCGATTTGTTTGCCCGTATTTGCGGCCACTTCGACCAGGCAGGGTTCAGCATTCTGGACGCCAAAATCCACACCGCCCGCAATGGCTGGGCGCTGGACACCTTTCAGGTCGTGACGCCCACTTTGAGCGAACACTACCGCGAACTGGTCAACATGATTGAAACCGGTTTGACCCGCACACTGATCGAGCAAGGGCCTTTGCCTGCGCCCGTTAAAGGCCGCCTTTCGCGCCGGGTCAAAAGCTTTCCCATGGCGCCACGTGTCTCGCTCAAACCTGATGAAAAGGCTCAGAACTGGTTGCTGTCCGTCTCGGCCAGCGACCGCATGGGCCTGCTCTACAGCATCGCCCGGGTGCTGGCCAAACACGGCATCAACCTGCAACTGGCCAAGATCAGCACCCTGGGCGAGCGCGTAGAAGACACCTTTTTGGTCAGTGGCGCCGAGCTGCAGCACAACAAGGCGCAGCTGGAAATCGAGACCGAATTGCTGGAAGCACTGCAGGCGGCCTGAAACGCACAGCAACCACGGCTACCAGCTCAGCCAGAAGGTGCAGGTGGTCTGACAAGACCTCCCTTTTAAGCGCCAGCCCCTTCATGCCAGTTGACGTACTGCAAACCAGGGACCCGCCCAAAATCGCGCACATTGCGGGTCACCAAGGGCGCCTGATGGCGTAGCGCCGTGGCGGCAATCAACACATCGTGCGGGCCAATGGGCGTGCCTGCAGCCTCCAGCGCCACACGCAGCTGCGCGGCTTGGGTGGCGCACTCTGCATCAAAAGGCAGCACCTGCACCGGGCGCAGCAAACGGGCCAAAGCATCCAGGCGCGGTTGAGCTGCGGCTTCGGGCAAGCGCATCAAACCATAGCACAACTCGTACACCACAATGGCAGGCACCCCCACCTCCCCCGGCTGCAAAGCCTGCAGCCGAGGTACCACCGCCGTATCCCCACGAAAGTAATAACTGATGGTGTTGCTGTCCAGAATCAACATTGCAGCACCTTAAAACCCAAGCCGTGGCACATCGGCGGCCTGACCCGGCGCCTCATCCCGCAAGGGAAAGTCCGCAAACTGCCCCGCCAAAGCCAAACAGTCCTGCGGCCAATCGTGCGCAGCGTAAGTCCGAATGATGTCCGCCACCCAGCGGCTTTTGGACACCCCATTGGCCTTGGACGCCTGATCCACCAACGCTTGCGTGGCATCGTCCAGATACAAGGTAATTTGCGACATAAGCAGCTCCTGGAATACACAACAAGTATAAGTTAACGTATATGCTAGATGCAAGCCTCACACACTAAAAAATGGAGTCTGACCCCGATTATGACCCCGATTAAATTGGCGACTATTTTAATTTTCATGAATTATTTGAATTTGTTATTTTAAATCTTAGGTAGCATTTATTTGTAGTCAAATACCAACAGGGTGTCTATAATTTTCGGTCCATTTTGTTTGCCAAGCATCGCTGCCCTATGCGTACCTCTCACCTGTCGGTTTTACTGCTAATCGCTTTGGGCCTGCAAGCCCACGCCCAAACCACGCCGCCCCTTCCCGACGCCGGCAGTTTGCGCCAGCAAATCGAGCAGCAGCGTGAGCTGCACTTGCCCCAGGCTGCGCCCCTGCCGCGCGTCGCCCCACCGCCAGAAATCGCCCCCCAGGCAGGCATCAGCATTGCCGTCAAAGCCTTCCGTTTTGCGGGTAACACCCTGCTGAGCGCTGAGCAACTGGCCCCTGCCCTGGCCCCCTTTGTGGGCAGCACCCTGGACTTTGCCGGCCTGCAACGGGCCACCGACGCGGTGGCCGCCGCCTACCGCGAAGCGGGCTGGATCGTGCGCGCTTATTTGCCCCAGCAAGACGTGAGCGAAGGCACCATCACCGTGCAAGTGGTCGAAGCCCGTTTTGCCGGCGTCCGCTTTGAAGGTGCCCCCTCCCAGCGCGTGCTGCGCTCCGAGCTGCAAGCCTACTTTGACACCCAACAAGCCACCAACCAGCCCTTGAGCGCCACCGCGCTGGACCGCGCCTTGCTGCTGGCCGACGACCTGCCCGGCGTCAGCGTGGCCGGCACCCTGGCCCCCGGCGCGGCCGAAGGAGAAACCGCCCTGGTGCTGCAAACCACCGACGAGCCCTTGGTCTATGGCGACATCGGTCTGGACAACACCGGCACCCGCTCCACCGGCAGCAACCGATTGACGGCCAATGTGAACATCAACAGCCCCGGCCAACGTGGCGAGCTGCTCAGCCTGAGCGGTTTGCACACCCAAGGCAGCGACTATGGCCGCGTATCCCTGACCGTGCCCGACCACCACAACGGCCTGCGCCTGGGCTTCAACGCTTCGTCCATGAACTACCGCGTGGTCGAAGGCGCCAACAGCGTGCTGGCCCTGGGCATTCACGGCAGCTCCAGCAGCATGGGCCTGGAGTGGAGCCAGCCCCTGGTGCGTGCACGGCTGCACAACCTGTACTTCACGGGTGGCCTGGACAACAAGAGCTTCTACAGCAGCAACCGCAACAGCACCCCCACCGACCCGCAAAGCTACTCCGACTACGAAACCGACAGCCTGCGCCTGGGCCTGTCGGGCAACCGCTTTGACGAGCTGGGCGGCGGCGGTGCCAACAGCGGCTCGGTGCAACTGCTGTGGGGGCGCCTGACGGCCATGCAGGCCCACGGCCAGATCAACAGCTTGGACCGCAGCTACAACAAGCTCAGCTACAGCCTCATGCGCCAGCAAACCTTGACGCCAGCGCACTCGCTGCTGCTGAGCCTGCAGGGCCAGCAAGCCACCCAGCCGCTGGACTCGTCCGAGAAGTTCTACATCGGTGGTGCCAGCACCGTGCGCGCCTACCCCAGCAGCGAGCTGGGCGGCGAGCGCGGCCAGGTGCTCAGCGCCGAATGGCGCTGGCGTGTGCACCCCGCTTGGGTGCTGAGTGCCTTTGTGGACCGTGGCCAGGTCGTCAGCCTGCCGGCCACCTCCAGCGATGCCAAAACCAGCCTCACCCTCATCGGCCAAGGCCTGAGCGCCAGCTGGCAAGGCCCCGCAGGCGTGACAGCCAAGCTCACCTGGGCACACCGCCACGGCGCCAACCCCCACCCCACCCAAGCCGGTACCGACAGCGACGGCACCCTCAAGCTCAACCGCTTCTGGCTCACCGCCAGCTTGCCTTTCTGAGCACGCTCGCCCACACACGCAGACAAGTCGCCAAGTAGCCACAGGGAACGGATACACACATGAACAAGAGCTTTCGCAGCATCTGGAACGCCAGCAAACAAGCCTACGTGGCTGCCGCAGAAACCGTCAGCGCCAAAGGCAAACCCAGCTCGGGCACCAAAGTCGCCGCCGTTGTGGCCACCCTGCTTGGGGGCCTGCTGGGTTTGAGCGCCCACGCCCAAACCGCACCGCCACCCAACACGCTGCCCACGGGTGGGCAAGTGAGTGCTGGTGCGGCCAGCATCAGCAGCATTGTGAGCAGCAGTGGCGCCAACATGGTCATCCAGCAAAGCAGCGACCGCGCCGCCATCAACTGGCAAAGCTTCAACGTGGGCAAAGATGCGCAGGTCCAGTTCAACCAGCCCAACGCCGCCAGCGTTACGCTCAACCGTGTGATGAGCGCCGACCCCAGCCAGATCTTTGGCCGCATCACGGCCAATGGGCAGGTGATCCTCTCCAACCCGGCGGGCGTGTACTTTGGCAAGGACGCCCGTGTGGACGTGGGCGGCCTGGTGGCCACTACTCACGGCATCAGCGACGCGGACTTCATGGCCGGCAACAACCGCTTTGAGCGCAACGGCTCAGCAGGCAGCGTGGTCAACGAAGGCGAACTCAAAGCCGCACTGGGCGGCTATATAGCCCTGCTGGCGCCCGATGTGCGCAACCAGGGGGCCATCATTGCGCACATGGGCACGGTGGCCCTAGCAGCGGGCGATGTGGTCGACCTGCGCTTTGACAGCAACAACCGCCTGACCAGTCTGCGCGTGGAGCCCAGCCAGATTCAGGCGCTGGTGGACAACCAGCAAGCGGTGCAAGCGCCGGGCGGCCTCATCATTCTGGCCGCGCAGGCCATGGACCGGCTGGTGGGCGGCGTGGTCAAAACCAGCGGCACCCTGCAAGCGAGCAGCCTGACCGAAAAAGGTGGACGCATTGTGCTGGAGGCCGACCACATCACCCTGGCCGCAGGCAGCGTGACCGAGGCTACCGGTGCCACCGGCGGCGGCACCGTGCTGGTGGGCGGTGACTGGCAAGGCAGCGGCGACATGCACCAGGCCACCACCGTGACCATGGAGGCCGGCGCCAGCATTGACGTCAGCGCTACCCAACAAGGCGATGGTGGCAAGGTGGTGCTGTGGAGTGACGTGCACCAGGCCGACAGCCTGACCACCGCACAAGGCAGCGTGCTGGCCAAGGGCGGCGCCCAGGGCGGCAATGGCGGACAGGTGGAAACCTCGGGCCACAACGTCAACATCGACAATTTCAAGGTAGACACCCGCTCGGCCAGCGATACGCTGGGCAAGACCGGGCTCTGGCTGATCGACCCCTACACCTACAACATCTACAGTGCGCAGGCTGCAACCATTGGCTCTGCGCTCAACAGCAGCGATGTCACCATCACCACCAGTGTCGATAACAGCAGCTATGGTTCCGACGGTAACAGCAACAGCACCGGCGACATCACTTTATGGAACGGGATCACCAAAACGGCACCTGGTACCACAACGTTGACGCTCAGGGCGGACAGGATAGTTGCGGTAGCTTCGCCCATCACGAGTACGGGTGGCCCGCTCAACGTGGTACTTTGGAGTGACTACGGTAACAACAACGGTGGGGGCTCCGCGATCCAGTCCGACATCACGACCAACGGGGGGCATTTATGGGTAGGTGGCAGCTCTACAGCGTACGGCTCCACCACCTGGAATGGCCTCACCGTTGGCAATGGACCTTCGGTCGGCGGCGTCGGTACCAACTGGTTCGGCCTGGACATTTTTGGCCATATCACCACCAACGGCGGCAGTGTGCTGCTATGGGCTGGCCCAAGTTACCACAACAGCGCAATGTACGGCATTGGCCTGACAGGAGATAAAACCATCAGCGCAGGTACCGGCAATGTCATTGTGCTGGCCAACCAGATCTACAACGCGAACAGCAGCAATGGCACGCTGACGGTCAACACCACGGGCCAATTCACGCTGGCTCCGGCAGACGGTGCTTGGACCAGCGGCTTGAATTGGACCGGCAGCACCAGTGGCAACACATTCACCCTCAACAACATCGCCGGAAATGGGCAGCCGCTGACCATCCAGAACATGTACTCGCTGGGTGGTCTGAACTTGGGTTATTACAACGGCATGTCCGGCCTGACCCAGGGCAATACCAGCAATATCACTGTCAGCAGTGCGATTAGCATTGGCGGGCCGGTTGCGGTGTACGGTGGCAACATCACCGTGACCCAGAACGTCACCAGCACCGGCAATGGAATCAAGCTACAAGGCAACTTGATAACGCTCAACAGTGGTACGACCTTGTCCGCACTCGACACCAACAATGGCAGGATAGAGATCAACGGTGCGGTGATCGGCCCTGGCAATATGACGGCTGCGAAAAGTGTCACGGTTAACCTTGGGACGACTGGCGCAAACTACGAGGGTGTGATTTCAGGCACAGCCACATTGATCAAAAGTGGTAGCCCGCAGCTAATGCTTCTGGGAACCTCTACCTATACCGGCGGCACTAACTTGAATAGTGGTGAGCTGGTTGCACGAAGCAACAGTGCACTGGGCACTGGCACCTTGACCATGGCCAGTGGCACCACGCTCGTGCTTGACTACTTGGCGACAGAGGTCGCCAACGCTATTTCTCTGTCCGGGAATGCGAACATCAGCCTGTATAACAACACTGTGCGCAAGCTTTCGGGCAACATCACCGGCACGGGGGGGCTGACGCTTGATGCCTTTACCAGCGGCACCATCAAACTCACGGGCACCAACAGCTATGCCGGCACCACAACCCTGAGTCGCGGCAACATCTACCTGGGTGACAACACGAGCACAGGGTCGTTTGGTGCAGGAGCGGTCTCGGTAACTGGTATCTATACACCGCATCTTTTCCTCAGCCGCTCAAACGACTTCACGTTGGCCAATAACATCAGCGGCGCGGTCACGCTCGAAAAACTGCAGGCAAACACCGCCACCCTGACAGGGACCAACAATTACAGCGGCACCACCACCATCAGCGCGGGGACCTTGCAGTTGGGAAACGGCGGTACCACCGGCACATTGGGTACGGGTATCGTGATCGATAACAGTGCTTTGACCTTTAACCGTTCCGACAACCTCAGCGTCACCAACACCATCAGCGGAACCGGCTCGCTGACCCAAGCGGGCAGCGGCACACTGACGCTGACCCAGAACAACACCTATGCCGGAACCAACACGATTTCCAATGGTGTGCTGGTACTGGCCAACAACGCCCCCAACCCGAGCAGCAAAACTTTCTCCGGCACGGGGCAACTGCGTATTGAGCCGAGCGGCACCGGATTCACAAGTGCATTCAACACATCGGGTTGGACCTTTGGCAATACGCTCACGGGCTTGACGCTGGGGAGCAGTACCAACACCCAAGAAGTGACCTTTGACACTGCCCTCACCGTGGCGGGCCCCATCACGGTGTATAGCGACACGGTAAACTTCAACGCCCCAGTCACGGCAACAAACAGCACCATGACCCTGGTGGCTAAAAACGACACCGGCAGCCAGATTCATGTGGGCACATCGGGTGGCACCACGGGCAAAGTCACGGCCGACAAGCTGCTGGTCAAGAACTTTCAGCTTGCGGACCTGACGAACACCAACAGCACCCCCAACCCCTTTGCCACCACGGCTTACACCAGCATCAACACCCTGGCTGCAGACAATGTCTACCACCTGTATTTGACGAACGACAAAGCCCTGACCGTGGGCACCGTGGACAGCACCCATGGGGTGACAGCGCGTGAGCGGGTGTATATATCGACCGTCAACGGCGGCAACCTGACGGTCGCCGACAACATCCACTCGGGTGACACAAGCTCTTGGGCGATTAACTTGCGCGCGGACGCTTTGGTGGCCGCAGGCACCGCCACAGGGGGCAACGTCATCATCGACCTGACCAACCACCCGACCATCACCACCGGCACCGGTGGCAAGGCGAGCCTGTATACCGGCAGCCTTGCCGGCAGCACGGGCGTGGCCGAAAGTGCAGCTAACGCGGGCGATGGCCTGTTGGCCTATGGCTCGGGGCGCTTTCGCTACAACTCGAAATACGATGTCAGCAATTTCTCGGCCACACTGGGTAGTGGGTTGTATGCCATTTACCGCGAGCAGCCCACGGTCAGCGTCTCCATCAACAACCAGTCCATAACCTATGGCGATGCGTTACCCACGCTGACCGGCACGTTGACCGGTGCCATCCATGGCGACACCGGCGCGACCTATGGTGTAAGCAACCGCCTCAATTCGACCAGCGGAAACATCAAGGCGGGCAGCTACACACTGACCGAAACCGGTTTGGCCAGTCTGGGCTACAGCGTCACCACAGTCGCACCGGGCACGCTGACCGTGGCACAAAAAGCATTGACTGTGTCGGGCCTGAGCAGCGCCAACAAGATCTACGACGGCACCCTCTCTGCCACTGTCAACGGCACCGCCGCGCTGCAAGCCAGCGAAGCTGCCGGTACGGGTAGCACCAGCGACGGCAAGGCCTACACCGGTGACACCGTCAGTCTCACGGGTACCGCCGTGGGCACCTTCAACACAAAGGATGTCGCCACGGCCAACACCGTGGCCTTCACCGGTCTGAGTTTGACTGGAGCTGATGCCGGCAACTACACGTTGACCCCGCATGCCAGCGTCAGCAACACCATCACCGCCAAGGCCCTGACCATCAGCGGCCTGACCAGTGCCAACAAGATCTACGATGGCACCTTGGCCGCCACGGTCAACGGCACCGCCGCGCTGCAAGCGAGCGAAGCAGCCGGTACGGGCAGCACCAGCGACGGCAAGGCTTACACGGGTGACACCGTCAGCCTGACGGGTACCGCCGTGGGCACCTTCAACGACAAGGATGTGGCGGATGCCACCACGGTCGCCTTCACCGGCCTGAGCCTGACCGGCGCCAATGCGGGCAACTACACGCTCACGCCTCACGCCAGCGTCAGCAACACCATCACGCCCAAGGCCCTGACCATCAGCGGCCTGACCAGCGCCAACAAGACCTACGATGGCACCTTGGCCGCCACGGTCAACAGCACCGCCGCGCTGCAAGCGAGCGAAGCAGCTGGCACGGGCAGCACCAGCGACGGCAAAGCCTACACCGGTGACACTGTCAGCCTGACGGGCACCGCCGTAGGCACCTTCAACACCAAGGATGTCGCCACAGCCAACACCGTGACCTTTACCGGTTTGAGCCTGACGGGAGATCAAGCAGGCAACTACACACTCACGCCTCATGCCAGCGACACGGCGCCGCGTATCACCCGAGCCACCTTGACGGCCACTGCGAATGACGACGCCAAGTTCTTGAGTCAGGCTGACCCCAGCTTCACGGCCAGCGTGACGGGCTTTGTCAACGGCGAGACGACGAGCACCGCTACCGGCTATGCGGCGCCCAGCGTCTCGCGCTCGGGCAGCAACACGGTTGCGGGCACTTACGCCAACGTGCTGAGCGCCAGTGGCGGCAGCGCCGACAACTACAGCGTTAACTATGTAGCCGGTGACTTCACCATCGTGCCCTCAAACCAGTTGCTGGTGCGGCTGGCGAATGCGAGCAGCACGTATGGCTCGGCCACGCAGTACACCCTGAGCAGTGTGGAGTACTACAACGGCTCAACCGTGGTGCGCTTGGACAACAGTTCGGTGGCCAACAGCAGCGCCAGCATCAACGTCAGCAACCAGGTGGCCGTAGCCGATGGGGTTGGTGGCACAGCCAGCTTCACGCTGGCTCCGCAATCGGCAGTAACCTCTACAGCAGGCAAGCTGGCTGTGGGCAGCTACCAGCTGGGCACCAGCGGTCTGGTTTCAGAAAACAGCGTCAACTTCAGCGACACCGTCACCGTGGTGGGCGCGCACCAGGTCAACACCAAGGGCGTGACTGCCTCAGCCTCCAATGTGAGCAAGGTCTATGACGGCACCATCGGCGTGAACGGTGTGAGCATGGGTCTGTCCACGCTGGAATCGGGTGACGTGGTCAGCGTCAGCGGCCAGGGTGCGTTCGCCAGCAAAAACGTGGGGTCGGGCTTGAGCTACACCATGGCCAACCTGGCCTTGTCGGGCACCGATGCGGCCAACTATTATCTGACGGGCGGAACCAGCTTTACGGGCAACAACGGCGCGATCACTCCAAAGACATTGCTGGTGAACTACACCGGCGTGGACAAGGTCTATGACGGCGACACCAGCGCCACCGTCACGAGCAGCGACAACCGCATTGTTGGCGATGTGCTGACCCTGACGCGCAGCGCCAACTTTGCCGACAAGAATGTGGGCAGCGGTAAAACCGTGAGCGTGACCGGGGTCAGCCTCAGCGGTGCCGACGCCGGCAACTACACCGTCGCTTCTACCGGCACGGCCAGTGCCACCATCACCCGCCTGAGCAGCGTGACCTGGATCGGCGGTACAACGGGCAACTGGTTCGACCCAGCCAACTGGGCCGGCGGCGCCGTGCCGGACTTGTCCAACGTGGCCAATGTGGTCATTCCGCAGGGCGTGGTGGTGAGTTTTGACACGGCGGGCGCGGTATCACCAGCCGATGCCTCGCAGGCCGTCAACATTGACGGTCTAGGCGCCAGCGGCAGCTTGACGCAAACCAATGGCACGCTGAATGTGGGCACCGGCGGCATCACGCTCGATACCCTCACGCAAAACGGCGGCACTTTGACCAATGCCGGAGCGACCACGCTCACCAGCTACAGCCAAAACGGCGGCAATTATTCAGGCACGGGCAACTTCACAACGGGCAACTTCACCCAAACCGGCGGCACCACTGCCCTGGGCGGCAACCTGACCGTGACCCAAGGTTTCAGCCAGGGCAGCAACGGCAGCGTGACCGTGAACGGCAACGCCAACATCACCGACACCAGCGGCGGCATGACGCTGGGTAATCTGGATGTGGCTGGCAACCTCAACGCCACCAGTACCGGCGGTGACATCACCCAAGCCAACGGCAGCACCATCGTGGTGGATGGCATCACCACGCTGAACGCGGGTAGCAGCGACATCACCCTCAACGGTGCCAACAACGATTTCGCCGGTACGGTTAACGCCACGGGCAATGATGTCACCCTTCGCGATGTCAATGCCCTGACGCTGGGCACAGTCAACGCCTCGGGTAACCTGACGCTCAACAGTACCGGCGCTCTGGACTTGGGCACTTCCACCGTTGGCGGCAACCTCAGCGCCAACAGCGGCAACGGCAACATCACGCAAACCGGCGCCTTGACCGTCAACGGCACCACCGGCCTGACCGCCGGTACCGGCAGCATCACGCTGGACAACGCTGCCAACGACTTCACCAGTACGGTTTCAGTTTCGGGCGCGGACATCACGCTGGTCGATGACACCGGTGGCCTGACACTGGGCAATGTAGATGCCAGTGGCAACCTCACCGCCACCAGCACTGGCGGCGATATCACCCAGGCCAACGGCACCACCATCGCGGTGGATGGCACCACCACACTGAACGCGGGTAACTGCGACATCACCCTCAACGGCGCCAACAACGACTTTGGCGGTACGGTCAATGCCACAGGCAACAACGTCGCGCTGACCGATGCCAATGCCCTGACGCTGGGCACAGTGACCACCACCGGTAACCTCACGCTGGCGAGCACAGGCGCGCTGAATCTTGGCACCTCCACCGTCGGCGGCAATCTCAGCGCCAACAGCCACGGCGGCGCGATCAACCTGGGCACCAGCTCTGTGGGCGGCAACCTCAATGTCAACAGCGGCAATGGCAACATCACGCAAACCGGCGCATTGTCGGTCGATGGAACGTCCCATCTGGATGCAGGAACAGGGCGCGTCACCTTGACCCACGCAGGCAACCGCTTGCCCAAGGGCGTGACAGTGACTGCAGCAAGCTACGCCGTCGCCGGCGATGCGCGCAAAGATGCGGCAGAGCTTGCATCCAAAGCGCAAAGTGTTCGCCCGGTGCTCGCGCCTGCGGGCACGGGCTTGTCCAACGCCAATGCACCGCAACCTTTGGTGTTGCAGTCGGGCGCAACCGCTGCCAGCGCTGCCACGGGCAAGGCCTCTGGTTCAGCCACACCCGGCAACACCAGCAGCGCCAACAGCTCTGGCGTGACGGTGGACCTGCACAGCGTGAACCAGCAAGACACGCCTTACATGGTGGCGGTGTCGCTGCCCAAGGGGGCGTCCACGGTGGGGACGGGCTTCAGTTTTGAATTGCCTGAAAGTGTCAAGCCTTGGGTGAGCGAAGCTCAGCAGGTGCAGCTCGAACAAGCCAACGGCGCTGCCCTGCCCGCTTGGCTGCGCTTTGACCTGCAGACCCAGCGCTTTGAGGCTAACGCCGTGCCCGATGGTGCCTTCCCGATGCAAGTGGTTTTGCAGGCGGGCGGCCAGCGGGTGTTGGTGGTGATTTCGGAAAGGACGGAGTGATGTTTTTTATAACACGACAAATAGTGTTATTGACAGCACGATTTATCGCATTGAAAATAGAGCCTCTACCAAAAGCGGGGCCTCAAGATGCATCAACTCAGCGCTAATGAACTCAAAGTACGCGGTATCAGCGCCATTGAGGGTGCGTTGGCCGAACAGCCAGAGGCCGTCATTTCGGTGCGGGGCAAAGAGCGCTTTGTCGTGATGGAAATGGCCCACTACCACTACCTGCGCGAGTGCGAACTGGAAGCCGCCCTTCTCCAAAGCCGGGCGGACCTGCAGTCTGGACGAGCGGTACAGGAAACCGCAGCCCAGCACGTGGCCCGGCTCGAAGCCATGGCCCAAAACGAAACTGCCGCCAAAGACTTCTGAGCGTCATGCCTTACGCGCTGGTTTTTACGCAGGACTACACGCGCCGGGCTCTGCGCTTTCTCAAGAGACACCCGGAACTCAAAAACCAGTACGCCAAAACCCTGGCCCTGCTGGAAATCAATCCCCACCACCCGTCGCTGCGCTTGCATGCCCTGTCGGGGCGGCTCAGTGGCTTGCACTCGGTATCGATCAACCTCTCATACCGCATCACACTGGAGTTGTTGATTCAGGACCAACAGATCATTCCGCTAAACGTGGGCGACCACGACGCGGTCTACGGTTGAAACGCCAGCGAGGACCATCGGTCCGCCAACGATCTAACCACTCACGACTTCTTGCGTGGCGGCAAGCCTGTGTGCTGCGTGAGCACCGTCCCCTTGCGCGGAGCCTGACCGGGCTTTTTGAGGCCAACCGATGATTTGACCAAGCTCTTGCCCGTTGAACTGCCTTGCCCTTTGCCGACTGCCTGTGTGCTGTTGGTCCGGCGTGGACTTTGATAAGCGCCATCGGCCAGCGGTTGCCAGCTGGGAATCAAGTGCTGTTTGCCGTTGCCGATCAGGTCGGCGCGCCCCATGGCTTTAAGGGCTTCGCGCAGCAGTGGCCAGTTGTTGGGGTCGTGGTAGCGCAAAAAGGCCTTGTGCAGGCGACGGCGTTTTTCGCCTTTGACGATGTCTACCTTTTCGCTGTCGTGCGTGATCTTGCGCAGCGGGTTGCGCTGGGTGTGGTACATCGCCGTGGCTGTAGCCATGGGGCTGGGGTAGAAGGTCTGCACCTGGTCGGCCCGAAAGCCGTTTTTCTTGAGCCAGACGGCCAGGTTCATCATGTCTTCGTCGCTGGTGCCCGGGTGGGCGGCGATGAAGTAAGGGATGAGAAACTGCTTTTTGCCGACCTCTTCGCTGTATTTATCGAACAGGGTTTTGAAACGGTCATACGTCCCGATGCCCGGCTTCATCATCTTGGACAGCGGGCCTTGCTCGGTGTGCTCGGGTGCAATCTTCAGGTAGCCGCCCACATGGTGCTGAACCAGCTCTTTCACATACTCGGGAGACTGCACGGCCAGGTCGTAGCGCAGGCCAGAGCCGATCAAAATCTTCTTGATGCCTTTGAGCGCGCGGGCGCGGCGGTAAATTTTGATGAGCGGGCCGTGGTCGGTGGTCAGGTTCTGGCAGATGCCGGGGTACACGCAGCTGGGCTTGCGGCAGGCGGCCTCGATCTCGGGGCTGCGGCAGCCCAGGCGGTACATATTGGCCGTGGGGCCACCCAGGTCAGACACCACGCCGGTAAAACCCTTGACCTTGTCGCGGATGTCTTCGACCTCGCGAATGATGGACTCTTCAGACCGGCTCTGGATGATGCGGCCTTCGTGCTCGGTGATGGAGCAGAAGGTGCAGCCGCCAAAGCAGCCGCGCATGATGTTGACCGAGAAGCGGATCATCTCCCACGCGGGGATCTTGGTGGCGTGGTCGTGGCTGCCCTGCTCGTCGGCGTAGCTGGGGTGCGGGCTGCGGGCATAAGGCAGATCAAACACATGGTCCATCTCGGCCGTGGTGAGCGGGATGGGCGGCGGGTTGATCCACACATCGCGCGCCGTGGTGCCCTCCCCGTGTGCTTGCACCAGGGCTCGGGCGTTGCCGGGGTTGGTCTCCAGGTGCAGCACCCGGTTGGCGTGGGCGTACAGCACCGGGTCGGATTTGACCTGCTCGTAGGCAGGCAGCCGAATGACGGTGCGCTCGCGCGGGGGGACTTTGAAATCGCCTTTGCCGCGCAGCGCAGGATTGGGTACGAACTGAATGGGTTTGGTGTTCCCGGTGTTCTGCGCATTGGCCACCGCCTGCGCTTCGTCTTCACGGGCACAGCTCTGGCCCTGGGCCTTGGCCTGCTCGCTGACCATCAGGTAGGGGTTGACGTGCGCTTCCACATGGCCGGGCGTGTCCACCTCGGTCGAATCAATTTCAAACCAGCCTTCAGGCGTGTCACGGCGAACAAAGGCGGTGCCACGCACGTCGATGATCTGCGCCACCGGCTCGCGTGCGGCAAGGCGGTGGGCGACTTCAACAATCGCCCGCTCGGCGTTGCCGTAGAGCAGCAGGTCACACTTGCTGTCCACCACGATGGAGCGACGCACCTTGTCGCTCCAGTAGTCGTAATGCGCGATGCGGCGCAGGCTGCCTTCAATGCCGCCCAGTACGATGGGCACTTCGGGATAGGCCTCGCGGCAGCGCTGGCTGTAGACGATGGCCGCGCGGTCGGGGCGTTTGCCGCCCACGTTGCCGGGGGTGTAGGCGTCGTCGCTGCGGATTTTGCGGTCGGCCGTGTAGCGGTTGATCATGGAGTCCATGTTCCCGCTGGTCACGCCCCAAAACAGGTTGGGTTTGCCCAGGGCCTTGAAAGGCTCGGCACTTTGCCAGTCGGGCTGGGCGATGATGCCGACGCGAAAGCCCTGGTTTTCGAGCATGCGGCCGATGACGGCCATGCCGAAGCTGGGGTGGTCCACATACGCGTCGCCGGTGACCAGGATGATGTCGCAGCTGTCCCATCCCAGCTGGGTCATTTCTTCGCGGCTCATCGGCAAAAACGGGGCCGTGCCAAAGCGGGCTGCCCAGAATTTGCGGTAACTGGTCAGCGGTTTGGCGTTGCGCGGGAAATACGAGACGTCGACGAAGGCGTTCATGAACGGGGCTTTGGGGTAACCCCGTAGTGTAGGCGTTTGGCAGTGAGCTTGGGTTGTGAGCGGGTATTGGCCTTTTAGCCTCTTTGGTGCCGTTTTGGGCAGGGGATGCACCAGCTTCCTCATGCTGCGGGTATGCAGAAATCGTCAGCCGGCGCATCCCCTGCCCAAACCGGCTGTGGTGGCTCAAGCGCTTACAGATCTTTCTGGGCGCGCTGGATCAGGTCGGCAAAAGCCGCCTCATCGGCCAGCTGCTGGGCGGCAAGCAGCGCCAGCTTGACAAGGAACAGCTCTGATTTGTCTTCGCCCACGGTGTCGATGGCGGTAGCGAGCTGGTCGTAAACGGTCTCAAGACCGCCAATGGTCAATACGGTGCTTGTGGTCATTCGTGTACTCCGGTGGTCGCTTGTTTCAGGGCGGCGTTCAGGCGGTGGGCGTCCAGCGTCATCCAACGGGCGCAGACGTGCTGGTCGGGGCGCAGCAGGTAGGCCGCGCCGTCAGTCCGCACGCCATAGCGGGTACGGGCGCGGCCTTCGCTGTCGTGCAAAGCCAGATCGGCCCCTTGGGCTGGGGCGCCCTGCCCGATCAATATCACGCGCAGTTTCAGGCCCTTGTCCTTCCAGGCCTGCACGGTGGCCTGCACATCGGCAGGCACCGTGGCACCAAACACCATCAGGTCAAAGCCGCCACCCAGGTGGTCAAGCAGGAAATTGTCCGCACCCAGCCGCACGTTGGCCGGTGGCGCGCCGTGGGCTGGGCCGCTTTGGAACAGTGCGTTGTCGTCGCCCGTACTGTTGAGCACCGAGCGGGTGTATTCGTGCGGGCGCGAGGTTCGCCAGTGGTAGAGCGGGCGCACAAAGGCTTCGGTGAGCGAGAGCGACAACACCGCATCGCGCAGCAGCCTGAAACCCCGGCTGGGCGGCGTCATGAAGCGGGTGCTTTTGCCCGCTTCGTCAATGATTTCCCAGGCGGCACCGACGCGCTCTTGCGTGTAGCTGGCCAGCAGGCTTTCGGGGGCCTGCCCGCTACAGATCAGGCCCAGGCGCCAGCCCAGAGCTTGAGCGTCCTGAAAGCCGGTGTTGGCCCCGCGCACGCCAAAAATCGGCAGCAGGTGCGCGGCGTCGCCAATGAACAGGGTGCGGCCTGCGCGGTAGTCGGGCAGCGTGAGCGTGCGGGCCGAATAGACCG
>JACCDV011274548.1_pt1 | contig 122078 bp, 133 predicted proteins | sample 7446131 | NCBI WGS metagenome assembly JACCDV01 (sample SAMN15323448, study PRJNA562643) | freshwater metagenome | isolation source: river surface water | place: USA:Blue River Watershed | collected 2017-08-17 | reverse complement strand
TGTGCATTGTGCGAGGCATATTGGTGCTAATGAGGTAATTGAACAGCTATCAAAAGTAATGATTTTGCATGGAATACCAGAATATATTCGCAGTGATAATGGCCCTGAGTTTATCGCAAATAAATTGGACTTAGAATGGATTCAAGAATACATTAAATGTAAGATAAAACTCTCAATAACACTGGTACTACATTTAAACGCAGTTCAGTTGAAACAGACTCTAAAAGCTAGTATGTGAAGGGTATAAGAAGTACCAATATGGGATAGCCTATTCACATCCTGGCTCCCTAGCATTGCTACGATTTTTGTAGATAATAGTCAACTTTTTAGCTTGTGTACATACTCAAGCTAAAAATTTCTTTTTTATTATGAATAGGTTAAGAATTGACTGAGGGAATAAGTAAGGTCCAGCAGAGTTGCCAGCAAGTTAACCTTGTAGCAGTGTATCCAATTCGCCTGCATCCTCAAGCGCATGCAAGTCGTCACATCCACCTACATGAACATCGCCAATAAAGATTTGTGGCACGGTGCGTCTTCCCGTTTTTTCTATCATCTCGCGCTTTTGCTCTGGCTCAATATCTACACGGATTTTGTCAATTTCAATGACTTGCTTTTGCTTGAGTAATTGCTCGGCACGAACACAGTAAGGACAACCTGCCATCACATACATCAGTACTTTTTTCTTCATTGGGGACACAATTCAATTTAATTAAGCTGAGAATCATAGCGATTTCACCTCTCATCGTGCAAGCAAACATAAATAATGCAGATTTATGCCGCGAAAATCACTAAAATATCAGATAGTTTTTGTAGGGAAAGTTCCATGAGTATCACACCTGTTGTTCTATTAATTTTAGATGGCTTTGGATATCGCAAAGAAGTCGATCACAACGCCATTGCTCAAGCAAACACCCCGAATCTGGATAGATTGTGGGATGAGTATCCTCACACGCTCATTAACGCATCTGAGCATCACGTCGGGCTTCCCGAAGGACAAATGGGTAACTCTGAGGTTGGTCACCTAAATATAGGTGCTGGCCGAGTCATCAATCAGGACTTTGATCGCATTAATCAAAGTATCATGACTGGCGAATTTAACCAGCATCCACTCGCAGTAGAGGCGGTACAGGCGGCCAAACAACATGGTAAAGCTTTACATATCTTAGGCCTCATCTCGGATGGTGGTGTACACAGCCATCAAGAGCATATTCATGCCATGATTCGAATGGCGGCTAAACAAGGACTGGATAAAATTTATGTGCACGCCTTCCTGGATGGTCGAGACACACCTCCCATCAGCGCCGAAGGCTATTTGAATGCGCTACAAAAAGTGGTTGATGAAACAGGCTTTGCCAAAATTGCCTCCGTTTGTGGTCGCTACTATGCCATGGACAGAGATAAACGCTGGGAGCGCATCCTGCCTGCTTATCGTCTACTCACCGAAGGGGTCGCCGATTTTCAAGCGCCTTCAGCGATTGAAGCACTGAAGATGGCTTATGCGCGTGGGGAAAATGATGAATTTGTGCAAGCCACCGCGGTAAGCGCATCAGGTCCAGCACCACATGTTCAAGATGGCGATGTCATCGTATTTATGAATTTCCGCTCTGACCGTGCACGTCAACTCACCACCTGCTTTTTGGATGATCGTTTTGATGGCTTTAAGCGCAACCAGCTTCCAAAGTTGGCCGGCTATTACACCCTCACGAGTTACGACAAAAGCATCGCACAAGCCAAAGTATTATTCCCACCCTTTGAGGTGCCCAATACCTTTGGTCAATATGTCAGTGCGCAAGGACTCAAACAGTTACGCATTGCCGAGACAGAAAAGTATCCGCATGTCACCTTCTTCTTCAACGGCGGTGAAGAACAGGTATTCCCTGGAGAAGATCGCATTTTGGTGCCTTCTCCCAAAGTTGCGACCTATGATTTACAACCTGAAATGAGTGCGCCAGAAGTCACCGATAAACTGGTACAAGCAATTTTGAGTAAGCAATATCAAGCAGTGATTTGTAATTATGCCAACTGCGATATGGTCGGCCACACTGGCATATTGAGCGCAGCCATCAAAGCGGTTGAGACGATAGATCAATGTATCGGTCGTGTGGTGGCCGCAGCCCAGCAGGTCGGTGCAGAGGTGATTATTACTGCTGATCACGGCAATGTAGAACTGATGCTCGACCAAGACAATGACCAACCGCATACGCAACACACCACACATTTGGTGCCGCTAATTTATGTTGGACGTCCATCCAAGCTAAGAGATGGCGGCGCGTTGTCAGATATTGCCCCTAGCCTTTTAAAGATGATGGGGCTGCCGCAACCTAAGGAAATGACTGGCCGAGCACTGATGGAATTTAATGCGGCATGAAATCTGTAGCAACTCTCTCTATTGTTGGATGGCTAGCAGCTTGCGTGCTGTCCAACACCTTATGGGCGGCTGATAACAAAGCGGTTGACGGGAAGGTCGAGCAATCTCGCCAGACGCTAGATTCGATCAAACAAAAGATTGAGTCGCTCAAGCAGCAGTTGCTAAACACACAAGAAGCTAAAGCAGATGCTGCCGATGCGCTCAAAAAAAGTGAAAAAGCGATTAGCGAATCCAAGCGTAAACTTTTTGAATTAGCCCAAGAACAGATCAAGCATGCGCAAACATTAAAACAACTTGCCGAAAAAAAGAGTCACTTAGAAGAGGTTATCCAGCAGCAGAAAAAGCAGCTTGCAAAACAGTTTTATCAAGAATATACCCAACGCACACCCGGCACTCTGCAATTGCTTTTGCAGCAAGAAGACCCTAATCAAATATCTCGTGAATTGCAGTACTATGGCTATATTGCCAAAGCTAGAAAACTGTTAATCCAAGATATGCAGGGCAATTTGCATCAAGTCATTGCACTGAATACGCAAACCGAGCAAACCCTGCAACAAGTTACCTCACTAAAAAATCAGCAAGAACAAGCGCGTAAAAAATTGGAATCGGAAAAACAGGAAAAAGCCAAAGTATTAAGCAGCCTATCCTCTAAAATCGCCACACAGCGCAAGGAAATATCCCGCTTAAAACGTGATGAGCAAAGCCTGTCGGATTTGGTTGATCGACTATCACGTGCATCAGTCGCACCGAAAAAAACCGTAGTTCAAGAAAGCAAATCTGACACTAATGCGCCAAGCACACCGATTGCGCGCAATGAAAATCTACCTTCAGCAGGATCTGATGGCAGCAGTTTTGCCGCACTGAAAGGCAAGCTTTATCTACCGGTCAAAGGTGAAATTATGAATCGCTTTGGAAGCAGTCGCGAGGACACCGGCCTGACATGGAAAGGTTTGTTTATTCGTGCTAGCGAAGGGAGCGAAGTCAGAGCAATCGCGCAAGGTAAAATCGTATTTGCCGACTGGATGCGCGGATTCGGTAATCTTTTAATTATCGATCACGGCAACGGTTATATGAGCTTATACGGCAATAACCAAGCGCTACTCAGAAAGTCAGGTGATGTTGTAAAAAGTGGGGATAATATCGCCACGGTAGGCAATACTGGCGGGAATAGTAGTAGTGGTTTGTATTATGAATTGCGTCAATACAGCCGTCCATTTGATCCACTCAGCTGGAGTGTATTGCGTTAAGTGAATCGCGCTTAGGTAAATGCCTGCGCAGCCTCACGCACAAGACTAGGTCCACGATATATCAGGCCAGAATATAACTGCACCATGCTCGCACCAGCATCAATTTTTTCGCATGTATCTTCTGCCGAAAAAATCCCCCCAACAGCAATAATAGGTATTTCACCTTGCAAATACTCTGCCAAAACTTCGACCACAAAAGTTGAGCGCACACGCAAGGGAGCACCGGAGAGTCCACCCGCTTGCTCGGAGTTTGCTAAGCCTTCAACTTCATAGCGTGAGATGGTGGTGTTGGTAGCAATAATGGCGTCGACCTTATACTTACGCATCACATCTGCCATTTGGCGCAACTGTCGCGTATCGATATCGGGTGCAATTTTGATGGCGATAGGAACATAGCGGCCATGTTGTTGATGGAGTTTCTTTTGTTCTTTTTTAAGTGCGGCTAGTAAATCTCCCAGCGCTTTGCGTTCTTGCAGCATACGCAAATTCGCCGTATTCGGTGAAGAGATATTTACTGTGATGTAGTGTGCGTAAGGATAAACGCGTCGTAAACAAATAAGGTAATCATCAATCGCGCGCTCATTCGGCGTATCAAAATTTTTACCAATATTAATCCCCAGCACACCCTGATAATCACTGGCTTCAATATTGCGGATAAACTGCTCTAATCCAACATTGTTAAAGCCAAAGCGATTAATAATTCCACCGACTTCAGGCAAGCGAAACATTCGTGGTTTAGGATTGCCGGGTTGTGGTCTAGGGGTGACGGTCCCAACTTCGATAAAACCAAAACCGAAACAGCTCAGGGCATCCAAATATTCAGCATTTTTATCTAAGCCTGCCGCCAATCCGACTGAGTTGGGGAAACGTATTCCCATCAATTCGTTAGGCGCAAATACTGGGGCTGGGAGTAATTTCAACACGCCTAACTTATACAACCAGTTCAGACCTTTCAAGGCGATATCATGTGCCCGCTCCGGATCCATCGCGAAGAAAATTGGCCGAACCAACTCGTACAAACTCATAGCATGTCTCAAAAAAGTTAGAACGCGAGATTATGGCAAAATGGAATACTAAAGTACACAATACAGTGAGGAAAATTACCCTAACAATCTTGTACTATTATTTTTTCTGACAGTCTTATCATACGCTCAACCGGCGTGACCCAAACGATTCCGTCACCCGCTTGACCCGTATGTCCCACCTCAACCAATATTTGTAAGGCCCCTTCGACCAACTCATCTGGCACAACCATATCGATGCGTACCTTGGGGCTATAGTCGGTTAACTCTTGCAAAATACCTGCTGACGGCTTGGCATGATGACGTCCACAGCCCTCTACTTTGGAAATGGTCATGCCTGGAAAATTTTTAATATTTTTAAAAGCCGAACGCACCTTGGCCAATCGATGCGGTTGTATCACAGCCTTAATTTCTTTCATCGTTATTCTCTCTCAAAGTGTCATTGGCTAGCCGGTACAGACTTAGCCACCATCACTGTATGCTCGCCTCAACACGAGGCTCCTCAAACTTACGATAAAGCGTAGGCACCACAACCAAGGTCAATAGTGTTGAAGTAATCAAACCCCCAATCACCACAATGGCCAATGGTCTTTGTACCTCAGAGCCCGGTCCCGTGGCAAACAAGAAAGGCACCAAGCCCAACATTGCGACAGTCGCCGTCATCATCACAGGGCGGAAACGTTGCTGACAACCCTGCACAATCGCCTCCATTTGAGATTTTCCTTCATCGCGCAAATGTCGTATATAGGATACCAGCACAACACCATTTAAAACAGCGATCCCCCACAATGCGATAAAGCCGACAGAGGCCGGGACTGACAAATACTCACGAGTAATAAACAAGGCAAAAATGCCGCCAATAGAGGCAAACGGTAATACCGAAATAATCATGGTGGCATAACGCACAGAATTAAATAACATAAATAGCAGGAAGAAAATCGCCCCAATCGTGATAGGTACAATAATCGCCAAGTGATTCAATGCGCGTTGCATATTTTGGAATTGACCACCAAACTCAAGGTAATATCCCTCAGGTAACTTCAACTTGGTATTGAGTCTAGTTTGTAATTCAGACACAAAACCACCCAAGTCTCTACCGCGTACATTGACACCCACCACAATACGACGTTTAGCATATTCGCGGCTGATTTGTGCAGGACCATCATTGACCTCAATCTTAGCTAAGTCGCGCAAAGCAACACGGCTGCCATTCGGAGAGGTCAGCAAAATATTTCCGATAGATTCTGCACTATTTCTGAAGTTTTCTGGGTAACGAACAGCAGCTCGGAAACGACGTTGACCTTCATAGATTTCGGTTGCTCCCTTGCCGCCCACAGCAGTCTCGATAATCTCATGCACGTCCGCGGCATTGATGCCATGACGGGATATAGCTTGTCGGTCAATAGTCACGTTTAAGTATTGTTGTCCTGAAACTTTTTCCACACGCAAATCGGTAGCGCCTTGGATTTCTCCAGCAATACGCGCAATTTCATCCGCCTTGGACTTCAGCACTGCCATATCATCACCGAACAGTTTAACTGCCACATCGGAACGCACCCCACTGAGCAACTCAGCTACACGGGCTGCGATTGGTTGTGCCATGACGACCTGGACGCCAGGCAAAGATTTCAAACTTTGCTGTATGGCATCGGCTATATCCTCTTGTGTCCAACCACTCGGCCATTGCTTTCTTGGCAACAAGCTCACAATCGGTTGCGATTCATTCTGACTTTGCGGGTCAGCAGGACTTTCACCTCGACCAATAATGGCCACGATAGATTTCACCCCTGGTATTTGGGTAATGATTTTTGATGCCTCAGTGTCCATCTTGATGGACTCGTCCAGAGAGATGTTGGGCACACGAATAATGTTAGGTACGATAGAGCCCTCTTTCATCTCTGGAATAAATGAAGTCCCCAACAGCGGAACCGTGAGCAAGGACAAAACAAAAATACCAACCGCAACCAACATGGTTTTTTTCTCGTTATGTAGCGCTAAATTCAATAAACGCAAATAGGGTTGCTTCAGCTTTTGAATAATTTTGGTATCTTCCCCTGAGCCGCCTCTCAAGAAATAGGAGCACAGCACAGGTGACAGCGTGAGCGACAAGACCAAGGAGACAAACAAAGCAATCGCAATAGTAATCGCTAGGGGTCCAAACATCTTGCCTTCCATACCTTCTAATGTCATTAACGGTAGGAATACCAAAATAATAATACCCACACCAAACAACACGGGTGTACCGACTTCCGTTGCTGCTTCTAGCACGATACGAATCTTACTTTCCTCATGCCTGTGCCCGAGTTGGTGGAAAGCATTTTCTACCACCACCACAGATCCATCGACCATCAGACCAATCGCAATCGCCAAACCGCCCAAGGACATCAAATTAGCCGAGATGCCGAAGTAATTCATCGCCATAAATGTAATCAATGGTGTGAGCAATAATGTGCCCACCACAATCAAACTTGAACGCACATCGCCCAAGAACAAGAACAAGATGGCAATCACCAAGATGATGCCCTCAATTAACACTTTGACTACAGTGAACAATGCCGCATCGACAAGCTCACTTCGGTCATAGAAAGAAGTGATTTGTAGATCCCCCGGCAACATGCCTTTGCTATTAATTTCATCGACTTTGGCTTGAATACGACTGACAACCTCTTTAGCATTGCCCCCCTTAATCATCATCACAATGCCACCCACAGATTCGGTGTCACCATTTTTGACTAGAGCCCCGACACGCACTTCACTGCCAATTTTGATTTCTGCGACATCGCGCATGTACACTGGTACACCACCCTGCTCTTTAAGCACGATATTGCCTATGTCGTCTAAAGTTTGTAGCAAACCTACGCCTCGAATCAAATACTGCTCTGCATAATGCGGCAGAATCCCGCCACCACTGTTGGCATTATTTTTGGCTAGAGCCGCATATACATCGCGTAATTTCAGGCCATAATAATTCATACGATCTGGGTTGATTAATACTTGGTATTGCTTAACATAGCCCCCCAGAGAGTTAATTTCTGCGACACCGGGAATGCTGCGCAACATAGGACGCACAACCCAATCTTGAATGGCGCGGCGCTCCATCAACTCGGTTTCAGATAGCCGTTGTTTTCCATCGCTGGGTTTGTCTAATGTGTATTGATAGATCTCACCTAGACCCGTAGAGACTGGCCCTAATACAGGTACCACGCCCTCAGGCAAGCGGTCGGCGACTTCCATCATGCGCTCCATCACCAACTGACGGGCGAAATAAACATTGGTACTGTCGGTAAACACCAAGGTAATGAGCGACAAACCATTTTTATTCAGCGAGCGCATCTCCGTGAGTCCGGGCAAACCGGTCATCGAGATTTCTAAAGGAACAGTAATAAAGCGTTCAACTTCTTCTGGGGACTTGCCGATCGCTTGGGTAGCGATGAGCACCTGTACATTGGTCACATCGGGGAAAGCATCGACCGATAGTTTTTTTAGCGCCATCACGCCAAAGCCCAATAAGGCCAAAGAGAGAACAACGACAACTAGACGTTGTCGCAAAGCACCCCGAATAAGAGATTCAATCATGGCTTACTCCAGCTCTTTGCGCTTACGCTCATTGTTGACATGGAAGGCACCCTCAACAATGATGGTTTCCCCAGCAGACAAGCCATTAATGACAGCCACATTACCCTGATATTCCTCATCCGTCGTTACTTCGCGCAAACGATATTTGTTGGGCGCAATTTGTACAAAGACATAATTTTTGTCGTTCTCTCGCACAATCGCTTGAGCAGGCACTGAAAGTTTTTTAGTGGGCTTAGACAACACCAACATGGACACCAACATGTCTGGTTTAATCTCTTGTTTGTTGTTCAAAATCTCACTACGCACTGTCACCGTTCTGGTTTCTGGATTAACCACATCGCCAACAAAAATCAGTTTGCCTTTGATAGGTTTCTCATAAATCGCAGGGATTTCGATATCGACTTCTTGGCCTTTTTCAATCAAATCAATTTGATGCTCTGGCACTTCAGCGACCGCCCAAACAGTGCTCAAATCAGCCACCACAAATAATTCGTCTGCCGGCTGTACCACTTGGCCAAGATTAATCTTGCGGCTAATCACTGTTCCAGCAATACGTGCATTGATATTACTGAAAGTATCCATTTGCGCAGAGCGAGAAAGCTTGTCGATATTGGCTTGCGACATCCCCAAGACCATTAATTGATTGCGTGCGGCAATTAAATCGGCTTTCGCACCACTGAGCTCAGATTCTCTTTTTTGTAATTCAGCCGGCGCAATCACATCTGCATCTAATAATGCTTTGGCTCGGTCAACGGCTTTGCTTTGTAAAGAGATTTGTTGCAAGGCCTTGATGTAGGCCAATTGGTTTTGCGCTAGCTCGGTGCTGTTTACCGTAGCCAACACTTGACCGCGTTTTACATGTTGCCCAAGCACGACATCAATATCTGAAATACGTCCTGTGACCGGCGCGCCAATACGCGCCATACGCTGTTCATCCACCTGAATACTGCCAGGGATACGAAGTAAATCTCGAATCTCCGCATCCCCAACTTTCATCACCGTAATGCCCTTGGCCATTTCTGCCGGTAATTCGACTATATTGGGGTCATTTACTTTTGCGGTTTGTGTTTCTTGCTTACTACCACAAGCCATTAAACTCAGCGCCAAGAGGCTCACCACTATCAATCTAAAATTCATTATTTCCCTTTAAACAATCTTCAATAGCATTATTTAACTGCAATTAATTCAGTGCCTAACAAACGCTCTACTTCGAGCATGGCGTTGACATAGTCATAACGTGCTGTCAGATAATCACGACGCACACCTCGATAAACACGTTGCGCATCCAAATATTCCAAAATGCCGCGCTCACCAAAACGATAAGCTGCCTCAGCCACTTTTAGTGAGGCCTCAGCTTGTTTCAATAAGCCATTCTCAAAAGCATCTAACTGACCTTGTGCAATCAAATAGCGCTGATATGCGGCCTCTAAATCACGATTCAATAGCAACTCACGTTCGCTTAATACACTGCGTGATTGCCTTACATAAGCATTGGCCTCAGCAATCTGACCCTCACGTTTATTCCATAAAGGCAAAGGAATTGCCAAACCCAGACGCAACATTGAAACGTCAGGGTCAGTATCAACCCCTGCTTTCAAGGTAAAACCTGGCACTCGCAAGCTTTCTTCTAACTTAAGTCTGGCTTCTGCGACCTCACCAATTTTTTTGACTTGTTGAATCGATGGGCTATCGGCTAATTTATTTTGCAGAGTCGTTAACACAGGCAAGGTTTGCTGCATAGGAAGCTCACCGGTCAACTCAAAGTCTGCAGGAATTGCAGCCCCAATTAAGCCACGTAAAAGGGCTTTAGCTTCATTGACGCGTACCAAAGCGGCTTGATAGTCACGCTCAGCAGCCAAGGCTTCGGTATCGGCTTTAATCAACTCATACTTAGGCGCCTCACCAACATCCACACGCAACTTGACCCGATCGCGAATCTGATTCAAAAGTTGTCTGTCAGCCAAACTAATTTCGAGAATCGCTTGTCTTTGCACTACATTAAAAAATGCAGATTTAACTCGGGTGGTCAGGTCTACACGACTAATCGCTGTATTCGATTCAGCCAGATTGATATTAGACTCAGCAATCTCTCGTCTTGCCGATCGCACATCACCAAACTCTAGGGGCTGGGAAATGCCTACAAAATAATTAGATCTTGCATCACTCGGACCACTTCGATAGCGGCTTGGTCCAGCCAGCATCTCAACCTCTGGGTTGTAATATGAGCGTGCCGTGGTCAAGGTCGCTTGGGCAGCTTCCTCTTGCGCTTTGACGATCCCCAAAACAGGATTTTTTTCAAAAGCGAGGTCCATCACCTGTTGCAGATTGTATTGCGGGGCAGCCCGAACAATATGTGGCATCAAACTGAAAGCCAGCACCATCAATAGCAGCGCAAAATACATCCCAATAATTGCCTGCTTTGACGGCTGTCTGACTGCGTTTAACTGATAAGTCTGTTTTTTTCGATTCATATTCTCTTTAATGCTTTGTGGGTGGTAACAAATTACGTATATCCCTTACACTTTAATCGTATTAACTAAAGTAAGCAAAAGCCGCGCCAACTTTAGTTGAACTAAATAAGTGGGGGTCTGAGAATCGGTCTGGGGTAGGGTGGTGAATAAATCAGTATCAATAGCGATAATAAGATAGAGACTAAACCTAAATCAGGAAGATAAAAATTGGCAGGCAAAGCCTGATCAAAGAAATCTGCTGCGATATCTTGGGACTTATCGCTGTCCAGTACATGCAATTCGGATTGAAAGCTTGCTGCTTGCTCGCCCATATCACTCAGCTTATCCAAAAAGCCTACGCTAATGGCCAGCACGAGTATGGCGATAACAAATTGTTTCAAACTTAATCTCATCAAGCGGTCGTAAACCTTTATATTGTTTAGCGCAAAAATTTGCTTGTTACTAGGCTCGACGCCAGGTCGTCCCTTGTGCACTGTCTTCTAAGATAATTCCCTGCGCCAGAAGTTCGGCACGGATACTATCGGCTAAAGCGAAGTTTTTATCACGTTTAGCCTGCGCTCTAGCCTCTATCTTAGCTTGTATTTGCTCGTTCTGACCAGCATTTTGCTCACCCGCCTGCAAGAACTGCTGCGCATCGCGTTGCAATAAACCCAAAATACCCGCCATCGCTTTAAGTTCACCAGCCAATACCGGAGACTTTGTTTTATTCAATTGGTTAGCCAAGTCGAACAACACTGCAATCGCTTCTGGAGTATTAAAATCATCCTGCATCGCCTCCATAAAGCGTTGATAATAAAGCGAATCATTTGCAATATTGGCATTAGCTGGAACATCACGTAATGCCGTATATAAACGTGTCAAAGCAAGCTTGGCATCATCCAAATGTGCGTCAGAATAATTCAAAGGACTGCGATAGTGAGCACGCAAAATAAAGAAACGCACCACTTCAGCATCATATTGTTTTAACACCTCGCGTATGGTGAAAAAATTGCCTAAAGACTTAGACATCTTTTCATTATCCACACGAACAAAGCCGTTATGCATCCAATAGTTTACAAACGTGCAATCATGCGCGCCCTCAGACTGTGCAATCTCGTTTTCATGGTGCGGGAATTGCAAATCTTGTCCGCCGCCGTGAATATCAAAGTGCTGACCCAAATGACAAGCGCTCATTACAGAACACTCAATATGCCATCCAGGACGGCCACGACCCCATGGCGAGTCCCATGCAGGCTCATTCGGTTTGGCCGACTTCCATAACACAAAATCCATCGCATCGCGTTTGGAATTGTCGACCTCGACACGCTCACCCGCGCGCAAATCCTCTAACGATTTACCAGATAATTTGCCATAGCCTGCAAAGCTATTCACCGAGTAGAACACATCGCCATTGGCTGCGTGATACGCATGGCCCTTTTCTATCAAGGTGCTAATCATCTCTATCATGCCATCGATATGTTGCGTGGCTTTAGGCTCGATACTGGGGCGCAAGATGCCCAACGCATCCGAGTCCTCATTCATCGCTTGAATAAAGCGTTCGGTCAGTACTTGTATGGTTTCGCCATTTTCATTGGCGCGTTGGATAATCTTGTCATCAATATCGGTGATATTGCGCACATATTTCACTTGATAGCCCATTTGCGTGAGCCAGCGATACACCATGTCGAACACCACCATGACACGTGCGTGGCCAAGGTGGCAGAAGTCATACACGGTCATGCCGCATACATACATGCTTACCTTGCCAGTTTCTCTTGGCACAAAATCCTGTTTTTCTCGCGCCAGCGAGTTATAAATTTTCAGCATTCACGCAACCTGTGCAGGGTTCAATTTAAAATCGGCACCCAGATTAATTCATTAAAGTGATGATAGTTGGGCGGGATGTTGGGCAATTTGCTAAAATTTCCCGCTGCAACTCGGCGCGGATTATAACACAGCGCTTATCAGGCTTGAGTGCCTATGGCCTATCGCCTAGGCATGCGAAATATAACTTTTAAGATAAGGAAACAACGTGGTTAAACTACATACCAATTTCGGCATTATTGAAATCGAACTAGACCAAGAAAAAGCCCCGATCACAGTGGCCAATTTTCTTGAGTATGCCAATGCTGGCTTTTATGATGGCACGATTTTTCACCGTGTCATTAAAGGCTTTATGATTCAAGGCGGTGGCTTTACTACAGAGATGCAACAAAAGAACACCAATCCAGCAATTAAAAATGAGGCCAACAACGGCCTAGCTAACGATAAGTACACGATCGCCATGGCACGTACACCCAATCCAGATTCCGCTACCTGCCAATTCTTTATTAATGTAGCAGACAACGACTTTCTCAACTTCAAAGCACCGACCGCACAAGGTTGGGGCTATTGCGTATTTGGCAAAGTGACAGCCGGAACTGACGTAGTTGATAAAATCACACAAGTGCGCACAGGCAGCAAAATGGGGCATCAAGACGTGCCTGTTGAAGCGGTTGTGATTGAACGTGCCGAAGTGGTTTAAAGCGAACCGTAAAAAAAGCGATGAAAGCCCACAGTCTATTTATTTCTGACTTGCATCTGGATGCCAGTCGTCCAGCGATTACGCAGGCTTTTATCGCTTTTATCCAAAAACAAGCGAGCCAAGCAGAGCGCCTATTTATTTTGGGTGACTGGTTTGAATATTGGGCAGGGGATGATGATTTAGATGACCCCGCGCACCAAGCAATTTTTCAAGCCATGGGACAACTGCAACAAAGTAGTTGTCAGCTCTATATCATGCATGGCAATCGAGACTTTCTGATGGGCGATGCACTTGCGCAGCGCTGTCATGGACAATTGCTGCAAGACCCTACTGAATTTAACTTGTACGGCACGAGAGTTTTGCTGAGTCACGGGGATCATTTGTGTACGGATGATATTGCCTACCAGCAATTTCGTAGTATGGTGAGACAAGCAGGTTGGCAACAAGCCTTTTTGGCGCAACCTTTAGCGACGCGCAAACAACAAATCGATGCGTTGAGAAAACAAAGCGAACAAGCCAAACAAGAGAAGAGCATGAGCTTGATGGATGTCAATCCACAGGCGGTAGAGCAACTATTGCGCGACCATCAATACCCTCCACTTTTCATTCATGGGCATACCCACAGACCTGCCATCCATGCGCATCATGTTGACGGACATGAGTGTCGTAGAGTGGTGCTGGGGGATTGGTATGAACAGGGAAGCTACTGCTTACTCGATGAGGATGGAGTGCACTGCGAGAAATTACAGATTAACGCTTAACCGCCTCTTGCGGTCTGGCTTGCGCACCTAATTTATCCAAAACGCCATTCACATATTTATGCCCATCAGTACCGCCGTACTGCTTGGCCAACTCCACCCCCTCATTAATCGCTACGCGATAAGGGATGCTCGGGTCATGAATAAGTTCGTAGCCGGAAATCAATAGAATAGCGTGCTCTATGGGGCTCAGCGCATTAATATCGCGATCAATAAATTGTGAGATTCTGTCATCCAAATCAGCGATATGCTCGAACACCTGCGTGGTCAACTGGCGGAAGTACTCCTCATCAGCCTTGGCATACTCTTCTTGCTCAGGCATTTCTTTCATGATGTTGCTCAAAGGCTTCGCTCCGACCAAATGTTGGTAGATTGCCTTGAGTGCCAACTCGCGTGACTTATGGCGATTTCCAGAAGGTTTTTTCATTAAATTTGTCTTAATAAATGAATCATTTCGATGATGACATCCGCCGCCTCAGCCCCTTTAACCGCTACACGGTCTAGTGCCTGCTCATCATTCTCGGTGGTCAAAATAGCGTTGGCGATAGGTACACCAAATTGCAATTGCACCTCAGAGATTCCTCGTGCAGACTCATTGGCGACTACTTCAAAGTGATAGGTTTCACCGCGTATCACCGCACCCAGCGCAACTAAACCATCAAAACGCTCAGAGTTTGCCATGGTTTGCAATGTCAAAGGCGTTTCTAAAGCACCCGGCACAGTCGCCAGCGTGATGTCCTCAGCTGCAACCCCTAAAGCCAAGAGGCGTTGTTCACAAGCGTTTAACAATTGGCTAACCACGTCTTCATTAAAGCGTGACATGACAATACCGATTTTCATGCCCTTGCCTTGTAGATTCTTTTCTAAGCGATTCAAACGATTACTCCCGCAAATTTCATCAAGGGCGCTATCATACCACCAAGCCCAGTCAAAATTTAGCTGCACGTAAAGCGTTTATGTCATAAAAATGTCATACTATTTTCATAAAGTGATGCGCTACCAATTGAAGCTCAATAGGATTTTAGATGCCCGCACATATATTAGTTGTTGAAGATGAACCCGCTATACAGGAATTACTCGCGCTCAATCTGATACAAGCAGGTCATCAACCCCTGCGCGCACTCAGCGTCGAGCATGCAATGACGCTCATGCGCGAAATGATTCCCGACTTAATATTATTGGACTGGATGCTGCCGGGCATGAGCGGTATCGACTTTGCACGCAAACTCAAAACCGATGAGATGTACAAAAATATCCCCATCATTATGCTGACCGCGCGTGGTGAGGAAGCAGACAAAGTACGTGGTTTGGATGTTGGAGCGGATGACTATGTCACCAAACCCTTTAGCCCGCGTGAGCTTAATGCACGAATCAAAGCCGTACTGCGCAGACGCGCTCCACAAGTCACGGACGAGCCAGTGGAAGCAGGTGGCCTGCATCTTGACCCCGCGACACATCGCGTGACTGGCAATGGCAAATTTGTCGAACTAGGCCCCACTGAATTTAAATTACTGCATTACCTAATGTCCAATCCCGAGCGTGTGCACACCCGCGCTCAAGTGCTGGACAAGGTTTGGGGCGACCGTGTTTTTGTAGAGGATAGAACTGTAGACGTGCATATCCGCCGCCTGCGCCTTGCATTGACAGCCACTGGTCACGAAGATTTAATTCAAACAGTTCGTGGCGTTGGCTATCGTTTCTCCAAGCAATAGCTCATAATTGCAACTTTAGTTTTTCTGGAAGTTCACTTTGCAAGACATCCGCTGGAAAGCATTTTGGCTGCTCTTTAGCTGGCTCATCGTATGCCTGATTGTCGCGGCCTTTAGCGACTGGGAAACTGCATGGCTATTATTTGCAATTGGTACCATCGCCTATCTATGGCGCCATCTGCATTGGATGCATCAGCTGAATCGTTGGCTAGACAAGCCAGACCTAAATACCATTCCTATGGGCAGTGGCGCTTGGGAAGACATCTTTGCCAAGGTCTATCACGAACAGCGCCGCCATGCGCGCACAAAAGTGCAACTGAGTAATGCCCTTGAGCGTTTCCGTCATGCCGCAGGGGCTTTGCCCGATGGCGTAGTATTGTTGGATGACGACAATAAAATTGAATGGTGTAATCGTCCCGCCGAGTTGCATTTGGGCATCGCGCTTAAACAAGATATTCATCAACCCATCGTTTACCTCGTCCGCAGTCAAGAATTTGTGCAATACCTGCAACATCACGTTGATATTGATCCCATCAAATTACACACCATCAGCGGCTCACAAGAAATGATGTTAGAAATTCGTTTGGTGTCCTTTGGTAGCAATCAAAAACTGCTTCTCAGCCGCGATATCAGCCAAATCGAAAAACTCGACGCCATGCGCCGCGATTTTATTGCCAATGTCTCGCACGAGCTCAGAACGCCGTTGACAGTGGTAGGTGGATTCCTCGAGACACTCAGCGAAATGGATAAAACCATTAGCAAACAAACGCGCCAGTATTTCGATATGATGATGGAACAAACCAAGCGTATGCAGTTGTTGATTGAGGACCTTCTCACCTTGTCGCAACTCGAGGCGGGCAAATCTGCACCCGATGAAGAAGATATCGATGTCGATAATTTATTGAATGTCGTCGTGAGCGAAGCCAAAGGATTGAGTAAGGGCAAACATCAAATCCATTTAGATGCGCAAGCGGATCTGAACATCAAAGCCTCACGCAAAGAATTGCATAGCGCCTTCAGCAATCTCGTTAGCAACGCCATCCGCTATACCCCAGAGGGTGGCGATATTTTTGTCTCATGGCAGGCACATAATCAAGAAGCAGTTTTCAGCGTGCGTGATACTGGCATAGGCATAGAACCAGAACATATCAATCGATTAACAGAACGCTTTTATCGCGTAGACCGCAGCCGCAGCCGCGAAACCGGTGGCACAGGCTTGGGACTCTCTATCGTCAAACATATCCTCAGTCGCCATCAAGCAAGACTAGAAATCCATAGCGAGTTTGGCAAGGGCAGTACTTTTAGTGCGGTATTCCCAAAAGCCAGAATTATCAGCTAGCCCTTCAAGTCTCAAGGAATTCTTTTTTGACCGAATGGCTCACGTCACTTTTGCACCAATAAGCTGACAAGAAAAAACCCAACCCTATGGCTAGGATTGGTTTTGAAGCCAGATTGAATAATTGGAGCAGCATTCGCCCCAAGAATTTGCCTAGTCCCTTCTTTAGCATGGAATAGCATAATAACTAGCAACAGGATGGAGAGTTTTCAGATAAAAAAATGGCGACCAATCGGTCGCCATTTTGCTTGAGTAGATGCCTGATGGGATTAGAGTAGGATTTTTTCTATGCCGCCATTGTTGGCTTTATGCACATATTCTTGCATCCAATTTTCACCCAACAAGTGCTTAGCCATTTCCACCACGATATAGTCGGCTTGGATACCCGTATCTTCGCCATAACGTGATAAGCCTTGCAAACAACTTGGACATGAGGTGAGGATTTTAACTTCCTGCTCTGGCTTGCCAGGAGTCAATCCCAACTTGACCATACCTTTTTCCAACTCTTCTTGTTTACGCATTTTGACCTGTGTCGCAATGTCAGGACGGCTCACCGCGAAGGTACCGGACTCACCGCAACAACGATCGTTCAAAGCCACCTCTTGACCCATCAAAGCATTGGTCACTTTGGTTGGGGCATAGCTCTTCATGGGGCTGTGACATGGATCGTGGTACATATAACGCACACCGCTCACCCCATCCAACTTGACGCCTTTTTCCATCAGATATTCGTGGATATCTAACAAGCGACAGCCTGGGAAGATTTTTTCAAACTCATATTTCTGCAATTGGTCCATACAGGTTCCGCAAGACACAATCACCGTTTTAATATCGAGATAGTTCAGCGTATTGGCTACACGATGGAACTGCACACGGTTCTCAGCCGTGATTTGCTGACCCTTGTCGTGATTGCCGCCTGCCGTTTGTGGATAGCCACAACACAGATAGCCTGGTGGTAACACCGTCGTGGCGCCCACTTCATACAACATCGCTTGTGTCGCCAATCCGACTGTAGAGAACAAACGCTCGGAGCCGCAACCCGGGAAATAGAATACGGCATCACTGTCATCGTTCATCTTCTTAGGATTACGAATCACCGGCACGATAGTGTCGTCTTCTATGCCCAACAAAGCACGTGAGGTCTTGGTTGGCATAGATTTAGGCATAGGGCGATTGAGGAAGTGAATCACTTGCGCTTTCACTTCTGGTTTGCCTAGTGTCGCGGGCGGACGCTTCTTGAAGCTGGTCAACAAGCCTAGCTTATCGAACACTTTGTGCGCCCAGCGTTGTACGCGATAACCAACGCCAATCATCAGATTACGCATCAGCTTGATAGTGGCGGGATCCTTTACATTCAAGAAAGTCATCGCCAAGGCGTTGCCGGGATTGAATTGACGCTTACCTTGCTCACGCAAGAAGTTGCGCATGGCAATCGAGACATCACCGAAATCAATGTCCACAGGACATGGGTTGTAGCAACGATGGCAAACCGTACAATGATCTGCCACATCGTTGAACTCGTCGAAGTGACGCAATGACACCCCGCGACGGGTTTGCTCTTCGTACAAGAACGCTTCGATCAGCAGCGAAGTCCCCAGAATTTTATTGCGTGGGCTATATAACAAATTCGCGCGTGGCACATGCGTCGTACAAACTGGTTTACATTTACCGCAACGCAAACAGTCACTAATCGAATCGGCAATTTCACCGATGGCAGACTGTTCCATAATAATGGACTCTTGCTCGAGCAAACCAAAGCTAGGCGTATAAGCGCGTTCTAGACCAGAACCCGCCATCAACTTGCCTTTATTAAAGCGTCCGTTAGGGTCAACTTTTTGTTTGTAGGCAGCAAAGGTATCAATGGTTTGTTTATCCAAGAATTCCATCTTGGTGATACCAATGCCGTGCTCACCTGAAATCACACCGTCTAAACTGCGTGCCAAAGTCATGATGCGTGCCACAGCGGCATGCGCTGTTTGCATCATTTCATAGTCATCAGAGTTGACTGGAATATTGGTATGCACATTACCGTCACCCGCATGCATATGCAGCGCAACAAATACGCGACCTTTGAGCACTTGCTGATGAATCTCATCGCAACGGCTGAGGATTTTTTCATAGCCACGTCCAGCGAATATTTGCTGTAAAGGCTTCTTCAGTTCATGTTTCCAAGAGATACGTACTTGATGTTCTTGCACCGCACGGAAGACATTCTCTAAGGCCAAATGCGCGTACTCATCGCCTAGCACTGCAGTAGGCGCATCCAAATTATTTAATACCCGCTGCCAGTGCTGCTTCACTTTATTGAGCAATTCCACTGCCTGTTGCTGCTTGGCTTGGAGCAATGTTTTATCCACTTGGGTGTCGTCGTCTTCATGCAATGGCAGGCTTTCTGCACTGATAAAGTCATGCAGTTGATCGACCAATTTGAGTTTGTTTTGTATCGATAACTCAATATTGATACGCTCAATACCGTCAGAGTAGTCACCCAGTCTTGGTAATGGAATCACCACGTCTTCGTTAATCTTGAAGGCATTAGTGTGTTTGGCGATAGCCGCTGTACGCGCACGATCCAACCAGAATTTCTTGCGTGCTTCTGCAGAGACTGCAATAAAGCCCTCACCACCTCGCGCATTAGCTAATCGCACAATATGCGAAGCGGTTTCACCTACCGCATCTTCATCATCACTGGCGATATCTGCAATCAATACCATTTTAGGACGATCGGGACGATTGGCTTTGGTGGCATACCCCACCGCCTTAATGTAGCGCTCGTCCATATGCTCTAGACCGGCTAACAAGGTTGACCCGGTTGCATCTACATAATCTTTAATTTCCACAATCGCTGGAACCGCAACGGCTACATGGCCAAAGAATTCCAAACAAATGGTGCGAATATGCTTAGGCATACGATGCAGAATAAAGGTGGCTGAGGTAATCAAGCCATCACAACCCTCTTTTTGTATACCGGGCAAGCCCGCCAGGAATTTATCGGTAACATCTTTACCCAATCCCACTTTGCGGAAATTCGCGCCAGGAATCTCAAGTATTTCTGGCTCAGATAACAGCGTTTTGCCATCAATGTCATAGCGGGAAATACGGAAACGTGCGGTCTCTATGTCATGTATCTTGCCGAGATTGTGGTCTAAGCGTTCCACTTCTAACCAAGTAGCGTCCGGTGTCACCATGCGCCATGAGGCCAAGATATCCAGTGCTGTTCCCCATAATACGGCTTTTTTACCGCCAGCATTCATGGCGACGTTACCACCAATACAACATGCATCCGCAGATGTAGGATCACAAGCGAATTCAAGGCCCGCCTCAGATGCGGCTTCCATCGCACGACGCGTCACTACCCCAGCACCGCAATGCAAGGTTGGCACCTGACGAGCGACGCCCGGCAATGAGCGCATTTCTACGCGACCCATAAAATCTAATTTTTCGGTATTCACCACCGCGGACATCTTGGTCAGCGGAATCGCGCCACCGGTGTAACCTGTACCACCCCCGCGTGGGATGATGGTCAAATCCAACTCAATCAGAGCCTTTACGATAGGCGCAACTTCTTCTTCGGTATCTGGGCAAACCACCACAAAAGGATATTCCACGCGCCAGTCGGTCGCGTCTGTGACATGCGAGACACGTGCCAAGCCATCAAACTGAATATTGTCTTTACGGGTAATCTTGCCTAACTTCGCCAACGCTCTCTTGCGCAAGGATTCGGTTTGCTTAAAATCATCCTCAAAGGTGCTGACCGCCTCTCTAGAGGCGTTAATCAACTGTGTCACCAATGGGTTATTTTGTGCGCGATCTTGAATCGCATTGATACGATGATGCAGCGCTTGAATCAAAGAGCGCAGACGTTTTTTGTTATCCAGCAAATCATCTTGCAGATAGGGGTTGCGTGAAACCACCCATAAATCGCCTAGCACTTCAAACAGCATACGTGCGGAACGCCCTGTTTTGCGCTCGTCACGAAGTTGATTGAGGATATTCCACATATCCTCACCAAGAAACCTGATCACAATTTCGCGGTCAGAGAAAGAAGTATAGTTGTAGGGAATTTCCCGTAATCGTGTGGCCATGTGTGTTGAGTAACTCTATGAAACGATTTGATATGAAGGGGCGCATTATAGCATGCCGCCCGAGGCGATTACACTGCAAACGCTTTGTGGTTATTAGTCATTGTTCATGCAATAGAGTTCTATAATGACAGTTTTATAAAAACATTGCACAATGCGCTGCCAAGTTGATTCATCAATTTTCGCCACTGTGAAGATACCTGTTTGGAAGTATTTATGTCCTTTTTCAATTTTAAAAAACGCATACTGCCGCTAGCAATTTTGCTGTTGTTGCTGATGATCGCCTGGCAAGTTCAACAAAAGCCTAGCGCCCCAGATGTTCAATTCCAATCCTTACAACAGCAAACGGTTGCCCTGAAAGACTTGCGCGGCAAAATGGTGATGGTGAATTTTTGGGCGACCACATGCCCCGGTTGTGTTGCCGAAATGCCTAAATTGGTCGAAACATGGCAGCAATATCATCAACAAGGCTTTGAGGTGATCGCGATTGCTATGCAGTATGACGATCTCAAACAAATCCAGAATTTTGTGCAGCAAAAGCAATTGCCCTTTATCGTCACCCATGATGCAGACGGCAGTTTGAGCCAAGCCTTTGGCAATATTACTGTGACGCCTACGGCTTTTGTACTGGACGCGCAAGGCCATATCATCAACAAAACGATAGGCGATTTTAATTTCGCCAAATTGCACGAATCACTGAAACAACAACTTAAATCCGCAACACTTTAAACAGGAAGATTAATCAAATGGAATGGATCAAAATTTGGCATATTATTTTTATGGTCACATGGTTTGCTGGGCTATTTTATTTGCCTAGATTATTTGTGTATCACGCCATGTCGGATGACAAAATTAGCCAAGAGCGATTCAAAGTCATGGAGCGTAAATTGTTTTACGGGATTATGACGCCGGGCGGAATTTTAACTATCGTATTTGGCACTTGGCTGTGGTTGGGCTATGGTTTTAATGGTGGCTGGATACACGCCAAAGTGAGCTTGGTTGCATTGTTGGTTGCCTATCATATCTATTGCGGCAAATTGGTGAATGACTTTAAGCATGACCGCAATCGTCACTCGCATGTTTACTATCGCTGGTTTAATGAAATGCCAGTATTGGCCTTGATTGCCATTGTGATTTTGGTTGAGTTAAAACCGTTTTAATTCTCGCAGAGAGAATCAAGTCGCGCTGTTCTGAAAGACTCGCATGCGCGGCGTGATTCTTTTTATTATTTCCAGCGTCAATCATGACATATTGCGTGCGCTGTGCGCTATGATGATAATCCAATCTTAAAATAAGCGAATACCCTAATATGCAACAAATTCTCATCTGCGGTTCTATGGCTTTTGACACCATCATGGTGTTTCCCGATCAATTCAAACAGCATATTCTTCCAGAAAAAATTCATATGCTGAATGTGGCCTTTCTGGTGCCTGAATTGCGCCGTGAATTTGGCGGCACCGCTGGCAATATTGCCTATAACCTACGCTTATTGCAGGACGACCCCGTCATTATGGCAACGGTGGGCGACGACTTCTCGCCCTATCAACAATGGTTGGATAAACACGGGATTAATCAAACCCATATCACTGCTATTCCGGGCAACTATACCGCCCAGGCTTACATCACCACGGATATGGATGATAACCAAATCACTGCGTTTCACCCCGGCGCGATGAATCACTCGCATTTGAACAGTGTGCAGCAGACCAAAAATATTGGTCTCGCCATTATTGCGCCTGATGGTCGTGCGGGAATGTTTCAGCATGCGCAAGAATGTTTCGACGCAGGCATCCCTTTCTTATTCGATCCGGGACAAGGATTGCCTATGTTCGATGGTGAGGAGTTATTGTCATTTATTGAAATGGCCAGCTACGTTGCGGTAAATGATTACGAAGCGCAAATGCTGATCGAAAAAACTAAATTAAGCCTAGAGCAAATTGCCACCAAGGTGAATGCACTGATCGTTACCAAAGGGGCCCATGGATCAGTGATTTACGCAGAAGGAAAACAATTTAATATTTCTGCGGTCAAACCAGATGCTATCGTCGATCCAACTGGATGTGGTGATGCCTATCGGGCTGGCCTGCTGTTTGGCATTATTCGTGGCTGGGATTGGCAGACTTGCGGACGTTTAGCCTCGGTGATGGGGGCAATCAAAATCGCAAGCCGTGGTGGCCAAAACCATCATCCTAGCCGAGATGACATCGAAAAAATTTATACTCAAGTCTTGGTAGACGAAGTACTAGAAAATGAACCAGGATTACAATTGCAATAATTAAGGAGATTAAAAATGCAGACTATTTGGAAATCAATTGCAGTAGGTACTCTCTCATTATGTTTAGTAGCATGTGCCACATCTCGCTCTGGGGATGTGTATACGCGCGAGGATACAAGAAAAGTTCAGACCGTACGTATGGGGGTGATTGAAAGCGTACGTGCCGTCAAAATTGAAGGTACGCAAAGTGGCATAGGGACCGCCGCAGGTGCAGCCGTGGGTGGTATTGCGGGCTCTAGCGTTGGGGATGGCAAAGAAGCGGCTATCGGCGCTATTATCGGCGCGGTTGTTGGTGGCATTGCCGGTGCGGCAGCGGAAGAATTTGGCACTCGTAGCGACGGGGTAGAACTTACCATCAAGCTGGATAATGGTAGCTTGGTCACTATCGTGCAAGAAGCGACAGAGAAATTCTCACCCGGTGAAAAAGTGCGTTTGATTGAATCCGGTGGCGTCACCCGCGTCAGTCATTAGTTCAATTCAGGGCTAAACTTGCAGGCCAATTCTATGACCTCAATCTCTATACGCGTGCTAAGAGGCACGCGTATTTTTTTGCATATTTTGCAGGCGATAGCCGTCTCTGCTTTTTTGTTTCCTTTTTACCAACGTCATCAACGTGAAAACTGGTTAGCTGGCTGGTCAAAACAACTACTGCGTATTTTCAATATTGATTTTCAGGTCATAGGGGATTTGCCTAAGCAGGTAAACTCAGGACATCTAATCGTCAGCAACCATGTTTCTTGGCTGGACATTCATTTGATACATGCGGTTTTTCCAGCGCGTTTTATCGCCAAATCAGAGATACGCCAATGGCCAATTTTTGGTTGGCTAGCTGCAAAAAATGGCACCCTGTTTTTACAGCGTAAATCCAACAAAGGCGCAGCGGCTATGGTGAAGGTCGCCACAAACAGTCTGCGCAATGGTGATTTAGTCGCCTGCTTCCCCGAAGGCACGACTTCGGATGGTCATACCTTGTTACCCTTTCATGGCAGTCTATTACAAGCTTCGATTGATGCAGGAAGTGATATTGTGCCGATCTGCATTCGTTATCTTGATGCACAAGGCAAACCAGACATCCGCATGGCTTTTTTGGATGAGATGACTTTGGTGGAATCTATAGTCAGTATCTTGCGTGTATCTCATGGCCAAGCTGAGCTGCAGGTACTGAAACCTATTAGTAGTCACGGGCATGATCGCAGGGGACTGACGGTGGCTGTACAACATGCGATTGCCACGCATTTAAAATCGCTACAATCAATAGACTAGCGACAAAGATTAAAAGAAAGAAGTAAGCCCTTGTGGTCTGTCATCGGGATGACAAGGGACTTGAAACAGTTGCCCATCCTCTAACCTGTAGGCGCTTAACTCACCCCCCCACAGACATCCGGTATCTAGCGAGATCGTGTTGTTGAGTTGCTGTAAGCCGAGGGCTGACCAATGTCCAAATAATATGGTGTGTCCGACACTTGCACGATTGGGGACCTCATACCAAGGCATAAAGCCCGCAGGGATACCCGACAACTCCCCCTTAAAAGCAAACTCCATATGACCCTGCGCATCGCAAATTCTGATTCTTGTCATAGCATTGGTAATCACTCGCAACCTATCCCAAGACTGCAAATTTTCATCCCAATGATCGGGCTGATTGCCATAGATATGCCGTAGAAATTCGCGATAGTGCTCGCCACGCAATGCCAGTTCTACTTCATGGGCTAGCGCCATCGCTTGATTGATATCCCATTGCGGCAACAAGCCTGCGTGTACCATTAAAAATTGATCTTGTTGATACGCCATACGCTGATGTCTTAACCAATGCAGAATGTCGTCCGCATCGGGGGCATCCAGCAAGGCTTGTAAGGTATCACTTCGATGGGGTGCAACAAACCCTTCCGCAACCACCAAGGTATGCAAATCATGATTACCCAATACAGCAGTCACTTGGTCTTGATGTTGCATCAACCAGCGCATGACAGATAGCGAACCGGTGCCGCGATTGATTAAATCCCCCACCAACCAGAGTTGGTCGGATGGGCCAAAGCTCAGCTTTTTCAGCAACTGCTGAAAAGACAAGAAACAGCCTTGCAAATCACCTATTACATAGGTTGCCAATTTAATCTCTCTCAAATAAAAAGGGCGATAACGTCAGATGAACTGCATTATCGCCCGCTGTTTTTAGCACTCAAAATTATTTGGCTTTAAAGCTTGCTCCGCTCTTGTTCGTCATATAAGCCACCGCATTGGCAATTTCACCATCGGTCAAATCTGGGTTGCCTCCGCGAGCGGGCATAGAACGAATACCCTTAATCGCGTGTTGCACTAAGGTCTCGTAACCTTGAGAAATACGTGGTGCCCAAGCCCCACTATCACCAATTTTTGGAGCACCCAATGCACCTGCAGCATGACAGGCTGAACATACCGCCGTCACCACTTGTTCACCGGGTTTGTCTACATGAGGTCCTTCTTCGACTGCTGCAACCTCAACTGTTGCCACAGGGGCAATATTGGCATCTACAGCCGCATTGGGCTTTTGTGGATCATCAGGCAAATGGTTTTCTTGAATGCCCATCACCATGATCACCAGCATCACGATGACCAAAAGCGGGGCGATTAAGCCACCCAATACTGCTAAAACGACTTGCTTAACGGTTGTCTTGGGAAAATCATGTTTGTCACTCATATCATTGCTCTCTACTACGCTTGGAAAAGCCAATATTATACTGTGTAGCCTGAGCGAAACCAAAGAATTAAGCGAGGGGGATACAGGCTATTTGTTATAATCTGCCGCAATGCGCCCGTAGCTCAGTTGGATAGAGTGTTGGTTTCCGAAGCCAAAGGTCGTGGGTTCGACTCCCGCCGGGCGCGCCATCAAAATGGCTGGACGATAAAACATTCAGATTCGTAGGGGGAGTGCTCATGTTTCAACAACATCTTGATGCCTCAGGCAAGACTTACAGCGTCCATTTTCGATTTGCTTTAAAGGCCAGCTTTTGGCTTTTAATTGCGGCCATTACTTCCTTCATCCATGCGATTTTGCCCAACCTGTTTGCTTTTACTAGCCAACGTACGTGACAAAACTGATTCAGGAATCTGAACAGCGCAGAAATTAGTGCGCCTGTTTAGGCACTCGCCACAAATACCATGCGGCAACACTACGATATGGTGCCCATGCCTCGCCTATCTCACGCAATTGTTTAGGGGTGATAGTGCTAATATTTTTGAGGCGTTTATAGCCTTCTCTCACCGCAAAATCGTCCACCGGCAACACATCCTGTCGCCCCAAATTAAAAATCAGCATCATTTCCACCGTCCACTGGCCTATGCCTTTAAGCGCAGTTAATCGCTGTATCAGTTGCCAGTCCGTCATTTCCATTGCTTCGGATAAATCAGGCACCTGACCTGACAGCGCTGCCGCCGCAATGCCTTGCAGCGTGGCAACTTTGCCATGAGAAAAACCACAATTGCGCAGGGCTTCACCATCACTTGCGGTCAACTGCTCAGGGCTGGGGAATTGGTTATCGAACATCACTAGCATACGCGCCAATATGGCATCGGCGGCTTTGCTATGCAATTGTTGCGAGGCTACTGCACGAATTAAAGACTCGTAGGGAGATTGTTGCTTTGGTTGCAGCGTGCATGATCCCACTTCTGCCAGCAAGCTGCGCCAGTCTTGATCCAGACTGGCTAATTTATTCTCTGCAGCTGCAAAAGTGGAATTCACTCTGGCGCTAGTGATGCGTGGATTCGGCGACCTTGTCCATATAAGCGAACAACACGCCTGTAACGATTAAGATGAAATGGATACCGACCATCCATGCCATAGGCTCACTACCTAAATGCTCGATTCCCGGGGAGGACTGATGCATAAACGCTTTTAATAAATCGATCGCAGAAATCGCCACGATAGATCCAATCAATTTAAGCTTGAGCCCAGAGTACCCTACCGTACCCATCCACTCAGGTCTGTCTTCATGGTTTTCTACATCAATTTTAGAAACAAAGTTTTCATAGCCACTAAAAATCACCATGATCAATAAGTTCGCTACCAAAGTAATGTCGACCAAGCTTAGAATCGCCAACACCACTTCTTTCTCTGGGGATGTCAAAATATGGCTCAATAGGTGAAAAAACTCTTGGCCAAATTTAACCAACATTAAAGCCAAGCCGCCCACCAAGCCCAAGTACATAGGCGCCAATAACCAACGGCTGCGGAACATTAAAACTTCTAAGGTTTTTTCTATGAAATGACTCATGCTGTTTTCCTTCTTATTAAGTGAAATTCTGCGTTAAAAACAGTTAAGAATTATACCTTTTCAAGACTTGATGATAAGGGTTTTACATTGCAATCACATGAAATTTTATGCTGAACTTATTGGCTCGTGCGGCTCTAAATTATGTTAAAAATATTTTTCTAGGATTAGCCAATGGCACATCAGTCAGCGCAACAAAAAAATGTATTAGGTAAAGCATTAGAAGTTTGTAGCCTAAGTCCTATGACAGGTTATACTCGCAATGGCTGTTGTGATACTTTCGAGGGAGACCGTGGGCAGCATACAGTTTGCGCGGAAGTCACAGAAACCTTTTTGGATTTTTCTCGATTACATGGCAACGACTTGATTACCCCAAGACCAGAATTTGATTTCCCTGGTCTTCGTCCTGGTGATCGTTGGTGTTTGTGCGCCGCTCGCTGGAAACAGGCAAGTGAAGCTGGGTTAGCACCGCCGGTCATTTTAGAGTCCACCAACCAGCAAGCGCTGGATTTGATTGAATTGGCAGACTTGTTGTATCACGCCAAACAACCTTAGTCCGACTAAAGACCTTATTGTGGCTTTATTTGGGTAATGACCAAATCCTGATTTTCTTCGACAACAGAAAATTTAACTTTGTCGCCTGGCTTGAGATTTTCCAATAAGCCAACATCCTTGACCTTAAATGGCATGGTCATTGCAGACATGCCAATATTAGGAATTTCTTCATGCTTGATGACCACAGTATTATTTTGCTTCACTACGCGACGAATTTCACCATTAACCCAGGGCAATGACTTACTATCCGCCCAAACTATCTGACTAAAAGCCAAAAGCAAACCCAATAACAACAAATATTTTTTAGACATTTCTTCATCCTAGATAGACTACTGTAATGGGATTCTATCCTTTGCCTGTGTTGAAAACAAATGCTTTGCCATATTTCTCTCATGATTATTTTATATATCGCTGTAATGCCTGACTTATCTTAGGAATATCACTGTCCAAATCACTCAAAACTGGCAGACAAATAGTCTAGCAGTCGGGTATTGAATTACAGTAAAAATTAAACTTTGAGGATGTCTTGCCAACGTGTTGTGTAATTCGGACTCTTATTTTCTTGGCGCATTTTCCAACGATATCCCATACCTTCACTGGCCAATCTCACCACATCACGACCTAGCTTGGCATTCAACTGATCAAGTGTTTGTATCAGCGCTGCCCGAGGAGATGCTGATGCAATAAATAAGTCTTGTTGCTGTGCATCCACATCGACCAACTCCATCAAACAGATACCCGCTTTTGCATAACGATAGCCTGCCTGATAAATATGCCGCAAACCCCATAAAGCGCCCTGTACCAAATGCCCTATATCATCTGTCGGACATGGGAACGACACACTCATTCCTTGGCTATATTGTGGGTCAAGTGGTCGATATGGATTGGTGCGAATATACACATATACCCCACCCGCGAGAGAATGTTGGCTGCGCAACTTTTGTGCAGCTCGGCTAGTAAATTTGGTCACTGCCTCAGCCAAATCATCCAAGCTACAGACCGTCTGACCAAAGCTACGCGAACTGAGTATTTGTTTTCTTGCAGGGCGGATTTGCTCTAAAGCAATGGCGCAAACCCCATTCAGCTCACTGATTGTTTTCGCCATCACAACACTAAACTGTCCACGCAGATAACTCACATCCGCTTGCTGCAAATCATAGACGGTGTGGATTCCTAATTTTTTTAATTGAGCACTTAGTCTATGTCCCACTCCCCATACTTCAGATACATCAATCGACTGCAGTAGATGCTTTAAGCTATCCGCACTCAACTGATTTAAATTACACACCCCATCGAATTGGGTCATTTTTTTGGCACAATGATTAGCCAATTTGGCCAAAGTTTTAGTGGCACCTATCCCTACACAGACAGGCAGCCCGGTCCACTGCAAAACACGCTGACGGATTTGTTGTCCGTAATCCGCTAAATCTCCTTGAATTCCAGTTAAGTCTAAGAAGCATTCATCAATAGAATACACCTCTTGTTGCGGGCTGAAATCGCGTAATAAAGACATGACACGATTGCTCATGTCTGCATATAGCGCATAGTTGCTGGAGAGAGCTTTCACACCATGTTTCTTTGCTAGAGGCTGACATTCAAACCATGGCGCCCCCATGCGAATACCGATTTGCTTTGCTTCATTGCTACGCGAGATGGCGCAACCATCATTGTTGGATAACACAACCAAAGGTTGATCGCGTAATTTTGGATTGAATACTCGCTCACACGAGACATAAAAATTATTGACGTCAATTAATGCAATGCTGGGACGTGCAACAGTCGCAGGAATACCACTAGACATGATTATTTGAAACGACGAAAAGAACCGGTGACAACACCCCAAATTTCGAATTGCATACCTTCTTTGATATCAATCGGCGCGTATGCACCAGTGCTATTGGCAGGGAGCAATCGGATACTGCCATCTTTTTTACGACTCAGCGTTTTGACAGTAAACTCACCATCGACTACCGCCAATACAATATCCCCTATCGCGGCGACTTTAGAGCGATCGATCACCGCTTTATCGCCGGGCAAAAGACCAACATCCATCATGGATTGACCCTGTATCGTGACAAAGAAAGTGGCATCTTTTTGATCGATTAAAAAATCATTTGGATCTAAGCGCTTTTCTACATGGTCATCTGCTGGACTAGGAAATCCTGCGGCGACTTTGGAGCTGAACAGAGGAATCGCAAGAGGCGTGGCATTTTCAACAGGAAAACTGAAATCTCCTACCGAGTCCAAATCGGCTCCCAATTTTTTCTTTTGATAGGCAGCCAAAAAATCTTTAATCACAGCGCTTTGACTAGCAGGCACTCGCAATACTGATGTTGGCTCGCGAAATTTTCCAGTGCCCACTTTACGGCCAGCCCCCGGTGCACGTTTACGAGATTTAGATAATGACTTAATGTTCATGTAATTATTGTAACAATAATTAATTGCTAGGGTCAAAGTTTTCTTTTGGCAAACAATCATTATGGTTTCTGAATATTTAATATACTATTCAGAAATGAAAATAATTTTTTCAAAAATAACGAGTGTATTCGCGCTAATGATTAGCGTCGGGTATGCTTTAGCCGAGCAAGATGCCAATACAGCCGTATTCGTTCCTCCTATCCAGCAAAAAAATTCTTATTTAGAGCTTGCGCATAGCCAAGATAAATTAAGCGGTGATTACCAAAACTGGCGATCCAATCAAATGAATCTTTTTCTCTCTCTGCCACAAAAAGACAGTTTATCGATTGAGCTCAATCGAACGCAGCGTTTTGGCTTGCAAGATAGCTCGGTTTATTTAAATTACACGCGCCCCATGCAAGGTGGTGCGGCAAATATCGAGCTGGGCTATACCCCAGAAGCTGAGTTTCTATTCAAACGTATGTATGGCGTAGGATGGAACGGTGTCATTGGTGGGGGTTATGGCTATATCCTAGCCTATCGTCAGCTTAGCTATCGTGACACTTTGTCTGACAGCATGAATCTGACTTTAGAAAAATATTTCAGCGACTATCGTATTGCTTATACCAACACTATCTCCAGTATAGACAAAAGCCAAACCGAGCAATCTCATCGATTACAATTACAGTGGATTGGTGAAGCCAATAATCGTTTAGGCTTGACCTATGCAAGCGGAAACGAGCCCGTCTACTTGGGCCCCAGCTCACTCACAGCAGCACATGTCAGTACAGTACAGATGGACGCTGTATGGTGGGTGAAAGATATTGGAATATCTGCAGCGATTTGGCGCGTGGTACAAGGAAGTTTCTACGAGAGAACAGGAGCACAACTTGGCTTACGACTGGCTTTCTGATCCTTGGCTACAATTTGTAGGCTATCTTTGTTGCTTTCTCATTTTAAGTATTATTAGTTTTTTATTTATCATCGTCAGCAAGCACTTCAAAAGACAAGCGCAATTACAACATCAAATACAACTGGAAAAATTACTCTCTGCGCTAAGCGCCAAGCAATCCAAAGACCAACTCATCTATCAGCTTAACCAGCTTACTCATAGGCATCCGTTACAGACACTGACTGGATGGGTAGCGGTGATGGAGCAATCCAGCATCAATCAACAAGCACAATACGCATCTGCTTTTCATTTGACAGATTATGACGCGATGATAACTCGCGCATTACAGAGTAAGCATATTCCTACGCAATGCCTTGCAATTCAAATGATACGGTTATTCGATTTGAAACAGTATGATGATATTTTGCTCAAGCTTCTGCACTCACAGGTACTCACCCCTTATGCCATCGCAGCATTAGCAAAAACCCAAGGTATTCGTGCCGTTGACTTGATGGTAAATGCCTATGAGCAGGACTATTTATCTAATAGTCAGTTGCTGACCGCCTTTGCTGAATTACCATTGCCTTCCATTAAATTAGCGATTAATAAACTGCAACATCCAAAAATTCGAGCACTGATATTGCAGTATTTGGAGATTCCCACATGAACATTCAACATGTGATTTCCCCAATGATTCATCATGTAGAAATGTTTTTTCATGTGCATTTGTTAATTGCTTTTCTGTCCTATTTATTAGTCGCAGTTTTGTTGCGCAAACATCTCAAACATATTCGTTATCGTGCTTTAGATATCCAGCGCGTTCCGCTCGAAAAATTTAACTATCCCAAAATCTCCATTGCCATTCCAGCGTTCAACGAGATGCACTGCATACTTGATACGATTCATGCTGCACTCTCTTCAGACTACCCAAACTTTGAAGTGATTGTATTAAATGATGGATCCATAGATAAAACACTGGAATTATTGATTGAGCACTATGACCTCAAGAAACTTTCCAAGTTACCAAAATCTCACATGAGTCAAACGCCAGTGTTAGCAATGTATCAATCTCATTTAGACCCTCGATTGAAGGTGATTGATAAGGTGCATTCTGGAAAATGGGATACGCTCAATTTTTTATTTGGCTACAGCGATGCAGAATATATCTGCGGACTAGATGCAGACTCCATCGTCACACCTGATGCTTTGCGCAAGATGATGGTGAAATTTATTGATAGTCCAAATCTGATTGCATTAGGTGGAGCCATTATTCCTAGCAATGAAGTCATTATTCAAGATGGAAAAATCCGACGCAGAAAAACCAAACAACCTATGTTCGTGGGTGTGCAAATTATTGAATACTTACGTTCATTTACTAGCTGGAGAACTGGCTGGTCTTATCTAGATGGCTTGTTGATTATTGGCGGAGCACTGACCATTTTTAACAAACAAGCGGTAATTAAAGTAGGTGGTTACCGTAAAGATTCTATTTGTGAGGATTTTGAACTGATTCTTACCCTGCATGATTACTACATTAATCATGGGCTGCCCTACCATATTTGGACTATCCCTGATGTGATTTGCTGGACTAGAGTTCCTATCACGCGCACTCAGTTAAAAAAGCAGCGAATTCGATGGATGTGGGGTGCACTACAAAGTCTCAGTTGGCATCGCAACCTCGCCTTCACACTTAAAAGCCCCATGATAGGTTGGTTTTCTTTTCCACATCTAATTTTCATTGAAACCTTTGCTCCTATCATAGAATTTATAGGTCACATTTGCTTTGTGCTTGCGGTGGTTTATGGCCTGCTATCCTACCCATCTCTTTTAATTTTTGGTCTGTTGGTATATTTAATTACAGGTTTTTATTCTTGGTATTCTTTGGCCATCAATGACTATTACATGCACAGCTTCACTTCGATTTGGCAAATTATTCGACTAGGCTTCTTTGGGCTCATAGAGCCCCTAGGTTATCGCCAAAGAGATGCTTATTGGCGACTGATTGCATGGTTCAAGTGGCTGACACAAAAGCAGATTGAATGGCGTTAACTGGATTGATGAGTGGTACTTTTTTGTCTAGACGACTGTCTACATTTATCAGAGCAGTATTTCACCTCATCCCAAACCTTTTCCCATTTTTTACGCCAAGTAAAAGGCCTGTTGCAAACAATACATAGCTTCTCCGGCAAATGTTGTTTTTTGACACCTTTCATATTGACCTTTCATTCGCAATCTTGAAGTAACGGAATATTTGCTCATCATCATTGTCTAGCGCTCGCTATATCTGCATAATCCACTAAGTTAATCTTTGACACATTCTAAGCAATATCGCTTGACCATTAGGAGCATACGGTGAAATCTTTATACACCAAAGAACATATCCAATTACAAACCGAATTCAATAGCCGTGGCTTGGCAGAATTGATGGATCAAGGCATTGCCCACGAAGTCCTAACAGATGATGACAAAGCATTTATCAGTAGCCGAGATATGTTTTTTCTGTCCACTGTAGACTCTGATGGTATGCCAACAGTTTCCTATAAAGGTGGCCCGATTGGCGTCGTCAGTATCATAGACGATACGACGCTGGGCTTTCCTGGTTATGACGGTAATGGCATGTTTTATTCAGCCGGCAACATTGTCGGACAAGGCAAGGTGGGATTACTGTTTATAGACTTTGAAACACCTCATCGTGTTCGTGTGCAGGGAACTGCCACCTATCATCGCGAGCATCCACTGATGACGCATTACCCCGAAGCACAGTTTTTTGTTACCGTAGCCATCGCACGCATTTGGCAAAATTGTCCACGCTATATTCATCGCTACCAACGAGTTGAGCCTTCCAAATATGTTCCTGGTGTTTGCGATACCACCCCCCTAGCCAGCTGGAAGCGTATCGATTTGGTACAAGATTTAATTCCAGAAGAGCAGCGTCAACAAGCCAGTGCAGAGGGCATTATCGAGATTGATGCGTGGATGGAGATGGTAAAGTCAGGCAAAGCCTAACTGCGTTTCAATCTCTGCAATACAAATTGCTCTAGCGAGTTGACCGCTGAGTTATTAAAGTCATGCTTGAGTAAGGAGACATGAATATCCTCTAGGGCTGGGATATGTTTATTTTGGTCCAATACTTCTAACTCATTGGGCACCATATTGTGCGGCAACACCGTCACCCCCATCCCCGCTCTCACCGCAGCGACCGTACTGGCATAACTTTGGCTGGAAAATACGATACGCCATTTTCTGCCAATCTCTTCTAATGCTTGGATAGCACGACTGCGATAAACGCATGGGTATGGCGATAAAACCAAAGGCAGACTGTCATCCTTATCCAAATCAAATAAATCTGGATTGCCAACCCAGTCCAAACGCTCTGACCAAACATCTATACCATTAGGGAAATGCTCAGGTCTGCTCATTTTCACCACCACCATATCTAACTCTTTATTTTTAAATTTCTCATACAGCGGCAGGGTCAAATCACATTCAATATGCAACATAATTCTTGGATGTAGCTCAGAGAACTCGCTCAATACCTCTGACAAAAACACACTCGCAAAGTCTTCTGGCAGACCAAATCTCACTTCACCCTTTAGCTCAGGATGCTTAAAGTAATCCACCAGCTCATGATTCAGATGCACAATTTTTTTGGCATAACCCAGCAAGGCTTCACCATCCGGCGTGAGGGTCAATTGTTTGCCACGCTCAAATAATTTCCTGTCTAGAAAATATTCTAATTTGGAGATTTGTTGGCTCACTGCAGATTGCGTTCTTCCCACTCGCTGTGCTGCCCGTGTAAAACTCGCTGTTTCAGCGACTGCCACAAAGCATTCCAAAGTCAATGTGTCCAAGTACATTATTAGATTTCCTAATTTACTAAATTAAATAAATTCGTTTTTCTAATAATATAGCTTGATTTAACATGCCCATCAAGTTTTTAAAGATAGTCAAATTGGGAGTACATGTTGAATTTACCGCTATTTAATTTTGATGCATTAAGCCTACTCATGATTTGTCTGGTAGGTTTCATTGGGCTTGTAGTCGGCTCATTCTCTTTGCGATATATGGCAGGGGACAGAAAAAAGAAAGCATTTTTTGTTCAACTTGCTTTGTTAATTAGCAGCATTTCAATCCTTGTCAGCGCTGATTTTATGCCCTTACTAGTACTTGCATGGTGGGTATCCAATTTATTGCTATGTCGCATCATGTTGCATAAGTCCGAGTGGGCAGCAGCAAAAGCTTCTGCGCATTTGGCCCTAAAAAACTTTACTCTAGGTGCCATTGCGCTTGCATCTGCAGTCGCCATCCTCGGTTGGTCTAGCGGAACATGGCAAATCTCAGCATTGAAATTTTCCAGTATCCCGACTATGGCAATGGCCTTTTCTGGTGTCCTCATTCTCATTGCGGCTTTGTCACAATCTGCAATATGGCCTTTCCATCGCTGGTTACTGAGTTCACTCAACTCTCCAACCCCAGTCTCCGCCCTTATGCATGCTGGCTTGGTGAACGGTGGCGGATTCCTGATAGCGCGATTTGCCTTTGTCTTCTTAGAGCAAGCTTGGTTAATGCAGTGGGTGTTTATATTGGGCTCTATCACTGCATTGCTGGGAACTTGTTGGAAGCTAATGCAGCATGATGTGAAACGTATGCTTGCATGCTCCACGATGGGTCAGATGGGCTTTATGTTAGCGGAGTGTGGGTTGGGATTGTTTGCCGCGGCTATCTCTCATCTCATCTGGCATGGCATGTTTAAAGCCTATTTATTTTTAAATTCTGGGTCAGCCGCCACAGAAAAACGGGTTCTGCTCAATACCCATCCATCAAAACTACATTTCTTGATAGCTATTTGTCTGGGTGGATTGGGTGCGATTAGCTTTGCTTATGTCAGTCAGCGACCATTGCTGCCGCATGACACATCCTTATTCATCCATGTATTAGCTTGGGTAGCTTGTACTCAAGGCGCTTTGAGTGTTCTTCAGAGTCAATTCAGATTTAATTTACTGATTGCCGCAGCAGTCAGCGTTTTGATCGCCATGATTTACGCCGGCAATTTGAGCCTGATTGAATACCTGCTTGAGCCTATGCAGATTTTGGTTCCACAAAGCATGGTTGCGATTCACTGGATTGTTCTAGGTTTGTTATTAATTGTTTGGTTGCTGATGTTTCTCAGATACATGCTTCCAGAACAATCCTATGTTCCTGGTTGGCGCTTGCGTCTTTACGTCAGCATGTTGAATGCCAGCCAGCCAAGTGCAAAAACTGTTACCGCTCATAGAAATCATTACCAATATTAAAGGGCAGACATATGAAATTTTTTGGTCAAGAAATTAAACATCCGGAAAAGTTGGATTTACATCAATTCAATGATCATGCTCATCATGATATTGAAAATCTAAAACAGGATATTCATTCAAGTTGGGGGAAAATCGCCCCAACTTGGCCATTGAAAAATTTGATTGCCGTCAATCCGCTGATGGGCTTTGACTCGTTGCCCTTTGAGCAAGCGCTGGTTGAAGCTGAAAAGTATTTCTTACAAAAAGAAATCCCACAACAAATGTTGGAAGTGAATCGCCACAGTATTAAATGGCTTCAAGCATTCTATGACCAGGGTCAATCCAGCATTGCAATGCCATTACGTCACCTCGGTCTGCTGCATAGCACTTTAATGTTGCTCAAACACGACCGTTCCTTAGTCCAACGTGGCAGTTGGCAACAAGCTTGGTTAGAAGCCCTGCCAGAAAGCGCAGAGGAAATCATTCAATCCTGCTTGAGTTTTTTAAATATAGAAAAAGATGATTACGCGTTAATGATGACTCTAATGCTGACGACTCTGCCGGGTTGGTCTGCATATACCAAGTATCGCTGTGAATGGGCTGATGCAGCTGATCAGCAACAACATGTCGTGAGCGAGAGTGAATATCTTGCTTTCCGTTTATTGCTGACTTGCTTGATATGGCCAGATGCTCAGGAGTTATTAATTTGGCATCACACAATTTCACCCAATCAAACCAACCAAGATAAATTTTTGGATGGGCTACATAAGAGCGAGCAACAGTATCAGCATCGATTGCTGAATCAATTGAGCAAACAAAAACCACCAGTGGACATGCATTGCCCCTCAGCCCAATGGATTTTTTGTATCGATGTTAGATCAGAGCCATTTAGAAGAGCGCTCGAGTCAACTGGGGATTATCAGACCTTAGGATTTGCTGGATTTTTTGGACTGCCTATTTCGGTTCGGGATCAAATCACTGATGACAACTACGCTTCTTGTCCTGTGCTTCTAAAACCACAGTTCGAAATTCAACAATCTCCCTGTTGCGACCATGAGCATCATCAACGTGGGCATTTGCGTATGCAAGGCTTGAAGAGAATTTATCAATCCTTGAAATACAATTTCACCACACCGTTCAATTTGGTCGAGACACTAGGTTTGGCTACAGGTCTATGGATGGGACTAAAGAGTTTAGTGCCCAATCTAGCACTAAAACTCAAGTCAACAGCCTCACAAACCATCAGGACGAATTTTGTCAATGATATTGATATCAGCGGGATTCCGCTTGAGCAGCAAATCAATCAATCGGCCAACGCATTAAAAATGATGGGCTTGTGTAAAAACTTTGCACCGCTTGTGATTTTTTGTGGACATGGCAGTGCGACACAAAATAATGCATACGCGACAGCCTTAGATTGCGGCGCATGTGGCGGTAGACACGGTGGAACCAACGCCCAAGTGCTTGCCAAAATGTTGAACCAATCAAGCGTTAGAAATGCGCTAGCAGAGATGAATATCATCATCCCTGATGACACTGTATTTTTAGCAGCTCAGCACAACACTACAACGGACGAGGTGGAAATATTTTCTGAGGAGACATCTGATCATTTTGCTCACAACCTAGAAAAAATAAAAAATGATTTAGTCCAGGCTCGTCATAAAAATAGCGCGTGGAGACTGGCGCAACTTTATCCGCAAAAGTCAGATGCACAACCAGCGCTTACAACTCAACATCACGCTCAAGATTGGGCGCAAGTCAGACCAGAGTGGGGCTTATCCAAAAATGCCAGCTTCATCATTGGCCCAAGATGGCTGACACAACAGGTCGATTTAGAAGGTAGAAGCTTTTTGCATTCTTATGAATGGAATGAGGATAAAGAGGCAAGCTCACTGACCACTATTCTGACCGCCCCAATGATAGTGACACATTGGATTAACTCACAATATTTCTTCTCCACTTTGGACAATATCGCATTCGGCGGAGGAAGCAAGATAAGCAAAAATATCACTGGGAAAATTGGCATCATGCAAGGCAATGCCAGCGACCTGATGCATGGATTGCCATTACAGTCGGTATTTAAAAATGATGATGAGCCCTATCACGAGTGTTTGCGTCTAAGTGTAATGGTTTACGCACCGCATGAAATGATCAAGTCCGTCATAGACCAACACAGCAATCTGCAAAAATTATTCGCCAACGGTTGGATACATTTGTTCTGTTTAGACCCTGTAAGCAAACAACAGTATCAATTATCTCAGGAGCTTGTATGGACGCCTTTGAATTAGCAGCAATTCCAAAGTCAGTTTACCAAGGTGAATGCTTTGTGATTGCGACTAAGCATCATAAATCCATCGCACTTGCCCCCGCATTTTCCAGCAGATTGGGTGTAGGCATGATGGAATATTATGCAGACACAGACAAACTAGGCACATTTTCGGGAACGACCCAAAGGAAATTAAGCCCCATCGAGGCTGCCAAACAAAAATGCTTATGGGTACTTGAAAGAACGAATGCTGATTTTGCCATCGGCAGTGAAGGGAGTTTTCATCCTCATCCCGACATGCCATTTATCAATGCGAATCATGAAGTACTGTATTTCATGGATAGAAGAAATAATATTGAGATATATGAAACCTCTATTTCAACAAAGATTCATTACTTTTCAGAGATTGTCTCTTCACAAGAGGAATTACTGAATTTTGCTAAACAGGCTAGATTTCCCAGCCATGGAATATTACTTTGCCCCTTCCCTAAACATGCTGGTCAAAAATTCTTTCAAGAAATTACCTCTTTTGAGAAACTGATTCAGTATTTCAATGAAGCAAAGAAGCTTTCTAGTGAGGGTAAAGTCTGGGTAGAAACTGAGCTTAGAGCACATTTAAACCCGACCAGAATGAAGCATATCGAGCAATTGGGACATCAGTTAATTGACCGTCTTATAAGTCATTGCCCTCAGTGCAAAGCCCCAGGCTGGGGTCAAAAAAAGCTTTCTACGGGACTTCCTTGTAAAGACTGTGGCAGTCCGACGAATGCAATTGCTGCTGAAATGATTAGCTGTTCGCAATGTCAGCACATTGAGGAAAAATCCTATATGCCGGGTGAAAATGCAGATCCTAGGCTCTGCCCAGTATGCAACCCATAAAATGGAGATTTAAATCGCCTTTAATTTAATCCTTATAATTTTTATTTATTAATTTGCGGAACTTTTCACTTTAAATAGTTTCATATGAAAATATTTTATTCTTAATTTTTTGAATAAATATTTGTTTTTGAATATTTTTAAATGCAGATAATTACTCAATTAAGTTTAAAGTAGGTAGTTAGTTCCTTTTAATTAATAAGTAAAGTTACACCATGATCCAAATCTAAGGAGGTTTAAATGTTTAAGGACTTAAAATTATCATTAACAAATAAGTTGTTAGCAGTAACGTCGTTTTTAACCCTATCATCTACAGCATTTGCTGGTTCAGACTCAGTTCTACAATCAAGTGATTTCGTTGGTATCTCTTTCTGGTTGATATCCATGGCTTTGATTGCTTCTACAGCTTTCTTCTTTCTTGAACGTGATCGCGTTGCAGGCAAGTGGAAAACTTCTTTGACTGTTTCTGGTTTGGTAACTTTAGTGGCAGCAGTGCACTATTTCTACATGCGTGATGTGTGGGTTTCAACTGGCTCAACGCCAACAGTATATCGCTACATTGACTGGCTAATTACTGTTCCACTACTCATGATTGAGTTCTATCTAATCTTAGCTGCTATTGCTAAGGTACCAGTTGGCGTTTTCTGGCGCTTGATGATTGGTACATTGGTAATGTTGGTTGGCGGTTATGTCGGTGAAGCTGGTTACGTAGATGTAATGCCAGCATTTATCATCGGTATGATTGGCTGGATCTACATCTTGTGGGAAATCTTCGCTGGTGAAGCTAGCAAGATCAACGCAGGCAAAGCACCTAAGAACGTTCAATCTGCATTCAGCTTGATGCGTTGGATTGTAACTATCGGTTGGGCAATCTACCCAATTGGTTACTATGTTGGTTATTTAACTGGTTCAGATCCAGCAGACAGCATGAAGGCTTTAAACATTGTTTATAACCTTGCTGACGTACTAAATAAAATCGCCTTTGGTGTGATTATTTGGTCTGTTGCGGTTTCCGAAAGCGAAAAAGCTTAATTGTTAACTAATTAAACGTGGGGGCGTAGTCGCGATTAACGTTACTACGTCCCTCATTCTGAGGTTGAATATGTCAGCTCAAACATTAGTTAACCACCCCAATCATCAATCTCTAGATACATGCCTAGAGAGCTTGATATTAGAAGTGGATGCTTTAATATCAAGCTATTTAGCGTCAGTTGATGAACTCTCTAAAGGTCAGCGTAACATCGCTGAGCAAGCAGCGCGATATCATTTAGATACCCCCGGCCAAAAGGTTAGGGCGCGTCTGTGTTTGCTTGCCTGTCAGAAGCTCAATGTGAATCACCACGATATGCTGATACTTTCAGCGGTAGCGGAATTGATGCACAACGCATCCCTTATTCATGACGATATACAAGACCGCGATGATATTCGTCGTGGGCGTGAAACTGTGTGGAAAAAGTTTGGTACCGATATCGCCATCTGCGCAGGTGATCTGCTGATTTCGGCGGCTTATGGCATGCTGGCTAATCTGAGCGATAGCAAAGCCCTACCGAGTCTTATCAGCAAGCTCAGTTCACGCACTGCCTCAGTCATTAACGGCCAGTGCCACGATATTGAATATAAACAATATCCAAGCAATTCTCTGGATGTATACCTAGATATCGCCAAAGCCAAATCTGGTGCATTACTCAGCTTGCCAATTGAGTTAGCGCTCATTGCTTCCGGCAACAAACAGTTTTTAGATGTGGCAGTCCAAGCTACACAAGCATTTGCGGTTGGTTATCAGATGGTGGATGATTTAAATGATATTGCCAAAGACGCTACCAATCATGCTGGTGCTAAATCGCTCAACATTGTATTCGTGCTGGCTGATGCAGGCATCAAATCATCGGTTAATGAATCCACTGCATTAGCAAATCAATATTTGTCCGAAGCCATTAGGCTTGCAAAACAACTTCCCTACGAAATAGGGGAGTTATTGGTAGATTATGCAGTACGCCTGCAAGGACAAATTGTGCATGTCATCGAGCAGTAAAACTAATCACAGCCCCAAACAGGCTATTGTCATTGGTGCAGGCTTTGCGGGAATCGCCTCCGCCTTAAGACTTCGCGCAAAAGGCTATCAAGTAAAAATCATAGACCGTTGCAGTATGCTGGGTGGTCGAGCACAAGTGTTTACTCGAGGAAAATTTAAGCATGATGCTGGTCCAACCGTCATCACTGCGCCTTTTCTATTTCATGAGTTATTTGAATTATTTAACGAGAAACTCGAAAGCTATCTAACGCTAGTACCGCTCACTCCTTGGTACAGATTTTATTTCTCTGATCGCACTACCTTTGATTATGGTGGATCGCTAGAAGATACATTAAGTGAAATCGAAAAATTTGAGCCCAAAGACAAGCAAGGTTATTTACGCTTATTGCATCACTCCAAAGATATCTTTGATATTGCTTTCACCCAACTCTCTGCCGTGCCTTTTCATCGCTTCTTGCTGATGATTCGACTCATACCAAAGTTGATTGTTTTGCGAAGTTACGAAACTGTTTGGAGCATGGTTTCTAGGCATTTAAAGCACCCCAAACTAAGACAAGCATTTTCTATTCAGCCGCTATTGGTGGGTGGCAATCCCTTCTCAACCACCAGTATCTATGGGCTCATCCACTATCTAGAGCGAGCCTATGGAGTTTACTTTGCCATGGGTGGCACAGGAGCAATTGTCAGTGCGCTAGAAAAACTAATGCGTAAACACCAGATAGACATTCATTTAAATTGCACGGTAGAAAAAATTCTAGTGAAAGATAAAACAGCCCAAGCTGTTGTTCTGTCTGATGGCACACAACTGAAGGCTGATATTATTGTGTCGAATACAGATGCGTCACATTTATACAGCGAAATGTTGGAAAAAAAAGATGTCACAGTGATGCCGCGATTAAAGCTGAAGGCAGCCAAATATTCGATGGGACTGTACGTACTCTATTTCGGTACCACTCGCCAATATCCAGATGTTGTGCATCATACGATTTGGATGGGCAAGACCTATCAGTCATTATTGCGTAATATCTTTGATAAAAAAATATTGTCAGAAGATTTTTCGCTGTATATCCACAGACCCACTGCCACTGATAGCAGTTTCGCCCCAGCCGGCTGTGATAGCTTTTATGTGCTATGCCCAGTCCCCAATTTGCAAGGGGATATAGATTGGTCTGTCGAAGGTGAGAAATTAAAACATAGAATTATTGACGCACTAGATCAGACTATACTGCCTGATCTAAAACAGCACATCACAGAAGACTTTTTTATGACGCCTGCGGAATTTAAATCTGATTACCTCAGCACCCACGGAGCAGGATTCTCCATTGCCCCAATATTTAGACAGTCGGCTTGGTTCAGATTTCATAATCGCGGTGAGGGGATAAAAAATTTATATGTGGTGGGTGCAGGCACACACCCAGGTGCAGGACTTCCGGGAGTGCTCTGTTCCGCCAAAGTCATCGATCAATTAATTCCTGCAGCGCACGACGCATAGCTTACTCAGATGATGACCGATGCCTATCAAACAGAGTCAAACTTAATTCTCGCCAGGCGCGGAAAAACTTTTTTTTGGGCAAGATTCTGTCTGAATCAAATTCAAGCAAGAGAGGCGACTAGACTATATCGTTTTTGCCGATATATCGATGATATTGGCGATGATAGCGTGGACGCCAAACAGGCGAAAAAAGATCTCAGCCATATTATTGAGTCATTGCGCAGTGGAACTTCACAGAATCCCATCGTAAGAGATGCCATCAATCTCTTTAAACAATATCAAATTGAAGTCGACATCCCGATTTTATTAATCGAAGGTGTCATTTCTGATTTAGATGAAGTCGCCATCAAGGATATTGAATCACTGTTGATTTATTGCTATCAGGTGGCCGGCACGGTAGGCATCATGATGTGCAAAATACTGGGCGTAAAAAATCAAGCTGCCTATGCGCATGCCATTGATTTAGGGGTAGCGATGCAACTCACTAATATATGCCGAGATGTCAAAGAGGATGCGCTGTTGGGTAGGCACTATCTACCGAAAACCTTACTAGGTAACCTTTCACTCAATACGCTTATGCAGCCTGATATGCAAAGCCAAATGATGATCACCAATGGGCTCAAAACATTACTCGCATTGGCTGACCAATATTACGCAAGCGCAGCTAAAGGCTTTTGTTTTCTCCCACTGCGAGCTAGGTTTGCTATTGCCCTAGCCGCCAAACTTTATCAGCAAATTGGCGTTGTATTACGCAACAATGACTATCAGTATTGGCAACAACGTGCTTATGTTTCTACCCCCAATAAAGTGCTGTTAAGTTTGGGCTGTATCGCAAGCCACCTAATCAATCCATTGTTTTATCGCTATCAATATCATCATTCCGCGATACTGCATCAAAGCCTGAGATTACTACCCTATGCCAATACAAGAGAAATATGATTTAGTCATTATTGGCGGCGGTTGCGCTGGCTTAAGTTTAGCCAGCCGATTGGCTGAGTATGGCGACAAGGCCCCCAAAACATTAATTATTGAGCCGCGAACCAGCTATACCAATGACAGAACTTGGTGTTTTTGGGATACCCAGCAATCTGAGGGAAAACACATCCCGAATAAATCTTGGAATTTCTTTGAGATTAAATACGCTGGAAAATCCAGCGTATATGATTGCCAAAGTGCGCCCTATCAAATGCTGCGTAGCGATCAGTTTTATCAAACCATGCTTAAAACAATTGCGGGCAATGCCAATATTCAGTTGAGACTTGGTCAGAAAATTTCCAAAAATCCGCGACATATCGACCACAAATGGTATTTGCAATTAGACCATCATCTTATCTCTAGCAAGATGATTGTGGACACACGTCCAGCGCAGGATATATTGGAAGATGATGCTGTGCTGTGGCAATCATTTCTCGGTATAGAAGTAAAACTCAAGAAAAATGTATTTGATCCAGAGAAATTAGTGCTCATGGATTTTGACGAAAACTTTACCCAAGGTCTTGGCTTTGTCTATGTATTACCCAGCAGCAAAAATCGCGCCTTGATTGAATATACCGTATTCTCAAAAAACAGATTATTCGAGCAGGATTTAGCCCCATACTTAGAAAACGCCCTCTCCAAATATCTGGGTGAAAATAACTTTGAAGTCACTCATCAAGAGCATGGCATCTTACCCATGGGCAATAAATTCATACCAGACCAACGGCAAGAAAGTTACTTGCGTGCTGGTTTGTATGCTGGGGCAGCACGACCAAGCTCAGGTTATGCCTTTCAAAGAATCCAGTCTTGGGCACAGCAATGTGCAGAGAGTTTGGTATTGCAATCCAAATTAAAAGCGCAGCCAGAAGATAAGAAATTACAGCAATTTATGGATGCCTTATTTCTTAAAGTGATTCGAGAAAATCAATCTATCGCTGCAAAAATCTTTCATCGATTGTTTCAAAAATGCGATACATTATCTATTATCAGATTTATGTCAGATCAAGCCAGTTTGAGAGAGTGCTTGAATATCATGCGATCTCTGCCGACCTTACCATTTCTTAAAGCACTACCCGCTTTTATGTTTGGTATGGATTCGGACTAATCCCCAAGCTATCCGCTAGATTATATGCGTCAGAGCAGGGGATATGACGGAAAAATTATGCATCAATGGATTAAAACGCAAAGCAATTTTTTTATCATCGCCAGCATAGCGCTGATAGTGATAGCGCATGGTCAGGATATTAGCCAATCACTGGCTCTGTTTTTTGGTCTGATTTTATTGGTGATTATTTTTGGCGTACCACATGGTTCTCTGGATGTTTTATTTGCCAATCAACACTATCAATTAAACGGCATCAAAAAATGGCTAACGTTTATTGGCCTATACAGTCTGACTGCATTCATCATCATCCTGATTTGGAAACTTGTTCCAAGTTTGTTATTTATTGCCTTTCTGATCTTATCCGCGCTGCATTTTGCCGATGATATTTCTTCGATGAGCGATCGATATCAGGCTGTCCCTCGCTGGGAAAATCTCATCAAAAAACTATATGGGTTTAGTTTGATTGCAGCCCCAAGCTGGCTCTTTGCGCCACAATTGAGCAGCTTATACGCCATGATTGTAGATGAAAGCAGCGCTGCTAATATCGTCGCCATTTTGCAATGGTTATGCGTACCACTCATCCTAGTCACCATCAGCCTATCAGTGATTTGTAAAATGCAGTATCGGAGTTTGCTGGAAATCATCACTGCATTTTTACTGGTCATTTTGCTGCATCCTATATTGGCATTTACCATTTATTTTTGTTTGATGCACAGCGCAAGACATCTCATCAGAAGCCAGTTTTTTCTCAAACACTATTCCCAACGTGACTATCTACTTGCACTGACATTGCCTACTTTAGCCGTGATTGTATTTGGCTTATTGGCTTGGCATTTTCTACCGCACCAGTCCTTGCAAAGCGATATCGTCAAAATAGTATTTGTAGGCTTGGCAGCTTTGACTGTGCCTCATGCTTGGCTGCTTAATCGCGCAAGATTTTATCAGTGGTTGAGATTCCATCGTTAGCCTGTCTGCTTGAAAAGATGGATGAGTGCCATAAAAAAAGCCTACTCAATCGAGTAGGCTTTTTTATCTCGCAACTGACTATAACTATAGCAAGGCTACATCGACCAAGTTATCACTGAAGGTCGTCGAGTGACCCATATCACCGAACTCGGCAGAGCTAATACAATTGACTGTACCGTTGTTTAACTGTCGCCAATATCCCAATGTGGCGACCACAATACCAGCGTTTACATCCTCGGAAATTTTTGCCACTGCTTGGAAAGCACCACGGTCATTAAACACTTTCACCAGCTCGCCCTCTTTGATATTACGGGCAGTGGCATCCAGTTGATTAATTAAAACAAACTGTTCACCTTGGCCTTTAATTTTTTCACCTACATTGGCATAACATGAGTTCAAGAAACCATGACTCTTAGGAGAAATAATATTCAGCGGATACTTAGCAGCTAAGGCTGGGTTTGTATCGGGTGACTCTCTTGAGGCCACATAATCTGGCAAGGCATCCAAGTCCTCACCGGGCTGGAAGCCATCGTACATTTGGCGGAAAGGGCCAGCGACGAAATTCTTTGCACCCTCAACCAAGAAATGACATTTGCCTGTTGGTGTTGGAAATTCCCCTTTGGCATGACGCGCTCTAACATCTTTATCGCCAAATGCTTTGAGTCGAGCGAAACCGTGTTGGCGTAGATAATTCAAATCGATGCCCTCACAAGTTGGCGAATTCCAGTCCACATAATTTTCTAGACATTCGCTGTCATTCCATTTGAAATTATCTTCGGTAAAGCCCATCAACTTGGCCAAACGTCTAAAAATTTCATTGTTCGGAATTGCCTCACCGGGTGGATCGATACATTTTTGGTTATAGGTCAAATACAAGTGGCCCCATGACAAAATCATATCCTCCTGCTCAGCACCCATCGCTGCTGGCAAAATAATATCCGCATAAACAGCGGTGTCAGACATAAAATGTTCAGCGACCACCAAGAACAAATCTTCTCGCGCCAGACCTTTAGCAATTTTGTCTGTCTCTGGTGCTTGGGTAAGTGGATTGGTATTCCACACCATCATGGATTTAATCGGAGTCTTTAATTTCAGCTCGCCCGTCAGCGCACGACCCAACTGCAAGTTGTTCACTACAGGGGTGCCTTCTGGAATTAAATCTGGACGGCAAATCACATCAAATTTATAGGGGTGTTCCCACACAGGGAATTGTAATGCACCCCCTCCAACATGACGCCAAGCACCGATTAAGGCTGGCAAGCATGTCACCGCACGGATCGCTTGGCTACCGCCGTAACTTCTTTCTAATGCCACACCCAATCGAATGGCAGCGGGAGGAGTCGTTGCATACTCTCTGGCAAATTTGCGGATATCCTCTGCTGGAATACCGGTAATTTTTTCCGCCCATTCAGGGGTTCTATCTTTGGCGCGTTCTGCTAACTCAGCAAAACCAACGGTGTAATTGGCGACATAATCATGGTCGACCAAATCTTCCTTGATAATCACATGCATCATCGCCATTGCCAGTGCACCATCGGTGCCGGGCTTAGGCGCAATATGCCAATCAGCCTCTTTCGCAGTCTTGGATGCATAAGAGTCCACAACCACCACCTTAGCGCCCTTTTTCTGCGCCTCATGGATAATATGCCAATGATGTAAATTGGTGCTGACTGAATTACAAGCCCAAATCACAATGTATTTAGAATGGATAAAGCTTTCTGGATCTACGCCAGCAGTTGGACCAACCGTCATCAACCAAGCGGTACAAGAACCCTCACCACAGAAAGTACGCTCACACACCGTAGCACCCATACGATTAAAAAACGCATCACCCCCATTTAAACCATGCACCAAGCCCTGATTGCCCAGATAGCTATTCGGCATAATCGCGTGTGGCCCATCACTAGCAATAATGGCTTTCCACTTCGTCGCAATTTCTTCTAAGGCTTCATCCCAACTGATACGCTTAAATTGCTTGCTGCCTTTAGGGCCCGTTCTTTTCATCGGGTAAAGCAAGCGATCTGGATGATAGTGACGTTTCTCATAATCTTTTAATTTGACGCACAACCCACCTCGGGTCATGGGATGCTCAGGATTGCCAGCAACAGAGATAAGCTTGTTATCTTTTACTGTATAAACCATGGAGCAAGTATCAGGACAATCATGCGGGCAACCCCCATGAAAGGTTTGAATATCAACTGGCTTGTTCATCAAATACCCCCTCAATCAGCAAGTAAATTCAGACTCAAAATAACATTTATTTTTATCATTATTCAGTTGGTTACTTTATAACAAAAATGCAATCTGCTCACATGTTTTTTAAGCATGTCAGTCATCTTATTCACCAATCTAATCGTCCCCTGCTAGCTTATTTTAGAAACTAATCTATGATGTCGATTAAAATCTCAAATCAACAGCAAGTTCGTTGACGGAAAGTGCTCTGCTCAATTCTTAATCCGAGGGAAAAATGAACAACAGCTACCTACTTCTCAAATCCATCCATATTTTTGGGGTGATACTCCTGCTGGGCAATATCATCGTTACCGCATGGTGGAAATTCATGGCTGACAAAACCAAAAACCCAAGCATCATCGCTTTTGCCCAAAGACAGGTCATATTAACCGACTTTGTTTTCACCGCACCGGGAGCACTCATCGCCATCTTAGCAGGGGATTACATGGCTTATAGCAGCATGGCAGACACATGGAATATTCAATGGCTGACTTGGGGACGTGGATTGTTTATTGCCTCGGGGATTATTTGGATAACTGTTTTAATCCCAACCCAAATCAAACAATCTCGTATCGCGAGATCATTTAATAGCGCGACTGTAATTCCCGATGAATATTGGAAGCTCAGTAAACGTTGGAATATTTTTGGGGCGTTGGCTGTGGTATTGCCACTGATCAATATTTATTGGATGGTATTTAAGCCGGTTTGAGTTTGCGGTTAGATTATCTATCGATAGAGGTAAGTGGATTCCACCTAGTTTTCTTTTACGCTTAAGTAAGCTATCAATTTTAAAGCTAATGATTTAAAGTTTTCCTTTAAAGAAATATAGCCTGGTCATCATGTCAGATATCAAAACAGCAACAAATCTTTCCAATCAATTAACAAATGATATGAAGAATGATCATCGCCAACCATCAGGGCTGAAGGTAATTTTCTTTGCAGAAATGTGGGAGCGTTTTAGTTACTACGGAATGCGCTCACTTCTTGTTTTGTATCTAATCAACTCGCTTTCTTACACGCGAGATAACGCGCTTGCTTTGTACGGAATCTATACCGGACTTGTTTACCTTACCCCCATTTACGGTGGAGCCATTGCTGATAAGTATTTAGGCAAAAGAAGAGCCCTGTTAATTGGCGCTTTTTTAATGGTGCTCGGACATTTCTGCATGGCTTTTGAGTCACTGTTGTATCTAGCCCTGGGATTACTGATTGTAGGGAATGGTTTTTTTAAACCAAATACATCATCACTCGTGGGCGATCTTTATGGCCCTGGTGAGGAAGGTAAAAGATCAGCGGGTTATTCCATCTTCTATATGGGGATTAATTTAGGAGCTTTTTTAGCTCCTTTAGTTGCTGGCACCTTGGGGGAAAAGGTCGGTTGGCATTATGGCTTCGCATGCGCAGGAGTGGGCATGACGATTGGAGTAATTCAACTTTTAATGGGACAGGACAAGTTAGGCCGAGCAGGATTAAAAGAGCATCAAAATCCCGTTGATTTTTCTGATGCTCAATTACTTTTGACATGGGTAGGGGCTTCTGTTGCGTTCGTTTGTGCGATTATTTATGGATTCCAGTTTTTTAGCCCATGGTTGGAATTACTCTCTAAAACTCAAAAAGTAATGCTTGAGTTATCTTTATTAGCAGGGATATTAGTTTATTTACTTAATTCAAAATCAAATTCCCATAGCGAGGCATCCTCGCAAATTCCAGAATCTCACTCCCCAATTAGCCAATCAGAATGGGCTAGGGTAATAGCTATTTTCATTGTGATGCTTTTCGTGATTGTGTTTTGGACTGGATTTGAACAAGCCGGCGGCACTATGACCCTTTTTGCAGATAAAAATACTGATCGGGAGCTATTTGGGTTTTTAATTCCAGCATCGGCATTTCAAGCCATCAATCCTGCTTTGATTATTTTGTTGGCACCACTCTTTTCATTCATATGGACCAAGTTAGATAGCAGTAAATATTCATTAAGCGACGTTGGCAAACAATCCCTTGGAATGATTGTTCTTGGACTTGGATTTGTTGTCATGTCTCACGCTCAAAACCTATCAGAAACTGTGGGACTTATAGGACCTGAGTGGCTCTTTATGGTCTATGCAATACACACACTTGGCGAATTAATGCTCTCCCCCACAGGTCTAGCGATGGTCTCAAGAGTGTCACCCGCAAAATTAAGTGCCTTGCTGATGGGGGTTTGGCTACTTTCCAGTGCCGTTGCGGGCTATTTGTCTGGGATACTCGAGGCAATTCTGAGAAATAGTGATTTCTCTTTATACCCTTTTCTTGCGACTGTCAGTATATCTGCTGGCGTACTTCTCTTTCTGTTAAGTCCATTGTTAAACAGAATGATGAATAGCTAGAATTCTGAATAGTTCTATTGAGACCAAGTCTATCAAGCAGAATAAATTATTATTTTTGCCAGTAACCACATGTCGTATGTGATCCGAAATCGAAACACTGATTGATTTATTGCACTTGGAATTCTTGGGCCTAATTCTTGCAATAATAATCATGCAGTAATCGAATCACTGAAATGGCTATATCACTACTCAGACTATAGTAAATATTCTTGCCTTCTTTTCTGGTACTGACCAAGCCTTCATTCCTTAACACTGTCAGTTGTTGTGAGAGTGTGGGCTGATGAATATCCAACAGATCTTCTAGCTCTTTTACGCACTTTTCACCGAGACTTATTTGGCAAACAAGCATCAGCCTGTCCCTATTCGAGAGAACTTTCATCAGGCTGCAAGCTTTATCAGCTGATGCTTGCATATCAGACAGTTTGATTGTTTTTTCCATTTAAGCAATTCCATTAAATATATTTACATATTATATCTTTTTATATAATATATGGAAATATTACATTACGAAGGGTATCAAACATGAGCAAAGTTTACAAAGAAATTACCAAAGATATTTCCAAATCTTTAGCCAAGCTTCGCGCGGAAGCTCCAGAGGTGATGAAAGGTTTCGGTGACCTAGCTACTGCGGCAACCAAAGATGGTGCGTTAGATAAAAAGACCAAGGAGTTAATTGCATTGGCACTTGGCGTTGCTGCTCGTTGTGATGGTTGTATTGGATTTCATACACAGGCATTGAATAGATTACATGCCTCTAGAGAGGAAATCATTGAAACTCTAGGGATGGCAATTTACATGGGTGGCGGCCCATCACTGATGTATGCCGCTGAGGCATTAACTGCTTTTGAGGAAGTAAATAATCCCTAAGAATTATGTCGAGTGAGGTGTATCGCGTAAACTACCCCCCGCACTAAGGCCAAAAAAAAGCTTACCAATCGGTAAGCTTTAATTATCATGTGATGTCACATGGTGCCGGGAGCCGGAATCGAACCAGAACGCCATGCGTGCGCTGGATTTTGAGAGTGCTAGAGCGTGTTTTTCACTGTAGTTTTCAACTAGTTACAAGGCCTTTTTTCGCAGTGCTGAGTGAGGTACTGAGAAAAGAACATCAGGTTATTTTTATTAGAATGTATTGAGTAAGAAAACTAAGCAGCCTTCTTCCAACCCTGATCGGTCGCTTCAATCTCAAACCTCAAAAACTCATCTCTATCAGTCTCATTGATTTGATCAATAAAGCTTTTTATTTTGATGTTTTCATTGATGCTTTCGAGGTATAACAAGCGAATGAATCTGTCGGCTGTTAATGGTACACGTCCATTTTTTTCCCACTTGGCTAACGCCTGATCGGTGACACCCAAGATTTTGCCTAAACCACTCTGAGATAAGCCCATCTCTTTTCTTAGAAATCGGAATTCCTCTCCCGTAAGTTTTTGCTTCATACATAAATGACTGCCAATCAGTTTATGTAGGCCCTCTACATCTTCTACAGACGTAGCTTTGCCATATGGAGTGTCAACCACTTCAAACCCATTAAGCAGATAGATGTTGTTTAGTCCTGACTCTGTGTAATGATATTTCATATAATCACCGTAATAACTACGATTAACTCACCTTTCGTATCCCTAGAAATTGCTGCTACCACCTTCAGAAGTTCACCCGCATAAAAGTATCCCAAGGTTGCTGCCCAATCACCATGTGCAGTTAAATGAGCAGGCTCCTCAACTGCACCTTTCGCAACGCACTCTCTAACTTGCTTAAGAGACACTTTTCTCTGTTTCATTCTTAGCTTGGCATGCTCTGTCAGAAACAGAGGTCTCTCTACCAAAACTTTTCTTATTCTGGATAGGAAGTTGGTATCGTTAAGTATTAATGGAAGATGTTTTATTTTTTTATCCACCTATACATTGTATAGGTTGGTCAATTTATGTCAACGCGGATTATTCTCGAAAAAATAGACTAGTTGGCATCAAAATCCTGCATCCATGGGTGACGAGCGTGTAAAATACGCGCACTTTTTTGCAGTGCCTAGGCGAAAAAAAAGCCCACATCACTGTGAGCTTTTTTCAATTACTTGGTGCCGGGAGCCGGAATCGAACCGGCACGCCTTGCGGCGCTGGATTTTGAGTCCAGTGCGTCTACCAATTCCGCCACCCCGGCAGCGAAATGAGGCGTGATTATAGCAAAGTTTTATTTTATGAGAACATCTGATTTTGATTTTTACTTACCTGATGAGTTGATTGCGCAGTTTCCTGCCCAACAACGCAGTGCTTCCCGCTTACTTTTCCTGAATGGAAACAATGGTGAATTGCGTGATGAGCAATTTATCCATCTGCCGAATTTTTTCCGTGCTGGTGATGTGATTGTGTTTAATAACACCAAAGTGATTAAGGCGAGACTGTATGGTCAAAAGACGACCGGCGGTCAAGTCGAGGCGCTGATCGAGCGTGTGATTGACCATCATACTGCTTTGGCGCATATCAAAGCCTCACGCGCGCCTCTGGTGGGCAGTCGCATCCGTTTTTCCGATCAGTTTGATGCCGAGGTATTGGCTCGCGAGGATGATTTATTTCTGTTGCGTATTCATGACCCACGCAATCTGCTGGATTTACTCGATAGCTTTGGCGCTTTGCCGCTGCCGCCCTATATTGAGCATGCAGCAGATGCCGTCGACGATGAGCGCTATCAAACTGTGTATGCGAAAAATCCAGGGGCAGTGGCTGCACCCACTGCTGGTTTGCACTTTGATGAGCCTATGTTGCAACGTCTGCGTGATATGGGTTGCCAAATTGCGTATGTGACCTTGCATGTTGGTGCTGGGACTTTCCAGCCCGTGCGTACTGAAAATATCAGCGAGCACAAAATGCATAGTGAGTGGTATTGCGTGCCCGAGGAAACCGCTGATTTGATTGGCCGAGCACAAGCCGCTGGCCATCGGATTACTGCGGTAGGGACTACGGTGATGCGTACCTTGGAGAGCGCCGCGAGAGAAACAGGTAAAGTCCAAGCCGGTGAGTCCGATACTAATATTTTTATCACGCCTGGTTTTGAGTTTAAGGTGATTGAGCGCATGGTGACCAATTTCCATTTGCCCAAAAGTACCCTGTTGATGTTGGTGTCCGCTTTTGCTGGCTATGACAACATTATGCAGGCCTATCGCCATGCGGTTGAGCAGCGCTATCGTTTCTTTAGTTATGGTGATGCGATGTTGTTAGAGCGAAAAGACTTGGCTGCATGAATTAACTGAACTATCCAATAGAATATCCATCTACTCAATGTTGTTATTTTGTTAATGTGAAACTGATCATTCCTATGAAAACTTTATTTAAGCTGTTGTTATCTTTGCTTTTGTCTTCAAGTTATTTGATTGCCCACGCTGGCATCCAAGCTGAGGCTAGCACCACCGTTAAAATTGCATTGGCCAAAAAGCCCACCAGCAAGCCTATGTCGATTGCTTATTATCCCTTGTATCAAAAATACTATGTGGCAGATGGTGGTTTGGCTCCCTTACCTGGAGAGAATGAAGCACCGCTGTCTCGCTCCGAAATTCATGTTTATGGCGATGATGGGAAGTATTTGAAGTCTGCACGTCCTGGCTATGACAACCGTGTGATTTACTTTAATGACACCAGCAAAAAACTAGAAACGATTACTTTCAATATCTCTACTGCTGCAGGCTTTTCACCGAATACCGGCATATTCTCTTTAGATTTGGATAATGATGGCTTTTTGACTGGCAAGTCAGATGACGTTTTCGGTTTTAATCCCGCCTTTGGTGATGCTTCGACCATGCCGAGCTATGACCCTGACCATCAGGTTTATTATGCCAAGCAAGGCAGAAGTAATGCGGTGTGGGTTATCAAGCTACCCAATCGTGAAAAGAGCAAAGAAATCCTATTGGACTTGAAAGCTGCGGGCGCTCAGTTTGATGATGTGGCGGATTATTTCGTAGCTTACACCGGCGTGACCGGCAATGAGCTAGCGATTTTGGATGTCGATCATAAAGCAGTATTGCTGTTTAATTTGGAAGGTAAATTTGCTGGCAAAAGTATGTTACCCGCCAACATGAAATTGCGTGCACAAAATCATATTGCTGGCATGGCTTATAGCAATGGCATATTTTTTGTGTTGCACGAGCCTGAGGGTGAATTTGGTACTTTCTACGGCTTTAAGATTTTCACTGAGTAATTCACATCAATAAAAAAACCGCCTAGAGACTAGGCGGTTTTTTTTCAGTTTTCTGTCTAAGATTAAACCCGATTATTTGGCCAGTGCGTCTGCCACTTTGCCAGAAATTGAGCCAAACACTGCGCCCAAGATAGAAGATACAGCAATCAAAATCACTGGATTGCTTAGATCTGTCGCAGTCACTGCCATATTATTTGTCGATAGGGCGAAACCGGCTGTTGCGGCATAACCATAGACATTGGCTGGGACGGATGAGAGTAAGTTGACCCCTGCGACAATCACTAGGAAAAATACTGTGATGGCGATATAGACTGCTGCCGCCAGTGTTCCTCCCAAACCTAATGGGTCTGCGCCCACTAAATTCAATGCTATACCTGCCAAAATAGCGCCGTAAATCATACCAACGACGGTTTTTTGTAGGGAAGCGTTGTCGCCACCATTATTGAAGAATGAGCCCCATGCGATAAAACCAACCCATACAAGCACAGAACCAGACAAAGGACCTAAAGCTAAGAACGCCCAGATACCTCCCAGTACAGCGATACTTAAAGATAGTGCAGTTACTTTTGACATACCATTCTCCTCTAGTTGTGTTTTTGGAACAGCTATAGCGACACGTAGTCAAGACCGCAAAAAAAACCAGCGACCTTGCAACCTACAAAACCGCTGAACTGCATACTAGTACGAAAAAAAACTTGAGTAAACCTTTTGACGAAAAAAAACCTAAATTTTGTTGACTATATTATTTTTTATGTTTTTAACTTATTGAATATATTGTCTTTTATTTTAAAAAAATTAGGCCCGGTGTTTGATAAAATCAACCACTTCTGCAAGCGGCATATTTGTTGACTCGCTATCTGTACGTGCTTGATATTCAACCATATTTTGTTGCAATCCACGGTCACCAATCACGATACGTTGCGGTACACCAATGAGCTCCATATCGGCAAACATGACCCCCGGACGCTCGCCTCTGTCATCCAACAAGACATCAATACCAGCTGCCAATAAGTCTTGATAAAGCTGCTCTGCAACTTGTTTGACTTGTGGGTTTTTATCCATGCCAATCGGAGTAATCGCAACCGAGAATGGGGCCAAGGAGCTTGGGAAAATAATGCCTTTGTCATCGTGACCTTGCTCAATCGCGGCTGCCACAATGCGTGACACCCCAATCCCATAACAGCCCATCTCCATCACTTGGGTTTGCCCCTGTTCGTCCAGATATGTGGCATTCATGGCTTTGGCATACTTGGTACGCAATTGGAAGATGTGCCCGACTTCAATACCTCGACATAGAGATAATGTGCCTTTTCCATCTGGACTTGGGTCGCCTTCCACCACATTGCGGATATCCGCAACCAGGATAGGCTCTGGCAAATCACGCGCAAAGTTGACGCCTTGCAAATGGAATTTGGGTTGATTGGCGCCACAGACAAAATCACTCATAGCCGCTACACTGCGGTCAGCAATCACTTTGACGTCTTTGGACACCCCCACAGGGCCAATAAAGCCTGGTGGACAGTCATTCAGATGCGCACGTATTTCTTCGACAGTCGCAAAGCGGAATTTAGCCATGCCGTCTAATTTGCCCAGCTTCACTTCGTTTAATTGGTGGTCACCACGCAACAAACACAAATAGAACTGACCATCGACCATCACCGCCAAGGATTTGACGGTTTGGCTTAAAGGAATATTGAGCAAACTGGCCACTTCTTCACAAGTGGTCTGTTTGGGCGTTTCCACCAATTGCATCGTTTGTTTAGGCTCTGCTCTTGGGGCTTTTGGTGCAAGCGCTTCGGCCAACTCGACGTTGGCAGCAAAGTCTGAATCAGGACAATACGCCAAACCATCTTCACCCGAATCCGCCAACACATGGAATTCATGCGAGCCGTCGCCCCCTATCGCACCAGTATCAGCGCGTACGGCACGGAATTGCAGCCCCAAGCGCTGAAATATATTGGAATAGGCTTGATACATGACTTGGTAGGTCTGTTGCAGACTGTCCAAGCTGGTGTGAAATGAATAAGCGTCTTTCATCACAAATTCACGTGCCCGCATCACGCCAAAACGAGGGCGGATTTCATCACGGAATTTGGTTTGGATCTGATAGAAATTGATAGGCAATTGCTTGTAGCTACGAATTTCTCTGCGCGCCACATCGGTAATCACTTCTTCATGGGTGGGGCCAAAACAAAAATCACGCTCGTGTCTATCCTGGATTTTAAGCATCTGCGGACCAAAAATTTCCCAGCGGCCAGTTTCTTCCCACAACTCTTTAGGCTGCACTGCTGGCATCAATAATTCCAAAGCACCTGCTTTGTTCATCTCATCCCGCACCACATTCTCCACTTTGCGCAATACCCGCAAACCCAATGGCATCCATGTATACAAACCAGAGCCCAAGCGCTTGATATAACCAGCGCGCAACATCAGTCTATGGCTGACTAGCTCGGCTTCTTGGGGTGCTTCTTTTTGAGTGGCGATAAAAAATTGTGATGCACGCATGGGATTGATATCCAGCTAAAACGAAAGGAGAAATTTTATAGTGAATTGCTTCCAGCGTCAGCCAGTTTCTTGCATAGAGAAAAAGACTGCATTTTTCAAACTGGCTATTAGTTTGCTAAGGCAGCCATGGCATCACGCGCTGCACATAAATCCTTCCAAGCATTGCGCTTATCGGCCTCATGTTGCAATAAATGACTTGGCGCATAACTGGCGATGACGGGGATAGATTGATACTGGTGTTTTTTACCACGCAAGGCCTCTAAGGCTTGCTGACTATTTATCAATGCTTGGCTAGCTTGCTGACCCAAGGTCACAATCAACTTGGGCTGTAATAATGCAACTAGACGGGACAGGGCTAGAGGGTTGGGTAAGTGTGCGAGATAGATATTTTCGCCACGCTTTAACTGTATGGCAGCCAACATTTTATCCAAGAGCGCACCCGGTTCTCCCGCAAAAGCTTGTTGCTGCTGAATGTCTAAATCGCTAGCAGGGTCTCCGATAAACAGCCAAGCCGCATGCGGGTCGCCAGTGCCTATCAAGTGGGATTGCAATTGCACCCAATCCATTTGATCCCAATCTATAGTCGACTGATGTGCAGTGTTCGCGCCTTCAGTTACGTGCTCCAACGGCGGCTCATCTTGCTCACTGATAGCAACAGCATCTTCGGGCGCGACTTGAGCGGGTTGTCTCAATTGCCATGCTGGCAATAATTCCAACTCTCGCAATACATCCTCATATTTCATACTCATAGCGCACACCCCATCAGCAATGCATCCTCTCTCCCCTGTAACGCAGGATAATATCCAGGCCGCAAGCCCATCTCATTCATGCCTATACTTTCATAGAGCTTGATGGCCACATGGTTAGAAGGGCGCACCTCGAGAAACAAATTGAGCCCTCCCAATGTTCGCGCAGTTTGCATCACCCATCGCAGTAATTGCTTACCCAAACCCTGACCACGATAGCGTTTATCAATGCCAATATTGAGTAAGTGGGCCTCGTCTAACACCATCATCAATACTGCAAACCCTATCACTGCCTCCTGCTGTATAAGGACAACGCAGTGATGACCGGCTTTCATCGAGTCGCGAAAGTTGCCGGCAGTCCATGGAAAATCCATATTTTCTTGCTCTATACGCACTACCTCAGGCAAGTATTTTTCGTCCATCGCCACAAAAGCAATCGCTTGTGGTTGACTGGTCTGTGATGTCTTAAAAATTGTCGCGCTGTTCAATTTGATTACCCCAACTTTTGTTCACGCTCTTGTGTGGTGAGTGCCACTTTATTGCGGACATAGATTGGACTGGCATGCTCTGGTTGCACTGTCAGCCCTTGCTGTATTTTAGTCAGCGCCAATTGCGCGATAGTAGCCGCACTTGGGTAAACCACGCTGTCGTCCACCGAAGTAGGTGCTAACTGTTGTGTATAACTTTGCGATAATGCCTGTGCATATACTTGCCATCCTGTCCCCACACCTACCCAGTCTTGACCAGTTAATGCCGGCGCCTCATCCGGTGCACATAAGCTGGGCGGCAAAATTTCTCTGCAATCGTCTTTTCCCTGATTGTGATAGGCCGCGATATACACTTCCCCCATACGTGCATCCAAGCATGCAATCACCCGCTCAAACCGACTTTGCGCAGCCAAGGCTTGCAAAGTGCATACTGGCACGACTGGCAGTTGATGTGCATAAGCAAGTCCCTGCGCAACCCCACAGGCGATACGCAGCCCGGTAAAAGAACCAGGGCCAGCACCAAAGGCGACAGCATTTAAATCTGCTAACTGACATTGTTCTTGCGTCAGCATCTCTTGAATATGCGGCAAGATTAATGCGGAATGACTTTGCAAAGCATAGGTGTCACGCAGCGTTACTTCGCCATCCTGCCATAAGGCTACGGACAAATATTCCGTTGATGTATCAAAAGCTAAAATGCGCATAAACCTTGCTCGGGTTATTGGGTTGGGTAAAAACTTAATGATGTTGCTAGCCTGTTTCATCAACACTCAAAAGCAGGCACAGCGAAAGGCGTTATTTTGCCACAAGCCTATTCAGTGCGCTTTTCTTAAAGACGATTTGATACACTAGCCGTTATGCAACAACAAGATTTAGAAAAACTGGTCTCCACGCCCATGCCCTATGGCAAATATAAAGGACGTCTTCTGGCAGATTTGCCTGGGCACTATCTCAACTGGTTTGCACGCACTGGCTTTCCCAAAGGTGAGCTAGGTAGGCTTTTACAGCTCATGCAAGAAATTGACCACAATGGTCTGAGTGGGCTGCTCAAACCTTTGCGGGCTGAGCGCTAAAAAACTGCTGCACCTCTGCCAGTTGGCGCGTGCGTTTAAAGCTGGGCAAACTTTGCCAGATGCGTTTGCCATAGGACTTACTAATCAGTCTTGGGTCGCAAATCATCAATACGCCTCTATCGTGTTCATCGCGTATCAAGCGTCCTGCACCCTGTTTCAGAGTAATCACCGAGTAAGGTAGTTGGTACTCCATAAATGCATTTTTGCCCTGCGCATTGAGTTGTTCAATCCGCGCTGCCAAGACCGGATCATCCGGCGGAGAGAAAGGCAATTTGTCGATAATCACACAAGATAATGCTTCTCCTCTGACATCCACGCCCTCCCAAAAACTTTGACTGCCTACCAGGACTGCATTGCCTAGCTGACGGAAGCGCTCAAGCAACTCACTGCGCGAGCTTTCGCCTTGGACCAATAAGGGATATTCAAGTCCTTGTTGCTCGAAGGCTTCTTTTAATAATGCATAAATTTCACGCATCGCCCTGAGCGAAGTACAAAGCACAAAGCAGCGACCTTGGCTAGCTTGAATCACAGGCAGAGCGCGAGCAGCAACCTCTGAGCTATAAATTGGATTATTCGGGTCAGGCATACCTTCGGGCACATACAACACCCCTTGCTCTTGATAATTAAACGGACTATTCCATAAAGCGGTTTTGGCTTGCTCTAAACCCATTTGTTGTAAGTAATGACTAAAATCTTGCTTTACCGCCAATGTCGCCGAAGTAAAAATCCATGCGCCTACTTTGCGCTTAATTTGACTGGCCACACTGTCTGCCACCGATAGCGGTGTTGCATGCAACTGCACTGCTTGCGTATAGACCTCAACCCAGCGTACAAACTCGGCCTCATCTACTTGTTTCCAATCGCGCATCATCTGTTGCAAGCCTAAGGCTCTTTGCCAACAATTTTCTAGCACAGGATCTCTCGCTGCTTGGCTTTCAAGAATATTCGCTAGGTCAGCCAGCGCTTGTTGCATGGCAGTAAAACTTTCCTCAAAGCGCGGTAAAGCCAATGCCTTTTGCACTGGCATACGCGCCCCTTCAAACGAGAACACCAAGCGAAAATCGCGTAATGACTTTTCCAGTAATTTGGCGTTTTCTTGGATTTGCACACAATCCTTCGCCACCGTCACAAACGCCATCTCACTGTCACGCGCCAACTCCATCAGCTGACTGGTGGATACATCCTTGCCAAAGAATAAACCGGCAATTTCTGGCAACTGATGTGCCTCATCAAAGATGACGGAGTTAGCTGCAGGTAATAGCTCTGCCACCCCCTCATCGCGCAAAGCCACATCGGCAAAAAACAAATGATGATTGACCACTACCACATCGGATTCCATGGCACGTTTTCTGGCAGCCACCACAAAACAATCTTTATAGTGCTGACATTCCTGCCCCAAACAATTGTCTTTGGTCGAGGTGACCAAAGGCCAAATAGTGGCCGATTCGGGTACGCTAGAAAGCTCAGCTTTGTCGCCAGTTTTGCTGCTGTCTAAAAATTGTTTGATGGATTGTAAGTACAGTGCATCGTCGCGATTGGAAAATCGCCCGTCGCGACTAGCACGCTCGACATGAAAATGACACACATAATTGGCGCGCCCTTTCAGCATGGCAACTTGCACAGGCACTTTGAGTGCATCGCGTACCGCAGGGATATCGCGATGGAATAATTGATCCTGCAATGTTTTAGTCCCCGTAGAGATAATCACCTTGCCCCCTGATAGCAAAGCAGGGACTAGATATGCAAATGTTTTGCCCGTGCCCGTGCCAGCCTCGACTACCAGTACCTCATTGGTTTTGATGGCCTGTTCTATCGCCAACGCCATATCCAACTGCTGTTGGCGTTGACGATAATTGTCCAAGGTTTGCGCCAGTGGACCTTGCGCAGAGAACATAAAAGGAATGGGTGAATCTTGGCTAGACATGATGGATACCTAATTATCCAGCGAGAAGGCGGGACCTAGCCCCACCTATCTCGACAAATGACAAAGCGCTTATTGTAAGGGTTTGCACGCGCAATGCTAGCGGCATCGCGCGTTGTTTTGAGGAATATTAAATTTAATAGATTTTTTTGCTTAGTGCTGTTGGAATTTTTCTAAATTACCAGGCTTTCTCAGCATCTTATCGACTTCACCCAAATGCAATTCTTCTTGATAAATCATTTCTCGCGCATACTCTTCTAACATCACAGATTCATCACCCACCAATTTGAGTAATTCCTTGTATGCATTGAGCGCTTGGTTTTCGTGATCTAGTGATTCACGCAAAATGTCGCCAATATCGTGGTTGTGGGTTTCCAAGAGAGGCCCAATGGAAAGCGATGGATGTCCGCCCAAGTGGGTAATCAGCTCACCTGCCTTGTTGGCATGGTCCAGCGATTCTGTAGCCTGTCCGCGTAGCCATGACACAATTGGAATACGATTGTAGCCATATACCATCAACGCATAATGGGTGTAACGCACAACCCCGGCTAATTCAAGCTCTAAAATTTTATTCAGCGCTTGTTCAATTTTTTTGTTGTCCATTGATCTCTCCTTTGATTGATGACGGGTGTTACACCCTGTTTACTTTGTCCTTAGCTGACGATTAAAGTTCTTCGTCTTGCATAGCATTGTATCAAGCATACACGCCCTTAAGGCGCTGGATTCATCATCGTCAGATGTAAGTATTCAATTTCTTGCAAAACATCCTCGGATAACTTGGTATTCCATGCGTCTATATTTTGCTTCAACTGTTGCATGGTGGTAGCCCCAATGATCGTCGATGTCACGAACCAACGATGATAAACAAAAGACAAGGCCAATTCCGTTGGGCTTAATCCATGCTTTCTTGCCAATGCGGCATAGGCGGCACTGGCCTTCTCTACGCCTGGTTTTTTATAGCGTTGTGCATAACCCAAAAACATGGTGACGCGACCTTCTGCCTGTGGATTATCAATATACTTGCCAGTCAGATGTCCAAAGGCCAAGGGCGAATAGGCCATGAGGGCAACATTTTCACGATAAAGAATTTCACTGGTACCAAATTCCATACCTCGATTCATCAGGTTATAGCAGTTTTGCAGGCTGACGATGCGTGGTAACTGATATTCCTCTGCCACCCGCAAGAACTGCATAATGCCCCAAGGTTGCTCATTAGATAGCCCAATATAACGAATCTTGCCTTCCTGAATCAGCTCTGCCAGCGTTTCTAATTGGTTGCGAATACTGACCCATTGCTTGGTCTCACCGACTTGATATTCTCCTGAGACATACTCTTGTGCAGGGTCAAATTGATATTGTCCAAACATCGGCACGTTTCGCTCAGGCCAGTGCAATTGATATAGATCGATATAGTCCGTTTGCAGTCTTTTTAATGAATCTTCGACCGCCGCACGGATATTGTCTCGATCTAAACTGCTAGGTCCCCCGCGTATCCAATGCATTCCTCGTCTAGGGCCTGCCACTTTGCTGGTGAGGATGATGTTGTCGCGCTGTTGATGTTTTAACCAATTGCCCAATATGGTTTCTGTTCGGGTAACAGTCTCTGCCTTGGGGGGCACCGGGTACATTTCGGCACAATCAATAAAGTTAATGCCCTGCTCGAGTGCATAATCAAGCTGTTCAAACGCTTGCTCTTCGTTGTTCTGGTCACCATAGGTCATGGTGCCTAGACAAATAGGCGAAACATGTAAATCACTTAATCCGAATCTTACTTTTTGCATAGCTTTATTCTATATATCCTGACCATCAACATTATAACCGCTCAAATCTAGCAAGGAATTTCGGGCATCAAATACTTTTTTTTAAAAAAGCTCAAATTTCTACTTGAGAATAATTCTCATTTAATATAATATGAGAACAATTCTCATTTACATATAGATAAAAAGTGATGCCCAGTAACAAATTAACACCTAGCTACCTATTTGCCCTTCTACTGATTGCGAAGAGCACCGCTGTCTCTGCCAACGAAATGGTGGCGATTGCGAATGAAATTCAAGTGCGTGCCGAAAAGGTCAGCGATACCAAGCCAGTCAAAGGTTATCAAGCCAAGCGTTCTGTCACTGCGACTAAGACAGATACCCCTTTACTTAATGTTCCTCAAAGTGTCACCGTGATTACGCGCGACCAAATGCAAGATAGTGCAGTGCAAAGCATAGGCGATGCGATTCGCTATGTCCCCGGTATTACCCTGTCACAAGGTGAAGGCAATCGTGATGCGATCAACTTCCGCGGCGTAGGCGTCACCACTGGCGATTTCTTCTTAGACGGTGTGCGCGACGATATCGAAACGTATAGAGATTTATACAATATTGATAGAGTAGAAGTTTTAAAAGGGCCGAATGGCCTAATATTTGGACGTGGTGCCGCCGGTGGTGCAATCAATCGCGTCAGCAAAGAGGCGGGGTGGGACCCAGTAAGTGAGGTTCAAGTGAGCTATGGCGCTTATAACCAAAAACGTAGCAGTTTTGATTATGGACAAGCGATTAACGATACTGCAGCTTTCCGTATCAATGCAGTCTATGAAAATTCTGATAGTTATAGAAATGGCGTCAATATTGAGCGCTATGGCTTTAACCCGACAGTAACCCTACTACCCACAGAGCGTACCAAAGTTACACTGGGATTTGAGTATTTTAAAGATATGCGTATTGGTGACCGCGGCGTTCCTTCTTTGAAGTCAGGCAGTGATGATTTAGATAATCGCCCATACAAGATTAGAGATTATCAAACCTTTTACGGCAGTTATAGACACAGCGATAACCAAACCGAAACGTATGGCTTGAATGCCTTGTTTGAGCATGACTTTAATGATCAAATAAAGTTACGCAATCGTACGCGTTATGCCGACTACGATAAATATTATGAAAATGTTTATGCCGCTGGCAGCGTGCATGCTGATGGCAGTTTTAAAATTGGTGCTTATGATATGAGCACGCAAAGACGTAACTTTATTAATCAGACTGATGTCATTTTTAAGTTTGATAGCTTGGGTATCAGCCACGAATTATTGTTAGGCACAGAGTTCAACAAACAACTGACTGACAATCTACGCTCAATCAGTCAATTTAATACCTACAATTCCAGCGCTGAGACTTTATCTAGCTCATTTAATCTCAACATAGCGAATACGCTATCAGATCGAGATTTTGTGTTCAATAAACCTTTGCGTCATGTGAAAAGCAATGTGAATATTTTTGCTTTTTACCTACAGGATCAAATTCAATTTAACCCTTACCTCAGTGCAATTTTAGGGATTCGCCAAGATCGCTTCCAAAATGATATGGATCGCACCGATTGGAGCAATAGTGGTGCCTCACCTTTCAGTAGTAATCGTACCGAATTTCTGACCTCCCCCCGCGCCAGCTTGATTTTTAAACCTGTGCCGGAAATGTCGATTTATGCCGCTTATAGCCTGTCCTATGTGCCTCGTGCTGGGGATCAATTAGTCAGCTTAACCAGTAAGATTGATGGTCTTAAGCCAGAGAAATTTACCAACCGTGAGATTGGTGTGAAATACGATATCACCCCAGATTTAAATGTCAGTCTTGCCGCGTATATTTTGCAACGCGAGCACGTATTGGCTAATTCCCCTAGCAACCCTGCTGAGGCCATACTCGTGAACGGTACCGAAACCAAGGGGTATGAATTGAGTCTTGCAGGCAAAGTCACCAACAACTGGAGTGTGTTTGGCGGTTATGCATACCAAGACGCAGAAGTTTCTGAAGACCAAAGTAGTGGGACTATTTTAAAAGGGACTCGTGTCGGACAAACGCCAAAAAATACATTGTCCTTATGGAATCGTTATGACTTCAATGAAGCATGGGGCGCCGCATTTGGTGTTGTTTCTCGCTCTGCGATGTATGCGCTTACGCCAACAACCACAGCAAGTACCATATTGCCAGGCTATACACGATATGACGCTGCAGTATTTTGGAAACCAGAGAAGAACACGCGCGTGCAGTTAAATATTGAGAACTTAACTAACAAAGACTATGCATTGAGCGCGCACAACAATAACAATATCTTGCCGGGCTCACCAATCACAGCAAGATTGAATGTGATTTATAACTTTTAATTTGGCTTGACTGGAAAAAACGTCATCGGCTGCGCAGGCACTTGCGATATATGTTTGCGCAGCTTACCCATCACATGCATTTCGCATGGTTTGCAATCAAATTTAAGGGTGTATCGGTCATTGCCAGAAATGAGTGTCATTGGCTCAGCATTGACGGTGCCCTGCACCCCAATTACCCCTTTTGCCTCTTTCGGACACATGGCATGGCTATAGCGTAAACAATGCTTAGTAATCATTAACGCCACCTCGCCCTGCTCTTGGTTTTCTTCATAGGCAGCAGCAATTAATTTGACCCCGTGTTTGTGATAAAACTGTCTAGCCAAAGGGTTATACACATTGGCTAAATAGCTCAGATTATCTTCCGGATAAATAGCAGGAGGCTGATGGGCAGCTCGTCTTGTTGGGCGTGGATAGTGATCTTCTCGTGCCTGTAATAAAGCCTCTATCACTTCGCGTCGTAATGCATTTAAATTGGATGCGGGAATAAACCAATCTTGCGACAGTTGCAGTTGCGTATGTTCGGCATAAAAATCACTATTTCCCAAACGTTGCAGCGCATCAAGCAAGCTTTGTTTGGCTTGGGCGGATTGCTTAGCTAATTGTTTATGCAAGATTAGCTCACGGCTTACTTGCATCCCTGTATCGTCCGTCGCCTGCAAAATAAAGCCTTGCGCACTCTCACTCAAACACCATTGCAAAGGAATTTTTCTTTGCGCTGATGGCTTTTCTAACTGACGCATAAATGCATGGTCGCGATTACGATATAGCAAGGTACCGGGGCGAATATCAGCCGGCATTTCATTCGGGATTAATTGATTCCCCTCAACACGATTGACGCGCATTCCGACTAATTCTTTGTGCACATCAAAAAAACATAATCCATCACCATTGTGCAGGTCGAGCTGGCTATCCACTTGGATTGCATTGCCAGTCACTTTGATGACCCGCCCCGCCTCCTCACCTGCAAATTTAGGTGTATCAAAAGCACCAATATCGGCTTGGCGACCATGAGTAAAGTAATCCGTGGCACTGCGGTTAAAGGTTTTTTCTGGTTGAGGCGTGAAGCTTATTTCGCTTTTTCCCGAGGACAATCTGGCTAAATCAGGGCGCTCTAGCAGGATTTCATCTAATAACAAACGGTAATGCGCAGTGGTGTTTTTTACATAGGGCAAATCTTTATAGCGCCCCTCAATTTTAAATGAGCTGACGCCCGCATCAATCAGGGCTCGCAGATTTGCGCTTTGATCATTGTCTTTAACGGATAAGAAATGTTTGTCATTACCCAGCACCCGCCCTTGCGCATCCTCTAAGCGATAAGGCAAGCGACATTCTTGTGAGCATTCCCCACGATTAGCACTTCGCCCAGTGTGCGCATAACTGATATAGCACTGTCCGCTAAATGCCACACAAAGGGCGCCATGCACAAAATACTCCAATACCGCATCCGTGCTTTTCGAAATTGCATGTATCGTGGGCAAATCCATCTCACGTGCGAGCACCAATTGTGAGAATCCCACTTGATCTAAAAATTGTGCTTTTTGTACCGTGCGGATATCGGTTTGCGTACTTGCATGCAATGCAATTGGCGGAATATCCATCTCCAGGATGGCCATATCCTGCACGATGAGAGCGTCCACCCCAATGTCATAAAACTTTTGAATTAATTGCCGCGCCTGATCAAGCTCTTCTGCAGCGATAATGGTATTGAGCGCCACGTAAACCCGAGCATAATAGCGATGCGCAAACGCCACCAAGCGTGCAATATCCTCTAAGCTATTCGGTGCTTTAGCACGTGCACCCCATGCTGGTCCACCAATATAGACGGCATCGGCACCATGTTTCACGGCCTCAATGCCAAAATCAGCATTTTTGGCAGGCGCGAGTAACTCAAGTTTTTTACGTTCTGGATTCATTATCTTTTGTTGTCTGTGGGGTTAAATTTACACCGCTAAAGGCTGGCACTATAACAGCTTTAGCTAATTTTTGTGTTGTCTATATATTGCATGAAGTGACTGAATTTATAAGACTATTTCCCGTTTTTGGATATTTTTGGTTGCCACATAGGTCATATTTCTTTAAAATGCACCGATGAAAAAGATACAGATTACTTTGATCGCCCTATTGATCGGCGTCTATCAAACTACGGTAGCCGCCGATTTTAATTTGCCTTGGTCCAACGATAAGGTGAATGGCGAAAAATCTCAAAGCATTGAAGCCACAGTGAGTGAGCCAGCCTCATGGTCCAACTATGCTCAGGATGTTATTTTGAGCGCCCTAAGTTTGATGGGTGTCAAATATTCTTGGGGTGGGAAAACTCCGGAGGGTGGCTTAGATTGTAGCGGTTTTGTCCGTTTTGTTTTTCAACAAGCGACCAACTTAACCCTGCCTCATGGTGCTCGCGCATTAAGTCAGATGGGGACGCATGTCTCAAGCAACGATTTACAGCCTGGAGATTTGGTATTTTTTAATACCCTCAAATCTTCTTTCTCTCATGTAGGCATTTATATCGGTGATAACCGTTTTATTCATTCACCTAGAACAGGCCGAGAGGTTGTGATTACAGATATGACTGAGAAATACTGGGCAAAACGCTTTAATGGTGCCCGCCGCATAGACCCAAGAGATTTAGCTTCTGTCGAAGCCAACCCGAATACTCAAATAAAATAATTTCAGTTGTCACTATGGCCCAATGAACGCGTCGGGTCTATCACATCACGAATGCGCTGTTTGATCACTTTGAGTTCTGGAAATTGCCCTTCTTGCTTACGCGAGTAAATCAGTTGGTCGTTCAAGGTAATATCAAAAATTCCACCACTTCCCGGAACTAGCGAGACACGAGCAATGTCAGATTCAAAAGTTTGCAACAACTCTTGTGCCATCCATGCAGCTCGCAATATCCAGCGGCATTGAATGCAATAGTGGATCTCAATGTGATGTTTAGTCATTTGGATTCTTTTTTAATCGATTTTAGGTTCTATGCAAGAAATGGTAATTAGCGGAAAATACGCCTTTATCATATCAAACCAGAATTAAAACTCACGACCATTTTTAAGGACTTGCCTGTTATATGCGCTCAAAAATTGAAAAAATCGTTTTATTGACCATTGGCGCCATTGTTGGGGTAATGCTCAGTCTGAATTATTCCGCGAATGCTGAGAAAAACCCTGCATCCCAATTGCCTATCGATGCACTAAGAACTTTTGCCGAAGTATACGGAAAAATTAAATCTGATTATGTTGAGCAAGTCGATGATAAGAAGCTAATCAATGAAGCGATTAATGGCATGTTATCAGGTCTTGACCCTCACTCTGCTTTCCTTGATGTAGAAGGCTTTAAAGACTTACAAGCCGGTACACAAGGCGAGTTCGGTGGTTTAGGCATTGAAGTTGGTATGGAAGATGGCCTAGTCAAAGTGGTCACCCCTATCGAAGATACGCCAGCTTTTAAAGCAGGTCTGAAGACCGGTGATTTGATTATGCAATTAGATGACACTCTCGTTAAAGGCATGAGTCTGAATGATGCTGTAAAACGTATGCGCGGCAAACCTAATACACCGATCAAATTGACTGTGTTGCGTAAGGGTGAAAACAAGCCTCTTTACTTCACATTGATTCGTGATGTGATCAAATCACAAAGTGTTAAATTTAAACTTAGTGAGCCTAACTATGCGTATGTTCGCATCACTCAGTTCCAAGAACATACGGGAGAAGACTTGGCAAAAGCACTGACCAAACTACGCGATTTAAACAAAGCCCCATTCAAAGGTTTGGTATTAGATTTGCGTAATAATCCTGGTGGTTTATTAAATGCCGCTGTGGGAGTGAGCGCTGCCTTTATACCTAGAGATGCCTTGGTGGTTTACACAGAAGGTCGTGCTTCTGATGCCAAGATGCAGTTAACAGCTAATCCAGCTAATTACTCTCGCGGTGGCGAAAAAGCTGATTATCTAAAAGGTTTACCAGAAGATTTGAAGAGCTTGCCTATGGTGGTGTTGATTAATGGTGGCTCTGCTAGTGCCTCTGAGATTGTGTCAGGCGCATTGCAAGATCACAAACGTGCAGTGATTATGGGCACACAAAGCTTTGGTAAAGGCTCTGTGCAAACGATCTTACCTATGAACAATGGCACAGCGATTAAATTAACTACGGCACGCTACTTCACCCCTAATGGTCGTTCAATCCAAGCCAAGGGAATCGTGCCTGATATCGTGGTTGAAGATCCAGCCAACCCAAGTGATGCCTCGCTCAACTTGCGCGAAGCTGATTTAAGTCGTCATCTATCCAATCCTAAGGATACTGAAGCGCCAGCTAAGCCAGAACCTAAGCCTGAAGCGAAGCCACAAGTAACACCAAGCAAAGATGACAAAAACTTTGCCGACAAAACGCCTTTTGAAGCAGGCACACGCAGCGACTATCAATTTGTTCAAGCGTTGAATTTGCTGAAAGGCATGGAAATCTTAAATCCAAATAACAAGCCTCACTAAGCTATTGGATAGGGCATGTTGCTAGACCGCGTTATTATCGAATTCGATAAGGCACTGAAAACCGTCAGTGCCAGCGCCCATAGCACACGCCCTTTCCCTGATGCAAACACTGCTGATGCGCCTCTTTCCGAGCAAGAAAAACGACATGCTGCTGGACTGATGCGCATCAATCATTGCGGTGAAGTATGTGCACAAGCGCTCTACAATGGGCAAGCCCTAACTGCCCGCAATCCTGATACCGTAAAAGCATTGCAACAGGCGTCTCAAGAAGAGACAGAGCACTTAGCTTGGTGTGAAAAACGCATCAAAGAGCTCGGTGGACATACGAGTTTTCTGAATCCTGTTTGGTACGCTGGATCTTTCGCCTTAGGTGCCTTAGCTGGCGCATTAGGTGACAAATGGAATCTTGGTTTCTTAGCAGAAACAGAGAAACAAGTTGGCAAGCATTTACAACATCATCTCGATATATTGCCAAATAACGATGAGAAAAGTCGTGCCATCTTAAAACAAATGGCAGAGGATGAAGCCGAGCATGCCAATACTGCGACCAAACTCGGGGGCGCTGAACTACCCAATCCAGTCAAACATGCAATGCAGATGATGTCTAAGGTCATGACGAAAACGACCTACCACCTTTAAATTAACTCACTGAGTATCTATGAAAAAATTCTCTGATCAATTGGCTGAATTGCCTAACTCCGACCACGTACAAAAAATTGAGTTATATCTTCCTGATGGTAGCTTGGAAGGCAGTATAGAGAACAAGCCAGGCAGCCAAGGCTCTGTTAGGGTATATCAATATTTGGCACAGCAATTTGGCAGCATCAATCCTCAAGCAGCCAAAAAGGGTTTAGAGATTTATGCCGAGCACACACAAGACGCTGAGCAAAATCCCGGCAAACACCCCAATATAGACCGCTTATTTGAGATTATTTCTTGCGGGATTTCGCTGCAAGTTAAGATTATTTAAACCAGTCACACTAGGCTTCGATGACCTCAAAGCCGTGACTAATCTCAGCGGCTTTTCCTAACATAATTGAAGCAGAGCAATATTTTTCTGCAGATAATTTCACTGCACGTTCGACTTGCGCCACATTTAATCCACGCCCTGTCACCACAAAATTGACATGGATTTTGGTGAATACCTTGGGAATTTCTTCCGCACGTTCAGCACTAATTTCTGCCACGCAATTGCTAATCTCTTGTCGCGCTTTCTTAAGGATAGTAACGACATCGATAGAAGAACATGCCCCCATACTCACCAGCAACATTTCCATCGGACGCATGCCTAAATTTCGCCCGCCTATCTCTGGTGAACCATCCAAAATAACGGCATGACCGGATTCAGACTCGCCCATAAAGCAAACGTCTTCTACCCATTTCACTCTTGCTTTCATGCGCTATCCTTTTACTTGATTGCCAATAACTCAACATCAAAGATTAATGTGGCATTGGGTGGAATCACACCGCCAGCGCCATAAGCACCATAACCCATATCCGGCGGAATAATCAGTGTACGTTTACCACCGACTTTCATCCCTGCAAAGCCTTGGTCCCAGCCTTGGATAACTTGTCCGCCACCAAGAAAGAATACAAATGGCTCATGACGCTCCACTGAGCTATCAAACTTAGTCCCTTTGCCTTCTGGCTTACTTGGGTCATACAACCAACCTGTGTAATGGACTGTGACATTAAAGCCGGCTTCAGCTTCACGTCCTTTACCTACCAGGGTATCTTTGATGATGAGTTGATTCACTTTTTCTGACATTGCGTTTTCCTTGCTGTTAGTTTGGTTGTCGGCATGACAAGCAGTCAATGCCAAAGAAAAAAATCCGGCCACAATCAGGGCTGATGTTTTAAATTTCATACTAGGCTCTCTATCCATAAAAAGACATGCTGGGAATTATTACTGCTGATATAGCCAGTTTAACATAGCTTCTTGCGCCGCCTTGCTACGCTGAGCTCGCTCACCGTTCACTATCCACACCAATGCATAGCGACGTCCCTGACTATTCATCATATATCCAGCGATGGCTCTCACCTGTTCGAGAGAGCCGGTTTTTAAATGTGCTTTGCCGTACAAGGCCGTATCTTTGCGTGTTTTCAGTGTCCCATCAAGGCCATATACGGGCAGCGAGGACATCAGTTCGGGCATCACTGGACTATGAAAAGCGTGGCTTAATAGCAGCCCTAAATGTTCAGCGCTAATGCGCTCAATCCGTGACAATCCACTACCATTTTCTAACACCAACTCAGCAAAATTCCAGTTCTTCGCTTTAATCCAATCGCGTATTGCGCGTTCTGCCAATGCCTCGCTAGCGGGTTGCGTCGCATCAGCAAAACGAGACAGAGCAAGATAGAGGGCACGCGCCTCTACATTATTACTGGTTTTATTCATATCCCGCACGATGTCCGCCAAGGGTTTAGAAATATGCTCATGAAGCAAGACTGCATCTTTGGGTACATTCCCTACAGCCCACTTAACAGCATTTCCATTCATCGAACTACCTGAGACTTTTTCCCAGGCAGCTTGCCATCCGCGTGCAAAAAAATCCTGACCATCTTGCCAATATATATCGATATATTTGTCCCCACAGTCAGTCGGATATGTACCTTTGATAGAGAGGATATCGCCATCGCGTTTGATTTGCAGACGCTCCTTCCACTCCCCACAATCATCATTGCTCAGCGCAATATCGAATTTCTTTTTGAGTCCTGGCAGGTCAGGGAACAATACGCTCACCAGAGTCTTTGCGTTGGGAGAAAACTCCACGCGTATGCTTTGTTGATTTAGCATAATCGCTTCTGCTGGCGCGTTATAAGCGCGATAAGGTTTACCATCGAATGCAGTTGGATTGAATGGGGACGTTTTAAAGGCAGCGCTATCCAACCAAAGTTGGCAACAGATTTCTTGCACTGCCCATTTCTGTTTAATCTCGCTCGCCACATTTAACAGATCAGCATCGGATAAGCTTGGGTCACCGCTACCACGCACCCATAAACCTGCTGAAATCTTGCCTGATGTTATTGGTGGGCGTGTATGAAACTGAGTTGCCCAACGAAAATTAGGGGTCAGTAACTCGAGGGCTGCATAACTCGTTAGAAGCTTCATCACCGAAGCAGGATTTCTTGGTACTTGCGCTTCATGGCTCAATACTAGTTTGCCATCATCCAATCTTTGTACCCAGACACTGACTTGATCAGCAGGAATGCCTTCCGCTTGCAATGCTTGCATCACTGGTGCAGGAAGTTGCGCTGAGGCACAGGAGCAGAACAGCATGGATAGCGCTGCCAACATTATGCGCATTGCAGTATGACCTCTTGAGTTTTTTCAATCAGAAACATCGCATCAGCTTGTGTCATACAATAAGGTGGCATCCAGTAAATCGTATTGCCTATTGGCCTCAGCAATATGCCCTTGGCCAATGCTTGTTGATAACAATGACGAGAAAAATCAGTGTTGCTAGTTTGCACGTCAAACGCCCAAATCATGCCGCGGTTGCGTAAATGTTGAATCGGCATATCTTGCCAAGTTTGTAATGCATGGTTGATCGATTGTTGTAATTGCGCATTGCGTTCTAACACATCGTCTTGGCTAAAAATTTTCAGACTAGCAAGGGCTGCCGCACAAGCCAATGGATTACCGGTATAGCTGTGCGAATGCAAAAAGCCTTTGCGCATTTCATCATGGTAAAAAGCTTGATAGATAGTGTCCGTGCTTAGCGTGACTGAAAGCGGTAAAAAGCCTCCACTGATGCCTTTAGACAAACATAAAAAATCTGGGGTGATATTTGCCTGTTGGCAGGCAAACAAGGCTCCAGTGCGGCCAAAACCTACCGCGATTTCATCGGCAATTAAATGAATCTGATAGCGCTTACAACTCTCGCTCAATAACTCTAAATACACTGGCTCATACATGGCCATACCTGCGGCACATTGCACCAATGGCTCGACAATCACGGCAGCAATTTGCTTATGATGCTGAGACAAATATGCATCCATTTCTTTGGCGCAACGGATGGCGTAATCTTGTGCTGACTCACCCGCTTGCGCCAATCGCCAATCAGGGCTTGGCATTTGCACAGTCTCGCGCAACAAAGCGGCATAAGTATCTTTGAATAAAGGTACATCGGTCACGGCAAGCGCACCGACGGTTTCACCGTGATAGCTTTGTTTTAGACTGACAAATTGTTGTTTTTGCGGCTGTCCTTGTTGACGCCAAAAATGAAAACTCATCTTGAGCGCGATTTCGGTTGCGGATGCTCCATCGGAGGCATAAAAACAATGTCCCAAGCCTGTCGCTTTTGATAATGCTTCGGATAATTCAATCACTGGCTCATGGGTAAAGCCTGCCAACATGACATGATCTAATTGATCTAATTGCTGAATGATGGCCTGCTTGATTCGTGGCTCTTGATGACCAAATAGATTGACCCACCAAGAACTCACTGCATCCAAATAACGTTTGCCGTCAAAGTCGTAAAGCCATAAACCCTCCGCTCGCTGTATCGGCAACATAGGGGTTTGCTCATGCCATTTCATTTGCGTGCAGGGATGCCATACCGCAGCTAGACTGCGTTGCAGTAAATCCTGATTATGGCTTTGGCTTTGCAAAATACTTTTCACCTTTGTATGAGGAATGATGAATGCACGCGCGCTAGAAGAGCGCATGCCAAATTATCGCTTATATGAGCGCAAGTCCCAAACGCTAAGCAATACAAATTTAGTTAAAAAATTGATCATGAGCCTCTTGAAATTTTAGCAAACACCCTCATTACTAGCACTCGAAGGGGATGAGTGCTAAAATGCGCCCTCAAAATTTTTATCAATGCGTTGAAAAACGTATGTTTATTTAATCAATTAAGGAGTTACTTCAATGAAAATTCGTCCTTTACATGATCGCGTGATCGTTAAACGCTTGGAAGAAGTGCGTACTACCGCATCCGGCATCGTGATTCCAGACACAGCGACTGAAAAGCCAGATCAAGGCGAAGTGATTGCTGTGGGTCCTGGCAAAAAAGATGAATCAGGCAAATCTATCGCTCTAGACGTTAAAGTGGGCGACAAAGTGTTGTTCGGCAAATACGCTGGCCAAACCGTTAAAGTTGACGGTGAAGAATTATTGGTAATGCGTGAAGAAGACTTGATGGGTGTCATCGAGGCTTAATCGTTTTTAACCGCATTTTCATAAAAGATTTTATTTAGGAGAAAGATAAATGGCTGCTAAAGATGTACGTTTTGGTGATGAAGTTCGCCATAAAATGACCAATGGTGTGAATGTATTGGCAAACGCTGTCAAAGTAACCTTGGGCCCTAAAGGCCGTAATGTTGTATTAGAACGTGCCTACGGTGCACCTACTATTACTAAAGACGGTGTGTCTGTGGCCAAAGAAATCGAATTGAAAGACAAGTTCGAAAACATGGGCGCGCAAATGGTGAAAGAAGTTGCTAGCAAAACCAATGATGTTGCTGGTGACGGTACAACAACCGCAACCGTATTAGCACAAGCGATTATTCGCGAAGGTATGAAGTCTGTTGCTGCTGGTATGAATCCTATGGATTTGAAACGCGGTATCGACAAAGCGGTTGAAGTTGCTGTTGAGCACCTCAAGTCTCAGTCCAAACCATGTGCGACCAGCAAGGAAATTGCACAGGTTGGCTCTATTTCTGCAAACTCCGATACTTCTATTGGTCAGATTATTGCTGACGCGATGGACAAAGTGGGCAAAGAAGGCGTGATTACTGTTGAAGACGGTTCTGGTCTACAAAATGAATTAGACGTTGTAGAAGGTATGCAGTTTGACCGTGGCTACTTGTCCCCTTACTTCATCAACAATCAAGAGCGTCAAATTGCTTTATTAGACAATCCATTCGTATTGCTCTACGACAAAAAGATTTCCAATATTCGTGACTTGTTGCCAGCCTTGGAACAAGTAGCTAAAGCAGGTCGTCCATTGTTGATTATTGCAGAAGATATCGATGGTGAAGCATTAGCGACATTGGTGGTCAATAACATCCGTGGCATCCTCAAGACTTGCGCTGTGAAGGCGCCTGGTTTTGGTGATCGTCGTAAAGCGATGTTGGAAGATATCGCCATCTTGACGGGTGGTACTGTGATCGCTGAAGAGTTGGGCTTGAAGTTAGAAAACATCAAGCTAGAAGATTTGGGTCAAGCAAAACGCATTGAAGTGGGCAAAGAAAATACCATCATCATCGACGGTGCTGGTAACGAAAGCAACATCAAAGCACGTATCGACCAAATCAAAAAACAAGTTGAAGAATCTACCAGCGACTATGATCGTGAAAAACTGCAAGAGCGCGTAGCCAAATTGGCTGGCGGTGTTGCTGTGATTAAAGTGGGTGCAACCACAGAAATCGAAATGAAAGAGAAAAAAGCCCGCGTTGAAGATGCCTTGCATGCAACACGCGCAGCTGTCGAAGAAGGTATTGTTGCCGGTGGTGGTGTTGCGTTGATTCGTGCACGTGACGCGATTGCTAAAGTCAAAGGTGACAACCAAGACCAAGACGCCGGCGTCAAAATCGTTTTGCGCGCAGTTGAAGAACCGTTGCGCCAAATCGTTGAAAACGCAGGCTTAGAGCCATCCGTTGTGGTAAATAATATTGAAGCTGGCAAAGGTAATTACGGCTTTAACGCAGCGAATGACACTTATGGTGACATGGTTGAAATGGGTGTACTCGACCCAACCAAAGTGACTCGCTCTGCATTACAAAATGCAGCTTCCGTTGCTGGTTTGATGTTGACCACAGATTGTATGGTCGCTGAATTACCTAAGGAAGATGCACCTGCAATGCCTGGTGGCGACATGGGTATGGGTGGTATGGGCGGCATGATGTAAGGCTGTCTTCACGACTCGTATTCACGACTTACAAAAAACCCCGTCAAATTTGGCGGGGTTTTTTTATGCGCGAGATTTACGCAAGCACGAGGCAAAAAAAAGCCCCGATATAAGGGGATATCGGGGCAAAAGCCTAACTGAATAGGCACCACGCTCAGGGAGGAAAGCGTGGGATTAGCAAGCCAATTCATACTTGCCAATCGTGAAAATATAGAGCATGTGCAAACTTGTTAAGTTCCCGAACTATCAGCATTTTTTTAAATTTTTATAGATTAAAAACCAATACTCAATTTATGGTTTTTTATTTGTTAGCTATCTTAGTCAAGGACAAAACTGGGATAATAAGCATATGAACGATATCAGCATGCAACCCAAACAATCATTACTTGACGGTCTTAATGACAAGCAGCTCGAAGCCGTTACGCTTCCTTACGTCCCGGCGCTTATTTTGGCCGGCGCTGGTAGCGGAAAAACGAGAGTACTCACCACCCGTATTGCGTGGCTGATTTCGACTGGGCAAGTTTCCCCTAATGGTTTATTGGCGGTGACCTTTACTAACAAAGCTGCTAAAGAAATGCTCACTCGCTTGAGCGCGATGTTGCCGATTAATACACGTGGCATGTGGGTCGGTACTTTCCATGGCTTATGTAATCGTTTATTGCGTGCTCACTATCGCGAAGCTTTATTACCCTCCACCTTTCAAATCTTGGATACGGCGGATCAGTTGTCTGCAATAAAACGTGTCATGAAAGTGATGAATGTGGATGATGAAAAATATCCACCCAAACAAGCGATGGCCTATATCAACAATTGCAAAGAAGAAGGTCTGCGTGCGCATCAAGTCGAGGCCTACGATGCCTACTCGCAACGATTAAGAGAAATCTATGATGCGTATGACAAACAGTGCCAACGCGAAGGTGTGGTCGATTTTGCCGAATTATTACTGCGCTGTTACGAGTTATTGCTGCGTGATGCGAGTTTGCGCGAGCACTATCAATCGCGCTTTAAATATATTTTGGTGGATGAGTTTCAAGACACGAATCGTCTGCAATACCAATGGCTGAAATTACTCGCAGGGCTGAATATGCAAGCCGAGCCAAATGCAGTATTTGCGGTGGGTGATGATGACCAATCTATTTATGCATTTCGTGGTGCGCGTGTCAGCAATATGTTGGATTTCGAGCGTGACTTTCAGGTAGAGAATTTAGTGAAGTTAGAGCAAAACTATCGCTCTCAAAGTCATATCTTGGATGCTGCCAACGCCATCATTTCCAACAATCAACAAAGACTGGGCAAACAGCTTTGGACAGCTGCAGGAGCTGGCGAGCCGGTACGTGTTTTCGAAGCATACAACGATATTGAAGAGGCAAATTTTATCGTGGAGGAAGTGCGTCATTGCCATCAGAGTGGCCTGCGTTTGGATGAGATGGCAGTGCTGTATCGCTCAAATGCGCAATCGCGCGTAATAGAACATGCTTTATTTTCTGCTGGTATTCCATATCGCGTTTATGGTGGCTTACGCTTTTTTGATCGTGCCGAAGTAAAACATGCCATGGCCTATTTGCGCCTAATCAACAATCCCCATGATGATGTGGCCTTATTGCGGGTGATTAATTTCCCTGCACGAGGCATAGGTGCGCGCAGCTTAGAACAACTGCAACAAGCGGCACGCGAACAAGACTGTAGTCTGTGGCAAGCGGCTGTGAACAAGGTTGGTAATGGCAAACCCGGTAAAGGAATAGAAGGTTTTGTGGCATTGGTCCACCATATGCAGGAGGATGCAAGCGGACTGACACTGGCAGAGATGACTGAATTAGCGACAACATTGTCAGGACTGCGTGGTCATTATCAAACAGAAAAAGAGGGCGAAGAGCGGATTGCCAACTTAGATGAATTAATGAACGCAGCCGCTACATTTATCCAAAACAATCAAGATGCATTAGAGGGCGATACCTCTGGCTTAATTGAATTCCTCACTTTCGCCAGCCTTGAAGCAGGCGAGCATCAAGCCGATGTAGGCGCAGAAGCCTTGCAATTGATGACGGTGCATTCCTCCAAGGGATTGGAGTTCCAATCTGTATTTATTGGCGGATTAGAGGAAGGACTGTTTCCACATGAGAACAGTATGAGTGAGCATCAAGGCTTGGAAGAAGAGAGACGTTTGATGTATGTGGCAGTGACGCGCGCGCGCAAACGTTTATATCTAAGTTATGCGCAGAGCCGGATGCTTCATGGGCAAATGCGCTACGGTTTAAGCTCGCGCTTTCTGGATGAAATTCCGGAGCAAGTGCTATTACGTCTGAATCAGCGCGCCAGCAATCAAAATATGCGAAGCGCAGAAGTGCAGGCTGTGCCTAGCAGTGCCCCAGCGCTTCCTTGGAAGATCGGCCAAGCCGTGCGTCATGCAAAATTTGGTCAAGGCGTAGTGGTGAGCTATGAAGGCAACCGCGATGATTTGCGCATACAAATTAATTTTGGTCGTGAAGGCATGAAATGGCTTGCCTTGGAATATGCCAAGCTAGAAAAGGTTTAAACGCCCCAAGCGGATTAAGCTGCTTGCTTATTTTTCTCGTAATACATATACAGGTAGCTGAAATACTGAATAGAAAATAAGAATGCTGTCGCTACCAAGAAAGCCAGCATCAAGACCATCTCGCCTAACACCTTACCCATCGATGCAGATAATAAGGCGATAACGCCTACCAACAGGCCGAGTACTAGCATCAATATCACGACAAATATCGTCAAAGATACCCATGCGCTAATCAATGACACAAGATTCTTTAGTGAGGCCCAAATACTATGCTGAATCGCCTGTATCACTGAGAGCTCTTGGAAAGAAATTAGTAAAGGTGAATACCAAGTTGCTAAAATCAATGGCACTTCTAACACCAAAACTTTGAGCATAGTAATCCAAAAAATCCATGGGAAGTCAGTTGCGTTTGGATGAGCTTGACGCCATTGTTCCAATGCCTGCATATCAGATTGCATAGCAACCAGCATAATCATCCTGTAAGAGAAAAAAATGATTCCCAGAAAAACCAGCTGACGAATATGCGGGCGGATTTTGGCAAATATTTCGCTCACTGATGTTTGTCTGTTCATGTGTGTTTCACGACACACCCCAATAACGATGGAGGTGAAAATTGGCCAGCTAAATGAAAAAGCCAAACCAAGCAAGCTGGTCACAATCAGTAATAAAACAGATGCGTGCTGGTTGACTAAAAAACCTATCGTGCCCAGCAATAGCATGGGCATGAGTATGAACACAAACAAATAAAGAAATGACAGAAACAGCCACTTGGCAGGATGATGTAAGAACAAATCATAGCTTTGTCTTACCCATCCGTATCCTAGTTTTATATCATTCATGACATTCATCAAACGATTCCTTTAAGTGTTTTTTTATCAGCGCTTCATTCGCTGCATCATATCAGTATTTTTCGGTCAGCCCGTCAAAAAGGCATCTTATGATGCAAGCCAAAGCTGACCAATATATTGTTCATGCGCCAAATGCCATTCTAATATTTTTTTGAAATAATTCGGATCTTTCGCATGCGTTAACTCTCCGCTTGTCGGAAAAATTGCATCATGCAGCCGTGACAACCAAAAACGTAAGGCAGCTTTTTCCAGCATCAGTGGCCATGCCCGTCGCTCCGCCTCTGACAGAGGTCGAATTGCGTGATAACCCGTTAATAGGGCACGTGCCTTGGTATCATCAATCTTACCCTCTTGATGACACCAATCATTCACCGCAATGGCTAAGTCATACAAACAATGTCCACGACAAGCGTAGTAAAAATCAATCACGCCCCCAATATGATTGCCATCCATCAATACGTTGTCTCGAAAAAGATCGGCATGAATAATACTTTGCGGTAAATCAGAGAAATCTGCCGCGCTTAATTTATGAAAAACCTGATTTAATAAATCCAAAACCTCACTCGACAGCTTAGGACTTATTTTCTGCAAAACAGAATCAAACCATGCTTGGTCTCGAGTATCTGGCAATTCATCGGAGAAGTTTTCTGCCGCATTGTGCATACTAGCCATGAACCGACCTATCTGCTCGCACTGTTCTGGGCTGGCTATCTCAATATCCTTGCCCGGCAGACAACTGACTAGACTGGCGGGCTTGTTATTTAAGATTAATACCATTTTCCCGTCACTGGCACTAACAGGTTTAGGACATGGCAAGCCGGCATTGGCTAAATGCGCCATTAAACTCAAGAAAGCGGGTAATTCATCTAAACTATGTTGCTCAAATAAGGTGAGCACATATCGACCATGCGAAGTGGTGACAAAATAGTTGGTGTTGGTGATGCCTGCAGAAATACCCTGAAAAGATTTCAGCTCACCGACAGCAAAGTTGGTAAGCCAGTCTGATAATTGCGCATGACTGACTGAAGTAAAGACGGACATAAAGGGTAAATATGCAATTAAAAAAACAAAAAAAGCGCACTAAGATAAGTGCGCTGTTGAATTAGAACCTAAACAGTATCCATTTTGGAATCACTGGCGGCGGCGTAGGCCCTTCTAAACGCGACCAGCCACCTTCTTGATCTTCACGCATTAAATAGTAAGGCACTCCGTGAGATGGCGTCACTTTCATCATATATAACTCACCGTGCATACGGTATTCTTCTACTTGCTCTTCGCCTTTTTTCACAATGGTAACTTGTGGCTCTTCAATGTCTGCATCGCTGGCACCAGGTGGTGGCAAGGCTTCAGGCAGAGGCTCTAGATTCTCTGGGAAGGCAGGTTTTTCAGCAGCCAAAGCCATTCCGCTCAGTGCGAGCAGAGCCAATAAAAGGCTTAAGGGCTGCAATAAATATTTAAATTTCATAATTTCCCCTAGTGAAGTGCTTCCCATTCTATCAAAAAAGCGCGCCCGACAAAAAACATCCTGCGCATAAAGCTAATGGCTATAAGTACAACTGATTACGACGTTCTGCTGCAGACAACTCAAAGCCTCTTGTTTCGTAGTGCTTAAAGATTGCCGCAACGATAGCGCTGGGCTGATCAATCAGCTGAATCAAATGCATATCCTCTGCAGCTATCATGCTCTCTTTCACAAGCGTATTGCGGAACCAATCCAGCATCCCCTGCCAAAATTCAGTTCCTACCAAAATAATGGGTATTTTGCGCGATTTACCTGTTTGTATCAGCGTAAGCGCTTCCATCAGCTCGTCCAAAGTTCCAAAGCCTCCGGGCAAAACAACATAAGCAGAGGCGTATTTTACAAACATGACTTTACGCATAAAGAAATGCTTAAAGTTTTGGCTAATATCTTGGAAAGCATTGCTGACTTGCTCATGCGGCAATTCGATATTCAAACCGACGCTGGGAGACTTGCCGGGGTAGGCGCCTTTATTGGCCGCTTCCATGATACCAGGGCCGCCGCCAGAAATGACGCTAAATCCTGCATCTGACAGTAGGCGAGCGATTTCCTCAGTCAATCGATAGTAGGGGTCATTAGGTTTGATACGCGCACTTCCAAAGATAGACACGGCGGGCGTAATCTCTTTCAAACCTTCTGTGGCATTGACAAATTCTGCCATAATTTCGAAGGCATGCCAGGACTCGTGTGCGGTATGATAGCTACCCAGAACATCGGGATCGGTAATTTTTGGCAATTTGTTAGTGATGGACATAGACTCTTCTCAATTATGAAAACTTTATTACTGGTTGACGGCTCTTCTTACCTTTATCGTGCATTTCATGCCATGCCGGATTTGCGCAACCGTCTGAACGAGCCAACGGGCGCTATCCAAGGCGTACTCAACATGTTACGCCGCTTACATAAAGACTACCCAGCAGATTATAGCGCTTGTATTTTTGATGCAAAAGGCAAAACTTTCCGCGACGACATCTATCCTGAATATAAGGCCAATCGCGCTTCTATGCCAGATGATTTGCGCGCGCAAGTAGAGCCGTTGTATGAAGCGATTCAAGCGATGGGTTGGCCACTGATTGTGGAGCCAGGTGTTGAGGCCGACGATGTCATCGGTACCCTAGCCAAGCAAGCGGAAGCTGCTGGTATGCGCGTGATTATTTCAACCGGTGACAAGGATATTGCACAACTAGTCAATCAGCATGTCACCATCGTCAACACCATGAGCAATGAAGTATTGGATATTGCGGGTGTGACCAATAAATTTGGCCTGCCTCCCGAGCGCATCGTAGATTATTTAATGTTGATCGGTGACACTTCTGACAATGTCCCAGGCGTGGAAAAAGTGGGTCCAAAAACCGCTGTTAAGTGGCTACAACAATATGGCACACTGGAAAATATCATCCAACACGCAGATGAAATCACCGGCGTAGTCGGTGAAAATCTGCGTAAAGCCTTGTCCTGGCTTCCCACCTGCCGTCAACTGATTACCATCAAATGCGATTGCGCCCTGAAAGAAACTTGGCAAGACCTAGAACCCAAACCATTCAATCGGGATAAGTTAATACAGTTATTTGAGCATTTTGAATTTAAGACTTGGCGTCGCGAACTGGATCACATGCAAAGTGATGTTGCACAGGCGCACGGCGAAACAGAAACAAGCCCACCTCCCTCACTATTTGAGTCAACTGTTTCTACGCCTGAACATCAAGCGCCTCAATATGAGCCCAATTTATCGCGTCGTTACCAATGTATTTTGCAGATGGAGGCACTACAGCAATTCTTGCAGTCTATTACAAGCGCATCATTGCTCTGTGTGGATACTGAGACAGACGCATTAGATCCGCTTCAAGCACGAATTGTCGGCATTTCTCTTAGCATCATGCCTGGTGAAGCGATCTATATTCCTGTAGCACATGACTATTTTGACGCACCGACACAGTTGCATCGTGATGCAGTACTGACATTACTCAAACCCATTTTAGAAAATCCCGACATCAAAAAAGTCGGACAAAATTTAAAATTTGATCGGCATATATTTGCCAATCATGGCATTGCGTTACAAGGCATTGAACATGACACGTTACTGCAGTCCTATGTGTTTGAGTCGCATATGCCACACAATATGGATAATCTTGCGCTGCGTCATTTAGGCATACAAACCATCACCTACGAGCAAGTCGCTGGCAAAGGCGCCAAGCAAGTGGGCTTCCAGCAAGTCGCAGTAGAAACTGCGAGTGAGTACGCGGCGGAAGATGCCGATATCACTTTGCAACTCCATCAAGCCATGTATCCGCGCATCAGCCAAGATAGCAAACTGGATTATATTTATCGCCAGATTGAAATGCCCTGCTCAGAAATTTTATTTGTGATGGAGCGTAACGGGGTACTGATCGATCAGCATATGTTGTTACGTCAAAGTAATGAGTTGGGGGCACGTTTAATCGAGTTAGAGACTAAGGCCTATGAATTGGCTGGCCAGCCATTTAATTTGGGCTCCCCCAAACAATTGCAAGAAATATTGTTTGGCAAATTAGGGATCAAACCAACCAAAAAAACACCTTCTGGCGCACCCTCAACCGATGAGGAAGTATTGCAGGAGTTAGCCTTAGACTATCCGCTACCAAAGTTACTGCTAGAGCATCGTGGTTTAGCCAAATTAAAATCAACCTATACCGATAAATTACCACGCATGATTAATCCGCATACTGGACGCGTGCACACTAACTACAATCAGGCCGTGGCCATTACTGGTCGCTTGGCCAGCTCTGACCCTAATCTGCAAAATATTCCTGTGCGCACCGCAGAGGGAAGACGCATACGCGAAGCCTTTATTGCGCCAGCGGGTCACCATATTGTGTCTGCCGATTATTCTCAAATCGAGCTTCGTATCATGGCGCATTTGTCGCAAGATGCGGGTATGTTGCAAGCCTTTGCGCAAGGTGAGGACATTCATAGAGCGACCGCCGCAGAGATTTTCGGCTGCAGCCGAGAGGACGTCAGCAGTGAACAAAGACGCTATGCCAAGGTCATTAACTTTGGTTTGATTTATGGCATGAGCGCATTTGGTTTAGCGCAAAACCTAAATATTGAGCGTAGCGCCGCACAAAGCTATATCGAACGATATTTTGCGCGCTATCCCGGAGTGCGCGCTTATATGCAAGACACGCGCGAATTAGCTAAACAACAAGGCTACGTGGAAACCTATTTTGGACGTCGATTATGGGTTCCAGAAATCAACAGTAGCAATGGCATGCGTCGAGCAGGCGCTGAGCGTGCAGCGATTAATGCCCCAATGCAAGGAACTGCTGCTGACTTGATTAAGCTTGCCATGATTGCAGTACAGGATTGGCTGTCGCATCAAAACTTGGCCAGCAAACTGGTCATGCAAGTGCATGACGAGTTGGTGCTGGAAGTTCCTGATCATGAATTAGCCTTGGTACAGATGGAGATACCTAAGTTGATGCAGCATGTCGCTCAACTAGATGTTCCACTGATTGCAGAAGTTGGCGTTGGTCATAATTGGGAAGCCGCCCACTAAATTTTGGAGTTCGCATTGAAAAGGTTTGGCACTTACATTATTGGTGATGAGATTTTGTCCGGCAAACGCCAGGACAAACATCTCAACTTTGTCATACAAACTCTCAAACAGCGTGGTTTGCAATTAAGCTGGGCACATTATTTGGCAGATGATCCAGCAGCTTTAGTGAGTGCATTTCAGCACAGCTTTGCCCAACAAGATGTGGTGTTTTGCTTCGGCGGTATAGGTGCCACGCCCGATGACTACACGCGTCAAGCTGCAGCAAAAGCGCTTCATCTAGATATCCAACGTCACCCGCAAGCAGTCGCCGAAATCGAGGCGCAATATGGCGAAGCGGCCTATCCAAAGCGCGTCATCATGGCAGAATTTCCAGTCGGGGCAGACATTATTCCCAACCCCATTAATCGTGTCGCTGGTTTTAGTTTGCAACATCATTACTTCATGCCCGGCTTCCCTGAAATGGCTCACCCTATGATGGAGTGGGTACTCGAGCATTACTATTCCGATTTATTTCAACAACAAATCATTAGCGAACGCGCCATTTTGGTGATGGATGCAGGCGAAAGCACTTTGCTGGACATGATGAATGAGTTTGTGGAGCGCTACCCACAACTCAAACTTTTTAGCCTGCCCAAACTGGATAAAAGACGCACGATAGAGTTGGGAATGAAGGGTGAATTGGCGCAAGTCGAATTAGCCATGCAAGAAATCTGTCAGCGTATCAGCCAGATGGGTTATGAATGGCAAGGAATTGCTGTAAGCGAGTAAGATTTCTGACTGCCATTGTTTGGGCAAAATTGCACCTTTTCAAGGCACAAATTTGGATTCATTCAGCCAGCGTAAATTGTTCAAAAAATAAGCAAATTTTGGTTTTAACTTAGCCTGATTAAAGCTAAAATAGCCACCCTCTATTGAACATTGGCACTATCTTGCAAATCGGTCCTTATCAACTGCGCAACAATCTTGTCGTCGCCCCTATGGCTGGGGTGACCGATAGACCTTTCCGCATGCTTTGTAAAAAGCTGGGCGCAGGCTTGGCCGTGTCTGAGATGGTGACCTCAAATTCGCTGTTATATGGCAGTGAAAAAACCCTGAGACGCGCCAATCATGAGGGTGAAGTCGAGCCCATCTCTGTGCAAATCGCTGGGGCTGACCCAAAAATGATGGCGGAAGCCGCCATCCACAATGTCAAACATGGCGCACAAATCATTGATATCAACATGGGCTGCCCTGCCAAGAAAATTTGTAATGTGATGGCCGGTTCTGCTTTGTTGCGTGATGAACCGTTGGTATCACAAATTCTTAAGGCAGTCGTTAAAGCTGTCGATGTACCGGTGACGCTCAAAATTCGTACTGGCTGGGATAAACAAAATCGTAACGCCATCGCTGTGGCTAAAATGGCACAAGATATCGGCGTTCAGGCTCTCGCCATGCATGGCAGAACACGCGCTTGTATGTATACCGGTGATGCTGAATACGACACTATTGCTGCAGTGCGCGAGGTTTTAGAGATTCCGCTGATTGCCAACGGTGATATCACCACTCCAGAAAAAGCCAAATATGTATTGGACTACACGGGCGCAGATGCGGTCATGATAGGCCGTGCTGCACAGGGCCGTCCTTGGATATTCCGTGAAATCGAGCACTATTTGCAAACTGGCGAACACATGCCAGCGCCCGAAGTAGAAGAAATCCGCAGAGTCATGTTAGAGCACCTGCACGATTTGTATGAATTCTATGGCGAGCTGACGGGTATGCGTGTAGCGCGTAAACATATTTCTTGGTACACCAAGGGATTAAAAGACTCCGCTCAGTTCCGTCATCAAATGAATCAACTGCAAAGTATCCCTGAACAATTAGCTGCTATCGAGGCATTCTTCGATCATTTGCATCAACAAGATCACCGTCTGCAATATGCTCCTGAGCATGCCAGCGATGATGCAGAGGAGATTGCCGCATGAGTGGACAAACACAACTGGCAAGCTCCGTAGAGCGTGCCTTGGATGAATATTTTAAAGATTTAGATGGTCACGCTCCCCATGCAGTGTATGACATGGTGCTGAATTGTGTGGAAAAGCCTATGTTGGAATACATCATGCGTCGCGCTGGTGGAAATCAAAGCAAAGCGGCTGAAATTCTCGGATTAAATCGTAATACGCTGCGTAAAAAATTACAGCAGCACGGTATCGAATAACTTTTCTTTTTATATATTTTTCCTAATTATGCCTGTAATCAAACGAGCTCTTATCAGCGTATCCGACAAACAAGGGGTGGTGGAATTTGCCCTAGCCCTGCAAAAATTTGGTGTAGAAATTTTATCTACCGGTGGTACTGCCAAATTATTCCGTGAAAATAATATTCCCGTGGTTGAGGTGAGTGATTACACCGGCTTCCCCGAGATGTTAGATGGCCGTGTGAAAACACTGCACCCGAAAGTCCATGGCGGCATCCTAGGTCGCCGCGATTTAGCTGAACATGTGAGTGCGATGCAACAAGCTGGCATTCCCAATATTGATATGGTGGTGGTGAATTTGTATCCCTTCCGTGCCACCATTGCTAACCCTAATTGTACCCTTGAGGATGCCATTGAAAATATTGATATTGGCGGCCCAACCATGGTGCGTGCTGCTGCCAAAAATTATCATCATGTGGCGATTGTCACTGACCCAGCAGATTATGCTGTGGTGTTGCGCGAGATGCAGTCCAGCCAAGGTGCCGTAGGTGCTGAAACACGCTTTGAGTTAGCTAAAAAAGCCTTTTCTCATACTGCAGAATACGATGGTGCGATTAGTAACTACTTGACTAGCTTGACCACAGGTCAGGATAAACAACGTTTCCCAAATAAATTTAATGTGCAACTCAATAAAGTCATGGATTTACGCTATGGCGAAAACCCGCATCAAGAAGCAGCTTTTTACCGTGACGCAGAAGTAGCTCCAGGGGCATTAGCTAGCTTTAATCAATTGCAAGGCAAAGAGTTGTCTTATAACAATATCGCTGATGCCGATGCTGCGTGGGAATGCGTCAAGACTTTTGACACCCCTGCTTGTGTGATTGTGAAACATGCCAATCCTTGTGGGGTGGCCATTGCACCTACTTTGCTAGAGTGTTATCAAAAAGCTTTTAGTACAGACCCTACTTCAGCCTTTGGCGGCATTATTGCCTTTAACCGTGAGATTGATGCCAATACCGCCGAAGCCGTTGTTAAACAATTTGTTGAAGTGGTGATTGCGCCAAGCATTTCCAAGCAAGCACTCGAGATTTTTGCCGCTAAGGTGAATGTGCGCGTACTCACTGTTGCCTTGGGCAATCAAGCAAACTCTCTAGAATACAAACGTGTGGGTGGTGGCATGTTGTTACAGACACCAGACGCACTGAATGTGCAGCCTGATCAATTTAAAGTAGTCACCAAAAAACAACCCACCGCGGCGCAAATGCAAGACTTGCTCTTTGCTTGGCGTGTAGCCAAATACGTCAAATCCAACGCCATTGTATTTTGTGGCAATGGTATGACTTTGGGGGTTGGCGCAGGTCAAATGAGTCGTGTGGACAGCACGAGAATTGCTGCCATCAAAGCACAAAATGCTGGCCTATCCTTACAAGGCTGCGCGGTCGCATCGGATGCTTTCTTCCCATTCCGTGACGGCGTGGATGTATTGGCTGAAGCAGGTGCCAGTTGCGTGATTCAACCAGGCGGAAGCATACGTGACGAAGACGTGATTGCTGCAGCAGACGAGCATGGCTTAGCCATGGTGTTGACTGGCTATCGCCATTTCCGCCACTAAGCAACTCAAGAACAAACCCTTGCATTAGGATGTGCATATGAAAGTAATGATTATTGGCGGCGGTGGTCGCGAACACGCGCTTGCTTGGAAAGTCGCTCAGAATAAATCTATTAGTCGCGTGTATGTCGCTCCGGGTAACGCTGGTACGGCGCTGAATCCAGATATGGTAAATGTCCCTATCAGCAAGGTTGATGAGTTGGTGGCATTTGCACAACAAGAACAAATTGAGCTCACCATAGTTGGGCCTGAAGCGCCTTTATCACAAGGTGTAGTGGATGCATTTCGCGCCCATGGCCTGCGCATCTTTGGACCCAGTCAAGCCGCGGCGCAACTGGAAAGCTCAAAAGATTTCGCCAAAGCATTTATGGTTCGCCATCATATCCCCACCGCTGCTTATGAAACTTTTACTGATGCTAAAGCCGCTCATGCTTATGTAGACAAACAAGGTGCGCCTATTGTGATTAAGGCAGATGGCTTGGCTGCTGGCAAAGGTGTCGTGGTTGCCATGGAATTGGCCGAAGCGCACCAAGCCATTGACGCCATGCTATCAGACAACAAATTGGGTAGTGCAGGGGCTCGCGTGGTGATTGAAGAGTTTTTGCAGGGCGAAGAAGCGAGCTTTATTGTGATGGTCGATGGACAACATATTTTGCCACTAGCGACTAGCCAAGATCACAAACGATTACTTGACCAAGACCAAGGTCCAAATACTGGCGGTATGGGTGCCTACAGTCCTGCGCCAGTGGTCACGCCAACGCTACACGCAAAAATTATGCGTGAGATTATCAAACCGACGGTTGAAGGTATGGCCAGTGATGGTATTCCTTACACCGGATTTCTATATGCAGGGGTCATGATTAGTCCTGCTGGCGAGGTAAAAACATTAGAGTTTAATTGCCGTATGGGCGATCCAGAAACGCAACCCATTATGTTGCGTTTACGCACTGACCTAGTTGCCTTGGTGCAACACGCTGTCGATGGCAAGCTCAATCAAATTGAAGCCGATTGGGACAGACGCACTGCTTTGGGTGTCGTGATGGCGGCCAAAAATTATCCTGATAATCCACGGACTGGCGATGCCATTTCCGGCTTACCTGATGATTACATCAATCCAGATTTACAAGTTTTCCATGCGGGCACGACTTTAAAAGATGGTCAGGTGCTGACCAGTGGCGGTCGCGTGTTATGTGTGACGGCATTGGGCGAGACCGTGAAGTACGCGCAAAGCAAAGCCTATGAAGCGATTCAACATATCGAATTTGATGGTGCCCAATTCCGTAGTGATATCGGCTATCGAGCAATCAAGGGTTAATATGCATAACGCCATCCAACCTGCCGCTGTCTTGGATTATTTAACCGGCCTACAAAATCGCATTGTCGAAGCAATTGAGTTGATTGATGGCAAACATTTTTTACATGACAGCTGGCAACGCCCTGAGGGTGGCGGTGGCACTTCGTGTATGCTGGAAGAGGGCCGCGTATTTGAACGCGCTGGTATCGGTTTGTCGCATGTATTAGGCACACGCTTACCACCTGCCGCAACCGCAGCCCATCCAGAAGCGGCTGGCAGACCATGGGAAGCGATGGGCGTGTCCTTAGTGTTTCACCCGCGCAACCCCTATATTCCTACGGTGCACATGAACGTTCGTTTTTTTGTGGCAAAAGCCAATGGACAAGATGCTAGTGACCAAGATATTTGGTGGTTTGGTGGTGGAATGGATCTCACCCCTTACTATGGCTTTGAGGAAGATGCTGTGCATTTTCACCGCACTTGTCGTGATGCTTTGCAATCTTTTGATAGCGCGCTATATCCCAAATTCAAACATGAATGCGATGACTACTTTTTCTTGAAACATCGTAACGAACCTCGCGGCATCGGCGGTATCTTTTTTGACGATTTCAATCAACTCGGATTTGAGCAAAGTTTCGCCATGCAACGTGCGGTCGGTGATGCGTTCTTGAATGCTTATATTCCTATCGTGCAAAAGCGTAAAGACATTGCATACGGGGAGCGCGAGCGGGATTTTCAAGCTTATCGACGCGGACGCTATGTGGAATTTAATTTAGTGTTTGACCGTGGTACTTTATTCGGCCTGCAATCCAATGGCCGCACCGAGTCCATCTTGCTGTCCATGCCACCCATCGTGAAATGGCGCTATGATTGGAAACCTGAAGCCGGTAGTGCCGAGTCCAAACTGTACACTGACTTTTTAATTGCTAAGGACTGGCTAGGTATTCAGTCCTCCTAAACACCACTCCTAAACAATGAGGCAAGCATGAGCGCAATTGCACAAGATTTGATTCGCTTTATAGACCAAAGTCCTAGCCCTGCACATGCGATTGCGACTTGCCAACAACGTCTTCGCACTGCTGGCTACCAAGCGCTCAACGCTGATGAGGAATGGCAATTACAAGCGGGGAAAAGTTATTTCGTTTGCCGTGGTGCTGGCTCGATAATCGCGTTCAGTTTGGCAGCACAAGCGAATGCTGGATTTCGTCTTGTCTGTGCCCACACGGATTCGCCTACCTTAAAGCTTAAACCACGCGCTGCATACAGCTCTGATGGCTTATGTCGTATCGGGGTAGAGGTCTATGGCAGCCCCATATTAGCGACTTTCGCTGACCGTGATTTAGGTTTAGCAGGGCGAGTTGCCGTTCAGCTTGAGGGTAAAACCGAATATCGCCTGGTATCCATTGCGCGCCCTATTCTGCGTTTACCCAACTTGGCGATACATCTCAATCGCGATGTTAACGATCAAGGCCTCAAATTTAACAAACAAACCCAGTTACCGCTGATTTTGGGTCAGTTGCAAGGCAGCGCAGATGCAGAGCAGACTTTGTTAAGCCTCATCGCAGAAAACGCAGGGTGTAGCCCAGAGCAAATCCTTAGCATGGACTTGAATGTGGTGGATTTGCAAGCCGGCGCAATATGGGGCGCGCATGAGGAATTTATCAGTGATGGTCAGCTAGATAATTTGGCCTCTTGCCATAGTGGCTTATCCGCTCTGCTGGCTAGCCAAGCCAATCAGCAACATATGGTATGCGCACTATTTGATCATGAAGAGGTGGGTAGCGAGAGTGCCAGTGGTGCGGATGGCAGTTTTTTATCAGACACTTTGTCACGCATATCGCATGCCTTGGGGCTAACGCAACCCCAACATCTTCAGAGTCTGTCGAAAAGCTTTGTGATTAGTGCCGACATGGCGCATGCTTTCCATCCTAACCACGCTGATAAATACGAGCCTTGTCATCATGTCAGCATCAATCAAGGGCCGGTAATCAAACATAATGTGAATCAGCGCTATGCCACCGGTTTAGAAAGTAGCGCACGTTTTATACAGCTCTGTAAAGAAGCAAGTGTGCCCTATCAGCAATACAGTCATCGTAGCGATTTGGGTTGCGGCAGTACCGTGGGGCCTATGGTTGCGGCTCAGCTTGGCGTCGATTGTGTAGATGTTGGTTGCGCCATGTGGTCTATGCACAGCATACGTGAAACCGCTGGTATACTCGACATCGACTATATGATTCGGGTATTAACACATTTCTATTCCAGTTGATTTTTTAATCACTCAATAGAAATATTGAATACTGCAAATCAAAAGTAACACTAACTTCGCCGCGCAGTTTGCGCAAATAATAATGCATCACCATGAGCACATCATTTTGGATGATAGAGAAGGAACATTATGCAGCCCTTAATCAAAACTACTTTGCGCACCAAGCGAGTAGCCCAGCAACAAGATTCCGAATTAAAGCAATGCCTAAGTGCTACTGATCTTACCTTACTGGGTATTGGCGCCATCATAGGCACAGGTATTTTCGTTCTGACTGGTCATGCGGCCGCCCATCAGGCAGGCCCTGCAGTGACTTTATCTTTTATTTTTGCTGGATTAGCTTGTGCTTTTGCTGCCCTTTGCTACGCAGAACTGGCTGCAACTGTCGGTGGCTGCGGTAGCGCTTATGGTTATAGCTACGCCGCCTTTGGTGAAATTATTGCTTGGATAGTGGGTTGGGATTTGATACTCGAATATGGGATGAGTGTCGCAGCGGTAGCCAATGGTTGGGCAGGGTATTTTAGTAATGCCCTCAGCGCCTTGGGACATCCTTTACCGGACATGCTCACCCACGCGCCGGCTAAAGGTGGTATGGTGAATTTGCCAGCGGCATTGATTATTTTGGCACTCATGTTAATGCTGATTGTGGGCGTCAAAGCAAGTGCGCGACTCAATGCGGGCATGGTGTTTATCAAGGTACTTACCATTACAGTATTTATTGCTTTGGCGAGTGGCAATATGGACATCAGTCACTGGAGCCCATTTATGCCCTATGGTTGGTTTGATACGATGCCAGATGGAAAGACGGTGGGCGTGCTTGCTGGCGCATCAGTCGTGTTCTTTGCTTATATTGGATTTGACGCAGTATCGACTGCCGTCGAAGAAGCGCGTAACCCGCAGCGCGATGTACCCAGAGGCATCATCTACTCCCTGATTTTTTGTACCGTCATCTATATTGTGGTTGCTGCGCTACTGACTAGCTTATTGCCTTATCATGAGTTGGGGGTTGATTCTCCAGTGGCATATGCGATGCAAAAGATAGGTTTCAACTGGGCTGCCGCATTAATTTCCACCGGCGTGATTGCTGGCCTGACAACGGTAATGCTGGTTTTGTATTACGGTCTCACGCGCATCATCTATGCCATGAGTCGGGATGGTTTGTTACCGCATTCTCTCAATCATTTAAACAAGCAAACTCAAAGTCCTGTGCGCGTGATTACCATCACCGGTGTGTTGATGGCAGTGATGGCAGGCTTTATTCCCTTGGATGAATTAGCAGAATTAGTGAATATTGGCACTTTAGCTGCTTTTGTATTGGTATGTGGTGGCGTGATGTTATTACGTCATCGCGCACCACAACTACCAAGACCCTTTGTGGTGCCCTATGGCTCTCTAATCCCGACCTTAGGGTTATTATCCTGCGCTGCGCTGATGATTTTCTTGCCTGCTATTGCATGGATGCGATTTGGTGTTTGGCTCATTTTGGGTTTGGTGGTGTATTTTATTTACTCAATCCGTCACAGCAAACTCAACCAAGAATAAGCAAATTTGAAGCAAAAAAAAGCCGCATTATCTGCGGCTTTTTTATTCGACTGTAATAAAAAATTACAGAGACAAGATCCAATGGACCAAAGTCTTGATATCTTCGTCTTTTACTTGTGGGCTGTTAGGCGGCATTGGGATAGGACCCCAAACACCACTACCACCCGCTTTAACCTTAGCAATTAGCTTCTCTTCCATGTTTTTGCCTTTGTACTTAGCAGCAACATCTTTGTAGGAAGGACCAAGAACTTTTTGTTCAACAGCGTGACATGCTAAACAACCACTTTTTTGCAACAAGGCTTTTGCGCCAGCATCGTCAATTGCGTTGGCTTGAGTCGCCAAAGCTAAAGAACCAGCAGCCACCAATGACATTACTAATGCTTTCATGCTATCTCCTTAAATTCAAAAATCTAAACTACTGCCGCTTGTAATGATACTCAATTATTTAAAAATTTTTAACACTTATTGCGAAAAATAATCATAAATCCAAGGTTTTTATCGCTATCAAGGCAAAACTTGCATGTTGCGTATCGCGTAACTGCTTTTAGTTTACCGCTTCCAAACTATACTCCGAGACCATGACATGTGTATCTTGCGGATAGATGGTTATGCTATTTTCCATTGCATTGGCAGATTCAAGACATATCATTTGACGCCATTCATCCGCATTGCCCATATCCCCTAATTGCCCTGCTTTATCATGCCATGGGGTCCACACCACCGTGGTATGACTGCAAGATTTAGTAATGCGGATTTTGCGCTCGAAACCGGGGTCGTGGATGACCAAGTCGCGTCGGCTATTTAAATATACGCGATCAAACTCACCATTAAATTTAGCCGGACCGTGTTGGATGTTGCGTTCATAGCCAGCCACTTTGTCTGAATACACCAAGTTCTCTAGGCCGGTGATATGAATTTTTTCCACATCACTGACACGGAAATAAGTATGGAAGGCTTCACCTATCATAAAAGGATGATCCGCAAGGTTGGTGGTCTTCATTTCTAAACGTAGCGTCTGACCAATAATAATGGCTAATTGAAAACGATAGGCATATGACAACTGGCGCTTGGCGACATCCGTTTGTGTCATTTCTAATACTAATCGAGTCGAACCATTCTCTAGGACTTTCGTCTCGATTAATTGCCAAGGAATCACCCGCGCGAAACCATGCGGGCAATAACTACTATCGGTGGGATGCGCACCAAACCATGGCCAGCAAATGGGCACGCCTCCGCGTATCGAGCGTCCTTTGGTATAGCGCGCATTGCTCGACAACCAGAGTACTGGCTGCTTGGCTTTTTTGGGTTGCCACAACATCACGTGAGCCCCCTGTAAGGCAATAGTGGCAGTCGCGTGGGCATTCTCAATGGATAAGAAACTCAGGTCATTACTGTCCTGATACTGCACCACTCCATCTCCCTTGGTTTGCTGGTGGAGTGGCTGTTGAATATGAAACATTATTTTCCTTTTTGCTAAATACTATTTTTCTATTTGAGTGACATCACGGATAGCGCCGCGCGATGCAGAGGTGGTCATCGCTGCATAAGCACGTAAGGCCGGAGATATATGGCGGACTCTATTGGCAGGTCGCCAAGCTTCACTACCTTTAGCTTCCATCGCAGCACGTCGCTTGGCCAAATCAGCATCGCTAATTTTGAGTTGTATGCTGCGGTTAGGAATATCAATTTCGATGATATCGCCTTCTTCGACCAAGGCAATCGCTCCGCCCTCTGCAGCTTCTGGAGAAACATGGCCAATACTTAAGCCCGACGTCCCCCCTGAGAAACGACCATCCGTTAATAGTGCACACACTTTACCTAGCCCCTTAGACTTCAAGTAAGAGGTGGGATATAACATCTCTTGCATACCAGGACCCCCTTTAGGGCCCTCATAACGAATCACCACGATATCGCCAGCGACGATTTGGTCAGCCAAAATACCCTCTACTGCGGCATCTTGAGATTCAAAGATGCGCACACGCCCAGTAAAGGTCAAAATACTTTCATCCACCCCGGCAGTTTTAACGATACAGCCCTCCTCAGCAATATTGCCGTAGAGCACTGCTAAACCACCATCTTGTGAATAAGCATGCTGTTGATCACGGATACAGCCTTCGCTTCTATCCAAGTCCAAACTTGGCCATAACATGGATTGACTAAACGCAATGGTGGTAGCAATACCACCAGGTGCAGCGGAGTAAAGTTTATGGGCCACTTCGTTTTGGGTGACTTTGATATCCCAGTTTTGCAGCGCCTCTCCCATGGTTTTGCTATGCACCGTAGGAATATCGCGATGAATCAGACCAGCACGATCTAACTCACCCAAAATGCCCATCACACCACCCGCACGATGTACGTCTTCCATATGGAATTTGTTGGTAGCTGGCGCCACTTTACATACACAAGGAACTTTACGTGAAATACGATCAATGTCCTTCATGCTGAAATCTACTTTGCCTTCGTAGGCGGCAGCTAATAAATGCAATACCGTATTGGTCGATCCACCCATGGCAACATCTAAGCTGACTGCGTTTTCAAAAGCTTTAAAGCTCGCAATCGAGCGCGGTAAAACACTTTCGTCATTTTGTTCGTAATACCGTTTGGTGTTTTCAACAATCAAACGCCCTGCTTTAAGGAATAACTCTTTACGCGCAGCATGCGTCGCCAAAGTAGAGCCATTGCCTGGCAAACTCAAGCCCAAAGCTTCAGTTAAACAATTCATGGAGTTGGCAGTAAACATACCTGAGCAAGAACCACAGGTAGGGCAAGCGGACTCTTCGATAGCTTTAGCTTCTGCATCACTTACCTTGTCATCAGCCGCGGCCACCATGGCGTCGACCAAATCTAATTTATGCAAGGTTCCCTGCCAGTTCACTTTACCGGCTTCCATGGGACCGCCAGACACAAACACCACAGGGATATTCAGACGCAGAGCCGCCATCAACATACCGGGAGTAATTTTGTCGCAGTTAGAAATACATACCAATGCATCCGCACAGTGCGCATTCACCATGTATTCAACGCTATCTGCAATCAGGTCGCGACTTGGTAAGCTATACAGCATGCCGCCATGACCCATGGCAATACCGTCATCCACCGCAATCGTATTAAATTCTTTAGCAACCCCACCTGCTTTCTCAATTTCACGCGCCACCAGTTGCCCCAAGTCTTTCAAATGAACATGACCTGGCACAAATTGGGTAAACGAATTGGCAATGGCAATAATCGGCTTAGTGAAATCCTCTTCTTTCATACCGGTGGCACGCCAAAGTGCACGTGCACCTGCCATATTGCGTCCATGAGTGGTGGTACGGGAACGATATTCAGGCATTTTGAATTCCTAAAACATAAAGTTGATATTTTAAACTAGCTGGGCTTAATCAGCACCCATGTTATACGACCGATCTTTATCGCTATTTAGTTCCCTGAAATCCGCATAAATTCTTGCTTTCAGAGCTATTTTCAGCCAGCAATAAACCTACAAAAAATAGGTTTTTCGGATAAAATAAGTGGTCTTTTTAGAATCCACCATGATGACACATCCACAATTTGACCCCGTTGCCTTACATCTCGGCCCGATTTCCATCCACTGGTATGGCGTGATGTACTTGATAGGCTTTATCGCTTTTATTGTGCTTGGAAAATATCGCGCTCGTCACGATGCATGGCGTGGATGGAATGAGGCGATGGTCGATGATGCAATCTTTTATGGCGCATTAGGTGTGGTGTTGGGTGGTCGTATAGGCTACGTGCTGTTTTATCAAACATCTTACTTTCTGCAACATCCGCTGGATATTTTCGCCGTCTGGCAAGGCGGCATGAGTTTCCATGGAGGATTTCTTGGTGTGCTGGTCGCCATGCTGTGGTTTGCCAAAAAATACCATCAACACTGGTTAGCGCTCATGGACTTTATTGCACCACTGGTTCCTCTTGGATTGGGCGCCGGTCGCTTGGGCAACTTTATCAACGGAGAGTTGTGGGGGCGTCCAACCCTGTCGGATTGGGGCATGATATTTCCGCAGGTGGACAATCTTAACCGCCATCCATCACAGCTTTATGAGTTCGCGCTTGAAGGTATCGTGATGTTTGTTTTGCTGTGGCTTTACTCACGCAAACCCCGTGCCATTGGTTCTGTCTCCGCATTATTCTTGCTTGCTTATGGCAGCTTCCGCTTTATTGTGGAATTCACGCGTCAACCAGACGCCAATCTAGGCTTGCTCAGTTTGGGCTTGAGTATGGGGCAATGGTTGAGTGTCCCTATGATACTAGCTGGTCTATGGCTGTGGCGTGACGCGCAGACAAAGCACTAGCAACAGCGCTTAACACCCGTCCATTTTTTGTCTTGCCACTGCTTAAAAAATTCTTCACGTGATAAAGGTTCGTGAGCCTCTGTTTGCTGTGCGTGATGTTCATAGTAATGCTGAAGATAACGCTCATAGGCATCATCGCCTGATAACTGACGAATTCTTGCCCAAACATTTTTGATACTTGTAAACATCATTAAACCTCAGCAATGCCTAATGCAGCTCTGGCTCTTGCCATTAGATGCGGCTCGTCTTTGAGCACATAGCCTTTTTCTAACATACGCACCATGTATTGTTTGTTGTACAAGAAGGCAACAATCAATTGCCACAAACCAAATGTACAAATAGTAAACAATAAATGTAGTGCCGCCACACCCAGCTCTCCTCGAATCAATGGCACCCACCATCCAAAAAATAAATAGGTCCAACTAAATCCAAAATAACCAATACGCGTTAATCCATTGTTAGGATTTTGAATGATCACGCCAGTCGCCATATTCACTCCTTTGACAGCTAATTTTCTAGCATAGTTTTTTGGTAGGGCGCCTCGGTTGATGGAGGATGTTGTTTCCCTAGACGGAATCTAAGCAATACTACCAACATATCCAACACCACCACCCACAATACCAATAGGAAAAATACCGTAATCCATGCATCCAAATGTTGATTAAAAATCAATTGCGGCGCAACTGCTGCTTTATCCGCAGGGAGGAGCCCTGAGGCCAATTTGGCAGACAAGTCATTGGCAGCCGCATAAAACCCAACACGAATGTCCTGGCTGAATAATTTTTCCAAGGCGGCCGTGGTGGTAATGCTGAGTAGCCAAACTAAAGGCAAACCTGTAATCCACGCTTGCTTTGCCTTACCTGACTTCACCAATATGCTAGTACCCACACTCAATGCGATGGCCGCCAGTATTTGATTGGCGATACCAAATAGGGGCCACAAAATATTCACTCCACCATTCGGATCTATCACACCGATATACAAGAAATAACCCCAACCAGCGACGACGATACCACTAGATATCAGCACAGAAGGCCACCAAGAAGTCTGTCCCATTTTTGGCCAAATATTGCCCAGCATATCTTGCAACATAAAGCGACCGACTCGCGTACCTGCATCCAGCGTCGTCAAAATAAAGATAGCTTCGAACATAATGGCAAAGTGATACCACATCGCCAACAATCCTTGACCGAAGGCACTGCCAAAAATACTCGCCATCCCCACCGCTAAACTCGGAGCACCTCCGGTACGGGCAAACAAACTGACCTCACCCATTTGCTCGGCCAAATGTTGCATCTGTTCAACGCTGACAGAAAATCCCCAAGAGGAAATCATGGCGACAGCATCCGCAGCTTCCTTACCCACCACACCGGCGGGACTGTTGATTGCAAAATACACCCCCGGCTCCAATACTGTAGCGGCAATGAGCGCCATGATGGCGACGAAAGATTCGAGCAACATACCGCCATAGCCTATCATGCGAATATCTCGCTCATTGGCCAGTAATTTTGGTGTAGTGCCAGATGCAATCAAAGAGTGAAAGCCAGATATGGCGCCACAAGCAATGGTGATAAATACAAACGGAAATAGTTTGCCCCCAAAAATAGGCCCGGTGCCGTCACCAAACTGAGTCAAAGCTGGCATATGTATTTGCGGACTGAGAAACACAATGGCAATAGCCAATAGCATCACCGTCCCCAATTTCATAAAAGTAGATAAATAATCGCGCGGTGCAAGCAACATCCACACAGGCAAAATAGCGGCAGCAAAACCATAGGCAATAATCGCCCAAGCCAAGAATAAACCCTCGTGATCAAACCAAGTACGCCAGCTAGCGTGATGATCTATCCAACCGCCCAACATGACCGAGCCCAACAGTAATAGCACGCCTAAAGCAGAGGCTTCTAGCACTTTACCTACACGGATATGACGCATGTAGACCCCGATTAGCATTGCGATTGGAATCGTCGCAGCCACAGTGGCGGTAGCCCAAGGACTGTGTTTCATGGCATTGACCACCACCAAGCCCAATACCGCAATCAAAATAATCATAATAAAAAAAGTACCTAGCAATGCTGCCACACCGCCAAAGCGACCGATTTCATCACGCGCCATCTGTCCCAAACTGCGTCCATTACGACGAGTCGAGACAAACAAAGTCACCATGTCCTGTACACAACCACCCAATACCGAGCCAAATAAAATCCATAAGGTGCCTGGTAGATAACCGAATTGCGCTGCCAAGGTGGGTCCTACTAGAGGACCAGGGCCTGCAATCGCAGCAAAGTGATGTCCAAACACCACCCATCGATTGGTGGGAATAAAGTCTCTTCCGTTATCAAAGCGCTCGGCTGGGGTTGCGCGCGTTTCATCCAACACCAAGACTTTGCTGGCTATCCAAGCAGAGTAAAAACGATAGGCAATGGCATACACGCAAATGGCAGCTGTGATAAACCATAATGCATTGATACTCTCGCCTCTATGTATAGCAATGCCTCCCACCGCAGATGCGCCAATAAGGGCGACCACAATCCACAGCAAAATAGCCGAAATATTGGCTGGTTTATTTTTTAGCATCTTGATTCCTATCGTGATTAAGTCAGCATGAAGAGCTAGCTGGAATAAAAACTACAGCAAGCCCATTTGTGCAAACGAGTATGTAGTGTTTCCTGCGACCACAAAATGGTCTAGCACCCGCACATCCACCAAATTCAAGGCGTTCTTTAACGCCTGCGTCAGACGTTTGTCAGCCTCACTGGGAACCGCAATCCCCGAGGGGTGATTATGCGCGAAAATGACGCTAGCCGCATTATGTTGTAACACTCTTTTGACTACCTCTCTAGGGTATACGCTGGTCTGCGTAAGGGTGCCCTGAAACAGACATTCTGCTTGAATCAAGCGATTTTGTGCGTCTAAAAACAATACATAAAATTGCTCACGGCTTAGCTGTCCAATTTGCATACATAAATATTCACTCACCGATTGTGGTGTTGCTAATGTGTCCCCTTGGCTCATTTGCTCGACCAAGGCCCGCTTGGCTAATTCTAGTACTGATTGCAATTGGCAATATTTACTTACCCCCAAGCCCTTGATATCACTAAATTCTTGTAAGCTGACATTAAACACCCCCTGCAACCCTCCAAAACGAGAAAGCATTTCACGAGCTAAATCAACGGCCGTTTTTCCTGCCACGCCCACTCGCAGAAAAATAGCCAACAACTCAGCATCTGAAAGATGCTCAGCACCGTGCTGCAATAATTTTTCCCTTGGACGTTCACCCGCAGGCCAATCTGCAATGGACATGGTTTTCCTTTTATTTTTATTAGTTTTATTAATTATTATCGCCCGCAAGCTGTGTGCTGGCGCGGTTTCATATTAAAATGAAACCATTACATATTTTCCCCTGTTTATGCAATCTATTCGACAACTGGTTTTGGGCATTAGCGGCGGTATTGCAGCCTATAAGGCGGCTGAATTGACACGTCTATTCATCAAGCGTGGGATTGCAGTACAAGTCGTCATGACGGAGGCTGCACAACAATTTATTACACCCGTCACTATGCAAGCACTATCTGGCAAACCAGTGTTGCATAGCATGTGGGATAGCAGTATCGCTAATGGCATGCCGCATATAGAGCTGAGCCGTCAGGCGCAATTGATATTGGTGGCACCCGCCAGCGCTGACTTTATTGCCAAGCTGGCTTATGGAATGGCTGATGATTTACTTTCTACCTTATGCCTAGCGCGTGATTGCCCTTTGGTCATCGCACCTGCAATGAATAAACAAATGTGGGAACATCCCGCCACACAACGCAATATTCGCCAACTTGCTCAGGATGGTGTTTTGATATTAGGCCCAGACTGTGGCGAGCAGGCTTGTGGTGAGCATGGACAAGGGCGCATGTTGGAGCCCGAGCAGATTGTTGAGGGGCTATTACAATTAGCCGACCTGAACGGGAATTTATTACAAGGTAAACGCCTGCTGATTACCGCAGGCCCAACACAAGAGGCCATAGATCCAGTCCGTGTGATTACCAATTTAAGCTCCGGCAAAATGGGTTATGCCTTGGCTGAAACAGCGACACTATTGGGAGCTGAAGTTACGCTTATTTCAGGCCCTACGCACATCCCAACACCACAAACCCATCAGTTGATACAGGTAAACTCGGCTGACCAGATGCTGGCAGCCGTAGAGCAACATATTCAAGGTCAGGATATATTTATTAGCGTGGCAGCGGTGGCCGATTACAAACTCGCACAAGCCAGTCCGCAAAAAATCAAAAAACAAGACCAAGAATTAAGCCTTCATTTAGTGCCTACCACAGACATCTTAGCGACCATAGCAGCACGCCCTGACGCCCCATTTTGCGTGGGTTTTGCCGCTGAAACCGATGACCTATTGGCGTATGCCGAAAAGAAACGACGCGACAAAAAACTACCACTTATCGTCGCTAATCAGTTGGCAGATGCTTTGGGGCTTGATCAAACCAAAGTCACTTTGCTCGATGATCAAGGTCAACATGATTTGCCAAGTGCAAGCAAACATGAGGTGGCGCAGCAAATACTGCAACATATCGCCGCTATGATTAGCTAACTGATGCTTATATTCTTTTATTGATTGTTTAAGGAAATCGCATGTCTATCCAAGTAGAACTTAAAATCCTCGATGAACGGGTGCGCGACAATATGCCTAGTTACGCTACCGCAGGCTCAGCAGGCTTAGATTTGCGTGCCTGCATTGATGACGCCATCACAATACAGGCTGGCGAAACTGTTTTAATTCCTACTGGCATGGCGATTCATTTGGCCGATCCAGCTTATGCAGCGATGATATTGCCCCGTTCAGGGCTAGGTCACAAACATGGCATTGTGTTGGGCAATTTGGTGGGATTAATAGACTCTGATTATCAAGGCCAATTATTTGTTTCCTGTTGGAATCGCAGTCAACAAGCTTTCGTCATGAACCCATTGGAGAGAATTGCACAACTGGTTATCGTACCTGTATTACAAGCGCAATTTAATGTGGTCGAGGAGTTTGCCCAGAGCGAGCGCGGAGCAGGCGGCTTCGGCAGTACTGGCAAACAATAAAAAGGCCTGAACAGTCGTCAAAAACAGTGAAAAAAACTTGAGTTGGACCGCTTTTGTATGGTATAAAAGCGGTCTTTTATTTTTTGAGCAGTGTTTCATTGCGGTATTAGGAGAGTGCGAATGGCACGCGTATGTCAAGTGACTGGCAAGAAGCCAATGGTGGGAAACAACATTTCTCACGCAAACAACAAAACTAAACGCCGTTTTTTACCTAACTTACAAAACCGTAAGTTCTGGGTTGAAAGCGAAAACCGCTGGGTAAGCTTGCGTATTACTAACGCAGCATTGCGTACTATCGATAAGAACGGTATCGACGCAGTGTTGGCGGATATGCGTGCTGCTGGCGAAAAGATCTAAGGAACAATCATGCGTGAAAAAATCAAATTAGAGTCTAGCGCTGGTACAGGACACTTCTATACCACGACTAAAAACAAACGTACTATGCCTGACAAAATGGAGATCAAGAAATTTGATCCAGTGGCTCGTAAACACGTTTTGTATAAAGAAACAAAAATCAAGTAAGCCTGTATTCGTCTGGCTTATATTAAAAAACTCGCCTAGTGCGAGTTTTTTATTGGTTCTATCCCCCATTAAAAACTCATGGCTAGCGTTAATAAACGTCATCCCAACGCAAATTGGATTGCGTTTCTGTGTTTTTGGATTTTTTGGTTGATGACTTGCCTGTAGATTGGGTCACATGCACTTCGCGTCTTGGATATGGGATAGCAATATCAAGGCGCTTGAACTCATTCCAAATATCCAGATAAACTGCAGACTGCACACTCATGGTACCGTCCTCAGGATCGGTCACCCAAAAAGTCAGCGACATGCTAATGCCATTATCTGCAAATCCCGTCAACAACGCCTCTATCGGCATATCCTGCAATACTCTCGACTGGCGACGCGCGCAATCTTCTAGCACATGCATAACCTGCGCAACATCACTGTCATAGGATACTTGGATAGGTAATAAGACTCTGGTTTTGCCATGCGCATGGGAATGATTAATCACCGTGCCTGAAATAATGGTCTCATGAGGAATCGCTACTTGGGTGCCATCTAATTTGCGTAAAATCAAATAGCGAAAACGAAGCTCATTCACCACGCCATAATGACCATCTACAGTAATGACATCTCCGATATGTAAAGAGTCATCCAACAGGATGATGAATCCACTGACATAGTTACTGGCAATCTTCTGCAGACCAAAACCGAGCCCCACACCTAGAGCGCCGCTGAACACAGATAAAACGGTTAAATCTATCCCCACCGCAGACAGACTCAGCATGACAGCGATAAATGAAAATAGCACCCTTAACACGCGCGATAGCGCTACTCTTACATTGGTTTCGACTTGTGCCACCTTCATCAATCGATTTTCTAACCATCGACTTAAGGACAGTGCCACAAACAAGGTGATGATAATAATCATGAGACCTTGCACCACCAGCAATAGATTCAATTGTGTTTTCCCTACTCTGAAACCTATTTGCTGCATGACATCTAAAATCTTAGGCAAGATACCCGCGATATCCAGAACATAAAGTATCCAAATCCCCCGAGAAATAACATTCTCAGTGGTGCTAAGCCAGCCACTCGGTGCAAAGATGTAGCGCAATGCATAGACTGCTAGGCGAATGATCGCCATCGCCCAAAAGGCGGTGATAGCCAAACTAACGAGGCTGACGTGGTGCCAGATGGATAGTATCGCTTGAGTAAAATACAAGAAAAATAAACTGGATAATGGGAATAGCACTCGGTTAATTCCACCCAGACCAAGTTGCCATTGCACCAAATCATGCTTGCTCACATATGCCTTGAGGGCTGTTGCGACAAGGCGCGCACCTAATATGCTGGTCACAATCACCAACAATTGCCAATACATATCGGCCAAACCAAGATCAGCGATAATTTCCGGCCAAAGTTGTTGTATGTCGTTCATCATGTAAGAAAGATGGTTGCCAATCCAAGAAAGATAAAAAACCCGCCGCTATCGGTCATCGCCGTCAACAAGACGCTTGAGCCAACCGCTGGGTCACGTCCAAACTTGCTCATCACAATCGGGATAGTGACCCCAACAATCGCTGCGAGCAATAGATTTAAGGTCATCGCTGCAGTCATCACTACACTTAGAATAGTATTGCCGTATAAGCTGTAAGCAATAAGGCCCAATACACTGCCCCAAATTAGGCCATTAATAATACTGACGCCAATTTCTTTTTTAATCAGTGATTGCATATTCACGCCACTGATTTGCCCAAGCGCAATCCCGCGCACAATCATGGTCGTTGTCTGATTGCCTGAATTACCCCCGATACCCGCCACGATGGGCATCAAGGCGGCTAGCGCCACTACTTTTTCGATAGAACCCTCAAACAAGCCTATCACGCGTGATGCGACCAAAGCGGTGACTAGATTAATCGCCAGCCAAGTCCAACGGTTTTGCACCGAAGTCCATACGGATGAGAACAAATCTTCTTCCTCGCGCAAACCGGCCAAGGACAGCATATCGCTTTCGGCTTCTTCGCGAATGTAATCCATTACGGTATCCACGGTTAGTCGACCCACTAGTTTGTTATTTTCATCCACCACTGGGGCAGTCACGAGGTCATAGCGCTCAAACGCCTTAGCCGCTTCATCGGCCATATCCTCTGGATGAAAAACTACCGCATCATCCGCCATCACATCTTTCACACCCAGCTCTAAATCTTTCACCACCAATCGTTTTAGAGGCAAAACGCCGCGCAGAATGTCGTGTCTATCGACCACAAATAATTTATCGGTATGGTCTGGTAGTTGCCCAATTCGGCGCAGATATCGCAAAGCGACTTCGAGGCTAATATCCTCGCGAATCGTGACGATATCAAAGTCCATACGCGCACCTACAGTATCCTCAGGATAGGAGAGTGCAGACTGCAGACGTTCACGATTTTGTGTATCTAAGCTATCTAATAATTCTTGCAGAACATCTTTAGGCAAATCCGGCGCTAAGTCAGCCAACTCGTCTGTATCTAATTGCTCGGCAGCGGCCAACAACTCGTCGCTGTCCATGTCAGCAATCAAGGTTTGTCGAACTGCATCAGATACTTCTAATAGAATTTCACCATCGCGATCGGCTTTGACAAGGTCCCAAACATACAAACGTTTTTCTAAGGGAAGCGCTTCAAGAATATAGGCGACGTCAGCTGGGTGTAAGGATTCAAGTTTTTTTTGCAGCAGAGCGATATTTTGTCTGTGGACGATGGACTCAACCAACTCTTGCTTAGGGCCATCTTGTTCTTGCTTATGAACTAAATTCTCGACGAGCTCGTGCTTATCCAGCAGCTCTACAATCAGCTGTAGGCTCTCTTGTAAGCTTTCTTTATTTTCTTGATATTCCGCCATTCACTTACTCGCTGGTTGAGGATTTCGTTAATCCGTTAAAACTGCATTAGGGTATCACTGATTTAGCGATATTATATCGCCCTCAGATGATTTTATTTGGCGTTTGCTATGACCGATATATTGCACATTACCCTGTATGGTACGGAGCACTGTCACTTATGTGAGCAGGCCAGTGATATCTTGCATCAAGTCGCAGCAGAGATTCCCTGTAAAATTCAGCATATTGATATCACTACAAATGATACTTTATTTGCTCAATATCAAACCAGCATCCCCGTGCTTCATATCGCTGAGTTTAAACAATCACTAAACTGGCCGTTCAATCTAGCCGATGTAATACGGCTCATCAGCCGTCATAGACTATAAATAAAAAAGCCAGCGCTAGGCTGGCTTTTTTGATTGTGCAACTGATTACTCAGCTGCCACTGGCTCTGCAGCAGTTTCTGGACGGTCTACCAATTCAACCAATGCCATCGGTGCATTGTCGCCATCACGGAAGCCGCATTTCAAAATACGCAAATATCCACCTGGACGTGTGTTGTAGCGTGGGCCGAGTTCGTTGAACAGCTTACCTACGATATCACGATCGCGCAGACGGCTAAAAGCCAAACGACGATTTGCTAAGGTTGCGCTTTTACCTAAAGTAATCAGCGGTTCAGCAATACGACGCAACTCTTTTGCCTTAGGCAAAGTAGTTTTGATCACTTCATGACGCAACAAAGAGTTGGCCATGTTACGCAACATCGCCTGACGATGGCTGCTGGTGCGGTTTAATTTACGGTTACTGTTGCGATGACGCATAGTGATTTCCTCACGCTTTTTCCAAGCCAACGGGTGGCCAGTTTTCTAATTTGATGCCTAGTGTTAGACCTTTAGATGCCAAAACATCTTTAATCTCGTTCAGAGACTTACGGCCCAAATTAGGTGCTTTTAATAATTCATTTTCGGTGCGTTGAATCAAATCACCGATGTAATAGATGTTCTCAGCTTTCAAGCAGTTTGCTGAACGAACAGTCAATTCCAAATCATCCACTGGACGCAATAGGATAGGGTCAACTTGTGGCGCTTGCTTCACTTCCACTTCTGTTGGAGCACCTTCCAAATCAGCAAACACGGATAATTGACCAATCAAAATACGCGCAGCATCACGAATCGCTTGTTCTGGTTCGATGACACCATTGGTCTCAACATCCATAATCAGCTTATCGAGGTCAGTTCTTTGCTCTACACGAGCACTTTCAACATGGTAGCTCACCTTGTTGATTGGACTGAAAGAAGCATCAATCATGATAAAACCTAAGGCTTTATCTTCATCTGGCTTTTGACGAACTGGAACAGGTTGATAACCACGACCCATTTCAATTTTCACTTCCATGCTCAATTTGCCACCCTTAGTCAGGTGAGCAATTACATGATCAGGATTGAAAATTTCAGCATCGTGACCTGTTTCAAAGTCGGCAGCTGTTACCACGCCTTCACCTGACTTAGTCAGTTTCAGCACTGTTTCATTTTTGCTGTTCAACTTGAGTGCTACACCCTTCAAATTCAGAAGGATATCAACCACGTCTTCTTGAACACCATCAATCGTAGAGTATTCATGTACCACACCATCAATTTTCACTTCGGTGATGGCATAGCCTGGAATGGATGACAACAACACACGGCGTAAAGCATTACCCAAGGTAAAGCCAAAACCACGTTCCATCGGTTCCAAAGTCACGCGAGCGCGCAGAGGATTAATCACCTCAACATCAACAACGCGTGGTTTCAAATATTCTGTCGGACTTTGCATATAATTTCCCTTACCGTCCTAAATTAGATTACTTAGAGTAAAGCTCAACAACCAATGATTCATTGATTGTGCTTGGCAAGTCATCACGTTGTGGCTTAGCTTTAAACACACCTTTCAATGACTTCACATCTACATCAAGCCACTCTGGGAAACCTCTTTGTTCAGCTGCAGCCAGAGAACCTTTAATACGCAACTGACTCTTCGCAGCTTCAGTCACTTGGATGGTATCGCCTGGTTTAACTTGGTAAGAAGGAATATTCACGCGCTTGCCATTCACCAAGATGCTATTGTGACGCACGATTTGACGCGCTTCAGTGCGTGAAGCACCAATACCCATACGGTAAGCAACGTTGTCTAAACGGCATTCCAATAATTGCAATAAGTTCTCGCCAGTAATGCCTTTTTGACGATCAGCCTCAGTATAGTAGCTGCGGAACTGAGCTTCAAGCACACCGTAGATACGACGCAATTTTTGCTTTTCACGCAACTGAACACCATAGTCAGACAAGCGCTGATTACGGCGCTGACCGTGCTGACCTGGAGGGAAGTTACGCTTTTCAATAGCACATTTATCAGTGAAGCACTTTTCCCCTTTGAGGAATAGCTTCTCGCCTTCACGGCGACACTGACGGCACTTAGGATCAAGATTTCTAGCCAAGGTGATCTCCTATAATTCTCTGCTATACGTCGCTTAGATACGACGTTTTTTAGGTGGACGACAACCGTTGTGCGGCACTGGGGTCACATCAGAGATGCTGGTGATCTTGAATCCAGCTGCGTTTAAAGCACGCACAGCTGATTCACGACCAGGACCAGGACCTTTAATGCGAACTTCAAGGTTTTTCACGCCGTACTCTTGCGCTGCTTTACCAGCTGCTTCAGCAGCTACCTGGGCAGCAAATGGAGTACTTTTACGTGAGCCTTTAAAACCGGCACCGCCGGAAGTTGCCCAAGACAGGGCATTACCTTGTCTGTCGGTAATCGTAATAATGGTGTTATTGAAGGAAGCATGCACATGTGCAATGCCTTCAGCAACATTCTTTTTAACTTTCTTGCGAACGCGTACGTTAGCTTTAGCCATGTCTTATTCCTTACTTGGATGCCTTGATAGGCTTTACTGGACCTTTGCGTGTTCGCGCATTGGTTTTTGTACGTTGACCACGAACAGGGAGGCCACGGCGATGACGCACACCACGGTAGCAACCCAAATCCATCAAACGCTTGATGTTCATTGTCACTTCACGGCGCAAATCACCTTCAACTTGTAATTTGGCCACTTCATCACGCAGCTTTTCGACTTCGGCATCGTTCAGATCTTTGATCTTTGTGGTAACAGCAACACCAGCGGCATCACAAATGCGCTTAGCTGTGTTACGTCCAATGCCATAAATTGCCGTTAAAGCAATCTCTGCATGTTTATGATTTGGGATATTTACCCCTGCTATACGAGCCATGTACTTACTCCATCGTGATGACGGTTGGTTTATAAACCGTCAAAAAAGCCCAAAATTTTATCATTTAAGCCGACTTTTAACAATCGGCAACCCACTGTTACGTCAATTAACCTTGACGTTGTTTATGTCTTGGATCGCTACAAATAACGCGAACGACACCGCGACGACGCACTACTTTGCAATTTCTGCATAAAGCTTTTACTGATGCACGAACTCTCATTTTCGCCTCACAAACCTAAATCAAAATCTATTTAGCGCGGAATACAATCCGTGCCTTCGTTAAATCATATGGTGTTAATTCCACTGTTACCTTGTCACCAGGAAGAATACGAATATAGTGCATACGCATCTTGCCGGAGATATGACCCAACACCACATGGCCGTTTTCTAATTTCACTCTAAAAGTCGCATTCGGGAGATTTTCAACAATCTCACCTTGCATCTCAATTCTGTCTTCTTTTGCCATCGCTTAGCCTCCTGAGTTAACGATTAAAAGCGTTTCCGCCCTTAAAGTTAGCCTTCTTCAGCAGGCCTTCATATTGTTGCGACATCAAATGCGCTTGCATTTGCGACATAAAATCCATAGTCACCACTACGATAATCAGTAATGATGTCCCGCCAAAATAGAATGGCACGTGGAACTTCAAAATTAAAAACTCTGGTAGCAGACATACGGCTGTGATGTAAATCGCACCAATAAATGTCAAACGACCCATAATCTTGTCTATGTAATTAGCAGTTTGCTCACCTGGGCGAATACCTGGTACAAAAGCACCACTCTTCTTCAAGTTTTCCGCTGTTTCTTTAGGGTTGAATACCAACGCTGTATAAAAGAAACAGAAGAACAAAATTGCTAATGTGAATAACAAAATATAAACCGGCTGCCCTGGGGACAACTTCGATCCAATATCCTTCAACCAAGACACACTATCATGGCTGCCAAACCAACCCGCTAGGGTGGCTGGGAACAAAATAATGCTTGAAGCAAAAATAGGGGGAATCACACCCGACATATTGAGCTTCAAAGGCAAGTGCGATGTCTGACCACCCATGATCTGACGACCCACCTGACGCTTTGCATAATTCACAGTAATTTTTCTTTGTCCACGCTCTACAAACACCACAAAACCGGTGACCAAAATAGCCGCGATAAATAAGAAAATTACGAATACTGGATTAAACGCACCAGTACTTGCTAAATCTAATGTTGAGAAGATGGCGTGCGGTAAGCCTGCCACAATCCCAGCGAAAATGATTACCGAAATACCGTTACCAATACCACGCTCAGTAATCTGTTCGCCCAACCACATCAAAAACATCGTGCCGCACACTAAAGTAACAACCGTAGTAATTCTGAATACAAAGCCTGGACTTAATACTAGTCCTGCCTGTGACTCAAGAGCTATGGCAATACCCAGTGCTTGGAAGGTCGCTAATAAGACAGTGCCGTAGCGGGTGTACTTAGTAATTTGTCGCCTTCCAGCTTCACCTTCTTTTTTCAATTGCTCTAACTGTGGTGATACCACAGTCATCAACTGCATAATAATCGAGGCAGAAATATAGGGCATGATACCCAAAGCAAACACTGTAAAACGAGACAAGGCACCGCCTGAGAACATGTTAAACATGCCCAAAATACCAGTGCTTTGTGACTCAAACAGTTTTGCTAAAACTTCTGCATTAATTCCTGGAACAGGAATATGTGCCCCTAAGCGATAAACGATTAAGGCACCTAAAACAAACAACAGGCGACGTTTTAATTCGCCTGTTTTGTTGACTGCACTTAAGATACTATCGTTGGCCAAAGTCTTACTCTACGATCTTGCCGCCAGCAGCTTCTATTGCTGCACGAGCGCCTTTAGTCAACAACAAACCTTGTACTGAAACAGCCTTGGTTACTTCACCTGACAAATAAACTTTTACTGTCTTGGTTTGGATAGGCACAACATTGGCTGCTTTCAGTGTCAACAAGTCAATCACCTTGGCATCCAAAGCCATCAAATCACCAACGCGTACATTTGCTGTATCCGCTCTTGTAAGAGATACGAAACCACGCTTAGGCAAACGTCTTTGAATTGGCATTTGACCGCCTTCAAAGCCCACTTTATGGAAACCGCCTGTACGAGATTTTTGACCCTTGTGACCGCGGCCACAAGTTTTACCCAAACCAGAACCAATACCGCGACCTACGCGACGTTTGGCATGCTTACTGCCTTCAGCAGGAGTAATAGTATTTAATTTCATTATGCTTCTACCTTCAAAAGATAGCTTACTGCATTAATCATCCCGCGATTTGCAGGAGTATCAAGCACTTCAACTGTATGATGCATACGACGCAAACCTAGGCCACGAACACATGCTTGATGGGCAGCAATTCTACCGATCGTGCTCTTAACCAGCGTCACCTTAATTGTATTGGTGTCTTTATTAGCCTTAGCCATGATTAGCCTCTAATTTCTTCAACAGTCTTACCGCGCTTAGCAGCGATTTCAGCTGGTGTATTCATGGATTGCAAACCGTTTAAAGTTGCACGTACAACGTTGTAAGGATTGGTTGAACCAATACACTTAGCCAAAACGTTAGTCACGCCCATCACTTCAAAAATCGCACGCATTGCACCACCGGCAATAATTCCAGTACCTTCAGAAGCAGGCTGAATGAAAACCTTAGCAGCACCGTGAACACCAGTAACAGCGTGATGCAATGTGCCGTTATTTAGGTTGATTTTCACCATACTACGACGGGCTTCGTCCATCGCTTTTTGTACTGCTGCAGGCACTTCACGCGCCTTGCCTTTACCCATACCTACTGCGCCGTCGCCATCACCCACAACTGTCAGTGCGGCAAAGCTCATAATACGACCACCCTTGACCACTTTAGTCACACGGTTGACCGAGATCATCTTCTCGCGCAAACCATCGGTTTGCTGTTGCTGTTCAATATCTTTTGCCATTATCAACCTCGATGTTTAGAACGATAAGCCGTTTTCGCGTGCAGCATCTGCCAACGCTTTGATACGACCATGATATTTATAACCAGAGCGGTCGAACGCAACTGTGGTCACACCAGCAGTCTTTGCTTTCTCAGCAATGCGTTTACCAATCACAGCAGCAGCTTCTACATTGCCGCCGTTTTTGACTTTCTTGCGCACTTCAGCTTCCATCGTCGAGGCACTTGCTAATACCTTACCGCCTGTTGCATCGATAATTTGAGCGTAAATATGGCTGTTGCTACGGTGCACACATAAACGTGTTACCTTCAACTGCGCAATCTTGGCACGGGTTTTACGTGCTCTACGCAAACGTGAATTTACATTAATGTCCATGGTTACACCTTATTTCTTCTTGGTTTCTTTAATCACAACCACTTCATCTGCATAACGAACACCTTTGCCTTTATAAGGCTCAGGAGCACGGTAGGCACGAATCTGTGCTGCTACTTGACCCAATACCTGCTTATCCGCACATTTCAGTACGATTTCAGTTTGACTTGGGGTTTCAACAGTAACGCCAGCTGGCATTTTGTGGTTGATAGGATGTGAATAACCTAATTCAAGATTCAAGTTAGCGCCTTGGGCTTGGGCTTTGTAACCCACACCAACCAAGGTCAACTTACGAACAAAACCCTCGGAAACACCATGCACCATATTAGCAACAAGCGCTCTTACAGTACCGGACATGGCACGAGAATGTTGTGAATCGTTTGCTGCAACAAAGGTTAAAACATCACCCTCACGATTTAATTTCACATCACCTGTGAGTGGTTGACTTAATTTACCCATAGGACCGCTTACTGCAATCGCTTCCGGGGTCAACACAACTTCAACTTTAGCTGGGATGGAGACTGGATTCTTAGCTACGCGAGACATCGTTTTCTCCTTAAGCCACTACACACAACACTTCACCACCGACACCGGCAGCTTGTGCTTTGCGATCTGTCATCACACCCTTGGATGTAGACACAATCGTCACACCCAAACCATTCATCACCTTAGGAATCTCATTGCTGCCACGGTAAATGCGCAGACCAGGACGACTCACACGGTCAATAATTTCAATTACAGGCTGACCTGCATAGTACTTGAGGTGTATCGTCAACTCAGGTTTACCAGCATTTTCTTGCACTGCAAAATCTTCGATATAACCTTCATCTTTCAAAACGGCAGCAATCGCGCGTTTCACTTTAGAGGAAGGCATTGCAACGGTTGCCTTATTCGTACTTTGTGCGTTACGAATACGGGTCAACATATCGGCAATAGGATCGCTCATACTCATTGCTTATTCTCCCTTACCAGCTAGCCTTGATGACGCCAGGCACTTCACCGCGCATCATTAAATCACGCAATTTAATACGCGAGATTCCAAATTTACTGAATACACCACGTGGACGACCAGTCAAAGCACAACGATTACGCTGTCTTACAGGACTGGAATTACGTGGCAGACTTTGCAGTTTTTGACGAGCTGCGCGCTTGTCTTCAGTGCTAGCGTTTACATCATTAATGACGGCAAACAACTCAGCACGCTTAGCTGCATATTTCTTAACGGTTTCGCGACGTTTTAATTCGCGTTCGATCATACATGTCTTAGCCATAAGAGCCTCAGTTTCTGAACGGGAAGCTAAATGCAGACAACAAAGCCTTAGCTTCTTCATCTGTTTTAGCAGTCGTAGTAATAGTGATGTTCATACCGCGCAGTGCATCAATCTTGTCATATTCAATTTCAGGGAAAATGATCTGCTCTTTGATGCCCATGTTGTAATTGCCGCGACCGTCGAAAGACTTAGCGGAAATACCACGGAAATCGCGGATACGAGGAATCGCAACTGTTACTAGACGATCAAGGAATTCGTACATGCGTTCGCGACGCAAAGTAACTTTACAACCCACTGGGTAACCGTCACGAATCTTGAAAGAAGCAACAGATTTCTTAGCTTTGGTAACAACTGGTTTCTGACCGGCGATTTTCACCATGTCTTCAACCGCGTGTTCCATGACTTTCTTATCAGCCACGGCTTCACCAACACCCATATTCAGAGTGATTTTCTCAATACGTGGCACTTCCATTGGCGACTTGTAACCGAACTGTTCGGTCAAGGCCTTTACCACGTTCTCTTTGTAATAATCTTTTAAACGAGCCATTGTTATGCTGCCTCTCTATTAAGCGTCAACGACTTCACCGCTGGATTTGAATACACGCACTTTGCGTCCATCATCCAGAAGTTTGAAGCCCACACGTTCACCCTTTTGGGTGGCAGGGTTATAAAGTGCAACGTTGGAGATATCCAAAGGCATTTCTTTGCTGATAATCCCGCCAACAATGCCGCGCATTGGGTTTGGTTTAGCGTGCTTTTTAACCATATTTGCACCTTCAACCACAACATGGCCAGTTTCTAGAACATTCAGCACGGTACCGCGCTTGCCCTTGTCTTTACCAGTTGTCACGATGACTTGGTCACCTTTACGAATTTTGTTCATGGTCTATTCCTTACAAAACTTCAGGCGCCAATGACACAATTTTCATGAAACGCTCACCGCGCAACTCACGAGTCACAGGTCCAAAAATACGTGTTCCAATCGGCTCTAACTTGTTATTCAACAGTACAGCTGCGTTGCTATCGAACTTTACTAGGGAACCGTCTGGACGACGAACACCCTTAGCAGTACGAACGACTACAGCACTGTACACTTCGCCTTTTTTCACGCGACCACGAGGCGCAGCATCTTTGATGCTCACCTTGATAATGTCGCCGATACTGGCGTAACGACGCTTAGAACCGCCCAACACTTTGATGCACTGCACAGAGCGAGCACCAGTGTTATCGGCAACATCTAGCCGAGATTGCATTTGAATCATGAGAATAATCTCCAACTTAATCCGTTAAAACCAACACCAGCCGCATGTCAACACGGCTGACAGCACCACGGTCAGTATTGGGGCACCAGCTTTAGGGGTGCCAAAAAAGCCGCATATTATATATTGCTTCCACAGGGGAAGCAATATAAATCACTACACAGTCGCAGCTTTAGCTACGATCTTGCTTACCTTCCAAGTTTTAGTCTTGGAAATTGGACGAGATTCTTCAATCACTACTACATCGCCTTCTTTACATTCATTCGCTTCATCGTGAGCATGGAATTTATTAGAACGACGAACAACTTTACCGATTGTTGGGTGTTTGACCTTACGCTCAACCAATACCACAACGGTTTTGTCCATTTTGTCACTTACTACGCGACCGCTTAAACTACGGACGACTTTGCTTGTTTGCTTATCGCTATTCATCATTACTCCGTTCAAGCTTTTTCAGCGTTCAGTTTTTCGGTCAAAACGGTACGTACACGTGCGATGTCTTTACGCACTTTGCCGATTTGATCTACTTTGGTTAACTGTTGAGTCGCTGCTTGCATGCGCAGTGAGAACTGGGCACGGCGAAGGTCTAACAATTCGCTTTTCAACGCGTCAACTGATTTTGCTCTCAATTCACTGGCTTTCATCATTAACTCCCTAAATGACGTGTAGCAAAAGTAGTTTCGATAGGCAATTTAGCAGCAGCTAAACGGAAAGCCTCTCTGGCCAACTCTTCACTTACACCATCCATTTCATACAGCATTTTGCCAGGCTGAATCTGAGCTACGTAGTACTCGGTACTACCTTTACCGTTACCCATACGCACTTCAGCAGGCTTTTTGGAAATTGGCTGATCGGGGAAAATGCGAATCCATACGCGACCACCACGCTTAATATGACGTGTCATCACGCGACGCGCGGCTTCGATTTGTCTCGCTGTCAGACGACCACGTCCAACTGCCTTCAATCCGAACTCACCAAAACTTACTTTGTTACCGGTCGTTGCAATGCCTTTATTGCGGCCTTTTTGCATCTTGCGGTATTTTTGTCTAGCTGGCTGTAGCATTTTTTGCCCCCGACTTTCTAGGTTTCTTCACAGGCTCTTCTGCTGGCGCAGCAGGTGCAGCTTGAGTAGTCGCATTCACGCTGGCTTCCAGCTTGTTGTCGAATACTTCACCCTTAAACACCCAAACCTTGATACCGATGATACCGTAGGTTGTTGACGCTTCAGCAACGCCATAATCAATGTCTGCACGTAATGTATGAAGTGGCACACGACCTTCGCGATACCATTCGGTACGCGCAATTTCGATACCATTCAAACGACCAGAGCTCATAATTTTGATGCCTTGTGCACCCAAACGCATTGCATTTTGCATAGCGCGTTTCATAGCACGGCGGAACATCACACGCTTTTCTAACTGCTGAGCAATACTTTCAGCGATTAGCGTTGCGTCGATTTCTGGTTTACGTACTTCTTCAATATTCAAATGAACAGGAACGCCCATCAGTGCTTGAAGGCTAGAACGCAAGGACTCAATGTCTTCGCCTTTCTTACCAATCACGATACCTGGACGTGCACTGTAAATCGTAATCTTTGCATTTTTGGCAGGACGCTCAATCACAATCTTGCTGACGGCAGCGTTTGCCAGTTTCTTTTTCAGAAAGCTACGAACAGCTATATCGCTATTCAGCATTTCTGGGAAATTTTTGCTGTTGGCATACCAACGAGATGACCAGTTTTTCTGGACGCCCAGGCGGAAACCAATTGGATGAATTTTCTGACCCATAACGATTCCTTTAGTTACCTACTGTCACTTTGATGTGACAGGTTGGTTTGGTAATACGACCTGCGCGACCTTTAGCACGTGCACGCACACGCTTAAGAACGAGTCCCTTATCAACACAAATTGAAGTTACCTTCAACTCGTCGATGTCAGCGCCATTATTGTGTTCAGCATTGGCAATCGCTGATTCCACGACCTTCTTGATGATTTCTGCACCCTTTTTAGGGGAGAAAGTCAAAATGTTTAAGGCGTAGTCAACTTTTTTGCCACGCACCAAGTCAGCCACCAAGCGAGCTTTTTGTGGAGACAGGTGTACACCTCTTAAAATTGCAGATACTTCCATCATGCTCTCCTATTTCTTCGCTTTCTTGTCAGCAGCGTGGCCTTTGAATGTGCGAGTCAACGCAAATTCACCAAGCTTGTGACCGACCATGTTCTCAGAAATCAACACAGGAACGTGCTGTCTTCCATTGTGAACGGCAATTGTCAGGCCAATAAAATTAGGCAGAATGGTTGAGCGACGTGACCAAGTCTTGATCGGCTTACGATCACGAGTCTCGACAGCCACTTCAACTTTCTTTGCCAGGTGACCATCAAGGAATGGTCCTTTTTTAATTGAACGTGCCATATTAATTACCTCTTATTCGCTGGACGACGTGACACACGCATGTTGTCAGTACGCTTGTTCTTACGGGTACGATAACCCTTGGTTGGAGTACCCCATGGGCTCACTGGATTCATACCAGCAGCTGTTTTACCTTCACCACCGCCGTGCGGGTGATCGACTGGGTTCATCACCACACCGCGAACGGTAGGACGAACACCACGCCAGCGCATCGCACCAGCTTTACCGATAGAACGTAATGAATGCTCTTCATTACCCACTTCACCTAGGGTTGCTTTACAGTCAACGTGTACGCGGCGAACTTCACCGGAACGTAAACGCAACTGCGCATAACTACCTTCACGTGCCAGTAACTGAACTGACGTACCAGCAGAACGTGCTAGTTGAGCACCTTTGCCAGGTTGCAGTTCGATACAATGTATCGTGCTACCAACTGGAATGTTACGCAGTGGCATAGAATTACCCACTTTGATTGGCGCATCAGAGCCGCTAATCAATTGCGTACCAGCAGTCACGCCTCGTGGCGCAATAATGTAACGACGCTCACCATCTGCGTAACACAACAATGCCAAGTTGGCACTGCGGTTTGGATCATACTCAAGGCGTTCAACCTTAGCTGGGATACCATCCTTGTTACGACGGAAGTCGACGATACGATAATGTTGTTTATGACCACCGCCTTGGTGGCGCACAGTAATGCGGCCATTGTTGTTACGACCAGCATTCTTGTTTTTCTTCTCCAGCAGCGGCGCATGGGGCTTGCCCTTGTATAGATCAGGTGTTACCACCTTTAATACGGCGCGCCGACCTGGTGAAGTAGGCTTGACTTTAATCAGTGCCATGATTTCTCCTTATTCGCCCGCTGCAAAATTGATTTCTTGACCTGGTTTCAAGCTTACATAAGCTTTCTTCCAGTCCTTACGGCGACCCATAATACGGCCCGCACGTTTCTCTTTACCTTCAACATTCGCCACAGTCACAGCCAAAACCTCAACCTTAAATGCCAACTCTACAGCGGCCTTGATTTCTGGTTTAGTTGCATCGGTACGAACCTTGAATGCAATTTGTTGATGCTTGTCAGCGATACGTGTTGCTTTCTCGGTGATTTGAGGAGCAATCAGAATCTGTAACAAACGCTCTTGATTATTCGCTACGTTACTCATGCCAACATCTCCTCAAGCTTCTTCACAGCTGCTTTAGTGGCTAACACTTTAGGGAAGCGAACCAAGCTGACTGGATCAACATATTGCGCTTCGATCACCATTGCATTTGGCACGTTACGTGCTGACAAATACAAGTTCTCATCAAAGCTTTCTACTAACACCAATACGCCTTCATTAAAGCCAAGACTCTTAATCTTGCTGATGAAGTTTTTGGTTTTAGGGGTATCTACACTAAAGTCTTCCACCACAGCTAAGCGCGATTGACGTACCAATTCAGAAAGAATTGAGCACATACCAGCACGGTAAGCTTTACGGTTAACTTTGTGACTGAAATTTTCATTTGGGCTATTTGGGAAAGCACGACCACCTCCGCGCCACAATGGGCTGGAGCTCATACCAGAACGCGCACGACCTGTGCCTTTTTGGTTCCATGGTTTACGTGTGGTGTGACTGACTTCACCGCGACCTAATTGAGCGCGAGTTGCAACACGAGCATTAGCTTGATAGGCAACAACGACTTGATGCACTAAAGCCTCGTTGAATTCGCGACCAAACGTCACGTCAGACAGCTTTACTGCGTTTTTAGTCTCTTTACCAGACTGGTCAATAAGTTTGATTTCCATTATTTGCCCGCCTTATTGTTCTGAGCTTTCACGGCTGGACGCACGATAACATCGCCGCCCTTAGCACCAGGAATTGCACCTTTAATCAGTAACAAATTGCGCTCAGCATCTACACGCACTACTTCTAGATTTTGTGTAGTTACTTTGGCTGCACCTAAGTGACCTGGCATACGCTTACCGGGGAATACACGACCTGGATCTTGCGCCATACCAATAGAGCCTGGCACATTATGTGATCTAGAGTTACCGTGTGAAGCGCGGTTAGAAGAAAAGTTGTGACGCTTAATAGCACCAGCAAAACCTTTACCAATAGATGTACCCGTCACATCCACTAATTGACCGGCTTGGAAAATATCCACACCCACCGTTGCGCCAGGCGCAAAGTTAGCCAATTGTTCTTGTGACAGGGAGAATTCTTTTAGACCTGAACCAGCTGCAGAGCCAGATTTCGCAAAGTGACCGGTTAAAGCACGGTTTACGCGACTAGCACGGCGCTCGCCATAAGCAAGCTGCAAGCTGTTATAACCATCGGATTCGACAGTTTTAATTTGGGTCACACGGTTCGGAATAACTTCCAGCACCGTCACAGGGATGGTTGTACCATCCTCAGTGAACAGGCGGGTCATACCTACCTTGCGACCAATAAGCCCTAAGCTCATGATCGTTTCCTTATATTTAGTTACAAAGCTGATTACAATTGACCAGCTTCACAAAAGAGCGCGGATTATACCGAACTCATACCTGCATGACAACCTATTCAGTTGTCGCTCTAAATTAGAGCTTAATTTCTACATCAACACCGGCTGGCAAATCTAACTTCATCAGCGCATCAACCGTTTTATCAGTCGGATCAACAATATCCATCAAACGCTGATGGGTGCGGATTTCGAACTGGTCACGGGATGTTTTGTTGACATGAGGTGAACGCAAAAGGTCAAAACGCTCGATTCTAGTTGGCAATGGCACTGGGCCTTTAACAACCGCGCCAGTACGCTTTGCTGTTTCAACGATTTCTTGAGCAGATTGATCGATTAAACGATAGTCAAACGCTTTCAGACGGATACGAATTTTTTGATTTTGCATTTTAGCCTCTCTTAAAGAACGAAAGGCGGGGTTTCCCCCGCCATGAATTTAATTACTTTGGATTACTCAATAATTTTCGCAACAACACCTGCGCCAACAGTACGGCCACCTTCACGAATCGCAAAGCGCAAGCCTTCTTCCATCGCAATCGGTGCAATCAACTGTACCGTAATGGATACGTTATCACCAGGCA